>Ga0114966_10000602_pt1 | contig 34415 bp, 26 predicted proteins | sample M_130207_XF_Meta_FD_87029 | JGI IMG/M metagenome (GOLD analysis project Ga0114966, IMG submission 87029) | Freshwater microbial communities from Lake Montjoie, Canada to study carbon cycling - M_130207_XF_MetaG | ecosystem: Environmental > Aquatic > Freshwater > Lake | place: Lake Montjoie... | reverse complement strand
GCGGCGCTCTCCGCGCGTCGCGCCATGCGCGGTGTGGTGTTGCCGCAAGCGAACGGGGCCGAAGCGCTGTTGGTGGGGAAGGCGCGGATTGTACCGGCGACGAGTCTCTCCGGGTTGGTCGCGTGTCTGCGCGCCGGCCGACTGCCGGAGATGGTGAGCCCGGCGGTCGCGGTGATCGAACGTACGGCGGATTCGCTGGACTTTGCCGAGGTCGTCGGGCAAGCGCTTGCAAAACGTGCGCTCGAAATTGCCGCGGCGGGGGGCCATAACCTCCTTATGATCGGGCCTCCGGGTACGGGCAAGACGATGCTGGCGCGTCGGCTCCCGAGTATTCTCCCTCCGCTCGACGACGAAGCGCTGCTCGATGTCGTCGCCGTGCATTCGGTGGCAGGCGTATTACTGCCCGGCGCGCGCCCGAGCGGGATTCCCCCCTTCCGTGCACCCCACCACACGATTTCGATGGCCGGGCTGATTGGCGGTGGCCCTGGTCCGCGCCCCGGCGAGGTGAGTTTGGCACACCGCGGAGTGCTCTTCCTTGACGAACTCTTGGAACTGCCGCGGCACGTGTTAGACGCGATGCGCCAACCCCTCGAGGACGGACGCGTCGTTATCGCCCGCGCGGCGCACGCGGTGTCTTTTCCGGCGCGCTTTCAGTTAGTGGGCGCTGCGAACCCGTGCCCCTGCGGCAGAGCAGGGGACGGCACCGATCGCTGCCAGTGTTCCCAGGCAGACCTCGAGCGCTACCGCGCTCGGCTCTCGGGACCGCTGGCGGACCGGATTGACCTGCACGCGCACGTCGGCGCGGTCGAGCTGTCCGCGCTCAGCCGAAATAACGCAGAAGAATCGAGCACGACTATTCGCGCTCGCGTACTCGACGCGCGTTCACGGCAGCGCGCGCGCTATGCCGCCCACGAGAACTGGCGCGTGAACGCGGACGCCGCCGGCTCATGGCTTGTGTCGCACGGCGAGTTCACACCAGGCGCGCGCACCCTGCTGGATACGGCCGCCGAACGGCTCGGGCTGAGCGCCCGTGCGTTCCATCGGGCACTGCGCGTGGCGCGAACCATCGCAGATCTCGATCGGGCTACGCAGGTCGGAGAACCGGCCGTGGCCGAAGCGCTGCGATACCGCCCTGCGCGCGCTTGACGCCGCGCCGCGCGCTGGCGAGCTTCGCGGATACTCTTTTGTCCGGAGCTTTTGTGTCCTCGATTCGTGCTGTTGTGCTCGCTGGCGTGCTCGCCGCGACTGTACTCACTCCGACGCACCCGCTCACCGCGCAGAAGCGCGCGGCCACCGCGCTGCCGACCCCCGCCTCAATCCTCGGCTATGAGCCAGGAGCCGACCGCAAGCTTCCCACCTGGAAGCAGGTGACCGACTACTTCACCGCGCTCGACAAGGCGAGCCCGCGCGTTACCACGCGCACACTCGGCAAGACGACCCTCGGGCGCCCCTTCCTCGCCGTGTTTATTGCGGATTCATCCACGCTCGCGAATCTGGACCGCTACAAGCAGATCCAGCGGAAGCTGATGGATCCACGCCTCCGCAAGCCAGGGGAGTTGCAGCAACTGTTGCTCGACGGCAAGAACGTGATCCTGATTACGTCGTCGATCCATTCCACCGAAGTCGGTGGATTCACGACGCCGCTCGTGCTCGCCGATCGTCTCGCCCGCGGTGAAACCGCCGACGCGAAGTCGGTGCTCGCCAACACGATTGTCATTCTCGTGCCGTCGCAGAATCCCGACGGCGTGGATATCGTCGGCGACTGGTACCGAAGCACGCTCGACTCCAAGTCCGAGGGGACGGAGCCGCCGCAGCTCTATCATAAGTACACCGGCCACGACAACAATCGCGACTGGTACGCCTTCACGCAGGTGGAGACGCGCTACACCGTGGACTCGCTCTACACGCCGTGGGATCCGCAGATCGTGAACGACGTGCATCAGCAGGGCGGGAACGCGGGGCGCATCTTCCTTCCGCCGTACATGGACCCAGTCGAACCCAACATCGATCCTATTCTCACCGCGGGCACCAACGCGCTCGGCATGGCGATGGGCTGGCGCATGACGGCGGAAGGGAAGACCGGTATCGCGACTAACGCGTCGTACGATCAGTGGTCGCCGGCGCGTCAGTATTCGCTCTATCATCGCGGCGTGCGCATTCTCACAGAAACGGCGAGCGCCCGCCTGGCAACCTCGGTGGAGTACACCTTCGACCAGCTCGGCAGCGGCCGTGGTTACGAAGCCAAGACCGCCACGTGGAATTTTCCCGCCCTCTGGAAGGGCGGCAAGTGGACGTACGGCGACATCGTCGCGTACCAAGTCAGCGCCTCATGGGCGCTGCTCGTGGAAGCTGCCAAGGACCGGCGCGCGTGGCTTGAGAGCTATGTGGCACTGGGCGACCGCGCGATGAGCCCGGCGCGTGACTGGTCTACGACCCCCGTCCCGACGGCGTTCGTGATCCCGAAGCAGAAGCAGGACCCGCAGGCGCTGCAGCGCCTCGTGTGGACCTTGCAGCATGGGCAGGTTGAGGTCCGTGAAGCGACGGCGCCGATCGCCGTCGGGAGCGTCACGTATCCAGCGGGCAGCTATGTGATTTCCACCACGCAACCCTACGGTGGCTACGCCAAGACGCTACTCGAGCGCCAGAAGTACCCCGACCTGCGCGAGTATCCCGGTGGGCCGCCGAAGCGCCCGTACGATGTGACCGCCCACACTCTCCCGCTCCTGTTCGGTGTGGACGTCGCGGCCTATTCGGGCGCGGAGCCGAGTGTGACGGCGCCGGTGGCGGCGGTGGCGGAGCCCACGTACAGCGTGCCTGAGCTGTCGCGCAAGACAGGGATCCCGCGTATCGCTATTTATCGCAGCTTCGCCTCCAGCATGGACGAAGGGTGGACGCGCTGGATGTTCGATGCGTACGGCGTGGCGTTCACCTCGATCACCGACAAGGACGTCCGCGCGGGGAATCTTGGCGGGCGGTTCGACGTCGTGATTATCCCTGACCAGAACGCGCGCCAGATCGCCGGTGGCCTCGGAGCAGCGTTCCCGGACAGCCTGCGCGGTGGACTGGGCGAGCCAGGGGCACAGGCGATCGCGGCGTTCGTGCGTGGCGGCGGGACACTGCTCGCCTTCAACGGCGCGAGCGATTACGCCATCGAAGCGCTCAAGCTGCCCGTGAAGAACGTGCTGGCCGGCGTTCGCAACACGGATTTTTATGCGCCGGGATCGTTGCTGTCGGTCGAACTGATGAAGGGGCACCTCGCGACCGTGAACGTGACCGCCCCAGTGCCGGCTATCTGGTTTGAGAACAGCCCCGCGTTCGAGATCACCGATCCCTCGCAGACCACGGCGATTGCCACCTACCAAGCCAAGGGCGATCCGCTCCTGTCTGGGTGGCTGCTGGGCGGTTCTAAGCTAAACGGAAAGGCGGCGATGGTCGAGTCGGTGGTTGGCACCGGTCGCGTGTTCTTGTATGGGTTCCGCCCGCAGTATCGTGGGCAGAGCATGGCCACGCAGCCGCTGATCTGGTACGCCATGCTGCGCGGCAAAATCTGACCGAACGCGCCGCCTGAAGGTTTTGGGCGGCCGTGGGGTAGTATGGCGAGGGCGGGGTCCGCAACGGGCCCCGCCCTCGACTACATTTCCTCTCTATGACCGACCGCACGCGCGCCAAGGAATCGGCGCTCCTCGACTGGTTCCGATCCCGCGGATCCGCGCTCATCGGCTTCAGCGGTGGGGTGGATTCTACCTATCTCGCCTGCGTCGCCCTTGAGGCGCTTGGGCCCGAGCGCGTGCTTGCCGTTATCGGCCGGAGCGCGAGTTATCCGCTCGAGCAGTGGGAGCGTGCTCGTGGGGTGGCCGATCGTTTCGGGATTCCGGTCCTTGAGCTCAACACCGACGAACTCAACGATCCGCGCTACGCGGCGAATCCGTCGAACCGCTGCTACTTCTGCAAGACGGAGCTGTGGGGCCAGCTGACCCCCGTGGCTCAGGAGCGCGGGCTCGCGGTGGTCGTCGACGGCACCAACGCCGACGATCTCAGTGATCACCGCCCGGGCCGCCAGGCCGCAGCAGAGCATCAGGTCGCCTCGCCACTCGCCGATTTGGGATTCACCAAGGACGACATTCGCGAGCTCTCCAAGGCGCGCGACATCCCGACCTGGTCGCAGCCGTCATCGCCGTGCCTTGCCTCGCGCCTCCCGTACGGCACCGAGGTCACCCCCCTTCGTCTGGGGAAGGTCGAGGCCGCCGAACGTGCCCTGCGGGCGCTGGGCGTCACGGGGGACCTGCGGGTGCGCTACTACGGTGCCACAGCACGGCTCGAACTTACGTCCGGTGAACTAGAGCGGTGGCTCCAGCCAGGGAAGCGCGACGCGTTGCGGCTCGCGGTTGTGGCCAGCGGGTTCACGCGTGTCGAGGTTGACCGGCGTGGCTTCCGCTCGGGATCGCTGAATCGCGCCGACGCACCACAGTTCGACACACTGGAGCCCGACGCCGAGGCAGTGCCCGCGTCGGGTGAACTCTCGACCCTCATTCGCTGAATGTTCTCCTGCCTCGGGCGTCTCGGTTGCTTCGCGACCATCCTACTGCTGCTCGCAGGGGTCGTGGGTTGGTTCACGCAAGACATGTGGATGCCCAAGCTCAGGGCGCGCGCAGGTTTCGTGCCGGCGGTCAGTGCCGCGGTCTGGGAGCCCGTGAAATCAGAGGGGGTCGCCCGCGGGCACGACGCGCTGGTGCAGCTCCGCAAGCGCAACGGTCCAGTGTTCGTGAAAGTGCATCCGGCGGACCTCGCGTCGTACGCGATCGGCCTGGCCCCCGGGAAAGCGCTCAGCGGCATCAAGCACCTCGAATCGCGCGCCGAGGGTGAACGCCTTTATTTCCGTGGCACCGTGAATACGGCGGAGCTCGGGGCGTCCGCCAAGTCCGGCCCGTTGTCCGGCGTCATGGACGGCATGCTGCGCGGGGAGCAACAGATTACCGTGGGTGGTCGCATGGAAGTGGCCTCGCCGGGACACGGCGTGTTCCATATCGACGAAGTGAAAGTTGGCGAACTGCGAATCCCCGCAGGTGCCGTGCGCAAGTTGATAGCGCATTACGCGGGGACGGCGAAGGAAAATGCGGGCGAGTCGCTCCCCTTCCCGCTCCCGCCGGAAATTGGCGATGTGCGCGTGCAGAAAGGCGCAATCACGCTGTACAAATCGGGACGATGAGTCGCCGTCTGCTGGTGGTGGACGACGAGTCTGGCGTGCGCGCCGCGCTTCGCCAGCTCCTCGAGTTCGAAGGATACGAGGTGCGTGAGGCATCGAGCGGCGCCGAGGGGTTAGCCACGTACGAAGCGTGGAAGCCTGAGCTCGTCTTCATGGACGTGAAGATGGCGGGGATGGACGGTCTCGAGACGTTGAAGCGGCTGCGCGGGCGTGATCCGTCCGCGATCGTCGTGATGATCAGCGGGCACGCCACCATTCAGAACGCGGTGGAAGCCACGCAGCTGGGCGCCTACGATATTCTCGAGAAGCCGCTCGACACCGACCGCATTCTCGTGACGCTGCGCAACGCGATTGGGCGGATCGAGCTCACGCAGGAGAATGCGCGTCTCAAGTCGACCATCGAATCGCGCTACGAAATCGTGGGACGCTCGGCGGGAATCCGCGGTGTGATCGAGAAGATCGATAAGGTCGCGCCGGCGCCGGCGCGCGTGCTGATCACAGGAGAAAACGGCACCGGCAAGGAGCTGGTCGCGCGCGCGATTCATCGCCAATCGCCGCGCAAGGACAAGCGCTTTGTCGAAGTGAACTGCGCCGCGATTCCAGGCGAGTTAATCGAGAGCGAGCTCTTTGGGCACATGAAGGGATCGTTTACCGGTGCGGTAGCAGACCGCGCTGGCAAGTTTGAACAGGCGGACGGTGGCACCTTGTTCCTCGACGAGGTCGGTGACATGTCACTCGCCGCGCAGGCCAAAGTGCTGCGCGTGCTGCAGGATGGCGAAGTGACACGTATCGGCGGCCAGAAACCGCATCGCGTGGATGTCCGTGTGCTCGCCGCGACGAACAAGACCCTCGAGGACGAGATCGCCGCGGGGCGCTTTCGCGAGGACCTGTACTATCGACTCAACGTGGTGCCGGTGCATGTCCCTGCGCTCCGTGAACGTCGTGAGGACATCCCGCAACTGATCATGCATTTCCTCCAACAGTTTACGACGCTCAATGGCGCGCCACCACGCGGCATCGAACAGGCCGCTGCCGAACGGCTCGCGGCGCACGACTGGCCGGGCAATGTTCGCGAGCTCCGCAACACGATCGAACGCCTCCTGATCCTCTCGTCCGGCCCGAGCATCACGGCCGTCGACGCCGAACGATTGGTCGGGGTGCGCACGGTGGTGAGTGGCGGCATCGGATCGCTCGAGCAGTGCAAGACCTACGACGAGTTCAAGGACGCCGCCGAAAAGCTTTTCCTCCACGCGCGACTGCGCGAGCACGACTGGAATGTGGCCGAAACGGCGCGAGCGATCGATATGCCGCGGAGCAATCTCTACAAGAAGATCGAGCGCCACGGCCTCGTGCGGGACGACGCATGAGCGACGAGGCGACTTTTTCAGCGAAGAACGCACGAACACGGACACGAACACGGACACGGACACGGCGCGGGTTAGGCATGACTGCCTACCTTGGCGCGGTAGACCTGTTTCCTCGACTTGGCTACGCCAAACCCACGGCCGATCATCCAGCGGTGTGGGCATGTACTTCACCGATTTCCAACTTATGACGAAAACTTTTCAGAACTGGATCGGCGGCCAGTGGGTGGCTCCGACGAGCGGTGCGCACTTTGAGAACCGCAACCCTGCCGACACTCGTGATCTGATTGGGAAATTCCCGCTCTCGAACGCCGCCGATGTTGCAGCTGCGGTGGCTTCGGCGAAGCGTGGCTTTGAGCAGTGGCGTCGCACCCCGGCGCCGGCGCGCGGAGACGTGCTCCGTCGCGTTGGCGAGATCATGGTCGCGCGCAAGGAAGAAATCGCCGACCTGATGACCCGCGAGATGGGCAAGCCGCTCGCCGAAACACGTGGCGATGTGCAAGAGGGCATCGACACCGCGTTCTATGCGGCAACCGAAGGACGCCGCCTCTTCGGCCACACCGTACCGAGTGAGCTGCGCAACAAATGGGCGATGAGCTTCCGTCGGCCGATCGGTGTGGCCGGCATTATCACGCCGTTCAACTTTCCACTCGCGATCCCGACCTGGAAGATGTTTCCCGCGCTGCTCTGCGGGAACAGCTGCGTGTTCAAGCCGGCGGAGGATGTCCCGCACACGGGGCATGTGTTTGTCGAGATCCTGCTCGAGGCGGGATTACCCCCAGAGGTGATCAACCTCGTGCACGGCGACGGGGCAGTGGGGGCGGCAATCGTCGCGCATCAGGATGTCGCGCTCGTATCCTTCACCGGCTCTACCGAGACGGGGAGCAAGGTCGGGGCGGAGTGCGGGCGGACCCACAAGCGTCTCTCGCTCGAGATGGGCGGAAAGAACGCGATGATCGTCATGAACGACGCGGATCTCGATCTCGCGCTCGAGGGGATTCTCTGGGGGGCCTTCGGCACCACAGGACAGCGCTGCACCGCCACGAGCCGCCTGATTGTGCAGGAAGGGGTGCACGAGCAGTTCGTTGATCTCTTGGTGGCTCGTGCAGCCAAGCTCCGGCTCGGCGACGGTCGCGCCGCCGGCACCGATGTCGGGCCGCTCATCCATGCCGACGCGCGCGCCAAAGTCGAGCGGTATGTAGCCATCGGGACGCACGAAGGGGCGACGCTGCGGTTGGGCGGCTCCGTCGCCACCGGAGAGGGGCTCGACCACGGGTTGTTCTTCCAGCCGACCATCTTTACCGGCGTAAAGGCGGGGTCCCGCCTTGAGCAGGAGGAAATTTTTGGCCCCGTGCTCTCGGTCATCAAGGTGAAGGACGCCGACGAGGCATTCCGCGTGAATAACGGTGTCGCGTACGGGCTGTCGTCGAGCGTCTACACGCGCGACGTCAACCTCGCGTTCCGTGCCCTGAATGACCTCGACAACGGCATCACGTATATCAACGCCCCGACAATCGGCGCCGAGGCGCATCTGCCCTTTGGCGGCGTAAAAGCGACCGGAAACGGCCACCGCGAAGGAGGGTGGGAAGTCTACGAGTTCTATTCGGAGACGAAGGTCGGCTACGTCGATTTCTCAGGCACCTTGCAGCGCGCCCAGATCGACAACTACTGACCCGGGACCCCCGAGGCGCCGACGTGCAGTTGACGGCACGCTCGGCGCGCTCTTTAATACCACCAGTGACCGAACAACCGTACGAGCCCCTCCCGCCCCCCGACGACACCGCACTGGCGCCTTCCGAGCCGCCTCGTCGCCGTCGCGTTGTGCGCGCTATTGCAGGAAGCCTCTTCGAATGGGCGAAGTCCGTGTCGCTCGCCATCCTGCTGTTCTTGGTGGTGCGCTCCTTCTTGGTCGAGGCATTCAAGATCCCGACGGGGAGTATGGAAGGGACGTTGCTGGTCGGCGACTTTCTCCTTGTGAATAAGCTGGTCTACGGCGCCGATGTCCCCTACACGGGGCGCCGCCTTCCCGCCATCTCCATGCCAAAGTACCGCGATATCGTGGTCTTCCAGTATCCCGTCGATCCCGGCGTGAATTTCGTGAAGCGGCTCGTCGGGTTGCCTGGCGACACGCTCGCGATGGAAAACGGCGCGCTGATCCGTAATGGCCAGCGCGAGGTCGAGCCCTACGTGACCCATAGCGACCCGGGCGGGGACCCCGCCGGGGAAGATTTTGGTTGGCAGCGCGGCTTTTTGGTGCGGCGTGTGGGGGCCTCCCCGTCGTATCATCCCTCCAGAAACAACTGGGGGCCGATCGTTGTGCCGCTGCGGCAATACTTTATGCTGGGCGACAACCGGGACAACTCCCTCGACAGCCGGTACTGGGGCTTCGTGGCCGACACGTTGGTGCGTGGGAGACCGCTGGTGGTCTACTACAGCTATGCACCCGATTCGACCTACGCCTTTGACTGGCTGACGCGGGTCCGGTGGCAGCGATTCGGCGAGCGGGTCCGGTGACCTTCCGCTCTGCGCGCGTGCACCCCACATTCTCCGTGCGACTGGGGGAGGTGGAATGACGGAACGTCAGGTCGGTCGTCGTGGTGCGCTGCCGCACAAACGACAAGGCTACGAGGAAGGCTCGCTCGACCAATACCTGCGCGACATCAGCATTTATCCGCTGATCACGCGTGAGCAGGAGGTCTCGCTGGCCCAACGCATTCGTGCCGACGATCAAGAGGCGCTCGACACGCTCGTGCGCTCGAATCTGCGCTTCGTCGTGTCCGTCGCCAAGAAATATCAAAATCAGGGTGTCTCGCTCAGCGACCTCATCAACGAGGGCAACCTTGGGTTGATCCGCGCGGCGCATAAGTTCGACGAGACCAAGGGGATCAAGTTTATCTCCTACGCCGTCTGGTGGATTCGTCAGGCTATTCTGCAGGCGCTCGCGGAGCAGAGCCGGATCGTGCGCGTGCCGCTGAATCGCGCCGGCACACTCCACCGGATCGGCAAGCGCGCGAGCGCGCTGTTGCAAGAGCTCGGACGCGAGGCCACCAACGCCGAGATTGCCAACGGCATGGACATCACGGAGGAGGAAGTCACGCAGACGATTGCGATTTCGCAGACCCACCTCTCCCTCGATGCGCCGATGACGCCAGGGGAAGACAATCGACTCCTCGATTATCTTCCGGATACGGTCAATCCGACGCCAGAAGACGAGATTCTTGAGAAGGCGCTGACGCACTCGATTCACGAGGCGCTGGCGGGACTCAAAGAGCGCGAGTCCAAGATTCTTCGCCTCTACTTCGGACTCGACGCGGCCGAACCGATGACCCTCGAGGAAATCGGCGTGGTCCTCAATATCACCCGGGAACGCGTGCGGCAGATCAAAGAAAAGGCGCTGTCGCGTCTGCGGCACGTCAGCCGCGCGCGGGCCCTCGAAAGTTATCTGGGATAGGTCATGGCAAAGGACGCAAGCTTCGACGTAACAACGGGCGTAGACCTCCAAGAGGTCGACAACGCGATCAACCAAGCCACCAAGGAAGTCCAGCAGCGCTACGACTTCAAGGACGCCAAGGTCGAGATCGAGTTCAAACGCGTTGAGGGGGTCATCAACCTGATGGCCGACAACGACATGCGAATGCGCGCACTCTTTGACGTGGTGCAGTCCAAGCTCATCAAGCGCGGCGTTCCGGTGAAGAACCTCGATATCGGCGAGGTAAAACCCGCCGGCGGCGACACGCTCCGTCGCGAGGTGAAGCTCAAACAGGCCCTCGACACTGAAACGGCGAAAAAGATCACCGCCGCAATCAAGGAAAAGAAGTTCAAAAAGGTGCAGGCCTCGATTCAAGCCGAACAGGTGCGCGTGAGCGCGCCCGCGCGCGACGAGCTCCAAGAGGTCATCGCGTTCCTCCGGTCCGAGGACTTTGGCGTCGAGCTTCAGTTCGGAAACTACCGCTAAGTGAGCCCCGCCCAGTAGAGCGTACCGGGCACAGCGGGTAGCTTTCAGGAGCACCCGCTGGCCTCCCTGAGCTCCTGTGCCCCACATGCGCGTCGCCCTCATCACGCTCGGCTGTGACAAGAACACCGTGGACTCGGAGCGCTATTTGGCGCAGCTCCTAGATCACGGTGCCGAGCAGGTGCTCGATCCGGCGGACGCCGAGCTCATCATTGTGAATACCTGCGGTTTTATCGATGCCGCGAAGGCCGAATCGATTGACGCACTCGTGCAGGCCGGGCGACTCAAGATCGACGGCGCCGCGCAGGCGGTGGTGGCCGTGGGGTGTATGGTGGAACGCCACAAGGACGAGTTGGTCGAGGCACTGCCCGAGGTGGACTTTTTTCTCGGGGCATCAGAGATGGAGCAGTTGGTGCCGCGGCTGTACGAGCGCGGACTTATTGGCGACCCCGTGACGCAGCACCCCGGCGTGCGCACCTACGCGGGGGAAACGCCGCACGTGCGCTACCTGAAAATCAGCGAAGGGTGCGACCACGGGTGCGCCTTCTGTGCCATTCCGCTGATGCGCGGCAAGCATCGATCCTTCTCGCTCGACGAAATCGTCCGTGAGGCGCAGCTGCTCGAGTTGCAGGGCGCGCGCGAGGTGAATCTCGTGGCGCAGGATCTCGCGCATTACGGGCGCGATCGGAGCGACGGCGTGCGACTCCCGGACTTGCTCAAAGCGCTGCTCAAAGAGACGTCGATCCCGTGGTTCCGAAACATGTATCTGTATTCGGCGGGGATCACCCCAGCGTTGCTCGAGGTCATTGCGTCGGAGCCGCGCATTGTGCGCTACCTAGATATTCCCATTCAGCATGCGTCCGATTCGGTGCTGGAGCGCATGCGGCGCCCCGAGCGCCGCAAGACCATTCGTGAGAAAGTGCAGCGCTTTCGTGATGTTGTGCCGGAACTCGCTATGCGAACCACGTGCATTGTGGGATTCCCGGGCGAGACTGCGGACGACTTCAATCAGTTGATGGAGTTCCTCGAGGAAATCCAGTTTGAGCGCGTTGGTGCGTTCACCTACTCGGCGCAAGAGGGGACGCGCGCTGCCGCGATGGTGGACGACGTGCCCGAGGATCTCAAACGCGAACGGCTCGAGCGACTGATCGAACTGCAGCGGTCGATTACCGCCGAACGCTACGAGTCGCGCATTGGAAGCACAGTGCTCGCGCTGGTTGAGCATGGTGGCGATGCAGACGAACCGGCGCGCGCGCGTCTCCCGTGGCAGGCGGACGACATCGACGGCATTACGCTTCTCGACCGTTCGGCAACCGTCGGGAACTTCGTCGAGGTCGAGGTCACGGAGGTCGTGGACGACTACGACTTCGAGGCACGGGTCATCCGCGAGATCGCACCGGTAGCTGCCGTGGCTCCCGTTCGTGCTGGTCGAACCCTGCCGTTGGCGAGCATCGGGAGCTTCGGTCGGTGATGTTGACGCGCCCTCCCGCGGGGATGGTGCGCGCCGGACTTGCTCTCTCGCTGCTCGCGGGCGTTCTCGCCTGTCCCACTCCGCGGCAACGGCCCGCGGATCAGCCGTCGCCAGACGCGGGATCGGCCACAATGCCGGTGCCGCGTATGGAGCGTCCCCCCGACCGATCCGGGGCTCAGGAAATCCCGCGTGACGAGCCCCCTCGGCCGCGCACCGAATCGCCCGGCGATGTGCGCATCGGGCTCGCCACAGCCGCGCAGGAAGCCTCGCTGTCCGCGACTGGCGGGTGGCGACTATTCGACGGCCGAAACTCCGTACTCGTGCGCGGGCGTGCAGGGGAGGAATGGACGGTAGAACGGCGTGGTCGCCAACTGCGCGCCTCGCGTCACGGCGCGTCGCCCACGCCGTGGGTCGACGGCCCCATCACCATGCGTCCTGACGGCGACGAGAGTTTCGGAAACTTCGCCGGCCGGCGCTATCGCGGGGTGATGCGTGTGGTTCCCACAGACACGAGCGTTGTGGTCGTCAACGTGCTCCCGATTGAACAGTATCTGCGCGGCGTGGTACCGCTCGAGATTGGCCTTCGCGCACCCGCCGAACAGGCCGCCGCCGAGGCGCAGGCCATCGCGGCGCGCAGCTACAGCTGGGTACATATGGCCCAAGGGGGAACGGCGCGTAATGCCGCCTACGACATGCTGGCCAGTGTCGCCGATCAGGTGTACGGCGGTGTCGATGCGGAACGACCATTCTCCGATGCCGCGGTGCGCGAGACGAACGGGCTGGTCATCAAGTACAACGGACGGACCGTCGATGCCCCGTACCATGCGAGCTGCGGCGGCGAGACCGCATCGCCCGAGGAGGTTTGGCGGGCTGCTGCTCAGCCGTACCTCAAGCGAGTGAGCGACAAGATTCCCGGGTCCGCGACCCGCTTTTATTGCGACATCGCGCCGCGGTTCGCGTGGACCCGTGCCTTCAGCGGCGACGAACTCGACGCGGCGGTGCGCACCTATCTACGGACTTTCGTGACAGTACCGGAAGGTGGGCCAGGGCATGTCCAAGCCATCTCGATCGAAACACGAACGCCGAGTGGGCGCGTGGGTCAGCTTGTCATCACGACCGACCGGGGGAAGTTCACCCTGCGGGGGAACGATATCCGTTCCGTGCTTCGTGGGCCCGGTAGCGAGATGCTGAACAGTACCTATTTTTCGCTTGAGCCAGAGAAGGGGAGAGACGGTAGCTTGGCCCGTGTCGTTGTGCGCGGGAACGGATATGGCCACGGGATCGGCCTGTGCCAGTGGGGCGCGATTGGACGCGCCCGCGCCGGACAGTCCGCGCGCGCGATCCTTGCAACTTATTATCCGGGGACGACGGTAGGGCCGGCGAGCTGAGCGGACGGGGTCGTCCTGCAGTCCGTTGAAACAGTTTGTCATGGAGCACCGATGCCATCAACCACAACGCCGCCAGCCGTCCGATCGAGGTCTCGTCGAGCCCTCGTAGGCTTCATTGTGGCGCTCCTCGCCGCTTCGGCGTCTGGTGTGGCTGCCCAAGGGCCGCCGGCGGGCGCGTCCGTGACCGTATCGGTCCTCACCTTTGGCCCGGGGGAAGAGGTCTTCGAGCGTTTCGGACACAACGCGATTCGCGTTCAGCGTCCCGGCACTGGGCTCGATGTAGCGTTCAACTGGGGCATGTTTACGTTTGACCAACCCCACTTCATCCAACGGTTTCTCACCGGGGACACCAAGTACTGGATGCAGGGATTCAGCGGTGCCGCGTTCATTGCCGAGTATCAGGCGCAGCACCGTGAAGTGTGGGAGCAGGAATTGGCGCTGAGCGCGTCAGAGAAGGATTCACTCGTCAAGTTTCTCGACTGGAACCAGCGCGAGGAGAATCGCTACTACCGCTACGACTACTATCGTGACAATTGCTCCACCCGCGTGCGCGACGCGATCGACGGAATTATTGGCGGCGCCATTCGCAACACTGCTACGGCGCGTGCGCATGGCGTGACGTATCGCAGTGAGACGCTCCGTCTTGCCAAGGCGTTCCCGGAGTTGCTTCTCGGCATGGATTTCGTGCTCGGCCCGCGCGCCGATACGCCAAGTAGCGGATGGGACGAGTTGTTCGTGCCCATGCGACTGCGCGATCTCCTCCGCGAGGTGCGCGTCGCTGGCCCGAATGGGACGCTCGTACCGCTCGTCGCACGCGAGGTGAAGCTGGTGAGCGATCCGACGTACGTGGAGGCGATTGCTCCACCTTCTATGATTCCTGCGGGGCGGCGCGTTGGCATGCTCGTGGCAGCAATCTTCCTCTTGGCCATGTCCCGCGCGCTCGTGCGGAATGTCGCAGTGCGCTGGATCGTCGTCGCGATTGCCAGTGCCTGGAGTCTTGCCGTGGGGCTGAGCGGTGGCGTGCTGTTGTTCGCGGGCATCTTTACGCGGCACTACTACATGGGCGCGAACTTGAATCTGTTACTTGCCACGCCGCTGTCGCTGGCTATTGCCATCGTTCTGCCGTTCGCGCTCCGGTCAGTGGCCTCGAACCGCCTGCGCTCTGCCGCGGTCGCGCTCACGAGTGCGGCGGCGGTCGCTGCGGTCCTCGGGGCGGTGATCACGATCGCTGGTCCGTTGGCGCAGTTGAATGGATCGGCGGTTGCACTGCTCTTGCCGGGGCACCTGATGCTGGCACTGTTCGTCCGGAAGACGCTTCGCAAGGAATCACAGACATGAGTATTTCGGTCGGCATCGACGTCGGCGGTACGTTCACCGATCTCGTGGCCGTGCGCGGCGATGGCTGTGTTGAGACGCGCAAGGTCCTGTCCACACCCTCGGACCAGAGTCAGGGAGTGGCGGCGGCGCTCGAAGCGCTCGGAGTTGGCGGTCCCGCCGTCGGACGCGTGGCGCACGGGACGACCGTGGTCACCAACCTCCTGCTCGAGCGGCGCGGCGCACGCGTCGTGCTCTGTGCCACCGAACACGCAACCGACCTGCTCGAACTCCGGCGTCAGGAGCGGGCGTCACTGTACGACCTCACGAAACAGCATCCGCCTGCACTCGTTCCGCCGGAGCGCGTGATTGCAGTGCACGAACGGCGTACCCCCGATGGTGTTCGTACGCCGCTTCTCCCCGCGGAGGCCGTGCGCGTCGCTGAGGCGGTGGCGGCGCTGAATCCCGAGATTGTCGTCGTGAGCCTGCTCCATTCGTACGAAGACCTGGCGGCCGAGGCGATGCTCGCGGAAGCGATCCGTAAAAGGCTGCCCGCGGTTCCCGTGGTCTGTTCGGCTGCGGTGCTCCCGGAAATTCGCGAGTACGAGCGCACGGCAACAGCGGTCGCCGAAGGGTACGCGCGTCCTCGCGTGGCGACCTACCTCGAACATCTGTCGGCGCGCCTAGCGGTTGGGGGGTACCCCGCACCAAACGTGATGACCTCGGGGGGCGGCATGCGAACGGCGATTGAAGCCTCGCAGACCGCGGCCGCGCTGGCACTCTCCGGACCAGCAGGAGGTGTCGTTGGGGCCGCGGCCGTGCTACGGGCTGCTGGGTTGCAGCGCGCGCTTACCATCGACATCGGGGGCACGAGTGCCGACGCGGGGCTAATCCTCGACGGCGAGCCCTTGGTTGAGCCTGGTGGCAGTGTGGCGGGCGTACCAATCGCATTGCCGCGCGTGCTGGTCGAGACCGTGAGTGCTGGCGGTGGGAGTATCGCGTGGATTGATGATGGCGGTGCGCTCCGTGTGGGGCCGCGCAGCGCGGGAGCCGTGCCAGGGCCGGTCGCCTTTGGTCGCGGAGGCACGTTGCCCACGGTCACCGATGCCCACATCGCACTCGGCCGACTCGACGCTGCACAGCTGTCTGGCGGCGTTCGCATCAGCGCCGATGCCGCTCGCGCCGCCGTTGCCGAACTCGCGGGTCGCTTGGGTACCGACGCAACACGGACCGCCGCGGCGATTGTCGCGATTGCCGACGCTGAAATGGCGCGTGCGCTGCGGCGGGTCAGTGTGGAACGGGGCATTGATCCACGCTCGTGTGCGCTGCTCGCCTTCGGCGGAGGCGGTCCACTGCACGCGTGCGCGCTCGCGGACCTCCTCGGCATGCGCATGATTCTCGTTCCGCCACACGCTGGCGTGCTGAGCGCGCTGGGGCTCGCGATTGCGCCAGAGCGACGCGAGGCGGCCGCCAGTGTCATGCAGACAGCGCTTCGTGTCGCTGCGCCGGAATGGCGCACACGGCTCGAACGCCTCGTCGTTGAGGCTGGGCCTGTGGGCTCAGTTGAACATCGCTCGCAATGGACAGCGCGGGTTCGCTATGCCGGCCAGGGCCACGAACTCGACGTCGCCTCAACGCCCAGCGATGATGGCACGCAGATCGCCACGCGCTTTTCGGCGCTGCACAACACCCGATACGGATTCACCCTGGACCGTCCGGTGGAGATCGTCGCGGTGCGTGTCGCCGTGTCGGGGATGCCAGTTCCGGTGAAGTTCACGCCCCCTGCGACCTCGGAGCGCGAGGAGAGCGAGGTGCGCGGCCCCGCGGTCGTCACGTTGCCAGACGCCACAATGGTTGTCGCTGAGGGGTGGGTGGCACGTCCCCTCCCGGTTGGCGGCTGGATGCTGGAGCGCCCATGAGCCCGACGACTCGTCCGAGCTTCGATCCGCTTGATCTTGCCGTGATGGCCAACGCGGTCGCCATGATTGCCGAGGAAATGGGAACCGTCTTGGAACGCGGTTCGCTCTCGCCGAACATTCGCGAGCGACGTGATGCATCCTCTGCGCTCTTCGACGCGGACGGACGCATGGTCGCGCAGGCCGCGCATATCCCCGTGCACCTTGGCGCCATGCCGGAGTCGGTGCGTGCAGTGCGCGATCGAAACCCAGCGCCCGGTGACGTGTTCATCTTGAACAGCCCGTTTCACGGGGGGTCGCACCTACCGGACCTGACCTTGGTCGAAGCCATCGACATCGACGGCGCGATTGCTGGCTATGCGGCAGTGCGCGCGCATCATGCGGATGTCGGAGGAATGAGCCCCGGCTCGATGCCACAGGGCGCAACGGAGCTGGTGCAAGAAGGACTGATTCTCCCGCCGATTCGCCTTGTGCGGCGCGGGGTACTCGACGACGCCATCCTCGAGCTCATCCTCGCGAATGTGCGGACCCCAGAGGAGCGCCGCGGCGATCTTGCTGCGCAGCGGAGCGCCTGCGCGGCCGGTGCCGCTGGCTGGCGCACGCTGGTCGCACGCGAGGGCGCCGAGCGGCTCGCGGCCGGCTGTGATGCGCTACTGAGTTATACGGCACGTCGCGCCACCGCACGGTTGATGGAGTTCGGCTCTGTGACCGGGCACGCCGAGGATATTCTTGAAGGGGATGGTGTCTCCGACCAACCCATTCCATTGGCCGTCACCGCTACCATATCGGGCGGCACACTGCAGCTGGATTTCACCGGCACGTCGGCGCGCGTGCGCGGCAATCTCAACTGCCCGATTGCGGTCACCCGTTCCGCCGCGATGTTTGTGTTGCGGTCGCTGATGGCCGATGACGTGCCCACCAACGAAGGCATTGCACGCCCGATCACGATCCAGACGCCGGACGATTGTTTCCTCAACGCGAAGTGGCCGTCCGCGGTGGCGGCCGGAAATGTTGAGACGTCGCAGCGTGTGACCGATCTCATCTTCGCCGCGCTTGCCGATGCCGGACTGCCCACAATCGCGCAGGGGCAGGGAACGATGAACAACATCACCTTCGGCGGGCGCGGCTGGACTTTCTACGAGACACTTGGCGGCGGACAGGGCGCGAGCGCGCACGGGGATGGGCCCAGTGCGGTGCACGTTGGCATGAGCAACACGCGGAACACGCCGATTGAGTCCCTCGAGCGGAGTTACCCAATCCGCATTACCGAGTACGCCGTGCGCCGCGGGTCCGGCGGGGCGGGTCAGCACCGCGGCGGCGACGGCGTGGTGCGCAGCTACGAGGTGCATGAACCGTGCACAGTCACGTTGCTCACCGAGCGGCGCTCGCGCGGCCCCAAGGGGGCGTCGGGGGGCAAGGACGGTGCCACGGGTCGGAATCTCTTGAATGGTACGGCGATTCCCGCCAAGTGCCGCCTAGAACTGAAGTCCGGTGATGTTGTCACGATCGAGACGCCCGGCGGCGGCGGGTGGGGGAGTCCCTGACCTCGAGTAACCGCGAGTGACCGCGAGTGACCGCGGGCCGAACGACTCGCGGCTCGATCAATCCGTGATGCTCGACCGCGAGATACTCGACCGCCGCTGCTCTACGTCCTGGCGGACTGTCTCGAAGACACGCGCCTCGACAAATGTTTCGAGTAGCTCAGCATCGAGCGCCCCCTGCGCAGCCTCGCTGCGCAGGATCGAGATGGCGCGATCGAGTGGCACCGCGGGCTTGTACGGTCGATCGGCAGCCGTCAGCGCGTCGTAGATGTCGGAGATTGTCATCATCCGAGTCTGGACGGGAATCGACGCAGCCGTGAGTTGGCGAGGGTATCCCGTACCATTGAGCTTCTCGTGATGTCCGTAGGCGATGGTTGGAATGCCGTGCAGTGCGTTTGTCCACGGAATCTGGTCGAGGAACCGGAACGTGTGCGTCACGTGCGATTCGATCTCCCGACGTTCTGCGTCGTCGAGGTTCCCGCGGCCAATCATCAGGAAGCGCAGTTCACTGTCGTCGAGGAGATGACGTTCGACGCCCTCGAGATCTAAATATGTCTGCGCGTTGATCTCGCGGAGCTCCTCGAAGCTTCCTTCGCGGAGCACGGTCGGCTCATTCGCTTGAAGAATCACCTCCATCCATCGCTGCAGTCGGTCGTGTTCGGCACGCCGCGTGACGTCAAGCCTCGCGAGGGCCTCTGCATACCCGTCACGACCGTGATCGTACAGGAACTCGGCGCGCTCGCGTTCGAACTGGAGGTCGGCGCGCTGCTGGAGCAGCTGGACACGCTGCTGCACGATCTCGAGGTTTCCGGGATAGAGTTTCTTTTGCTTCACCAATACCTGCTCTCGCACGCCAACCTTTCCGAAATCATGCAGGAGTCCGGCGTAGCGCAACTCGCGCAGCTGGTCGCGGGTGAACGTGGTGTCGCGATAGGTCCCCGTCCCGCCGCGATCCACGGCCTGTGCGAGCGTGCACGTCAGCGTTGCGACGCGCCACGAGTGGCCGCTGGTCGCAGGATCTCGGGATTCGATTGCCGTCACCGCTGCTGTGACAAAACCCTCGAAGAGGCGTTCGATGTCTTCGTAGAGCCGGCTGTTCTCAATGGCGACTCCTGCCTGCGAGGCTAATGCCTCGACCATCTGCGTGGAGCGAACATCGAACGGGATGACTTCGCGCGCCAGGTCAGCTCCGTTTTCGAGTCGGGCGCCGGTATTCCGCTTCCGGTTGATCAGCTCCACCACCCCGACAACCTCCTGCAGGTGCGTCTGCATTGGGATGACGAGCATCGACTTGGTGCGGTAGCCCGTCTGCTCATCGACTTCGCGGTTGAAGTGGTACGGTGCCGGAGGCTGAATATCGTAGACGTCGTCGATCTGGAGCGATTCCAGCGTAAGGGCGCAGTGCCCCGCGAGCGACGTACTGGTGATCGGCAGCTCGAACTCTGACAGGGGGAGTTCGGGCATGCTGTGATTTTGGGTGAGCTTGAATCTCAGGGTGGGCGCGCCGTCGCGATTTTTCACGACGAGGAAGATCGAGCCGGCATCCGCAGCCGCGATGCGGCGTGCTTGCGTAAGGATCAGCCCCAGGAGCGCGTCGAGATCTCGTTCGGTAGAGAGCGCCACACCGACCAACGCGAGTTCGCGCACGTCGCCGATATTGCGAGCGTCGAACCGTGAGGCGCGGCGAGCTGCGAGCAGGGTGGTGCCTTGTCGCAGGCCTGCGTGCAGTGTGAGACGCGCGGCGTCGGCGGGAGTGCCCGTGGCAAGCAATCCCGAGAGCAGCCCCTCCACGGCCGCGATTTCTTGTGACTGCCCCTCAGTCGTGGTGAGGCCGATCACGCCGGCGACTGCTGCAATCGCTGCAACGGCCGACATCGACGCAAACACCGCGTGATCGACTGGCACGAGCACGAGGTGCGCTCGCTCGAGATCGAACGATGTCAGGGTGGGCAACGAGCTCACGCGCACCACCTCTGCTCGCCCTGCGGCGGTCAGCTGGTCAAGCGCTGGGACTGCCCAGCCCTCGGGGACATGAATCAGGGGTGTCAGCACGCGATGAATCTCACTCCCACGGACATTAAATGCGAATCCGCCGGCTTCCCCACGGGATGCCGGCGGATTCGCAACGACACTTACTTACCGGTGATTGACGCCTTTTCCTTCTTGGCGAGATCATATTCCGGAAACTTGTCCAGCACCTGATTGAACAGGGCGACCGCTTCGTCCTTCTTGCCGGCGTCCTTGGCGTCGAGCGCACGGGCGAACTTCAGCGCCTCCTGCAACGGCAGCTTAATCCGCTCAGCCTTCGCCTGCTGTGCCTGCTCCTGAGCCGGCGGGAGCGGCGGCAAGTTCAGGCCCTTGGTTGCCTTTGACGCGAGCTGGTTGATCAGGACGAGAATGTTGTCGGTCTTCCCTGTCACGCTCCCCGTCCAAACGATTTCTGAGGTCTCGACGCTGAACGCCTTCATCGTGAGAACAAGCGAGTTCCCCATCGTGATGTAGGCGCCCGTCAGCATGTACTTGGCCGCGATAATCTTGCCAAGCTTGATCACCGTCGAGGGGTCTACTGCGCCGTTGGCGGAGAGCTTCTGCTCCTCCATGATCTTATTCATCTGGTCGCGCTCGACGACGCGGATGCTCGGATTCGGGAGCAGCTCCTCAATCGCCATATCGGCCAATCCCTTGGCCAACGGAGCGAGCTCTTCATTCGCCTTGCCGGTGGCGCTGTTGGTGAAGGGCAGAAGGCCAAGCCCCGGCTTGCCCTGCGCCTGCAACGCGCCGCTGAACAGCGCGAGGCTACCAATGATCGAGAACATGGTGGAACGCTTCATCTGGACCCTCCTCAAGAAGTAGAGCCTAAACCGTCAGTGTGAGACCTTCCGCGGCGGCCATAACGCGCAATGTGGCCCCGCGCTCCTGCACTATCGCCCTGCATGCGTCGACCTGCGCGTCCATCTGGTCGTCTGTGCGCCGGGGTTCGTGATGAAAGAGAACCAGCGTCTCCACCCCAGCCTCGATCGCCAACTCCACGCCATCGCGGTAGGTCGAGTGCCCCCATCCGCGATGACTCGGGTATTCCTCGGTCGTGTATGTCGTGTCATGCACGAGGACGGTTGCCGAGCGGGCGAACGCTACAAGCTTGGCGCGCCAGCCCTCGGCGGTTTCGTACCGGTGGTGTGGCTGCAGCTCGTTGTCCGATACATAGACGAATGACCGGTCCGAATGTCCCGGCTCAGCGAATCGGTACGCGAGCGCCCCGCCAGGATGCTGCACGTCCATTGCGGTCACTTCGTAGCCCGTGCCAGTGCAGACATCGCCTTCGTGGATCTTCCGGAAATCGATGGATGCATTCAACTCATCAAACGCGACGGGAAACACGACCGGATTCATTTGGTCGCGGACCACGCGGTCGATGCTTGTCTGCAGCGACGCCGAGCCCCAAATCGTGAAGTGATTCCCGCCCTGAAACATCGGGGCAAAGAAGGGAAGTCCTTGAATGTGATCCCAGTGGGCGTGCGTGAGGAAAATGTCTCCCGAAATGAGCGTGCCCTTCGCCTGCACAAGCAGGTGATTACCGAGCGCTCGGATCCCGGTGCCCGCGTCGAGAATCACGAGCCAACCGGATTCCGTGCGGACCTCGACGCATGGCGTGTTGCCGCCGTAGCGCACCGTGCTCGCGCCTGGGCTTGCGATGGAGCCTCGCGTTCCCCAGAAGGTTACTCGCAGCGTCATCCGTGGTTCCTTGTCACGATCACCCTCGCAGTCGCGCGCGCTTTGTGAGCGCCGCGGGATTCATGATACGGATCCGGCGACGCTCGACGGCGATCCACCCGGAATCCTGGAAACCGCGCATCGCACGCGACACCGTCTCGCGGCTCGCGCCAATGACGTGCGCGATGGTCTGATGCGTAATCGGCTTGTCGATTAATGGCCCACCGCTTTCCTCGGCGGAGTCGAGCAGCATCCGCGCAATACGGCCGGGGACGTCGAGCAGCACTAATGATCCAATCGTGCCGTCGGCACGGCGCAGTCGGCGCGAGAGCTCCGTCAGCAACGACCACGCCACCGCTGGGCTCGCCTCGACGCGACGACGGAAGTCGTCACGGCGCAGCACGAGGAGGGTCGCGTCTTCCATGGCGATCACATGGGCGGAACGTGGCTGGTCGTCGATAAGCGAGAGCTCACCGAAGTGTTCGCCGACACCAAGAATCCCCAGAATGACCTCGCGCCCGTCGTCTGCCACCAATACCACTTTCACTCGACCCGTACGGATAACGAAGAGGCTGTCCCCCGCGTCGTCCTCGAACAGAATGACACTCCCCTTGGGGTACCCCTTCTCGCGCACGAGCTCGCCGAACTTTGCGAGTTCAGCAGCGTCGAGCGACTTGAAGATAGGGACGGTGGAGAGAAAGGGCGCAGTCATAAGAGAGGGATGTTGACTGAGGCGAAGTTACGCCTCCGGAGCAGCTCTGTCAAAGTACTCACGGTGATCGGTTTTTGACTGTGACCGGCATCACCGACCCCGGCTAGGCCGGCTGGAGCGGTCGAGTTCTCCAGGCCCGGGCAGATTTCAGGACATCACCGCCCACAGGGCCCGGACTTGCCTCACGAGCCGACGCCTCTTATTGTTAGAGGCTAGTCCTGAATACTATCGAGGTGCTCAAATGAAGCCAGAAATCCATCCCGTGTACGCGACCGCCAAGGTGATCTGCGCCTGCGGGAACTCGTTCGAGACGCGCTCGACGCAGTACGAGATCCGTCTCGACATCTGCGCCCAGTGCCACCCGTTCTTCACGGGCAAGCAGAAGCTGATCGACACCGCTGGCCGTGTTGAACGCTTCCGCCAGAAGTACGCCAAGGCCACGGCCTAAGGCGAGCGCCTGAGCCTCCGCTCATTGCTCGCCGGCGCGCTCGCGCGCCAGGCGGTCGTTGATCAAGAGCTTCTCGACCCGAAAACACTCCGGGACGCGAAGCTCTTGGCGTCTTTGGGCCGAGAGTCGCAACGACTCACCCAAGTCGCCGAGCTCGCGCACACCCTGCACCGGGCCGACGACGAGCTGATCGAGACCCGCGAACTCGCCAACGGCGACGACGCAGAAATGGCAGCCGAAGCGCGCGCCGAACTCGAACGCCTGACGACCACGATCGCCGCCACCGAAGAAAAACTCAAGCCGCTGCTCATCCCGCGTGATCCGCTCGACGATCGGAATGCGATCGTCGAGCTCCGCGCCGGCACCGGGGGCGACGAAGCCGCCCTCTTTGCCGCCGATCTCTGGCGCATGTACTCGCGCTACATCGAACGTCGCGGCTGGAAAATCGAAATCATCACCATGTCCGATGGCACCCTGGGCGGCGTGAAGGAAGTGATCTTCAAGGTCGTCGGCGACGGCGCCTTTGGCGACATGCGCGGCGAGAGCGGCGTGCACCGCGTGCAGCGCGTCCCCGCCACCGAAGCCGCAGGCCGCATCCACACCTCGGCGGCCACCGTCGCGGTGCTGCCAGAAGCCGACGAAATCGACCTCAAAATCGACCCACAGGAACTCCGGATCGACGTCTTCCGCGCCTCAGGCCCGGGCGGCCAGTCGGTGAATACCACCGACTCCGCGGTGCGCATCACGCACCTTCCCACAGGGCTCGTGGTGAGCCAGCAGGACCAGAAGTCGCAGCTGCAAAACAAGCTCAAAGGCATGGAAGTGCTCCGCGCGCGCCTGCTCGACCTCCGGGTCTCGCAACAAGAAGCGGAACGCTCCAAGATGCGTAAAAGCCAAGTCAGCACCGGCGACCGCTCGGCCAAGATCCGCACCTACAACTGGCCGCAGAGCCGCGTGACGGATCACCGCATCAACTTCACGACCCATAATCTCCCCGCTGTCATGAATGGCGAGATTTGGCCGCTGATCGAAGCAGTGCAGTTGGCGCGTCTTGAGGAGGACATGGGGGACCAGTGACCGTCGGCGAGCTGCTGGACCAGCTGGCCGAGGCGTTGGCGGGACCCAACGTTCCCCCCGCCCGCGCCGACGCGCGGGACCTGATTGCCGCCCTGCTCGACAAGCCGCGCTTCTGGCCTAGCGGCAACCGCGCGCTCGAGCTCGACGAACCCACGGAAGGGGCAATCCGCGCCTCCGCCGCCCGGCTCAAACGGGGGATGCCGATGCAGTACGCCGTCGGGTCGGCGGCCTTCCGCCACCTGACCCTCGCCGTCGACTCCCGCGTGCTCATTCCGCGCCCCGAGACCGAGGTGCTTGTGGATCTCGCCCTCATGGTCAGTGGTGGCGTTGGGACCATTGCCGATATCTGCACGGGCTCAGGCTGCATCGCGCTGGCGCTGGCTGCCGAGGGGAGCTACGACCGCGTGATTGGCACCGATCTGTCCGCGGACGCCCTCGACGTGGCGCGCGAGAATCTGCGCGCGATCCCCGAGGAACGGCGCGCCCTCGTGGAGTTCCGGCAGGGGGATCTATTGGGGCCGCTCCAAGGGGAACGGGTGCGTACTATCGTCTCGAACCCTCCCTATATTTCACCAGCTGAAGCGGGTGATCTCCCAGCCGCAGTCCGCGACTGGGAACCCCACCTCGCCCTGTTCAGCGAGGACGAGGGGATGGCGGCGATTCGGGCACTGGTGCGCGGCGCGCCGGACGTGCTGCAGCCGGGCGGGGTGCTGCTGATGGAAGTCGACAGCACACGCGCCCGTCTCGTCCGCGATGTGGTGGAGGGTGACCCGCACTACCGCGGGGTCGAGATTCGGTTGGACCTCACCGGCCGCGAGCGTTTTGTCGTGGCCCGACGCAAGGAGTCCTGAGATGTTGAGCGAACGTGCTGCCGAACTCGGGCGGCTGATTGGTCAGAGCAGCGAGTATCAGTCCGTGAAGCGTGCCAACGAAGCAATGAGTGGCGACAGCGAGGCGCTCGGTCTGCTCAAGCAGATGGAGCAGATCCGCACCGACGCCCAGTCCATGATCGAGCGCGGGGAGAACCCGACGCCGGACATGGAACAACAGCTCGATGCGCTGCTGTCCAAAGTCCAGGTGAATCCGACCTATCAGCGTGTGCTCGTTGCAAACGAGAACTACGAGAAGGTCATGCAGCAGGTGAATGAGTGGATCATGGACGGTATCCGAAAGGGTGCGGCGAGCTCGATCATCACGCTCGGCTAAGGAGTCGATGCCGGGGCGTTTGATCGTCTTCGAAGGCGGAGAAGGGGCGGGGAAGAGCACACAGCTCGCCCGCCTCGCGGTGCGTCTGTCCGCCGCGGCGATCCGAACGGCCACCTGGCGCGAGCCTGGTGGCACCCCGCTTGGCGACGAGATTCGCCGCCTGCTCCTCGACCCCGCGCAGACCATCACTCCCACGGCAGAGGCGCTGCTGTTCATGGCGTCGCGTGCCCAGTTGGTGCGCGACGAACTGCGTCCCGCACTCGACGCCGGCACCACGGTGCTCCTCGATCGGTTCTTTCTCTCGACCTACGCCTATCAGATTGCTGGGCGGCAGATGCGGGAGCCGGACGTGCGGGCCGCAAACGCGCTTGCAACGCAGGGGCTCACGCCAGAGCTCACCATCCTCCTCACGCTGAACGCCGAGGAAGGGTTGCTTCGGGCGGGCGCGCGTGGCGGGCACGATCGCATGGAAGGATCTGGCGCGGCGTTCCATGCACGGGTTGAGGCCGCGTTCGCCGAGTTTGCGACACCCGTGTGGCAGCAGGGACATCCGGAGTGTGGGCCCATTGTTGCCGTCTCGGCGAATGGGAGCATGGAGGAAGTCGCCGCGCGCGTGCTCGATGTGGTGGTCGCGGCATTCCCAGATATCTCCCAGGCGCTGCAGGTCGTGGTATGAACCGCCGTTGGATCACGTCGCTGTTGCTGATTGGCTGTACCTTCGCGGCCGGGGCTTGGCTGGTGCAGCGCGCGATGCGTCCGCCGGTTCGCAACGCGCGACTCACCGCTGCCGACGGGGCGCGGTTATTCGAGTCGGTGATGAAGCGCGTGCAGAAGAACTGGGTGGACAGCATCTCGACGGACGAGATATACCGCAAAGCAGCGATTGGCGTTGTGGCGGAGCTCGGCGATCCGAGTAGCTCGTATCTCCCGCCAGAGCGCCTGAAGCGACTGCGCGAAGTCACGAGCGGGAGCTACCGTGGCGTGGGCATCTCGGTGGATCTACGGGAAGGGTGGATTGTGGTGATCCAGCCGCGCCTTGGCTCGCCGGCGGAACATGCGGGCATACGTGCGGGTGATCGGTTGGTGGAGCTCAACGGCCAGTCGATGCAGGGGTGGACCGTCGAGGAAGCGCGCGACGCGCTGCGCGGACCGCTTGGTTCGCAGCTGACGCTGACCGTGCAACGTGGTGGTGTGAAAATTCCGTTCGCGCTCGAGCGGAGCGATATCCATGTCAGCTCGGTGCAACGCGCGCAGTTGCTGCCGCAGAACGTCGGCTACTTCTCGCTCAGCACCTTCAGCGACTCGACGGCCATCGAGGTCGCCTCGATTGTCGACTCGCTCGTGAAAGCTGGCGCACGCGCGTTGGTGTTCGATTTGCGCGGCAATCCCGGCGGGTTGCTGAGCCAGGGCGTGGCGGTCGCCGATATGTTCCTCGGGGTCGGCAAGAAGATTGCGAGCACGCGCGGACGCACCCCGGGAACCACGACGGATTTCATGTCCAAGGACCTGGAGCGCTGGCCGACTCTGCCGATCATAGTACTCGTGAACAGTGGAACGGCGAGCGCCGCGGAGATTGTGGCCGGGGCGCTGCAGGATCACGATCGCGCCCTTGTGATTGGCCGGTCGAGCTATGGTAAGGGCAGTGCGCAGCAGGTGATTGCGCTGGATAATGGCGGTGCCATTCGAATCACCAACGCGTTCTGGTACACGCCGGTTGGACGCACGATCAGCAGGCCCCATCACGCCGCCAACGCCGATTCTACGCTCACGGATTCCCAGCGTCCTCGCTACAAGACAGCGCTCGGACGCACGGTAATCGGCGGCGGTGGCATCGTGCCGGATATTGTCGCCGGCGACAGTGTGCCGCCGCCGGCGGAGCGGGCGTGGGTCACGGCCGTCGGGAGTCGGGTGCGTCCGTTCCGCGAAGCGTTGACCGCCGTTGCCATACAGATCGCGCGCCAACCAGAGGTGAACTCCCCCGAGTTCGCCGTGACCCCTGCCATGCGCGAACAACTGTGGCGAAAGATGCAGGCTGCGAAGCTCGATGTGTCACGCGACGTGTACGACCGAGCGCACGAGGCTCTTGATCGTGTCATCGGGCTTGAGGTCGCGCGCCAGAAGTTCGGCGTGCTGGGCGCTGCGAAGCGCTCGGCGACGGGCGATCCGGTTGTGGCCAAGGCGCTGGAGTTGTTGCGCGGTATCGCAGATCCCGAGGCGCTCAGGAAGCGCCTCGCACAGCAGCCCGTGAAGCCGACGCCCAAGCCGGTTGCAAGCGGACCCTCAGGGTCGAATCAGCAGTAGGCAGCGCCGTCGTCGGTACGACAGGCTCAGCAGCAGTGCGCGGTGCGCCGCTTACGGCTTCCCCGCCATCATCGCCTGCGGGTCAACAATCTTCACGCCGGCGGGCGGCGTAAAGCTGAGCACTCCGTCGGGCAGGGGCACGCCGAGTGCCATGGTGGTGAAGCGAACCCGACGGATCATGCCACTGGGCTCCACCGTCTCGACCATCCAGAGCTTGGCGTCGTCGCGGCCAATCCAGAGTGTGGCTCGCAAGAATGGCGTATTGGGCTTTCGCGGCACCAACACATACGTTGCGGTTTTGTGATCAGTCACGGTGGTGTCCGCTCGCGCGGTGACCACGTACGACTCCCGCGGCGCACGCAGCAGCTGCGACAGAAAATCAAAGGTGCCACCAGCGGCCATCGGCAACTTCATTACTTGCCCGGGCATCGTGCTGGGGAGATACACCCAGAACGTGGTGCCGTCGTTCACAATCGCGTCGGCCGCGGGCTCGGTAAAGCGCAGTGCAAACTGCTTCCGGTCGCGCTGAAAGAGTTCACCTTTGGCATTAAAGGTGCTCTTGGCCTGCGGATTAATGAGCGTCTGCTCCAGCTTTGCGCGCACCGTGGCAGCGGCGCCGTACATGCTGACGGCACGATCCAGCGCCGCGACGGTCGTGTCTTGCGAGGCTACGCTGTGGAGCGGCAGGATCAGTGCCGCCACCAGTGTTCCCAACGCCAGTGTTCCCACTACACGATGCACGCTCAGGCGACCCCAGTGATCGAACGATCCACGGCGTCGGCCACGCGGCGTAGCTGCTGCATGCACTCGGCGAACTGATCGGGATTCAACGACTGTGCGCCGTCCGACTTCGCCTGATCCGGCTGTGGATGCACCTCAATGATGAGGCCGTCGCACCCTGCGGCCACAGCGGCCCGCGCCATCGGCATCACCTTGTCGCGACGGCCCGTGCCGTGACTGGGATCGGCAACAATCGGCAGGTGCGACAGCTGATGCACCACCGGAATGGAGGTCAGGTCAAACAAATTGCGCGAGGTCGAGTCAAAGCTGCGCAGCCCACGCTCACACAGAATCACGTGCGGGTTGCCTTCCGCCAAGATGTACTCAGCGCTCAGGAGTAGATCCTGAATCGTGGCCGCCATCCCGCGCTTGAGCAGCACGGGCTTGCCAATCTTCCCGACGGTCTTGAGCAGCGAGTAGTTCTGCATGTTCCGAGCGCCGAGCTGAATGCAGTCGGCGTACTCGGCCACCATATAGGCACCCGAGTCGTCCATCGCCTCGGTGACGATCGGGAGTCCTGTCTCGCGCTTGGCGAGGGCCAGGAGCTCGAGCCCTTTTTTCCCCATCCCTTGGAATGAATACGGCGAGCTACGGGGCTTGAATGCCCCGCCGCGGAGCGCCGTAGCACCCGCGGCTTTCACCGCGTGCGCCGAGGCGACAATCTGCTTCTCGCTCTCGACGGAGCAGGGACCAGCGATCACCGGAACTTTTTTGCCGCCAAAGCTTACGCCAGGTGCGATAGTGACAATCGTGTTCTCAGGACGCCACTCACGCGAGACTTGCTTGTAGGGATTCGAAACGTGGATCACCCGCGACACGCCCGGCAGCTCGGCGATCAGCGAATCATCGACGCGTCCATCGTTTCCCACCAAGCCGACCGCGGTGCGCTGGGCGCCGGGCATCGGGGCGGGGGTATAACCCATCGCACTGATGGTCGAGCAAACACGCTCGACATCAGCCTGGGTTGCGGTATGCGACATCACGACCAGCATGACAAGAACCCCGAAAGGAGGATGACGCCCCCTCTTTTCGGGGCGAACCTAGAAGTATAAGCGGACGCCCCGTGGAATCGACATTCCAAGGGGCGTCCAAGGGTCCTACGGGGCCTGAGAAGGCCGGTCCAGGGTGGGTGGTTAGCCTGCGGTTGCTGGTGCTTCCGCCTCATCCACCGCCGGCCCCTTCATCCGAACGCTCACCAGCGAGCTGACCCCGGGCTCCTGCATGGTCACACCGTAGACGGCGTCGGCCGCCTCGGTCGTGGTGCGCGGATTATGCGTAATGACGATGAACTGGGTGTTCGTCTTGAACTGGTTCAGCATCTTCACGAAGCGCCCGACGTTCGCGTCGTCCAGAGGGGCGTCGACTTCGTCAAGCAAGCAGAACGGACTGGGCTTGGTCAGGAAGATGCCGAAGAGCAGCGAGAGTGCCACGAGCGCGCGTTCACCGCTCGAGAGCAGATGGATGCGCTGCGTCTTCTTGCCGCGGGGCGAGGCGTGTATCTCGATGTCGCAGTCGAGCGGCGAATCGGGGTTCTCGAGCTTCAGGTCGCACTCGCCACCGCCGAAGAGTGTCTGGAAGATCTGACGGAAGTTCTCGCGAACCTCAGTAAAGGTCTTCATGAACATCTCGCGCGCGGTGACGTCGATCTCCTTGATCGCTTGCTGGAGCGAGATCTGCGCCGCGGCGAGGTCGGCGCGCTGGCTGGTGAGGAAGTCGAGGCGTTTCATCTCCTCCTCGTGCTCCTCAATCGCTAGCGGATTCACAGGGCCAAGCGATTCTAGCGCGGCCCGGAGTTCGTCGGCTTCGGCGCGGAGCGCGTCGTCTTCGGCTTCGACCGCGGTGTAATCGGCAAACAGATCGCCAAGCGGGCGGCGCCATTCGGCTTCGAGGCGCTCGGTGATTGCGGCGCGCTTGCCCGACAGTTCGGTGTGGCGGAGCTCCGCCACATGGAGCGACTCGCCACGTGCGGTGACGTCATGACGCGATTGATCAAGCGCCTGTTCGACCGCGGCCAGTTCGGCGTCGGCGGTGCGTACGCCCTGTTCAGCGTCCGCGAGCGACGACTCGGATTCGGAGAGCGTCTGCTGGCGGCCGGTGAGTGCGTCGCGCCATTCCTGCATCTGGCGCTCGAGTACGGCATCGCCTTCGGCGAGCGCGCTGAGTTCCTGCTGGAGTGTTTCGAGACGCGCGGCCGCATTAGCCCGCTCGCGCTCGAGGCGTGTGCGACGTTCGGTAGCCACCTCACGCCGAGCCTGCGCCTGCGCGTGGCTGACTTGTGCAGCCGCCCGAGCTTCACGCGCCGCATCTTGGGCACGATCAGATTCGGCGAGCGTGTCGCGCGAGCTGTCGGCGGTCTGTTCGGCCGTCGCCAATGCCACATTTTGCTCTTCCTGCGCGGCAATGCTCTGGGTGACGCGGGTCGAGAGTTCGCTCCGGCGGCCCGAGAGCCGTTCGCTCAGGGCAACAGCGTCGGCGAGCTCACGGGTGGCGCGCTGGTAGGCACGCTCCCGTTCCGCGCGCTGCAACGCGACCTGTTGTGACCGTGCGTGTGCCTGCGTCGACGCGTCGGCGCAGGTGGTCGCTTGCGATTCGGCCGTCAGGAGCGCTGCGTGCACCTCGGCGAGCGCGGCTGTCGCGCGATCGCGTTCGGCCACACTGAGCGCGAGCGCCTCGCGAATTTTCGTGAGCTCAGCGCGACGCCGAAGCGGACCGTCCGACGAGGTCGAATCGGGGAGCCACACCGCACCGCGCGCATCGACGAAGGCGGAGCCCGAGTCAACTGCCTTCACCCGACCGAGCAGGGTACGCACCCACCCACGCACCGGTCCTTCCGTCTGCACCGAGTCGGAGAGTTCCCCGGCTTCGGCGGCGTCCGGCAGCTGGGCCACGACGTCGAGCGGCAGCAGGAGCAGCGCACCAGGATTCGTACGACCATGCCACTCGCGCACCGCCGTGGCCACGCCCGCATCGCGAATTACGACGGCGTGCACCGTTGGGCCGAGGAAACGCTCCACCAGCATGGCGGTGTTCGCATCGGCACCGATGTAATCAGAGAGCGGGCCGAGTACGGCGCCTTGGCCGAACTGCTCGCGGTCCTTGAGTAATCGTGCCGCCCCAGGGGCGAGCCCTACGCGCTCACGTTCGAGCCCTTCAATGGCGTTCACGCGTCCGGCGAGTCCCGCCGCGTCTTCTTCAGCCTTCCGCGATTCTGCGCGCGCGGCGGTGTCTTTCTCGCGCCAGTCGCGGGCATGATCGCGTGCCTGCGACAGTGCGCCGTCCGCTTCGAGCGCGCCACTCTGGGCAATAGCGAGCTGTTCGTCGGCGGTCGCGAGCTCACGTTCTGCAAGTCGCTGCGTGGCGGCGAGCGCCTCGTGTTCCACGGCAAGCGTGGCCGAGCGCTGCGCGACATCGGCGAGTTCGTGTTCCGCGCCTTCACGGTCGAGCTCAAGCCGGCGTAGCGCATCGCGCAACGACCGCACATGCTGGTCGGCGCGCTCAAGTGCGGAGCGCGCGTGCGCGACGGCGGTGCGGGTCGTTTCTTCAACCGCCGATTGTTGCTGCAATGCCTCCACCGCGGCCTGCAATGCAGAGGTGGTCTGCTCTTCCTCTGCGCGCGCGGCTTCCCATTCCGCCACCACTCGCTCGCCGATCGCGGCGCCTTCGCTCCGCTCCGCTTCGGCGCGCTCGCGACGGCTCACCGCATTGCGATGCCGTTCTTCGGCTACTGCAATCTCACCCTGCAACTTCAGCGCGGCCTCGCGAGCCTCGCCCGCTACGCGAGCGCGCTCATGGCGCACCGTCTCCGACGCGGCACGTGCGGCATGCGCCGCATCGCGCTGCGATTCCTTGACGGTGACTTCGTTCTGCGCATGCGGCAGGTGCTCGCGCAGCTGGATCAGCCGTTCGTCGAGCTGCTCGAGTTCGTCTTTCCATGCGGCCATCTCGCGCGACGCGAGCGTGAGCTCCACGGCGAAGCGCCGTGTGGTGATCTCCGCGTGACGCTCGGCGCGCTTGCGCTGACGCGCCAACGACCGCACCTGGCTCGTGACTTCGTTGATGAGGTCGTCGAGACGCGCCATGTCGGCGGTGGTCTGCTCGAGGCTACGCTCCGTGCTCCGACGACGATCGCGGTACAGGCCCACGCCCGCGGCTTCTTCAAACAGTTCGCGTCGATCATCGGGACGATCCGACAACAGCGCGTCAATCATCCTGCTCTCGATCACCACGCCGCTATCGGCGCCAAGCCCCGTGCCGCGCACGAGATCGTGAATGTCGCGCAGGCGGCAGGGGGCACGGTTCAGGAAGTACTCGCTGTCACCGGCGCGCGAGAGGCGCCGCGTGATCACGACTTCCTTGAACGGCACCGGAAGGGCGCCGTCGTCATTGTCGAAGTGCAGGGAGACTTCCGCCAAATTCACCGCGCGTCGCGCCGATGAACCTTGAAAAATGACTTCCTCCATCTTCGCGCCACGCAACAGCCGCGCGCGCTGTTCGCCCAACACCCAACGCACCGCGTCGGACACATTGGACTTGCCGCAACCGTTCGGCCCGACGACCGCCGTGACCCCCTGGCTGAAGACAAGCTCAGTGGGATCGGCGAACGACTTGAAGCCATGCAACTCGAGTTTGGTCAACCGCACGTTAGAGCATTCTCCCTAGACGATAAACGACAGTCGCCGGAACACCGGCCCGCCGCAACTGCGCTGCGAGGGGTGCGGCCTGTGCCGGTGTCTCGAACGCTCCGGCCAGCACACGTACCCGCCCATCTGCCTGCAAGAGGGCGTAGGCCATAATCTCCTTGGCACGCCACTCTGTGACCACCGCCTGAGCCTCCGACGCCGAAACGCCATCAGCCACGAGCAGTGCGTACGGCAGCCGCACGACCACGCCGCCTTCGGCACGCACCACGCCCTTCCGGCGCAACAACTGCAACATGTCATCCGCGTCGGTGCGCCTCGCGTAAGCGCCGACGATTACCTGATACCATACGGTCCCTCCGCCGAGCGTGGCCGGGGACACCGTGACGGCGGGAAGCAGAATCGCCTTCTCGCCGTCTCGCAACACGGAATTTGCACCCGCGACCGTGTTTGCCGCTACGACATTGACGGCGTAGGGGGAACCGAGTACCGAATCCGCACCGGCAGCCGGTTCATTGAGCGGGATCGTGTCCGCCTTGGGGACCACGAGCAGCGCCAGGGTCGTGTCAGGAGGGGTGGGGGTTGGAGCCGTCGACCGGGGCTCGAGGAGGGCAGGGGCCGCAGAGGCCGCAGGAGCCGCAGGGGCCGCAGAGGCCGCAGGAACTGCATGCCGGGCGCGCCACGCACGCGCGCGCCATCCCGCTATGCCAAGCACCGCCAAGGCCGCGAAAATAGCCACCACGCGCTTCCAGCCCTTACGGGGCCGGTCTAGGCGCGCGGCACCGGAGGGGAATCCGGCGCGCGCCAAAGCGCCCGCCCGCCAGCTCGTTTCGGGTGCCAACGCGGGCAAGGGCGCCTCGGCGGCCCCAAGCAGGTGGTAGGCGTGCTGCCGGTTGAGTGGAACATCCACGGCAATCACGCCGCCCGTCAGCGCAGCCAGCTGGTCCAGTCCTACGGCCCCCAAGGGGGTGATCAGCAGGAGGAGCCCCCCGGCTCGCTCGAACCCACGAATCAGCTTGTCCCAGCGCTCGTGGCGGAAGAACTCCTCAGTCGCCACCGGAGGGGTTCCCGCCGGAAGCACGAACAGTCCCTCCGCGTTGTGCGCGGGCCGCGCGATGTCATTGAGCGACAGGCCGTCTCGGAAGCAATCGGTCAGTCCGGCCGCGTCCTCGCCCCCGGCGAGCTCGTACAGCGGGAACGCGAACCCCGTGAGGTCACCAATGGCGACCCCCCGTCGGCCACGCCACCCATGGGCCAGCCCGATCGCCACGCGACTGGTGGTGTCGGGGTCGAGCCCCACCACAAGCGCGGATGAAACAGCTGTGAGGGCATCCGCGAGTCGGCGCCCTTCAGCCTCCCAGTAGTCGCGACCCGACGGCGACGCCTGGTGCTCG
>Ga0114966_10000601_pt1 | contig 34437 bp, 41 predicted proteins | sample M_130207_XF_Meta_FD_87029 | JGI IMG/M metagenome (GOLD analysis project Ga0114966, IMG submission 87029) | Freshwater microbial communities from Lake Montjoie, Canada to study carbon cycling - M_130207_XF_MetaG | ecosystem: Environmental > Aquatic > Freshwater > Lake | place: Lake Montjoie... | reverse complement strand
GGGCTAGCGTTGCCGGAGCGGGTTATATAGGGGCCAATAGGGACAGCACCCCGCGTAAGGAATGGACCGAAAACGAGCACCCAAGAGGCTACGGAGGAGAGTTTAGAGTGAAGGGCTACAAGAGCGCTTACAAGTCTGTTTTGGATCGCCAGCGAAAGGTGTCTAAGTCCTCTGATGGGTCTAACCAGATAAGCTCAAACCTATGGTCGAGTTAAAGGGTGCGAAATGAAAGACGCATTTGGTGTAGAGCGTATTTCTAAAGGCGTGCCTCATTTCCCTGACTGGATGCACGCTAGGGCTATTGCTAAGCCTGATTCTCCCCTTACGCGCGCCATGAGGCAATTACAGGCCGGGCACACAAGCCCACCGCCGGAGATCAAGCGCTTTAGGCCAGAGACCGGAATACACAACGGGGACAAGATAATAACCACAGGGGAACATTCTCCCGGTCGTTACTTCATCAGAAACATGCGCACGGGTAATAACAGCACTGCCCGCGCAGAAGATATTAACTTTAAGATCAACCGTAAGAAGCCAAAGCGCCCCAAGCCTCCTACGCAAGGAACGCTGTTCTAATGAAGGACGCATTTGGTGTAGAGCGTATTTCTAAAGGTATGCCTAGAGCAGCAAGGGCTATCGGTAATAATTTACTTCGAAACGAAGATCATAGCTTTGCCCCCTTTAGCGAAATTATTAACCCCAAACAAACTAACTACGTCGCACTTAGGCACAACTCATACAGGCGCGGAAAAGAAGCTGCCAAAGCCTACTCGGAGTTTAAAAAAGATCCGTTAAAGCCCGATCCTTACGGGATGAAACCCTCAACCAAGGCCGGTATTAAGCGAGATTATGGGCGGGAGTCTAAGAATAGCTTTGGACCAAATGAGATACCAAACGGTCATTCGTACAAATTTACCGGAGTTACCAAGCCATCAGATATCAGTGGTAAAACTGGCTGGAAAGCAATGCTTAATGAAAATAATGCTAAAAGGCTATCCAACGTTAATAGAGACAATTACATCAGCCAGCGACCTAAAGCCTCTCAAGATAAATTAAGAGCCTTTATTAAGCGTAGGGATAAAAAGGCACGCGGGGAGATCTATAAGGGTATGCCTAGAGCAGCAAGGGCCTTTGCTAACAAGCTAAACAATCACCCAGATACTAACTTTGCTGCTGCCCATGAGATGTTGAATCCAAGAGACACTAACTACATCGCCTTCAGATCTGCTAGCCGAAGTTTCGGAAAAAACGCGGCAAAATTCGCAAGCAACAAGAAAAAAACACCAAGTATAGCCGCAAACAGCCCAGAACAAAATAAAATTTATAGCCAATCTATGATTGACGACGGAAAAGCTTTTAAAAGATCAGTAGCTCCATTAAGTGTATACACTGCAAAAAATGAACACTCCTTTGAGGGTGCGGGAGGCTTTGGAGGATATCAAGGCTGGAAGCCACTTCTGGACAAAAGCCAGGCTTTAAAAAAGCTTCCTAATGTGACCAGAGATAACTACATCAGCCAGCGTTCTACAGCATCTCAGGCTAAGTTAAAAGACTTTATTAAGCGCAGAGATAGAAAAGCGCGCGGGGAGATCTCTAAGTCCAGTGTTGGTGCTGGAAGATACATGCGAGCAATTGATATGCCCCCAAAAATAAGAGCTCGCCAGTTAGAAAGACTACGGGCAGGTTGGCCGCAAGTGGCTCCTATTCAAGATCAACAGTTTAGTATGCTTAGGGCTAACCCTAGCCCTCCTAACTTTACTTCTTCTTTACCAAAAAACAAAGGAACTGTATTAAACTTAGGAAGAAAAAGACATAAAGTGGTAATACACAGCGATAAAAGAATGAGAAATTCTAGTTTGTCTGGTGCAACTGTTCCAAATCCCCGCGACAATACTAATCACATATTAGTCTCAGATAAATTAAAAACGACGGGTAAGCAAGCTGCCATAATTGAGCACGAAAAAATCCACGCTAAAAATAGCCCGCAGCATATAATTAGATCTACATTTAGAACTAGAAACGCAAAACTTGGAGAAGAAGCTAGAGCTGATGCTATGGCTACTTTAAAGAATGGGAGAAGAACAGTTACAAGTTCTTACCCGTTAACCAATAACAGAAGATACAATGAGGTTTATACAAAAATTACCGGAAAAAAGCCAAAAGCGGCAAAGTTAAGAGGGGGCAATGATGCTGAGGATGCCAGAATAGGATCCAGTATTAATGAAGATTTTACTAGAAGATCATTCTTTCCTGAATTTAGATACAACAGAAGGCCTAATTTGCCATGATAGATGCATTTGGTGTTGAGAGGATATCTAAGGGTCTAAGAGTCAACCTGCCTGTTGATTGGGTAGACAAATTAACTGATTCACACCCCAGACAAAAGAAAGCTGTCAGGGGTGTAGCGGACCAAATGTCCCACCCAGAATATGGCTACAATAAACCTGTGGAAATAGCCTTTTCACGCAAGCACAGTATAGATCAGGATAAACCAAGCGATGGCTTGAAACTCAGACTGCAAAACGGTCACCACAGGCTTGCAGCCCACAAATTACTGGGAAGAAAAAAGATCTACACTGACATTACCTTGCGTCCCCAAAAGCCAGATCCAGTAGGAGATCAACAGAGGCGGTTACCAGTTGGTACAGGATTCGGGCACAATAAAGATACAATACACGTAAGCCAAACTAAACCTCCTACGTTCTCTCGCAAAAATGTCGCTAGAATTGTCTCTCCTAAGAAAAAGAATAACCAACCTTTACATTTAATTGGGGATGAAATCCCTGCGTATCATCTATCCAATGGAAAATACATGAAAATCGATCGATCGATCAAGCCATGAAAGACGCATTCGGTGTTGAGATCTCTAAGGCTGATGACAGCGTAAACCTTGTGCCTGAAGAAAAGGCTCTGCAGGACGCTCTCCTTGGCGTAGTAGCTAAGCATGGCAAGTTCAACATGGACAAGACTGGTGTATGGGCGGGGTATTTCTCAGCAGATGAGAATGACTGTGCTGATATTGGCGTTATGTGTAGTAACTGTACCCTGTATCGCGGGGGTAAGAACTGCGCTATCATCACACTAGACGTAGAGCCCGGTGGCGTATGTCGTTTTGCTGTAATCCCAGACGGAGTGGTTAAGGCGGATAAATGAGCGGTGCCGTTAATAGACTGCAGTTCAAGGATCTCCCAGAAGGGGCTGTAGCCCTAGACGGTATTCTTTTAATTAAGTACATAGACGAAGAGGGCGTTATTCGCTACGCCGAGATGTCTACCGCAGCCTTGCACCCGATAGAGGCTTTAGGAATGGTAAAAACCGCCGAAGATACACTTAGGGCTAAGTTAATGATCGGCTCGCGGGAACACGACGAGTAGTGTGTATACTGACGATATGAGTGCATCAGATGTATGCTGTGTATGCGGTGATATAGAACCCATCGAGGACTATCCACTGTGTACCGAATGCCTAGAAATAACCTACCCTAGCTAAGGAAATCAAGTGAACCTCAACAACCTAGTACGTTCTGCTGTTACTACCTTCGCCACCGCCTTCATTGCTCTGATCCCCCTGAGCGCCTTGGCATCAAATGACTTCTCTTGGTTGCAGTCGGCCCTGATTGCTGCTGCCCTGACCACTATCCGCACTGCTGTGGCCTACCTTGACCCCAATAACACCAGCTTTGGTATTGGCGCCCCCGAGGTGACGTTTGAGTTTGATGAAAGCGTTGATTTGGACGCTGTTGGCGATGAGACCGCATGAGTTGGTATTTAGCACCTTCACTGGTGCAGTTCCGCAACGAAGTAAACAAGAAGTGGCCTAACCGCCCCAAGGGTTCTGATGGAACGCTAGGAAACGCTTCTCACGCGGCGCGCGTTAGCGACCACAATCCTAACTCCCGTCAGTCTGTCAACGCCATTGATATTACCTATCCTGGCGTTAACGCTGATGCCATCATCAATGCGGTCAAGAAGCACCCATCGGCTAACTATGTGATCTTTAATCGCAAGATATGGTCACGTTCGCATGATTGGGTTGCCAGACCATATGACGGTGCAAGCCCTCACACAGAGCACCTGCACATCTCTATTCTTCAAACCCACAAGGCGGAGCAGGACACCACCCCCTGGTTTACGGGGGCCACAAGGCCCTCTAGACCAGTCAAGAAGTCTACGTTCCCGCTGCCCCTGTCCCACTCATTTGGGATGAAGGCGTCTTCAACTGTGCACAATGGCAGGCGCAATAGCGAAGACGCATCTGATGTTGAGAAGATCCAGCGGAAGTTTAAGTCTGTTCCAGACACAGGCTTCTACGGGCCTATCACCACTAAGGCTATTAGGGCTTGGCAGATCAAGCGCCTGATGGTTCCAAACGGTCGTGTAGGCAAGAAAGAATGGGATCGTTTAGGACTCTAAGGAAGGCATGCCCAATGTCCTTTAATGAAGATCTAAAGCCCCCGCTCAAAGCTCCTTGGCAAACATGTGGTGTCAAGTGGGCTTTAGGGCAGGCCGGAAAACAAAAGAACGTATTAGCAGAAGCTCTAGAAGATAAAGCCGTAACTGGCGACCAGATAGCACATGCGATAACAAAGAACCTAGGATTGCCCATCTCTGGGGAAGCCGTTAGACGCCATAGGCGTGGAGTATGTAGGTGCGGTAAATGAGTCTCGCAGATGATTTAACTCCTGAACAAGAAACTAAATCAAAGAACAATGCAGAGGCTCACGGTGATGTGGGCAAGCTGGAAATCTATGATTACCCAGTAGCCTTAGAGGGAGACTATTCTCCCCTCTTGGAGTTCTTTGGATTCTCCCCTACAGAGTGGCAGGTAATTGAACCTGTGCGCGTAGGCAAGTGGCAACAGTCCAAGCGTTTAGAGTCAGGCGAGCGTGATCTCGTCTGGCTTTACTCATATCGGGCTCAATTTAAGCGTATTAGCCCCGAGCAGATCCTCTCAGATATCGATCTAGACGCCTCAGCTGCCGCTGTAAGGGTCCGAACCCCCAAGAAGTCACTAGGAGTAGGACTTGGACCTGAAGTGGCTTACGTTCACTTACAGGGCGATGAGCAGACTGGCAAGGCTGAGGGTGGCGGGCTAGAGGGACTACTAGGGCGCGAGACTGAGGTTGTCGAACGCTCTGTAGAAACAATTAAAGCCCTGCGCAAAGGCGGGGCTAATATCACCAGCATTGTGGACTTGGCTGCGGGTGACCGGATAGAGAACATCTTTGGCCATTACCCAAGCCAAACACGCACCACAGATACCCTGCGCAAGCAGATTGGCTTTGCTGTGGATATGGACGTGGCTAGGACTGAGGCACTTGCTCATTTCGGGATGCCTATGACCAAGGCTTACACCCCCAGTAATCATGGGGAGCTCAGGCAAGTAATTGGTCAGAGCCCATATACATCGGCATCTGACAACCTGGACTTAACTATTGCCGAGTATGTCCGTAGGGTTATTGAGCGCACCAAGATAGCCGATCAGATAACGTGGGAAATTCCCCATGATGAATGGATCACAGTCTTGGAGATTGCGGGAGTTACCTGCGGGCTAACTCATGGTCACAAGGTATCTGGCAAGGTTACTGAGTGGGTCAGGAAGCAAAGGGACGACATCTATTTCCACGATGGTAAGCGCCTAGTTCTGATGTTTATGGGTCATTTGCACCACGCCCATATTGAGGACTGTGCGGGTACAACCCTTATCCAGACACCCACGATTGACGGTGGATCACCCTACTTCCAAGCCCTGTCTGGGCAAAGATCTACGCACGGAGCCCTAGGTATGATTGTAGGTAAAGACCTCCGAGCTGGATTTGACAAGGTGACCTGGCTATGACGATTCGACCGAAATCCCTGCGTATTGGACCTTACAACTGGAAAGTGAAATGGGGTCATTCTGATGTACTGCGATTTCACCCCTACGGAGACGCCTGTGGAGCATGCGACGAGGCATCGCTCACACTTGCGGTCTCACCAGGACAAGCAGAAGATTACGGTCGTTCTACATTGCTACACGAGATCCTGCACGCTTGCGTCAGAGCCTCTTCCCCGGCTATTGACGAGGATCACGAAGAGACTATGGTAAGTGCTCTCACAGGACCCCTTCTAGGGGCTCTAAGAGATAACCCTGAGTTGATTGAGTATCTAACCACGGAGGACTAATGGCTGAATATGTATTTTCGGAAGAAATGTCACAAAAGATTAAAGAAACGACAGTGCTGGAAGAGGCTAACCGCCTCGTAGAGGGAAACCGATCAAACGACTACGGCTCACCCTCAACTAACCATGAGCGCATCGCTACGCTGTGGTCCGTGCTATTTGAGCAGGAAATAACCGCTAGGCAGGTAGCTCTGGCTATGGTTCTGGTCAAGGTCGCGCGCGAGGTGCACTCTCCCAAGCGGGATAACCTTGTGGATGGTGCTGCCTACTTCCACATTGCTGATATGTGCGACTGATGTTTTGGTCATTCGTACTAGCGGCGTTCTCTCTTGCTGGGATATGGGTAGCGGGTAAAAGACCGCGTTTGGGTTGGCTGTGGTGCATGGCTATGGAGATACCGTGGACTATCTGGGCTATTTCCCTCAAGCAGTACGGGTTTGCCCTGTTGTGCTCAATCTATTTCTTTGTGTACTTGAGGAACTCTCTAAACGCGACTAAGGCGAGAGAATAGGCCTATGGATCTCAGCGTTACATTCTCCCGTACCCTGCTGGGCCTTGGCGACTTAGAAATAAACGATCATGTTAAATATTATGTTGCGGAAATGGGCGACCAATCGATTACTTGGCGTAGACAGCAAGTTTCTTCGCCGTGGGTGGATGGAACCGTAACCACCCAAAGATCTAAGGAAAACGTCACTAAATCAATGACTATTGAGGTTTTGGGGGATGACTGGGCTGATACTTTATCTAACGCAAAAGACTTAATAGATGCTGTATCTCAAGACACCTTTGTGCTAACTTCTGATATGAATTCAGAAATTGTCTCTTATATCTGCGAAGCTTCCGACTATTCTTGGACCCAATCCAAGGAACGCTGGCACTCTTACCGGGGTATATTGACTGTAAGCCTTATCCACAAGCCTAATCCAACTACAGGAATTCTCTAATGTCAGGTGTATCAACAGATGGCTCAATCCTTTTAGGCAAATATCTATTTGACCTTGAGCCAGTGCCGGAATTTTACTACTTGGCGTTAGTTTTAGGCCTGCCTGACTCCGACCTAGACGCTTCACAGCTCTTAGAGCCCGACGACGGAACATACTCAAGAGTGCAATTACCCACAGGGCCTGGTGACTGGGCTGTGGATAACACAAATGCTATTACCAACACCAGCGCCATTGAGTTTGGGGAGTCGGCAGTTGTATGGGGAAATATAGCCGGATTTGTTCTATGCACCGCGGCAACAGATGGAGATATCATTTGTTGGGGGGAGTTTGAAGTATCAACCTTCATTGGGGCAGGAGTTCCGCTCATTATTCCAGAAGGATCAATTTCTTTTGGCTTTGTATCACCAAATTAAGGAAGGTATCAATAGTGGCAGCAATTAGTACTTATTTAGCAAATGACGTATTGGGAAACTATTTGTCCGGTACTTACCTGTCCCTGCACACAGCCAACCCTACTTCTGCGGGCACTGGTGCAGAAGTTTCAGGCGGTAGCTACGCGCGCGCTACGATTGACACATGGGGGGCTGTTAGTGGAGGCCAAGTAGCTAATGACTCCACAGTAACCTTTTCTCTTCTCCCAACGTGCTCCATTACACATCTAGCCATATGGGATGATGACACGGCTGGTAATATGTTGTTTTACGGTGCTTTAGATACAACAGTTGAAGCGGTATCCGGAGAAAGCTTAATTTTTGCTGTTGGCGACCTAACCATCAGTATTGTCTAAGAGGAGAAATAGATATGACGATGTACGTAGCTAATGCGGGCGCAACCCTTATTGCCAATACCACGCGCACCATAGTACAACTTTTGGCTGGCACCCAACCTCTGCGGATTAAAGAACTAGGCGCAAGCTTTGACGGTACTGATGCTAGCCTTACGCCGATTAAGGTTGATCTTGTTCGTCAGACATCTGGTGGTACAGCTTCTACCACCGGCGGAGTGCCTCTTGAACAGGCTGAAATTGGGCCAACATCGTTAACTACCTACAGGGCTGTGTTTTCCTCTACCGAGCCAACAACTACAGATGTTATTCGCTCTTGGTATGTAACTCCTGCCGGTGGCCTGTTTGTGATGCAGTTTCCTCTTGGGGACGAGCCGGTAGTTGGCCCAGCAGGGCGCATCGCTCTCCGCTGCAATACCGGTTCTGGAGTTTCTCCTCTCGTCTCGGCATACATAGTATTTGACGAGTAAGCCATGACCTACTCTACGGAGGTCTTGGCTGATAGCCCATACGCTTACTGGAAGTTGAACGAGCCAAGCGGAACTACCGCAACAGATTCATCTGGCAACGGTAGAAACCTGACCTATATCGGAACATATACGCTTAATCAGACTGGTCTAGGAACCCTAGGCAAGGCTGTTGTTATGGGCGCTAACTCATACATAAGCGGTAACCTAACTGGCACGCCGTTTAACGCCAGCTGGACATTTGAGGCTTGGTATCAACCAACCAACTGGACTGCCGGTAGTCCACGCGGAATATTTGAGTATGGGTCTGAAAGCGTATGGGCGCTTAGGCACAGCGATGTCTCTATTGCCGAAGGAGTTTGGCAACTGCAGCAAGGGCCAATCAGATCCTCTTGTCCAGCCACAGCAGTCAATAACACCGTTCAGCATGTTGTGGTTACCTACGACGGCACTAACTCAAAAATGTATCGCAACGGATCTTTAATACAAACTAGCGCTGTATCACCCTATGCGGCTGGCAATCAAACACTAAAGCTTAATTACAACAACACTGCCAGCAGGGCAACTTACGGGATTCTTCAACACGTATCGATATACACTTCCGCCCTTTCTGCCGGTCGCGTAAGCGCCCATTACGGGGAATTAAACGCAGTTCCTGGCGAATCACCTTGGGTTGATCCCGTCCGTTCTAGGGCGTACACACGAGCAAAGCGCCCAAATAACTTTGGCGCCCTCCAAACGGGGAGCCGTGGATAATGGGTATGGCAAGAGCTGGTAGACGTTTCCTACTTAGACCAAATAGGCCCGTCAGTTTTGGGCCGTCCAGTCTGTTTGCCCCTGATCCAAGCGATTTTTTTGATACTCCTATTTCTATTACTGGAGAAACGGGAGACTACACCACAGGAAATAGAGACAGGCTTACGGTTGAGAGCGGGGAAAGCGAAGAAATAAGTATGTACGACCGAGGATACACAACTACTTATTCTGTCGATAGCACACAGTGGTTTTACTGGGAATGCCCATCTGAATATGACTCTTATAAAAGGCAATATTTTTACTCTGATGACAGCGATACTTTTGTGCAAATATTAACTGGTTCCCAAGTTGACGATCTAACTGATGTAGGAACTACTCTTAAAGTATTATCTCCGGAACAGAGCTATTCCGTGTCGTCTTTTGTCCCAACACCTAATGAATTTTATTACATAAGGATAGGTGTTACTACAGGAATAGTCTCAGTAGTAGCCGGTACGGGAGAGCCCCCAGTTCCTCCTGTATATAGCCCAGACACTAAAGAGGGAGCTGTCACCCTAACTGGGCAGTTATTCTCTGGGAGTAACTCCGGATACGCTTCTGAGGCGCAAGGCAACGTTGGGTGGTATGGAGCTTGGTTTAAGTGGACCCCTGAGTTCAGCGACACAGTAGTAATTTCTACTGAAGGCTCATCTTTCGACACCATACTAAAAATATATGATGCTTCAGACAACCTAATAGACGAAGACGACGATAGCGGGCCAGGAGTGACATCGGAAATTACATTTGCCTGCACTGCTTTTGAGGTTTACTACATAGTGGTGTGCGGCTACAACTCTGTAGCATATGGAGATTTTAATCTTGTGTATCCGCCAGTTGAAGGGTACCCAGGTTAATTATGACTGGATATTACCTAACATATGAGTCTCGGGCAGAATATGCTGCATCTCCTACTTATACATCGGAGTTTGATTTCGATGTAGTCGGCTCTTTCACGATTACTCAGCAAGCCAAGCCAAAAGCAAACTTAGTAGTAGAGGGCTTTTTTCCAGCTTTTGATGTAAACGTAGATGCTGTAATTACATCCACAGCGTTAAATATTGTTGAAATAGCTGTGGTTTCCAAAGCGTCTACCTCTGTTACGTATATTCCTAGCAATATAGACATTAACCAAATACGCACGTATTTAAAGATCGGAATAGAGGCAGACGAACCGTTCATTATTGCGGGAAAGCCAGAAAGCCCTGAATATTCCGCTAGATATCCATTCACCGGAACGGCAAGCTCAGTTACCGTTGTGGCTAAGCCAAGCCCCCCTCCGGTAACCAGACCAGCAAGAGAATCTTCCTACACGTGGCTAGCGTCCGATTTGGGCAGCACAACCTCTTTAGAGTCGTGGCCCGAACACGGAGGACAGGGGCCGTCCTGGAAATCAGGAAATGGATACCAGCCAAGAGTTCAAACTAGACTTACTTTTGGGCCTAAAGGTAAATATCACACCGAAAACGACGTAGTAGTTTTTGACTACAAAAACGTAGAGCACATGTGGATCAATATTGGCAGAAACTTAAGCCAGGATTTTACCTGGATATTTGCGGGTATTATTTTAAGTTATCCATCGGCAAAATACGGGCACTACGTAATGGACCACGGTACTAAAACAAGAAGAATAAAGCCCCTTCCTACAACTGAGCGCACAGCAAAAATACTAGGGGAATCTGGCTATAGAGCCGCAATGCTTTACCAACCAAGCTATGCAACTATGGGGTCGCACACTGGAAATGATTTAGTGGCCAACGGAAAACACGTCCGGATACCTAACAACTACAGGCCAGTTCCTCGTATGATGTATTCTATGTGGAACGCTGGAACTTCTGGGAATAAGGGCAGGATTGGGACTAGAGGGGTTGGATTTGCCGAAAGCGCAAGCGGAAAAATAAACCCTCAAACATTTAGGGAGTTTGTCATAGGACGGCGTTTTAACAAGATATCTACTGACCTTGCTAGCCACATGGCACTATTCGAAATAAGATTTTTTGACCATGAGCTAAAAGCTAGCGAGTTAAAAGCCCAATACCGTAATCTGGCATCTAGATACAAGTTTAGGAATTACACATAATGGCCTGGGCATACACGCAGACAACCACCGAGGGTGGATATTTTGTTGTTCTTTTTAGGGCACCAGGGCAAAGCTGGACTGATGTAACCTATTTTAGAAACGTACCTGTGCAAATACAGTCATACTCAAGCGGTGATCCATTCTCGGACGCTGTAGCGGTGCTTTCTTTCCCCCAAATTACCGGTTTTGATAGTTTCGGGGTTGGGGATCTTTCTTGGTTTAATCAAGAGTCAGATGTAAATATTTATTACATAGAACCTGATATTGACAGCGGGGATTCAGAACCCGATGCGGTTATAAACTCTATTACTCAGCAAAAAACCATTGATTATATTAGCCCGTCTGGATCATCTATCAAGCCTGTATTCCAAGGTTTTGTAGCTGCTTGCTCAATTAGTCAATCTTCCTCTGCAACTTCTGCGCAAGTAGAACTGCAGGGAGCCTTGTACCAAATAGACCGAATTATTTCTAAGTCAACATTTCCAACCCGCCCGTACCTGTACGAAGATATAATTTCTAACGCAATGTCACCGACGCTGATACCTAGTTTGCGGACAAAAGCTCTAGGGCTCCCAATGTTCCCAGACGGATGGAACACAGTTATCCCCAGCGGCAACCCAACGGTATTTACTCCGATTGGAAAGCCTGGGAGAAAAATTACTGGATATTGGGATCGCACCACCGGAAACTTTCAAAAGTCTTTAGTTGGGTTCGTGCAGGACAGACTACAAATTATGTTTACTAAAGAAGACTGCGGGGTTCGTCCCGGAGATAAGTGGACCATATTAATGGGAAATAACCGCAATCCATACTTAAAAATACGCACTAAAGAAACATATACATACGACGATATAACTGTTCCCGCTGGAGTGGATCTTGGGCAAGGCGGCCCTCAGTTAGAGGCTACTTTCGGGCAAATAGGCGTTGATTGTAATTTATCCTCAGACTTTTCTCAAATAGTTAATGTTATTTACGGCGAAGGAGTAGGTACCGACGGCGTTAAGTGGGCAGGAACTCAAATTAATGACGCCGGAAATGTAACTACGTATAAGCCTCTAGGTTTTAAACGTTCTGTAATGCTGGATCAAGAATTGGGACTAGGGCCAAACGACAAGAACAGTTTTTACGAAAAATACAAGATGCGAAATGAAGCATATATTAAATATGGGGGAGGGCTTGGGTTTGACCAAGCCGAAGAGGCTGCCCAGCTTCAATTGTCACAGTTCTCTGAACCATCTTGGTCTGGAAATATTACTCTTTCTGTTGATCCTTGGAGCCTTTGGGATGAAAGTTATATCTCTAGATGGAAATTAAAGGCAGGAAATAGCATTCGCCTTAAATACTTTGCCGGTACTGGAGCAGAAGGCATTATTCTCCACATTGCGGAGGTAAACGCTAGCCCAATGTCTGGAACTGTATCTTTAACGGTTGACTCACAGTTTAGAGATCTATTGACTCTTGACCAAGTAATGCAAAGACATATAGACCCATTAACTCCCGCAAAGCTATTAGCGCTTGGAAAAGCCTCTGTAGTTATTGAGGATATCTACGCTCCTTGGAACGCAAATAACGGATCCGGAGTAATACCGATAAAAGCAACTAATTTTTATAAAGATAAAGGATTCAACGAAGCCTTTCCGTTCGCTAAGCAAGCTAAAAAATACCCACCTAGGAATTACCCACAATATTATGTGCGAGTAAACGCTAACGCCAGCAAAAGTAGGGATCGTTGGTCCTTTTTCCCCATTGTATTAAGTGAAAAAGGATCGGCTCGCTTAACAGAATTTGCAGCATTTGACCGAAACGGTAACAGAGTTAAGGTCGCATTTCACGTCGGTATATACAACGTTATTGACAAGGAAACAAAGACACTTCAATCCTATGGTTTAAATCCGAATAACATGCCACACGAGGGGCAAAATTACAGCCCATTCAGAACAGGGGCTTTTACCAAAACAGACGACAACGGTGTGCCTTGGAGCATTGGGCCTACTAACCCAGCTATTTATTACGAGGCTGATAAAGCTATGGTCATTGGGTGGGGTAATAAGAGACAAAAGGCCGGATATTGGCCTGGTAGGTCATCTGATGCGGGTACATCACCCACCGGCATTCTTATTGATGAGGCTTCTTGGAATTGGAACTTTGACGATACTCTTGATCTTGGAGGCCAAAGATACGGCGGTAGAACAAAGCTTCCTAAAATACCTCGTGAAGCCTATTCTTACACAGCAGCCATCTACTGTGAGCACACAGAGGATGTTTATTTCATAGGCCGCATATACCGCGAAAACCCGGGGCAATCGTAATGATTGCCGATGTTCTTATATTGGCTGGCCCCGGAGCTGTGGGGTATGGGATTAACAGCTACATCGCCGAAACAGCAAACTCAATTGGGTTAACCGCCGAAACCCACGTTATAGGAGATCCTTTAGCCGATTGGATGACTGGGAGTTATCTTAGCTGGTTTACAGATAATTTTGACCAAGTGTGGATACTTGCCGACGAAAGAATAACTAGCCATTACGGACCATTCTACAATTTTCTTACATCGGCCCAAATGATGGCTAGGTACGGAAAGTCAGTACTAATCGCTGGCGAATGGTCTTTGTATAGCGAGCAAGAAAACAATCTTAATTGGGATGTATCGAATTTTGTTAACGAAATGACAGATTCTTACCCGGCTTATTTTTACGGAACGGATAGCACAGACGGAGATTATCAAGAATTTTCAGTAAATCCTGACGCTATAGGTTATCTCACTAGGTGTGTAAAAACCGTAGCGTTTAACCTAGCCGGAAGTTTTGACTTAAACCCCCCGGGATCTCCTCCGGTAATACCTCGTGGGTGGAACGACGAAAATATTTTAGTCAGAAACAACGAAGATCAGCCAATAATCGCAGCGTGGGAAACTGTAGGGAACCCTCTTGCCTACCCCTATGGCGGAAGATTAATTGTAACGCTAGATCAGAACATTTTTGACCCTGTTGCGGGGCAATCATGGTCAACGGATATTAATAAAAGGCTGACACAAAACTTCCTGAACTGGCTTAGTTTTAGAACTGTACCTCCGTGCATATCCCCGCCCTTGCGCCTTGCTCAGCGGGACGACCAACTACTGGGATCGGCTAGACTAGATATGACTGGAAGCTCAACTTCTGAGCAGTCGTCAATACGTTTACTAGGGAAAGGAACCTATCTGTGAGCAGTCTATTAACTAATTATTCGGGCAATTACCTGCTGGAGCAGTTGGTATATGTTGTCGGCGCTGGTACCCCAAAGGTAAAAGTTGCCCTACACACAGATAACCCTACGGTTAACGGTAGCTATGCCCATGAGGTATCTGGCGGGAGTTATGAGCGCGAGGTTGCTTATTGGTCCGCGCCGTCCAACAAAGGAACAGCTAATTCTGCGGCAATACAGTTCGACGACCTTCCAAGTTGTACTGTAAGCCACATAGGCATATGGACAAATGAAGAAATTAGCGCCCCGTCTTATTGCATTGCGGTAATTCAGTTAACAACTCCGGTTGTAGTTCCGGATGGTTATTCTTTCAAAATAGCAACTAGCGGCTTGGCTTTCGGTCTCTAGAAAGACCCCTGTGAGATTATTAGAGGGATTGGGCAGGTGAGGTGGGCATAGCCTGCCCAGTCATCAATTTTAGCTCTATTAAGGACAGGGCCGTGCGTGACGATAAAGGGCAGATAACAGTTGTGGCGTCTGCACTAGGGGCGGCTCTTAGCGGGTCTCCAGTATTTGCCTACGCATATAACTCCAAAGGCGGAACAGAGTTTGCCTTCTATATAGCCCTATTAGTTTCTTTAATAACCGTTGGCGCTGGGGTGGGAAAAGTGTATAGTCTGTGGAAGCGGGCCATTATTAACTCGGCGGCTCGTGACGCTAAACTAGAGGAAGTCTGCGATAGGCTCTCCGACATAGAGCGCAGACAGATACAGATACAGGAAGAAGTAAATAGGCAGGCAACGGTAATTAACTCGCGGAATAACAATAGTTAGGAATACCTTGGCGGACAAGCTCCAATTCTCGAGATTGCCCGAGACAGATGACGAGCTATGGTGGACAGTTAATGCTCTATGGGGGGTAACTATCCCTAGGCACACTTGTGGTGATCCAACTCACACTGCTCCATTTGAAGTGTTCGCGGATGCTTTCTTCGGCAGGAACGGGACCATAGCCCTCTGGCATGGTTCCCGTGGCCTGTCAGGTAAATCATTCACGCTCAGCATATTAGGGCTGACAAAGGCATTTTTACTCGGCGCCGATGTCAACATTCTTGGTGGCTCCATGAACCAGTCTGTTAACGTCCACGAGGCTATGCGTACCGCTCTGGACTCTGAGAACGCCCCTAGAGAGATGCTGGTGTCTGAGGGTAACCAATTACTCAAGCTCAGCAATAAAGCTCGCATACGGCCTCTCACGGCTTCGCAGAAAACCGTTCGAGGTCCTCACCCGCCGTTCCTGCTCCTTGACGAAATTGACGAAATGGAACAGGCAATTCTTGACGCGGCCCTAGGCCAGCCTATGCCCCAGAAAAACTACTTAGGCGTAGAGATCAAGCCTTATACGGTGCTCTGCTCTACCTGGCAGAACCCAGACGGAACCTTCACCGAGATGAAGCGCAGATTTGAAGAGCAGGATCTGCCCATGAAGACTTGGTGCTACCGGTGCTCAGCCAACCCAATTGACGGCTGGCTATCCCAAGAAACTATTGACGCTAAGAAGCGGGAAATCCCCGCAGAGATGTGGCGCGTGGAATATGAGCTCGGTGAGCCTTCTATCGGTAACCGTGCCTTTGACTCCGAAGCGGTCGAACGGATGTTCTCCCTGCCATTTGAGCCTATTAAGGAAAAAACCTCAAAGGATTACGAGGAATACACCTTTGAGGATCCTAAAGCAGATGGCACATACGTTGTCGCTGCTGACTGGGCAAAACAGCAGGACTTTACGGTTATCTCTGTGTGGAGAACCGATAGGGCTTCCTATGCCCCGATTGACTGCGTGTATTACGCGCGCCTGAACAGACGCCCCTATCCGTTTATGATTAATATGTTCAACAATGCTACGCGAATCTATCAAGCTGAACCCATCCATGATGGAACAGGCTTGGGGCAGGTTGTGTCTGACTTGGTAGATATGCGGGCTAGATCATTCCAGATGATCGGCGCAAAGCGTTCTAATATGCTGAGCGAATACGTTGCAGCGGTCGAAAACGACCGACTGCGTTGCCCGCGCATTCCTTCTGCCTACCGAGCGCACAAATACGCCCAAGTAGGAGATCTCTACTCATCCGGCCAGCAATACCACCTACCAGACGAAGTTTGCTCATTCGGTCTGGCATTTAAGCATGCCCGAAAGCACGCGCCTGGTGGAGCCCCTATTACCCTAAAGAGCGATGGGACGCCAAGTGTTTATGCGGCTGCCCTTGATCCGCCGAAAGATGAAAGAGATAACGAGCGCCTACCAGATGTTATTTACCGCGAAGGCGGAGAGAGCGGCGAACTGTCCTTTATTGTGTGACTACCCTATAGCGAGAGAATCAAATTATGACCATTTCCAACGCCACTGACTTTAACATCGGCAATGAGGTAATTGACGAGGTTCCAAAGACATGGCCACTTACTGCCGAACTAGGTCAAGTAGGTCTTAAAAGGTCTGCCGGAATTCTTGACGAGGAGTTCCTTCCTCAGCTTCAGGGGCGCAAGTTAATCCAAGTCCTGAAGGAAATGAGCGAGAACGACCCTATCGTTGGCGCTCTTTTGTTCGCTATGGACAAGCTTCTGCGCGGTATTGACTGGAACGTTGAGCCCTTTGACAACTCTTCGGAGGCTAAGGAATACCAGAAGTTTGTCGAAGAGTGCATGGATGATATGTCCCACACGTGGGATGACTTCATCTCCGAAGTTCTATCTTGCCTTGTTTACGGCTGGTCATGGCACGAAATTGTCTGGAAGCGCCGTGTAGGACCTTGGGAGGAAGACGGTTCTAAGCGCAGTAAGTTTAACGATAATAAGATCGGTATACGTAAGCTTCCTATCCGCGCGCAGGAAACCCATCTTCGCTGGATCTTTAACGACCGCGGTGAAGTTCAAGCCTTGGTGCAAATGGCTCCGCCTTACTACAACCAGACTATTGTTCCTTTGAACAAGTCTTTGTTGTTCCGCACCCAGTCCAGAAAGGGAAGCCCCGAGGGACGCTCTATCCTGCGTAATGCCTACCAGCCTTGGTTCTACAAGAAGCGCCTGCAGGAAATTGAAGCAATTGGTGTGGAGCGAGACCTGGCCGGTCTGCCCGTCGCCCGCGTGCCTAGAGATTACTTGGCTTCTGCAGCTAACTCCGAAAAAGCAAAGATACTTGCTGCTTTCCGCAAGATGGTTAAGTCCGTCCGTAGAAACGAGCAAGAAGGGCTTATTATTCCTGGGGACATTGACCCAGACACAGGCAAGCCTTATTTTGACTTCCAGTTGCTCACCTCGGGTGGATCTCGTCAGTTCGACACCAACGCCATTATTCAGCGCTATGAACAGCGGATATTGATGTCTGTGCTGGCTGACTTCATCTTGGTGGGCCACGAGGGCGTTGGATCGTATGCCCTGCACACCGACAAGACGGGTATGTTCCGCGCGAGCGTTGACTCTATATCGGAAGCTATTGCCGAAACCTTAAACCGTCACTTGATACCTCGCCTTTTCTTGGTGAACGGGACTAAGACCACCAAGCTTCCTAAGTTTGTTCCTTCCAAGGTTGACCCGCCGGACTTGGGACAACTTGCCTCGTTTATGAGCGCTATGTCCAGTGCTGGCGTCCAATGGTTCCCGGACCCCGAAATGGAACGCTTTGTTCGTCGTATCGCCCAACTCCCAGAACTTCAAGAGGATGCGGAGAAGGTGCGCGAGCAAGAATACAAGCAGGCCAATGTTCTTAGATTGGCTAACCAACAAGTAGAAGCCCTTACTTTGCAGGGACAGGTACAACAGCAGATAGTTGCTAACGAGCAACCACCTATGCCGCCGGAGCAACCTATGCAACCGGGACAACCAGCACCACAGCAACCTAAGCCAGCACCTCAAGCACAGCCACAGAATCGGAGCAAGCCGTGAAGTTAGTACCAGTATTCCAAAATGGTGGAGACCCTAACTTTAATTACGATGCCGCACTTGAGGCATATAACTGGGCTGTGGAAAACCCAGAAGAAGCAGTGATTGTTGCCAAGTCCTTAGCTTTTGACGATATTGTCGAATTAGTAGACCGTAATAAGGTTGAACTGCAAGAAGCCATTGACAATGAAATACATAACCGAATCAATGAAACTCGCAACTCTATTAAGCGCGCTGCCGTTTCAAAGGCTGCGAATGGCGAGGAAATAGACAGACTTGTTGCTTTGGGAGAAGAAATCTCAAAGGCTGATAACTACACCGCAGACGAGCGCCGTAGAAATGCTATGAGGCAATGGCGCGGGCCTGGTGGTCAGTTCCGCACTATGAGCGTGAAAATACAGCCAGCCGGAACTCCAGGAACCATTCAAGCATCCTTTCCTGATGCTCAAGCTTCAGCTATGGGAATTCCAAAAGCAACAAACCTTTCTCCCAGTCAAAAGATTAGATTTCACAACGCTTATGTGCAGGTTGCTGAAGCTCTTTCCACGGTTCAGGGTCTTAATACGGACGACGTTCACGTCGCGTATAACTACGTTGACTCAGACGGAAACTTGTCCGCAACTAAAATAAAGGTAGACAAAGATCCGCAACTTAGTAAAGAAGAGTTTATAAATAATAATACTCTGGATTCTGTAGAGGTAACAGTTAATCCTAACCTGTCAGCTTACGGAGCTAGCTATAACATTATTGACCGTATGGCTGGCCCAAATGTTGCCGGTAACGCCGTTTCTATTGGTGGCAACTTTGGCGGTGCTTTGCAAACATACGCAAACACAAATATGTCAGCTCTTCAACAATCAGAAATTGGCTCTAGAAAGCAAGATTTCGAGCGTCTTGGTGCCGCCTCCAAACTGATCCAAACAACCCTTGGAGACCGTATTGGTCCTGCTGGTCTCATAGCTACTTCTCTAGGAAACTGGGTTGGCACTCACGGTCCAGAGGCAGAGAAGGTTCTCGGGCCTGGAGCCAGAAAGGCTGCTTACCGATTCCGTGGAGTGGAAAAGCGACCTGATGAGAATCTTCAGAAAGCCATTGACACCGAGATGAGAAAGATCGTTCGCTGGCTTACTAAGCAGGGTATGTCTCCGCGAAAGGCCCAAGCTCACGCCAGAGATTACCTAATCTACGGGCCAGAATCCGCTATGGGTAAATACACCCCCGACGGAAGAACTAAGAGCAAGATTGAGGTCAACGAATCTCCTTTGGTGACGGAGTTGCTTAAGGATCTACCTAGCATGGAGCTGGCTCAACTTCAAATAAACTCTGGCCACATCCCCCCAAGCCACGGGATCATCATTGACCGTAAGGGAACTGTAGTTTCTCAGGCTGTGGGATACGGCGATGACTGGTACCTACCGTTTAACCTACGCACCCTGAACATGGTAAACGGTGGGGAATACCTGCGCACGCGTATGCTCGGTGGACCCACCAGCGAAGACCTTTATGCTTCTTTGATGTCTGAAGCTAGAGGATTTACCGTTATGAGTCACTCTGGCATATTTAACGTGGAGTTTGACCCAACCTTCAGAGGGTCCCGTAGATTTAACGACAAGTCTAAGCGAATGGTTGATCGCTACGAAAAGCTTCTTGATGCTGTTCAGTCTAAAAAAGTGTCTCCCACTGTTCCTGAAAGCCGGATGAGGGAAATTAGGGAAGCGGCAAAAGACGCGTACCCAGGTCAAATAGAGCGCCAGCAAACACAAATTAAATATGAAATAAATAACGAAAAAAAATACCCAACCATGAGCCAAGAGGACATGGAAAAGGCCAAAGAGACTTGGATCAATAGTTCCTATGCTCCTACCCGTCAGACCAAAGACGGAAGGCAGATGGATTACATGGATCTTAAAGAGCAATACGTAAACGATTACATCGTTTCTGAAGCGAAAAAGCCTGCCCAAGAATCGTTTGACTGGAACGCTGCTGCTGAGGATTTGGCTAATGGGAATGTTGGAGCGGGTACCTACAACGAATTAAATGACCAGCTTGCTGCTCTGCAGACGCCAGCAAAGTACAAGCTAGCCAGCATGGGTGCTGCTGCTAGTTCTGAGAAGAAAACTCGTGCAGAACTAATGAAAGAGGCTTCGGACAAGTTTGACGAAGACCCGATTTCCGCCTTGGCTGAGAAAGACCCGAACATTTTAAATAAGTGGGAAAGCGCGCAGAAGCAAATACAGCACGCTTACTCCCTTGAGCACCAGTCAATGCAGCTTGACTCTCAGGGTTACTACAACGCTCTGAAGGCCCTGCAGGAGCAGTTCCCTTACTACATCAAGCGCGTTGAATACCGTCCAATAGCAGGACAGGGAGCATACGGCGGAAACGAAGACACTGGCTATGTTAAGCCTAGATTCAATAGACCAGCGGCTGCTAAGGCTAGTTACTACGACACGTCTATTCTTGGACAAGCAAAGGTTAGCGCTGACAAAGTTCAGTATCAAAACTCTAGGATTAGTGTTTCTACTTCTGTAAACGACAACGGAAGCACAAGTTTTGAGAGTACAAGAGATACTAGCGATTCTGGGATATCTGAAAAGGCTCGCAGAAACAATGAGCGCGCAAAGAAGAATGAGATAGTTGATTCCCGCTGGAAGCTGTACCAGCACCTTGTTGCTCCAAACACGCACTTTGTCCACGGCACTTTGAGCGATGGTAGCCTTGGCGCAGTACCAATCAATATTGCAAGCCAATACGATTATGCTGTTCAGCAGTTAGTGAAAGCTCAGGTTTCTGTGCCAACACTAATTGGAGATTTATCTGTTATTCATCAAGAATTACAAGAAACTGGAAATTCAGCAGACGCTGGAATTCCACAAGATAGAGCGGATCTTCCACCTAATCACAAATCCCCCAGAAGCGGTCCTTGGTCGCAAGCTGAATTTGAGTATTTAATGAACACGTACCCAGGGTTTAATAGATTGTTTGAACGGGACTCCTTAAGAGCTCGCGACACATTCCGCAAGCAAGCACTGCCAAATGTCTCGTCAGTTAACGTGGCTCTTTTAAAGGCTGGCGAAAAAGCTCCTGAAGGAGACAATTTGAGTTGGTGGGATCTGGACAAAGCTACGGCATCAAAGACTTCAGAGTTCAAATTCAGAGAACCGGAGTATTCGGCAGGGAGAAATCCTGAGTCTTACAAGAACACTGCTCAAGACGTTATTAAGGGATCCCAAAGATTGGTCCAGCCGGGTACTTATAGGCCAGCATCTTTTAATCAAACTTTTGCAGATCCGACTTTTACTGGGTTCGTGGACACAGATATTGACACCATTACTAACGCGTATCTAAAAGAAACAGACGAAGACTCTATGTTTTACTACGAAGAACTTTTACAAAGTCTGCACCGTCTTCGTAGACTGCATTCACTGTATGCTTCAAAGAACCTGTATAACGATACTCGGACTATTGAAAACGAACAATTTGGCAGAGAAGTAGATAACTTTATGAAAGAAGAAGCAGCAAAAAAGGCTAACGAAAGCGGAAATTAATGCCGGAAATATTGCCCTTTCCAAATGCTTCAGCTAGTCCATTCAATGTACCTAGCGCGGGAAAACTATTTGTCACGCCTGGAGAGCAGTTATTAGCTGGAGCATTACCGCCTGCCCCCGTTCCAACTGGATCGGACTCTCGCAAGGTACTGCGGATAGCCATAGGAATTGCGGCTGCTTTCATACTTTATCGGATGCTCATCCATCAGGATCTTCCTGATTCCTCTCCAGATGATGCTAAAAAAGAAGCTGACAGAATATGGGAAAAGACTAAAAATCCTTGGGTTTTGATGGCTACATCCGCCATCTTGGCTGCCTATAAACTGGGCTCCAGCGGTCAGATTGCGGATGAAAAACTAGAGGTAGTTGCTCGAGGATACGCGCTAGAGATGGGTGAATACATTCATCAGACTTCATCTATTGCCTTGAGCGAAGGTGTTGAGTCGCAACTGCTCGCTGGCTGGTCAGACAAAATAGCGTGGCAAAGAGCAAAAGAGGGATATGGCTTAGACGGCCCTCAGATGCGCTCCTACCTAACGCAGTTGGTTAACGCTACTAAGTCTGAGGACACCCTCCCCAGAGCCGGTCAGATCGTCCCTGAAAGCTTTAAGCAGCGTGTTCAGACCATGTTGCTCTCCAGAAGCGACAGAATAGGCGAATCAGAGGCGTGGGCTTCAATCCAGTCTGGTAAAGCTTTGAACTGGTTATTTATGGTTAAAACAGGGCGTTTGTCTGGAGTACCTAAAAAGCGCTGGATCACAGCAGAAGATGAATTGGTGTGCCTCGTCTGTGGCCCGCTTCACGGAGTGTCAATACCTGTTGGGGATATGTTCGAGAGCAAGGGGCACAAGTTTTTTGCTCCTGGCGTCCACCCAAACTGCCGGTGCGAACTCCAACTCATTGAGGATATGCCTAATACGATCATCAAGGTGGATGAATACAAACGAGACTGGCAAGGAAGATTCGCCCATGTTGATAGCGATGTAAGACCTGCCGAAAGGGTTATGCCAGAAAGAGCTCCTATGGTTGATTTTAGTTCTAGCATCGCTTTATTACAGCGAGTGGAACAAAATCTGCAGACTATAACTATGCCTGAGACTGACCAAAAATTGCTAGTTACGCCTGCTCAAGTAGACACAGAACTAAAAACACTTGCTGCAACTCCGCAACTTGCCGAACAGTTATCTTTAGCTACCCCCCTTGAACTTGCTACTGCCACACCTCAGCTTGCCGACCTTCAGCTTGCCGACCTTCAATTAGCAGAGCCGCAGCTTGCCACACTTCAGCTTATTGATCTTGAACTTGACACAAAAAAAGGAAAGCCTCCACCTCCCCCTCCGCCTCCTCCTCCGCCTAGAGAAATAGGTTGGGGAGTGGTACCTATGGGATTAATGGATCAATTCGCTTTTGAAGAATTTGAGCCACTAGACGCGGGGCAACACATGATTCACCCTATTACTCGTGATGACTACGCAAATACGCCTCTTGTGGTGGAGAAGTGGATGGAGCAATATCAAATGCACATAGCCGACCATCAAGATTTGCAAAACAAAGCAATAAACGAATCCGAAAGAATTAAAAGTCTGGAATCAGAGCGACTTAGAAGAATTGATATGGATGCTAGAGGGTTGGGTACTAGCGAAAAGGCTAGGAAAGAATTCGCTCTTAAGTATGCCAATTATCTACAAGACCAAATTTTAATAAGCGAAATAAACGATTACCCTGATGATCAGGCTTTAGCTTTGCTTTCTGACGGTATTGCTGTGTCAGATCTTGACCCGGGCCATATCGCTGACGCTTCCAGTGCTTTTTCTTCAAATCGCGGTTACGGTGCCTGGGAAAATCTTTTTGACGATACTGCAACCAATAACTTAATGAAGCTAGACTCAATACGAGAAGAACTTTACGAAATTGAGACCGAAATAAAGGGCCTACGCGAAGATTATGATAGGTCTCATACTAGGTTGCTAAACATTGGAAATAATATTCCTTCTATGGAAATAGTCTCATTCCCAGATGGATTCCAAAGAGGTAGAGATCTAGTAATTGGCAAGTATAAAATTTCCCCCGATCCATCAATAGTCCAATGGAACTCATATTTAGTGCCAGAAAATCTTAGAGACGTAATATCAAAAATGATTCCTACTCAAACACTTCCTGGCGAGACTCCAATAACTATAAAGATTTACGAAGCAATACCCGTTGAGGAGACTGAGGAGTGATGATAGTTATATGTCGGAAATAGCCCCAGATAGTGTTTTTGAGTTCCTAGCGGACGGTTTTATTGACACGCGCGAAATCTCAAAGGGCGGCCCAGATGCCTCCGAAGTGCACGTTATGGGAGGCGTTAGCACTCCTAGAGCCAAGTCTTTAGGACCGGTAACTCGACGCGGTAGAAGAATAACTCAGCCTATTGCCAAATCCGGTATATCGCTCCAGCCTGTGGCTAACAGTGAACTTACCCCTAAGCAAGCCAAGCGGCGTAAGCGAGTAAATACCTTTGGAATAGCTGGCAACGTTGTAGCCACCGCTGGTGGTGCGCACGCTTTCTATCTTGCTTCAAAGAATAAGAATCTCCCTTTGCCCAAGTCAGTAAAAAACAAGATGGCGAATGGGAAGAAATCAGAAACAGGCGCAAAGGTAGCGGCTAAGCTTAAGAAGATCCCAGGCGTTGAGAGAGCATTGAGCAACCCTAAACAGGTTGCAGCAGCTAGCGCCGCAGGTTGGCTTGGGCTCCACGGAGTTGAGTTAGCTGCCGATGTTGTTGCAAACCGGGCTCTGGTACGCGAGCGGAACCAACTTAAGTCCAAGGTAAAGAAGTCTAGCGATGTCGAAGACGTCACTTGGACCGCTGAAATATCCAAGGTTGACGAAGATAAGCGACAGGTATTTGGCTGGTGCTCGCTCTCAAAGGTTAACGGCGAGCCTGTAGTTGACCGCCAAAACGACTTTGTGCCTCTGGATGAGATTGAGAAGTCTGCTTACAAGTATGTCCTTGAATCCCGCAAGGGTGGGGATATGCACAAGCGCCAGATGAAGAAGGGTTTTGGGGACTCCCAAGACGAGCCTGTGCACACCGCTGACCTTATTGAATCATTTGTTGTAACCCCAGAAAAGCTAAAGCAAATGGGGCTTGACGAAGATGCTCTGCCCCACGGCTGGTGGGTTGGATTCAAGGTAAACGATGAAGATCAGTGGCAGATGGTCAAGGACGGAAAGCGTACCGGCTTCTCAATCCACGGCTCTGGCAAGAGATCGCCAGGTGTTATCTAGTGGGTACCGCCAAGCCACGGATGTCCGATAAGGAACTGGCTGCTCGCAAGCGCGCTCAAGCAAGATTCTCTATTACCGGATCCACCCTTGGTCTTACCGCTCTTTCCCTAAAGGGGGGATCAGCGGCAGCCAGACTAGCTCCAAAGGCTGAAAGACTTACGGCTGCTATACCGGCTCTAAAGAAGATCCCAGCAGACGCTCCGAAGAGATTATCTGATGCAGCTACCACCTCGGCTATTGGAGCAGCCGGAGTGGGCGGTGTTGGAGGGTATAATTTTGCTGCATACACAAAAGAAGATGCTAGGCGTAACCATAACCAGAAAGTGAGAAAAGCAATGGCAGGCGACTCTGAAGGTACAGAGACATCTTTTAGGTTGGTAAAGGTGCCAGAAAATAAAAGGACCGCTACTCGCCTTGGCCGCACTGCCGCTGGAGCGGGAATAGGCGCGGCGCTTGGTTCTGGCCACGGTACCAAATCCATTGTTGGTGGATCTCTCCTTGGAGCTGGCTTGGGGGCTTCTGAAAGAGTTCCTAAATACAAGCTTAAGCCTGCCGATAAAAAGAAGAGCAAGAAGATTAGTAAGCGCATTGAAATAGGCATCTACAAGGGTTACGACCCTGAAGAGCGTCGCCAGAGGATGTCTGGAGCTGCTTCTGGAGCTGGCGCTGTAGGTGCTGGTGGTCTTGGTTACATGGCTTATAAAGAAGGTGCGGCTGCTAAAAATACGGTAGAAGCCGGGCTTGCAGCAAACAAAGAGTCCTATAGAAACATAGTAGGGACGACCAGACAGAGAGGACAGACTCTCAAAAGAGCCACTAAGAAAAATATCAAGACTCTTAAGGAAGTAAACGCAAACACTAAGAACGCAAAGCTTGTCGCGCTTGGGCAAGGAAAGAAGGCGGCAATACTAGGAGCTGGAGCTTTGGCTTCCGGGGCGGCTTCTGCTGGACTAGCAATACACGCAAACAAGCGCGGTAGAACCTACCAGACTTGGTACTAAATACTTTTTTTAAGTCTTAGAAAAAGTATTGGCTTGCGCACGCTGAAACACTTAACCATATCAAGGAGATAGCAAATGGCTCGTGAAATTCGTAAGGTCTCAAACATCGAAATTGATGAGATTTCGCTGGTGGATGTTCCTGCCAATCAACACGCGTCGGTAGTTATCGCTAAACGGGCAACCGAGGAGGAAGCCGTGGACGGAATTGAAATCTACGACGAGTCAGGCTATGAACTTGACGCGTCAGAAATTCAGTTTGGAGATGTCGTTTTCGACGCAGAGGGCCAGGCTTTCGAGGTTGTGCCTGAGAACGAAGATGATTTCCCCGAAGACATTGACGCTTTTAGCGCCGATGAAGTAACTGTTGGTAAGTCTTACACCTTTGCGGACGAGATTCGCGAAGAACTGTCTAAGGCCCACACCGACTACCAGCGTGACGAGATCATCGCCAAGGCGCTGGAAGCAGTTGAATATGCAGACAACCGCGCTTTTGAAGCCGAGTTGATTGCTAAGTCAGAGCAAGACCTTCGCCTTAATCGTGAATACATTGAGGTAGCAAAGTCTTTCAACGTTCCTGTTGACCCTGAAGAGCTTGGCCCCGTGCTCAAGCGTCTTTCAGAGAGCCTTTCTTACGATGACTGTGCTGTTATCGCCAAGGCTCTTGAAGCCTCTGGTGACGTGATTTTCGACGAAATCGGCTACATCGGTGGCGCGGACAACGTTGATGTCTACTCGCAAGTTGAAGCAGTAATTGACGGTCAGATTCACAAGTCTGATGGCATCTCCAAGGCCGCCGCCGTTGCTGACTTCTTTGACTCCAACCAGGACGCTTACGAAGCGTACTTGTCCGGAAACTGATTAAGGAGAATAGTTTAAATGGCTTACAATGAGAGCATTGTCTCTATCTCACTTAAGGCAGATTCCTCGGTCGCTGTTTACACCGGCGTTCCTGGTCTGCCTGGATCTACTGACCCAAACGGTGGTTTTCAATACCGCTTCGTGAAGGTCACTGGAAACTCGACCTGCGGTCTCGCAGATCAAACTGCTGACGAAATTCCTGTTGGCGTTCTTCAGAACAAGCCGCAGGTTGTTAACGCAGCCGCAACTGTCGCAATTGCTGGCGTCACGCTCGTTGAGCTTGGTGGCACTGTTACTGCTGGTGACGGCGTTCAGAACGACGGCGATGGCAAGGGAATTGTTGCTGTCGGTGGCGGTAGTGACCCCGTTCTGGGAGTCGCCTTGCAAGGTGGTACAACCGGTCAGGTTGTTCCCGTCCTACTACGCGGCCAGAGCTTCTAACCGACCAAGAGAGGATAGGGAATAAGTAATGCCAAACCCAACACAGAGCGATCTCCACGTTAATGCACCGCTTACTAACGTGTCTATCGCCTATATGCAGGACCCTAACGACTTTATTGCTCGGAAGGTGTTCCCGACTGTTCCTGTGAAGAAGCAGTCAGACCTTTACTGGAAGTTCTCCAAGTCGGACATTCGCCGCACTGACGTGCAGCGTCGCGCTCCGGGTACGAAGGCTCCTGGTACCGGTTGGAAGAACAACACGGACAGCTACTACGCACACGCTTACTCAGTGCGTAAGGACCTGGACGACCAGACGACTACTAACGCAGACTCGATGTGGAACTTGGAAAAGATCTCCACTCAGAACCTGACGCAGCAGTTGCTGATCAACCAAGACCTTGAGTGGTCCTCTAAGTTCTTCAACACTGGTATCTGGGACACCGAGTACACTGGTGTTGCCTCTGCTCCATCCACTGGCGAATTCATTCAGTGGGACCAAGCAGGTTCTGACCCAGTTAGTTTGGTCTCGGAGTGGGTTATCCGCTTCCGCGAGCTCAATGGTCGCAAGCCTAACAAGATGGTGCTTGGCGCCGACGTTATGCGTGCGCTCAAGCAGCACCCAGACATCATTGACCGCATCAAGTACACCAAGACTGGTATCGTCACCGAGGACCTGATTGCGTCCCTCTTTGATATCGAGACCATCATGGTTGCTTACGCGTCATACACCGATGTTGCCGAAATCAACGACGCCAAGGCTCAGGATGCTGCCGCTACGTACTCATTCATTACAGACTCTAAGTCGGCTCTGTTGATGTACAGCCCTGCATCGCCTGCTTTGCAGACCCCCGCTGCTGGCTACACGTTCGCGTGGACTGGTCTGTACTCGGGTAACTCTGCTGGCATCAAGGTGAAGCGCTACCGTCTGGAAGAGATTGAATCCAACGTGATCGAGGCCTCAACCGCCTACGACATGAAGGTTGTCTCGCCTGACATGGGTGTCTTCATTGAAGACGCTGTTGCGTAATTAGGAACAAGCAGGAGGGGCTGGGCTGGGAACAATCCGGCCCCTCCAACGCCTAGGAGGGCGAATAATGGCTAAGAACCAACTTAGTAAGGGTCCCGTGCTGGCGCACAGCATTCAGCTGACTGCTGGCGATGGCGTGACCATTGACGAAGACGGCATTTCTGTTGGCGGTACTGCAGTTAGCAATATCACCATAGTCACAGGAACTGTCAGCGTTAACCCGCCGAGCATTGCAGCTACCACTCGCGCTGCTGTTGACGTCACTGTCGCTGGCGTTGTGGCAACTGACATTGTTATTGCTGAGCCGCCTGCTGCTTTGAACGACGATTTGATTTTCTGTGGTGTAGTTGCCGCAGCTGGTAAGTTCACCGTCTCGATTTACAACCCAACTGCTGGGTCAATTGACGACTCTGCCCGCAGCTGGAAATATAAGATAATCCGGACTGTCTAATGATCTACGTTGCCCGACGCAGATTGAAGATTGGCACTGAGTATCGCGAACAAGGACAACAGGTTCCCGAGGCTGAGGGATGGACGCGGGTAGAGGCGTGGGTTCACGCTGGCTTTATTGACAAGGTAGAAGGTACCTACGCCGAAGCCCCCAAGTCCGCTCCTGAGCCGAAAGTCCCAAAGTCTAAGTCCTAGGAGGTCACATGATAAGCGCGTTTGGCGTCGATCATGGCTTGATTTCTAAGGCTAGAGGGGAATACAAAAAGCTTCCAGAGGAAGCTGGCCACGTTCTTCCTGCCGCCACTGTTAGAGCGTATGACCACTCTAAGAAGCGCAAAAAGGAAGCTGCAACAATTAACTACGTCAGCCAAGCTGGCGGAGGTATAGTTGGAACCGTTGCTGGTATGTCCGGGGTAGTTTTAGTAGCTAGAAAAAACCCTAAGCTGTTTCAGCAAAGGAAAGTATTGGGCTACTCAGTTAAGCCAGAAAGACAAAAAGAGGCCGCCCGCTATGTTGCTGGAGTAACTGGGGCTGGCTTAGCTTCGCTAGGTGGTTCTTCTGCCACGTCTGCCTATATCAAGCGCTCTAAGCGTTATGACCACGGAGGTAAGGCGATATGAGCTGGAGTTATTCAGGAGACCCTACTTCCTCTGATGAAGACGCTGTTCGCTTCTTTGTCCAAGATACAAACACTGACGACCAGTTGCTGTCTGACGAAGAAATTAGTTTTCTTATTTCGCACTGGTCGGCATATGACTCCATGATCTTTGTAGCCGCAATGGCTGCTGAAACTATTGCCTCAAAGTTTGCGCGCGAAATAACAGTTAGCGCAGATGGTGTAAGCGTTGGAACTAACGAATTACAGCAAAAGTACCTAGGTTTGGCTAAGCAATTGCGAGCCCAATTCCTTCTCGAGCAAGTTACTGGGGCTCCTGAGTCCTTTGGAAATAACTTTGGCGAGGAATTTGACGCCTCTATTAAGCCTTTGAGCTTTGGAATTGGACTGCTTGATAACTCAGAAGTTGGCACACAAGAGTACGGTGGCGCCAGAGTGATTCCAAGCAGCGAAGAATTTAGGCCGTAATGGCTAGGCCCCTAAGCCCTAGGGTGGCGGCTTACGCAAGGCAAGCCGTTTTGAGCTACCACAACATCGAAATAGAGGTTGCTAGCCAACTGGTGTCTGCCCTAGACGAAGCAACTGGAATGATCACAACTACTTTTGACGGCGAATTTACTGGGTACGCAGGAACTGGCAGATTTTGGTTGTCAAACGATGGCGTTGTATCAAGCGTAGGAGATGGAGATTACTCCACTATTTCTACCTATATTTCTATACCGTGGGATGCTACTCCGGTTCCAGACTTGGATGAATACATAGTAGTTACATCGTCCTATGAAGACCCCACCTTAGAGGGGAAGATATACCGAATCGTGGGCGTAGATGGGGGAGGCTTTCTAAGAGCCGCTAGAAGGCTCCAGGTGGTCGCTGTGAGTGAGAACCGAGACACCCGTGGATGACATTCAAAAGACCACCAGAATGCTCCGTAATAAGGCTGAAGGGGCTCCTGATCAGGCTAAGAAAGTTATGCTTGCTGTAGCCGAGGGATTACAGCGCGACATCCAAGAAAGAGCTCCTAAAAAGACCGGAGCTATGGCTGCCTCAATCAAGGTTGAATTTAGCGATCCTATGACCGTTAAAGTCACAGGTAGTGCTGTGGCTGGTTATCAGGAATACGGGACTAAGCCTCACATTATTCTTCCAAAGAATAAGCCGTATTTGGTTTTTAAAACCAAGGACGGGAAGACTATTAGGACTAAAAGAGTAAATCACCCAGGCACCAAGCCTCAGCCGTTTATAAGACCGGCTGTTAATGAGGTTATGGAAGATCTGGGTGATAAGTTAGGGCGTATGGGGGCAGCACTAAATGACTACGAAGGTGGCGCATGATAGAGCGCAGGAAGCTCACTGAGGAGTTATTCACCACGCTCCAAAATGATCTGGTTGTGGGTCTATCTAACCGCCCCCAATCTGGTGGCTGGGACGGAGTACCAAATGACAACGGTACTAACTTCGTCCCTTTTTGCGTATTAAGCCCTGAAGCCGCTACTAGATCTAGCGGTCCTTTGGGTATTCCTCCTACCGAGTGGCAATTGCCTTATAACCTTGGTTGCTATGGGGTTTCGCCTAACCAGGCAGAATGGGTGGCTGATAAAGCCAGAGGGCTACTAATGGCCCTAAATAATACTTCGGTTGTGCTAGGAGACTCTAGTTACCGGATACAGCAGGTCTACCCCAGTGCGATTGGCGCTATCCGTAGAATAGATACAACTGATCCCAAATATTGGGGTCAGAATGATTCATACACAGTATGGCTGAGCAAGGAGAACTGATGGCTAGCGCAAAGATAACCATTACCAAGGATGGGAAGACTAGAGAGATAGCTCCTGGTGTTCTTATCACTTGGGAAAAACGTGGATGGACCGCTGCCAATACAGCCCCAACCACAGTTACTGTAACCGAGGCTTTTTTTAAGCCTAAGAAAAATGAAGAAATACCTGCTGACGTGACACCGGAGGCAGAATTAGAACAAGAGCAAGACCAAACCTATAACCAGGCCGAGACCAGGGAGTTCTGAATATGGCCAAGATTATCCCGAACCAGAATACCTGGATCGGCTTCAAGAGCACGATCGCTGATACAGTCGACCTTATTCCTACCGAAGCAGAAATTGGATTGGCTGAAGACGTTACTCCATTCGTTATTTCGCTTAACGCATCTAGCCAAGGTAACGTTGTTCCTACGCCTTCATTGGACTCGTTGTTTGAGACCAGCATCCCTGGTACCTCGCAGGCCACGTTCTCCGGTGACTTTTACCGCGATGACGATGCCGACACCGCTTGGGACACTTTTAACCGTGGAGAGAGCGGATACTTTTTTGTATCCCGTTTTGGCGGCTCAAACGCCGTCACTCACGAGCCAGAAACAGGCGACACGGTGGAAGTCTGGCCAGTATTCATTGTTTCTAAGACGATGGCAAACATGGCTAACAACACAGTTGAGACGTTCACGCTTACGTGCTCTGTGCCAGTTGAGCCTAACGAAGACGCTACTGTAGCGTAGCCACTAGCTTGAAAGGAGCCTGCGATGCCCACGCAGGAACCCGTTACAACCGAAAATATAGAGGAGAACGACGTGCCCACGTCTACCGAAGCAAAGACCACCACTGCTCGCCGTAAGCAAAGCGACGCGTCCAAGCGCGCAACCTTTGAAATGCTTAAGAATAAAAAGCGCAGAGAAAAAGAAATAACCGTTTATTTGAATGACACAGATTCGGTTACCCTTCAGCTCCAAGCTATCGGCGCGCAAGAGTATGACCGATTGGTTACTAAGTTCCCTCCAACTACCGAGCAACGCATTGAAGGCTCCTCGTACAACATTAACGCCTTTGCTCCGGCGCTTCTAGCTGCGGTAGTTGTTGAGCCTGACATGACCGCGAAAGAGTGGGAAGAAATATGGAACTCTCCAGATTGGAACCGCGGCGAAGTCGTTGATTTGTTTGGTGCTGCAGCAGGTCTTTGCGTGCAGGGCCTAGATATCCCTCTTTCGTGAGAGGCTGAGGTACGACCCCACCCTTTATCTGGAACTCAGTCTCTGCGATCAGTGGGGTTTGCCCCACTCTGGTTTTTTGGAGTGGTCAGTAGAGGACCGCTCTAAGGCTCTTGCATTCGCCATTGAAAAGAACAGCAAGTGTGGCTTGTGTGGTACGGCAGAATGGGAATGGGAAGAAGATAAAAGGTCTTATTCTCCGGTTGAGCACTTCTGTCTAGGTTGCTATCTCAAGTCCCAGCTTGAGGATGAATCTGGCAGTCAGCCGGGAACAACCATTCGTCTAGTTCCCTCTCATTCAATTGAGAACCAGAAACGTCTTCTAGATCAGAAGAAGGCGTACTTGCGGAGGAGGGAGCGGTAGTAGTGGACGACGAAGCCATGAATCCTACCGTAACTCTAAACGCGAACGTAGATCCCTATGTACAGGGGATGAATCAGGCTGCTGAGGTTACGCAGGCTACTACTGAATCAATTGGCAAGCTTAATGCTGCAGCAGAAAAAGTATCTTCTGCTTGGAAGAAAACAGCGCAGGGACTCCAAGTTATTGGAGGGGGAAGCTTAGCCGGATTAACAGCGCTGGCACTGGCGGCAGATAACGCCAATAAGCAACTGAGCACCTTGTCCTCTACAGCCGCTATTACTGGCAAAGAAGTTTCATTTGTCCAAAAATCTATTTCTGGCATTGCTTCCGGTTCTTCTAAATCGCGTGGAGAAATTGCTGATCTAACCACTCAGATTTCAAAGCTTGGTATTACTTCTCAACAGCAAATGGTCGATTTAACCGGCCTATTTGGCAAGATGGGTTCTGCTACAGGCGAGCCATCCGGCGGTCTAGCGGAACAGCTTACTCAGCTTAACCGGACTATGGGTTCGTTGGATACCCAGAGTTTTAAGAAATACGCTGACTCAACCACATATCTTTCTGCAAAACTTGGTGTTTCTGCTACTGGCGTTCTTTCATTCGCCAACGCTATCGCCCCGTTCACCCGTGCTGCTGGAATTGGCGAAACTGCAACCCTTGGGCTGGGAGCTGCGTTCAGTAAGGCTGGAGCAGACGGGGCAGTTGCTGCTAACACCTTCTCCCAGATTACTTCCGAGATCTCTAACTCCATACAAGACGGGTCTCCTAATCTTCGTAAATACGCAGATATTGTTGGAAAAACTTTAGACGAGTTCAAGAATACTGACGCAGCCGAGCGCCTTGCCGAGGTTATTGACTCCATCAACACGGCTGGACCGAAGGCTGGACGAATTCTGTCTAACTTGGGGTTTGACGGAGTTAGAGCGGCCCGTTCGCTCCAACAGGTAGCTTCTGAGTCCGGCGGCATACGCCAAGCGCTTGGAATCGCTGGAGAGGGCGAAGGATCTGTAGAAAAAGGATCCAAGGCTGCTGAAGCTAATTTGAGCGACCAGTTTGCAAAGGTACGCAACAACACTCAGAACTTGAGTATTTCTTTAGGACAACAATTACTTGGTCCTATGACTGTAGCCGCCAAGGCATTTTCTGGGATTACATCAGTGGCCGCTAAAGCCACGGAGATTTTCTCCCCTCTGGTTAAGGTCATAGGCCTTCTTGCCGGAGCGTTCCTGTTGCTGGGTACTGCCATGAGAGCGGCCTCAATATCAAGCGCAGTTAACAGCGTTGGCTGGCTAGCAAGAGGGGCTGCGGTATCTGGCACGTTGGCCGGTATAAGAGCAGGAAGGGCTGGGGGATTAGATACGGCAGCTGGGCAAAACGCCGCAGGAGTGGCTGGTCAAAGATACGCCGCAAATGAACTTGGGCGCGGATCTGCCATGTTTATGAACGCTGGTAACAGAGTCGGTCAATTTATGTCTAACTCTGGCCTGGCTGCTGGAGCTAACCGAACAATGGCTCAAGTGTT
>Ga0114966_10000600_pt1 | contig 34456 bp, 24 predicted proteins | sample M_130207_XF_Meta_FD_87029 | JGI IMG/M metagenome (GOLD analysis project Ga0114966, IMG submission 87029) | Freshwater microbial communities from Lake Montjoie, Canada to study carbon cycling - M_130207_XF_MetaG | ecosystem: Environmental > Aquatic > Freshwater > Lake | place: Lake Montjoie... | reverse complement strand
TAGTTTTATTATTAACTAAAGGTCGAGCAGCGTCATGAATTCCTACTAAACAGTTTTCGGGAACCAATGATAATGCATTTTTTACAGAGTGAAAACGAGTTTCCCCACCATTTACAAGCTGGTGGGGAATTGAAAAATGATGTTTTATACAAAGTGATTTCCATTGCTCCATAAGAGAGAATAAAAGCACCACTATAATATTTACTTCGGGGATTAATTCAGTAAACTTTTCAATAGAATGCATCAAGACTGGTTTCCCATTAATTTCGAGAAATTGTTTTGGAGTAGCCGAATTCATTCTTGATCCACTACCTCCTGCAACAATTATTGCATATACCCCTCCCCTGCCTTCTAGCTCCATTTTATTGAATAATTTAAGGAAAGAATTGGATGCTCTATATTATTAAAAATCATTTATTTCTTGGTATGTATTACCATATAGAATAATCCCATAAGAACCTTTTGATTACAATATTAACATTGCGTCACCATAAGTATAAAAATGATATTTTTCTTTGATGGCTTCTTTATAAGCTTTAACCATTAAATCGTAACCGCCAAATGCGCAAATCATCATGAATAAAGTTGATTCAGGGATATGGAAATTAGTTATCATACAGTTTGCGATACTAAAATCATAAGGAGGAAAAATAAACTTATTGGTCCAGCCATCGTATGGTTTCAAAAAACCATCATTAGAAACAGAGGATTCAATAGCTCTCATAGCAGTAGTTCCTACAACGCAAATCTTCTTTTTTGCTTCACGAGATTTATTTACGATAGCACAAGCATTATCCAAGATAATAACTTGTTCCGAGTCCATTTTATGCTTTGTTAAATCTTCCACTTCTACACTACGAAAAGTTCCCAAGCCAATATGTAAGGTAACATTTGCAATATTTACCCCCTTTAATTCCAATCGTTTTAATAACTCACGACTAAAGTGCAAACCAGCTGTAGGGGCTGCAACTGCTCCTTCATTTTTTGCAAATACAGTTTGATAACGACTTTTGTCTTCTTCCGTTGGGGCTCTTTTAATATATTTAGGGAGCGGAGTTTCGCCCATATCGTTTAATGTTTTACGGAAATTTTCGTAAGAACCATCATATAAAAAACGCAAAGTACGACCACGCGAAGTAGTATTATCAATAACTTCAGCCACCAAGGTTTCATCATCACCAAAATACAGTTTGTTTCCAATACGTATTTTACGAGCTGGATCCACTAACACATCCCACAAACGGCTTTCAGCATTAAGCTCACGTAATAAAAAAACTTCTATTTTAGCACCTGTTTTTTCCTTATTACCATACATTCTAGCAGGAAACACTTTGGTATCATTAAGGATCATACAGTCACCATCGTTAAAATAGGACAAAACATCTTTGAATATTTTGTGTTCAATTTTTCCTGTTTTGCGGTGTACTACTAACAATCTTGCTTCATCTCTAACTTTGGCAGGAGATTCAGCTATTAATTCCTTTGGCAGGTTGAATTTAAATTGGGATAATTTCATAAATCTTACGGGATTATAGTTTTTAAAAAGAAAATTCAGGATGCAAAATTAACATTATAAAGGAGAAATCAATAAAAAAATATTAATTACCTTCTATAATTAGTCTTTTTTCAAAATCTTCAATATAATGAGCATCAGCCAATTTATAAGGACCTATTCGAGTGCGACATAATGCAATTAGGTGAGCTCCGGAAGCAAGAGCTAGACCAAAATCATTAGCCAATGAACGTATGTAAGTACCTTTACTACACACCACTCTAAAATCAACTTCAGGCATTTCGATACGGGTAATTTCAAATTCAGTAATGGTAATTTCCTTTGGTTTTATTTCTGCTGTTTCACCAGCGCGTGCTATATTATAAGCCCTTTTACCACCAATTTTAATGGCTGAAAATAAAGGAGGTGTCTGTTGAATTTTACCGATAAATTGCTTTGTATTAGTATAAATAAGTTCATTCGTGATGTGAGCAGTAGGGAAATATTTATCAATCTCTTTTTCCGAGTCGTAGCAGGGAGTAGAGGCACCTAAATAAAAAGTGCCAGTATATTCTTTTTCCTGGGCCTGGTATAGTTCAATATTTTTAGTTTGTTTGCCAGTACAAACAATCAACAAACCAGTTGCCAGAGGATCTAAAGTGCCTGCATGCCCAACTTTTGGTTCCACTTTTTTGCCATCGAGAATTAACGAAGGGTGATTTTTAATGAGGTACTTCATTTTATTAACCACCTGAAACGAGGTCCAGGTATATGGCTTATGCATCAGCAGTATTTCGCCTGCTCTGAAATCATAATTTTTCATTAAACAATACTTAATTTGTAGCCAGAAAAATACAATACAAGAATAGCCAAGCCTAAAATAATACGATAGTAACCAAAAACTCTAAAGCCATTTTTTGTAAGAAAAGAGATAAATGATTTGATAGCAATCATGGCCACAATAAAGGCAATAATATTTCCTAAAATCAATAAATTAATTTGATGTGCATCGATGGTAATTCCCTCTTTATAATAATCATAGCCTTTTTTTGCCGTTGCTGCAAACATTGTAGGTACTGCCAAAAAAAAGGAGAATTCGGCTGCTGCTTTACGAGTCAATTTTTGTGTTAAGCCACCGATAATAGTTGCAGCGGAACGTGAAACACCAGGAACCATTGCAATAATCTGAAACAAACCAATTTTAAAGGCTGATAAATAACTTGGGGGAGCATCCGTTTTATTGTCGTCACTAAATAATTTATCTAAAAAGAGAAACAATACACCACCCAAAAACAGTGTTATTCCAACAGCAGCAACATTTTCAAGTAAGTAATCGATATAATCATTAAACAAAACACCAAAAAAAACGGCGGGAATAAAAGCTACAAAAATTTTAAAATAAAAATCTAGAGTGCGAAAAAAATGTTTCCAATATAAAATAACAACAGATAGAATGGCGCCTAATTGGATAGAAATGATAAATAATTTTGTAAATGTATCATGAGCAATACCCATAAGAGAGGAAGCAAGAATCATGTGACCAGTAGAGGAAACAGGCAAAAATTCAGTTATGCCTTCAATAAAGGCTAAAATAAAAGCTTGTATATAGGACATGGGATTACTAATTTGAGGATTAAAAAATGTGCATAAAAAAATGTGCAAGTAAAGCAATTAATTCTACCTTGACAATAGCAAATAGGAAAGTAGGCTTAGTCTTTAGATTTTTTCATAATCCCTAAAAGTACTATTACAAAGCCTACCAAAATTGTAATGGGAGCAACAGTAACTCTGCGCGTACTAAAAATCTCATCTGCATGAAATTGATTAGGGTCGTCGGAGCCTCCACCAATCATTAATAAATAGCCTATTATAATAATAACGACTCCAGCTATAAGAATGCGAAAGTTTTCTTTTCCAAATGCGAAGCCTGGTTTTCTTGGTTCTTTAATCATTAAACTATGAAATTTAAATGTCAATTTTACTTTAAAAATATATATAAGTGAAGTTTTCGAAATAACTCCCGCAAATTAAATAGTTCAAAAACTGTGTGTTTTTCTTTTGTAGTAGTACAAAAAAAATGAAACACAAATAACAAACGATTCCTCCCCACCTGCAACTCTTTATCGCTTTTGTTCATTCCTCATGCGCGTTTTCATAAGGATATTTTTTTACAAAAAAATGGAACCATCTGTTTTTATTAATATATCTGTTTTGTCGAAATTATTTTGAAAGCTTTACTAAGAGCAGCAATTCTGAAATTTTAACAAGCTTGTAAGTTCTAAAAATTACAAGGTACCACGTTTTTCCTGTTCAGATTCAATAGATTCAAACAAAGCCTTGAAATTACCTTTCCCAAAGGATGTAGCTCCTTTACGTTGAATAATTTCAAAGAAAACAGTTGGTCTATCCTCAAGGGGTTTGGTAAAAATTTGAAGCATGTACCCTTCATCATCCCGATCAACTAATATACCTAATTTTTCAAGGTCATCAATATTTTCATCAATTTTACCTACCCTGCTTTGCAGCTCCTTATAATAGTAGGAAGGGATTGTTAAAAACTCCACTCCGCGGCTCATTAAAACAGTAACTGTTTGAATAATATTATCTGTTGCCATAGCAATATGTTGAACCCCTTGCCCTTCATAAAAATCAATATATTCTTCAATTTGAGATTTCTTTTTTCCTTCAGCAGGTTCATTAATTGGAAATTTAATACGACCATTTCCATTGCTCATTACTTTACTCATTAATGCAGAATATTCTGTTGAGATATCTTTATCATCAAAGGATAAAAGATTAACAAAGCCCATCACTTTTTGATAATATTCTACCCAGGTATTCATTTCATTCCAACCAACATTACCAACCATGTGATCGATGTATTTAAGACCCGTAGAAGTAGGTTTATAATCAGAATGCCAGGCAGCATAACCAGGTAAAAAAACGCCATTATAATTTTTTCGTTCAATAAAAAGATGGACCGTTTCGCCATAGGTATAAATTCCTGAACGAATAACAAAGCCAAATTCGTCTTCTTCTTTGGTAGGTTCCATAAAAGATTTAGCCCCTCTAGAAACAGTTTCATTATATGATTTGGTAGCATCGTCAACCCAAAGAGCAATCATTTTAACACCATCACCATGCTTTCGCAGGTGATCGTTAATGGGGGATTTTGAATTAAGGGGTGTAGTAAGTACAATACGAATTTTGTCCTGAATTAATACATAGGAAGCGTAATCCCTGCAGCCAGTTTCTAAACCTTTATAAGCAAGGGATTGAAAACCGAAGGTAGTTTTATAAAAATGCGCCGCTTGTTTAGCATTGCCAACATAAAACTCAACATAATCGGTACCGTTCAATGGTAAAAAGTCATCTGCATTGGCATAAACTTTTTGTATAGATGGTGCAATATCTTTAGAATTCATTTATTAAAAATTTAGATTTATTAAAACAATATATTTTGAACAATCAAATAAAAATTCAAAATACAAATTTAATAAACAAAATGAAAATAAAAATAAAAGTTTTACAATACATTTTAAAAAATAATTATATTTGTTAATAAAACTAATTTTAAATATGAAAAAACTACATGCAGTAATCTTTTTTTTGTCATTTAGTTTGTTACCCTTTAATTCTATCTCAAAAATAGAGATTGAAACATATGGCGTAAATAATAATATTGATAATTCTCTGATTATAGCTCGAATTACTAATAATGATATAGAGGTAATTTCACCTAAAATAGTTTTTTTTTATAGGGATCCTGAAATAAAATTAAAGTTTAAAAACATAAAACATACCAGATTATTATTCAATAATAATAAAATTAAATTTATTATTAATGGAGAAGAGCAGGAGTTATTATTTACAAATGGAGAAACTACGTTCAACAAAAAGTTATCTAAAGAAAATGTTATTAGTATTTTAACAGAGGGCTTTAGTTTTAGCCAAAAAATCACTTTCTTTCCTTTATGGGCAATTCTTTTGGCAGTTGTAATAATTATTGGATTAGTATCATTTTGGATGGTGAGGATAAAAAAAAATCAATAATTATTGCTTTATATTAATCGCATATTGCAATTTAAAACAATTTTCATCCACATATGGTGATTGGCAAAATAGACCTTCCAAATTAAAAGCTAAAATCCCATTAATCCTTAAAAAACAGTTAAAAAATATTTCCTTCGCCCTACTAATTTAAGCTATTTAAGAAGCTTGGCAAAATAGAATTATAAAAATGTTAAAACTGCGCCATGTATCCTTTCTAAATATGATATTTTTTCATTGCATTGAAGTACATTAAGCCTTAACATAAATTAACAGTACATTTTAATATATTTCTTTTTTTTTATATTGACAAATCGTAATAATAACTACATTTGCTACTCAAATTTTAAAATCAAATAAAAATGAATAAAAATGTTGTATCAAAGTCATTGTTATTAACCATTGCATATTTTACATTTTCTTTTAGTTATGCTCAAAAAAAGAGCGATGAAGTGTTAATGACAATTGGCAATAGTAAAGTTACAGTAGCCGAGTTTGGGAATGTATATCATAAAAACAACACGAAAGAATTAGTGAATGATAGCAAATCCTTAAATGATTACGTTGAATTATTTGTAAATTTCAAATTGAAAGTAAAAGAAGCGGAATCGCTTCGATTGGACACTGTTAAATCATTTAAAGAAGAATTAGCAGGATATCGCAAGCAATTATCTCAACCATATTTGACTGACAAAGATGTAAACGATAAATTATTAAAAGAAACCTATAGTCGTCTGTTGGAAGATGTTCGGGCCTCCCATATTTTAGTAAAAATTTCAGAATCTGCCTTACCAAAAGATACGATGGCTGCCTACAATAAAATTATCCAATTGCGTACGCGAATATTAAAAGGGGAAAATTTCAATAAGTTAGCGGCAGAAAAAGGTGTTTCTGATGATCCTTCTTCAAAAGAAAATGGTGGAGACTTAGGTTATTTTACTGCCTTACAAATGGTATATCAATTTGAATCGGCTGCCTACACAACAAAAGTGGGTGAAGTATCCATGCCTGTTCGCACACGATTTGGGTATCATATCATTAAGATTACTGACAGAAGAAAAGCGCAAGGAGAAGTATTGGTAGGTCATATCATGGTAAAAACAGCCGCCAGTATGACAAAAGAAGATTCAGTAAATGCAAATGTAAAAATCACTGAAATATATAATAAACTTAAGGCTGGAGGAAAGTTTGATGAAATAGCCACTCAGTTTTCAGATGATAAACAATCATCGAAAAAGGGTGGAGAATTGCCATGGTTTGGCACAAGCAAAATGCCACCAGAATTTGAAAAAGCTTCTTTTAACATTCAAACGAAAGGTGATTTTTCTGCGCCTATCAAAACAAAATATGGCTGGCATATAATTAAATTAATAGACAAAAGAGGATTAGCCACCTTTGAAAACATGAAAAATGAGTTGAAGGAGAAAATTTCAAAAGATTCCCGTTCTCAGGTTGGGCGAACTTCATTAATAGCAAAGATAAAAACAGAATATCGCTTTAAAGAAAATATTCAAGCGCGTGAGGAATATTACACATTGGTAGACTCTACGCTATTTGAAGGGCGATGGAATTCACAAAAAGTTGTAGGATTAAATAAGACCATGTTTAACTTTAATGAAAAGGTATATACCCAAACAGATTTCACCAATTTTATTTTAAGTAACCAAAGTAAACGCCCTAAAATAGATGAAAAGACTCTCATCAATCAATTATTCAATCAATTTGTGGATGAACGAGCAATAGCTTATGAGGATGCACGCTTAGACCAAAAATACCCAGAATTTAAAGCCTTGATGGAAGAATACCATGATGGAATTTTATTATTTGAATTGACAGATAAAAAAGTTTGGTCCAAAGCTGTAAAAGACACCTTAGGATTAAAAGATTATTACGAACAAAATAAAAGTAATTACCAATGGGATCAGCGCGTTGAAGCAAGTGTATATAGTTGCTCCGACATTGAGATTGCGAAGCAAGTTCGTACTTATCTAAAAGATAATAAAACGGAAAAAGATTTATTAACGGAGGTAAACAAAAATTCGCAATTAAATTTACAAATTGAAACTCGATTATTCAGTAAAACCGAAAATGAGTTTGTGGATAAAAACTGGAAGCTAGGATTATCGAATGATATTATTTCCGAAAAAGATAAAAAAGTAGTTATTGTTGTTGTAAATAAAATAGAACCAGCAGGTCAAAAATCATTTTTGGATTCAAAGGGATTAGTTACTGCTGACTATCAGAATTTTTTAGAAAAAAGCTGGCTTAAAGAATTAAGGACGAAATATACGGTAACAATTGATAAAAACATCCTTGCTACAATTAAATAAATGAATAAAAAAGAGTGTGATGTTTGGAGACAGAAAAGAATAAACTCTAAAACCGGACATCACACTTGTAATATCTTATATTGAAACAATTTCTTCGGTTTACATTAGGATTATTATTTCTTGTTTCATGTACTGCTAAATCAAATAAAAATGCAGAACATGAAGTTATCGCACGTGTTAACGATGCCTATTTGTACTTAAATGATATAAAGGATATTGTTTCACAAGGGACCTCCTCTAAAGATAGCTTGGATCACTTAATAAAATATATCGACAATTGGGTGCGTGAATCATTAGTAATTCAGAAGGCTGAAGATAATCTTACTAAGGAGCAAAAAGATGTAGAAAAACAATTACAAAATTATCGTAATTCGCTTATTACCTATGCTTATGAAAAAGAACTAATAAAACAAAAATTAAATACCAAAATAGAAAACAAAGAAATTGAGGAGTATTATAATAATAACTTAAACAATTTTGAGTTAAAGGATAATATCATTAAAGTATTATATGTAAAAGTAAATAAAAAGGCTCCAGGAATAAGCAAACTAGAGAAGTGGTATAAATCTGATAATCCTAAGGATAAAGAACTTCTCGCAGGATATTGCCATCAGTTTGCCGATAATTTTTTTTTAGATGAAAACTCCTGGTTATTGTTTGATGATTTATTAAAAGAAATCCCAATCAGAACCTATAATAAGGAGTTGTTTTTGCAAAATAATCGTACTGTGGAAGTTAGTGATTCTGTTTTCAGTTATTTTTTAAATATAAAAGGTTTTAAAATAAGAAATAGTCTTTCTCCATTAAGTTTTGAAAAAGATAATATAAAAAACATCATTTTAAATAAACGCAAATTGCAGCTTATTAATAAAATGAAGGAAGATATTTACAATGATGCGCTAAATAATAAAAAAATAGAAATTTACATTAATGAAAAAAAACCATCTACTTAAACTCCGCCCCAATGGAAAGATGGAGGACAATAAGATTATGAATATTATCAAAATTAACTTTTCAGTAATTTATTCCTTTCTTTGGAGGGGGCATAGAATGAAATTTAGTGCCATACTTTTTTATGTTTTATTTAGTTTTAGCGCGCTTGCCCAGGAAAATAATAACGAACAGGTTATTGATCGCGTTATAGCTGTGGTTGGGAATAACCCAGTTTTATTATCTGAATTAGAGTCGCAGTACCAACAAATGGTAACAGCACAAGACCCCACCAATGAAAATTCTCGTTGTAAATTATTAGAAGAACTTTTATATCAAAAATTATTGTTAGCGCAAGCGCAAAAGGATAGTTTATTTATTACTGATGCGCAACTTGATCAGGAGCTTGATAGAAGAATCAGCTATTATATTCAACAATTTGGATCGGAAGAGCGATTTGTTTCTTTTTATAACAAATCGGTAGAAGATTTTAAAATTGAATTGAGAGATAATGTGCGTAATTTGCTATTGTCACAGCAAATGCAATCGAAAATAACAGGAGATATAACTGTAACTCCTAATGATGTTAGGACTTATTTTAAAAATATTCCCGAAGATTCTATTCCATTAATAAATGCAGAGGTAGAAGTTGGCCAAATTATAAAAAAGCCGAAAACTACTCCGGAAGCAAAAAAGGAAGCAAAAGACAAAATAGCAGACATCCGACAACGTATTATGAAGGGCGAGAGTTCCATGACTGCAATGGCAGCATTATATTCAGAAGATCCAGGTTCTGCTAGCAAAGGCGGCCTGTATGAACACATACAACGGGGGCAGTTTGTTCCTGAATGGGACTTATGGGCATTTAAACTAAAACCAAATGAAATTAGTGAAGTATTCGAGACTATTTATGGCTTTTTTATAATACAGCTAATAGAACGTAGGGGAGATGAGGTAGATGCGCGAAGTTTACTGATAGCGCCGAAGGTGGAACCTAGCGACTTATTAATAGCAAAACAATATTTAGATACCATATACACAAAAATTACTTCCGATACCATTACCTTTTCTGAAGCAGCAGCCAAATATTCGGATGACGAAGAGAGCAAAAACAGTGGTGGTTTGATGGTGAATCCAATGAATGGATCCACGCGATTTCAAATGGATGAAATTGGTCAAGTAGATCAAGCTGTCGCCTTTGCAATTGATAAGCTAAAAGTTGGTGAATTTACCAAACCTATGTCAATGACATCGCGTGATGGCAAACAAGCATATCGTATATTATTTTTAAAAAAACGTACTTCACCACACCGTGCAAATTTAATAGATGATTATCAAAATATACAAGCAGTTGCGCTAGCTAAAAAGCAACAGGAAGCAGTACAATTTTGGATCAAGAGAAAATCTGTTAATACTTATGTAAATATCAATAACGATTATAAAGAGTGTGTTTTTAACCATAAATGGTAATCAAAAGGACTATCATTTAGGAACAAATAAATTAAAAAGGTAAAGCAATAACGAAATAAATAGTTAAAAAAATGGACAAAGAGATACAAGAGCAAACTGTTGCTTTTAAATTCAGAGAAAAAATGAAGGAAGGGCTACTTACAGATATAGAAGCTGTAGATGCCTTTGTTGAAAGATTTAAGGAATTAACTGCTGAAATAAATAAAGTTATCATAGGACAAGATAAAGTGGTTAAAGATGTATTGATTTCTATATTTAGCAGAGGACATTGTTTACTTATTGGCGTTCCCGGATTAGCAAAAACTTTATTAGTAAATACCATTGCTGATACATTAGGATTAACATATAATCGTATACAGTTTACCCCAGACTTAATGCCATCTGATATTATAGGGTCTGAAATATTAGGCGAAGACCGAAACTTTAAATTTATAAAAGGGCCATTATTTGCCAATATTATATTAGCAGATGAAATTAACCGAACACCACCTAAAACTCAGGCTGCTTTGCTGGAAGCGATGCAAGAAAGAAGTATAACAACATCAGGTAAAAGATATGAATTAGGAAATCCTTTTTTTGTGTTAGCCACTCAAAATCCCATAGAGCAGGAAGGTACTTATCCTTTGCCGGAAGCACAATTAGACCGTTTTATGTTTAATATTTGGCTTGACTACCCAAAATTTGAAGATGAACTTTTAGTAGTTAAGAGCACCACTTCCGATAAAAAAACAGAATTAAAAAAGGTTATCAATGCTGAAGAAATTATCTATTTTCAAAACTTAGTTCGCAAAATCCCCGTTGCTGATAATATATTAGAATATGCTGTAAAGTTAGCTTCGAAAAGCCGACCTAATACCCCCCATGCAGCCGAAATTGCCAATAAATATTTATCTTGGGGAGCAGGCCCTAGGGCTTCCCAGTTCTTAGTAATAGGAGCTAAATGTAACGCTTTAATTAAAGGCAAATACTCGCCTGATATTGAGGATGTTAAAGAAGTGGCAGTGGCAATTTTACGTCACCGTATTATTCGCAATTACAAAGCGGAAGCGGAAGGCATAACTGTAGAAAAAATTATTGAAGAATTAATAAATTCATAGAATAAAAAAGGGTCCATTTATTATTTACTTACCTTATAGAAATACCGCTAGTTGCCTATGTATTACAAAAAAGATTCATGTTGCGCTTCCTTGCGTATAATCTTTATATGATGGTGGCAGAAAGTTTAAAGAAACGGCAGTAAAACATTACAATTAACCAAAATATTTTAACTTTAAACAGTTTCTAAACAAAATACTGTATATTTTTCAACAAAAATGGTAGCTTGAAACCATTTCAAAAACAGGGCCGTATCGAAAAGCCAAACGAGTAGAATATTTTTTTAAAAACCAAATACAATGGATGCACAAAAAGTTGACATGTTCATCATGTTAAATGCAAAATTTTTCGAGAATCATCAAATTAATTTTATTAGAGAAAGACTGATTGCTCTTGATGATTCAAAATGGGCAATGGTTTCAACAGTTGAGTTGAAAGACCCGACAACAATTTTAATAGTTTCAATTTTAGCAGGCTCACTTGGTATTGACCGTTTTATGATTGGCGATACAGGTCTAGGCGTTGGTAAACTTTTAACCTGTGGTGGCTTAGGTATCTGGACAATCATAGATTGGTTTATGATTCAAGGAGTAACAAGAGAAAAAAACATGCAAAAAATGCAACAAATTTTATATTAATGGCTCTTGACAGGAATAAGCTATATTTAATAATTTTTATAGCATGTATGGCAGGGTATATTTGGCTTTATTATTGTTTAAACAATAGTGAAACTAAAAATAAATCATTCGAAGTTTGCATTATAAAGCATACTACAAATATACCCTGCCCTTCCTGTGGCTCAACACGTTCAATTATTTCATTAACAAAAGGGGATTTTTTTGAAGCTCTAAGAATTAATCCTTTAGGCTATATAGTAGCTTTTTTAATGCTTTTATCTCCTTTATGGATTTTTATTGACATAATAACTAAGAGGAAAACACTGTATGAATTTTATAAAAAAACAGAAATTTATTTAAAAAAACCGCTATATGCAATGCCATTGATATTGCTCGTAATTATTAATTGGATTTGGAATATTACAAAAGAATTATGAAAAATGCAACAAAATTCATCTATGAGCCAGGCGAACACGAATCGGAAAAAGCATCAAATAGTTATTTAATGTCTTTAATTGCTCTTATTGCTGGCTTGCCTTTGCCCATTATTAACCTTATCGCTACCTTAATTTTCTATTTAGGAAATAGAAAAGGAACATATTTTGTTCGGTGGCATTGTACACAAGCCTTACTTTCTCAATTATCTATGCTATTCATTAATAGTTTTGGCTTTTGGTGGACTGTATCTATAATATTTACAGATGACACTATTTCGGATAAATATATTGCTTACATGATTGCAGCTTTGATTTTCAATTTGACTGAATTTATTGCCACTATTTACACAGCTATTCAAACAAGAAAAGGAATTCATGTTGAATGGTGGTTTTATGGAAATCTGACTAATTTAATTTGCAAAGCGGAAGCATGAAAAAGATTATAATACAGGGGGTAATAATAATAGCGTTGTTTATTTCAATTTGGTTTACTTTGACACAAATTAACTGGCTTACTATTTTTAAAGTTCAAAAAATAACTGATAATACTGAACAAAAAATTGGAGAACTATTTTGGGAAATATTCCAAAAAACTGAAAAGGAAAATACGAATCCATTTGTGGTAGCTTCAGTTGATAGCATTGTAACTAAAATTTGTTCTTCAAACAATATCGACAGGGAATTAATAAAAATTCACATACTTGACAAAGACGACATTAATGCTTTTGCATTACCTAATGGTTATTTAATAGTTTATAGCGGCTTGATATTAAATTCAGATAATCAAGAAGAAATGATTGGTGTTGTATGTCACGAAATTGCGCATATTCAGCTTAATCATGTAATGAAAAAGCTTTTAAAGGAAGTTGGTCTTTCAGTTTTAATTTCAATGACTACTGGCAATGGTAGTTCAGAAAATATTAGAGAAACTGCAAAAATGCTTTCATCTTCAGCATTTGACAGAAATTTAGAAAAAGAAGCTGACATCAAAGCTGTTGATTATCTTGTAAAGGCAAAGATAAACCCCGAACCATTTGCAAATTTTCTGTATAAGATTTCTGAAATGGAAAATGATGCAACTAAATACTTGACATGGATAAGTAATCACCCTGAATCAAAGGAAAGGGCTGAATATATAATTGAATACAGCAAGGGCAAGAAAATAAAGTATGAATCAATCTTAGCTATTGGCACTTGGGATAAAATGAAAGAAAAGCTAAGAGAATGATAGGAAAACCATCGGCAAAATCGGCTAAGTTATATTGTACCTGTGATAATTATTTTAAAAAAAGTTAGCCATAAATAATGCTAAAAGGACTTGTTTTTTTGATTCTGTTAATGCTATTGGCAAATATTGTTTTGGGACAACAAAAGGGTGTATTTATTGTTGACTCTTTGAACAAAGTGCCGGTACAATTCGCAATAGTTCAGAGCGAAGATTTGAAATTTAACCAAGTAGCAGATGAAAACGGTTTTGTGAGCTTGAAACAATTATTGAATGGCAGCGATTCTATTTCAGTGAGTTGTGTAGGCTTTCAAACAAAATCTGTTTTACTTTCGTCTTTAACTTTCGCAAATAAAACCGCAATAATTTATCTACAACAAAAAGTTTCAAGTCTGTCGGAGGTTATAATAAATACCAATTCAAACAATAAAACATTTAAAACTATCAGTGACCTTGACATTCATTTGCGACCAATAAATAATTCGCAGGAGGTACTGCGGATGGTGCCGGGATTATTTATTGGTCAGCATGCTGGCGGTGGAAAAGCGGAACAAATATTTTTAAGAGGCTTTGATCTTGACCACGGAACCGACATTAGCATTTCATTAGATGGGATGCCAGTAAATATGGTCAGCCACGCTCACGGACAAGGTTATGCCGATTTACATTTTGTAATTCCTGAATTAATTGAAGGGGTAAATTTTAACAAAGGGCCATATTTTGCTGACAAGGGTAATTTTACTACTGCTGGTTTTATAGAATTTAAAACCAAAGATTATTTAGAAAAGAATTTTGTAAAGATTGAAGGAGGACAGTTCAGCACTTTTCGTGGGGTATTGGGAGTAAATTTACTCAAAACAACTGGCGATAAAAGAAACCAAAGTTTATACTTTGCTAGCGAAGGCTCCTACTCAAAAGGCTATTTTGAGAATCCACAAGATTTTAACCGATTTAATGGTACCCTGAAATATCATGGGGAAATTAATGAAATAAATTCTTTAACAGCCTCCTTTACTAGCTTTTATAGTAAATGGAATGCTTCTGGTCAAATACCTAACAGAGCAGTTACAGAAGGGATGGTTGGTTTTTACGGTGCTATAGATCCGAATGAAGGTGGAGAAACTTCAAGGCATAATGCTAACATAGAATTATTAAGTAATCTCAATAATGGAGCTAGTTTCCGCAATCAACTTTTTTATTCAAAATACAATTTTTCATTATATTCTAACTTCACTTTCTTTAAAGAAGACTCTATTAATGGGGATCAAATAAGGCAACAAGAAAGCAGAGATATACTAGGATATAACGGCATTTATCAAAAAGAATATTTCATAGGTAAATTTAAAACTGAAACTAAAACCGGAATTCAAATTAGATATGATGCCATAGATAATATTGAATTAACGAGAACAAAAAATCGAACAATCATTACCAAGGAATTAATGATTGGTGATATAAATGAATTGAATTCAGGAATTTATTATTCCCAAAAAATTTCATTGACAGACAAATTTGATATTATAGGTGCTTTCCGATTTGATTATTTTAATAATCGTTACAATGATAAAATTTCCAATACAGCTTTATCTTCCAACTCTACTATGCTTTCCCCAAAATTGAATTTCAATTATCATTTTAACGAGAAAGTGCAGTTTTATTTTTATAACGGTAGAGGTTTTCATAGTAATGATACTAGAGTGGCGGTGCAACAAAACGGAAAAAAAGTATTGCCACCTGCAAATGGCACCGATTTGGGTGGAATATTTAAGATAGGAAATAAAATGTTTTTGCAAACAGCAATTTGGTATTTGTGGCTAGACCAAGAATTTATTTATGTGGGAGACGAAAGTGTTGTAGAAGCAGGTGGACAATCACAAAGATTTGGGATTGATATTTCAGCTAGGTATGAGATTATCAGAAATTTATATGCTGATTTAGATTTGAATATTGCCAATTCAAGAGCACTTGGAGTTCCTAAAAATGAAAGTTATTTACCTTTAGCACCAAAATTTACAAGCGTTGGAGGTATTACCTATAGAAAAGAAAAAGGATGGAATGGTAGTTTGCGATACAGGCATTTTGCCGACAGACCAGCAAACAATACAAACACAGTTTTAGCAAAAGGTTATTTTCTGGTTGATGCAACAGTTAATTATTCTACAAAAAAATGGGAAGCTGGAATATCTATACAAAATATGCTTAACACAAAATGGAAAGAAACGCAGTTTTATACAGAAAGTAGATTACAAAATGAGGCAAGTCCTTTTTCTGAAATACACTTTACCCCTGGCACACCATTTTTTGCACGATTTAATTTGACATTCTTTTTATAACAAGCCTTTTTTTATTATTATTTTTGCTTGTTATACTAAAAAAAATACTAGCCAGAAAATAAATTTTTAGAGAAGCCTTTATGATTTCAAGAATAAAACAAGATTTACCAGCAAGTTTAGTTGTATTTATAGTAGCACTTCCTCTATGTTTGGGAGTAGCATTAGCAAGTGAAGCGCCATTATTATCAGGCTTAATTGTTGGAATAATTGGCGGAATAATAGTAGGCTATGTGAGCCAATCGCATGCAAGTGTAAGCGGACTAGCTGCGGGTTTAGCAGCTGTTGTGCTTTCCGCTATTACGCAGTTAGGCAGCTTTGAAACTTTTTTACTAGCTGTAGTTTTAGCAGGTGTTTTGCAACTTATTGCAGGTATTATAAAAAGTGGTTTTATAGCAAACTACATTCCTTCAAATGTAATTAGAGTCTGTCTATAATGTCCGATTTCTTCGTTATTCTTGTTTTAAAAACCAGTCATTTACCAATGTAAACTCCTGATTTTCAAAACTACGAAAGCCTTTTAGCAAAACCTAAATTGTGACAAACTTAGAAGGCTTTCATTTACGGGGTGTTTACATACACCACAATTGCTTATAGGTGGATTACAAATCCAAACCAGCCTGAGAAAATCGCCACCATCGATAAAACCGAAACCCTTGGGCAATAAAATCAAAAAACAAACAACACAGCGGAAGCCGAGAGAATCGTAAAATAATTCTTTGGTCAATTTTTGACTGTGTAACAAATTCCTTAATATTGTAATTCAAAAGTAGTGTTGGGATATAAAGTAACAAAACAAATATGAATCATCAAATTACCGACAAAATCACTAATATATCTTGTTGTGGCAAATATCTTGACGAAATAAAATCAGCCCTTTTAAATTAATAATTAGTAACAACTATTTTTCTTTTTTATTAAAAAAAACAAGTTAAACTCAATAAAATATAATAAACAATGATTATTCAAATAGAACAATTTATTAAACCTAAAGAAAAAGAAATTATTCTTTCAGCGATAAATAAAATTGGTTACAAAACTACAGAGGTAAAAACTCAAAAAGGAATTTACCTGGTATGTATTGGCAAAAAAGAATTTGATATTCGATATATAGGTAGCCTTGATGGTGTGGAAGATGTGCATCGTGTTTCCGAAGCTTATAAATTAGTTTCCCGCAAGTGGAAAGTAAATGCCTCTGAAATAGATTTGGGCGACGGGGTTAAAATTGGCGAAAACAATTTGACATTAATGGCTGGCCCATGCAGTATTGAGAGTGAAGAACAGGTAGAAAAAATCGTTTCTCATTTAGTAGAAAACAAGGTTAAAATTATGCGTGGTGGTGTATTTAAACCTCGTAGCTCCCCTTATGCCTTCAGAGGCATGGGATTGGAGGGTTTAAAAATGTTCAACCGCGTTTGTAAAAAAAATGGAATAAAAATTATTACAGAAGTAATGCAAGTTTCTCAAATTGATGATATGATTGATTATGTTGATGTATTTCAAATAGGAGCCCGTAATTCGCAAAACTTTAACTTATTAGATGCTTTAGGTAAAGTAGATAAGCCTGTTCTTATAAAACGCGGGATGAGCGGTACTATTGATGAATTATTACAGTCGGCAGAATATATTTTTTCAAATGGTAATGAAAAACTTATGTTGTGTGAACGTGGTATACGTACCTATGAAACGGCATACAGAAATACATTCGACATAAATGCCATCCCCATCTTAAAAGAAAAAACACATCTGCCTATTATTGCAGACCCTTCCCACGGTATTGGAATTCGTGAACATGTACCAATGATAGCATTAGCGGCGATGATGGCAGGCGCTGATGGTGTTATATACGAAATTCATGAAAAACCTGAAGAAGCTGCCAGCGACGGACAGCAGACTTTAAATTTTGATGAGTCAAAACAACTTATTAATCGATTGAATAATAATTACCTGCTAAAATAATTTTTTAAAAGAATGCATATACATTGCTCTTTAGTAAAGCTTCAAAATAATTTCGACAAAACAGATATATTAATAAAAACAGATGATTTCATTTTTTTGCAAAAAATATCCTTATGAAATCGCGCTTGAGGAATGAACAAAAGCGATGCTGTGTTGCAGGTGTGGAGGAATCGTTTGTTCGTGATTTTTTTGTTTCTTTGGTATCATAACAAAAGAAAAACACACAGCTTTTGAACCATTTAATTTTGCGGATTTATTTCGGAAACTTTACTTAGATTTTATTTTTAATTTAATATCATTTGACATTTTAATTATTTTAAATTAATGTTTTTTATTAAAAATTATACTACCACTGTCTTAACTTGTATTTTTCGATTATCCAACTTTATAAATTATGAATTTAAAAAAAACAATTTTAATTACTGGGGGTGCAGGATACATTGGTTCTCACACAATTATTGAACTTCTTAAAACAACGGAATTCAGAATAATTTCCATTGATAATTTTTCAAACTCATCGATTAAAACATATGACCGAATTGAAAAAATTTCCGGCAAAAAAATAACAAATTATACCGTTGATCTTTGCGACAAAATTAATTTAGAAAAACTTTTTGAAGCCGAAAAAAATATTGTTGGAATAATTCATTTTGCAGCCTTTAAATCTGTCCCTGAATCTGTTTCAAATCCTTTTAAATATTACCATAACAACATTTCGTCCTTACTTAATATTTTAGAATGTTGTTTAAAATTTAATATCCCAAATTTTATTTTTTCTTCCTCTTGTTCTGTTTATGGGAATATTAGTAATCTGCCAGTGAAAGAAGATACAATACTAGGAAAAGCCGAATCACCATATGCTTATACCAAACAAGTTGGGGAAGAAATTATTAAAGATTATACCATCGCTTTTCCTAAATTACAAACCATTTTATTGCGCTACTTTAACCCTGTGGGTGCACATAGTTCAGGTTTAATAGGCGAATTGCCTATCCATAAAGCGAATAACCTGGTGCCTATCATTACCCAAACTGCTATAGGGAAAATTCAACAAATGACTGTTTTTGGCAGTGATTATCCTACCCGTGACGGCACATGCATTAGAGATTACATCCACGTTACGGATATTGCTAACGCTCATATAAAAGCTTTAATGGTTTTAATAAATGGAAGCAATAAATCAAATTATTCTATTTTTAATTTGGGAACGGGCAATGGTATAAGTGTATTAGAAGCTATCGGTGCATTTGAAAAAACAAGCGGGAAAAAACTAAATTATTTCATTGGCGATAAACGCCCCGGCGATGTGATAGCGATTTATTCTGACACTGAAAAATCAAGAGTTGAACTCGGATGGGAGCCTCAATATAATTTAGAAGATATGATGGAAACTGCCTGGAAATGGGAATTGGAACAATTAAATTTTGATAAAGACTGATTCAGATAATTAAACCAGTCTTATTATTACATAAATTTTATACTTGATCGTTTTTTATTTTTGTTGAAACCATACATCCCCCGGTATTGCAACATTAATTCAAACCCTCCTATTGATTTTGATACTGGTGTTAAATCTGAGATATTTATATCATATGCAACAGCGAAAGCAAAATCTTCATAATCCAATCTTAAATTTAAAAAAGCTGCATCCTTGTAACGATAAAATGCACCTAAAGTCATGCTTCGCTCGCTATGGTAACCTGTATATTTAGAACGCTCTTGCAATAAATATTTAATATTTGTGCCACCATTAATTAATAATGTGCCACCCTGTTTGGATACCAATAAACTGGGTAGCAATACTGCATTGCTATTATAACCTAATTTATAGGCCATATTCCATTGAAACGAATATTTCCTCAATAATTTATCCGTCCGACCAATAATTGAAACATTGGGTGAAGTGATATGGTGCAATGCAAAGCCCAGAGCATTGCGAAGTTTCCTGTCTGAATTAAAATTCCAAACTATCCCTGTCGACATATCTAAAAAAGATGCGCTACCTCCATAATTTTCTGATATGCCATGCGTTGCACTATACCCTCCTGTATTGGGATCATATTGGCTATCGTACTTTATGGATCCTAGCGATAAACTTTTAATATTATATCCCATTTCATAACCAAAAGTAAGGTAATGTAACTTTTTACCTCCCAAAAATTTAGAGTAGGAAAATAATCCATTATATGAATTAGTAACTAGATTTACAGATCCTTGGTTATCATTTACTACATTTAATCCTGCAGAAATAAAATCGTCGCCTGTCATCTTCTTTTTAAATATTGGTGCATCCAAAGCTATTGATGCTGTTTTAAAAGGGTTTGTAATGGTAAACCATTGCATGCGGTATAAAGTTGAAACTCTAATATCTCCATTAAAAATGCCGGTATTTGCAGGGTTTATAGTTAATGGTGAATTAAAAAATTGAGAATAGTGCGCATCTTGTGAAAACAATAAACCTCCACCATACATACCTGAAAACATTAACCACAATAATAGGTAGCAGCACCCTTTCCTTTTTGCAAAAGAAGGGTAAATCCATTTTTTAATATTGAATAAAAATTTTCTCATTAATTTCTAATTACCTTATTAGACTTAAAGTCCCATTTTCATTAATTAATTCTCCATTACAATATTTTACTTCCAATGTAAAAACGAAAACGCCATCGTTCATTTCTACCTCATTAAATTTGCCACCCCAGCCTAATTTATAATCTGTTGTTTCAAATACTTTCTGCCCGGTTCTATCAAAAATCATTAAGTTAACCGATTCAATACCTCTACCATGCACATGCAATGAATCATTTATTCCATCTCCGTTTGGTGAAAATCCAGTAGGCATAAAATAATTATAAATATTTAAAATATTAATTGTTACAGTATCCGTATCATAACAACCATCGGGACTAGTTAAGGTTACATAATAATTTTGAGTTGAGGTAGGCGAAACCGTTGCCGATTCACAAGTATTACAAACCAAATTAACCAGCGGCCCCCAGGATAAAGTTCCATTATTTATGGAGGGCAAAGCTGTCAATACCGTATTTTCACAACTGCCAATTGTTGTTATTCCAGAAATAGAAACCAAGGGCACAGGATTTACGGTGATACTAAATATTGTGCTATCAACACAATTATTGCTGGTACCTACAAGCGTATAAGTGGTGGTGGTAATTGGACTAGCATTTACAGCAGCTCCTGTTGATGAGCTTAAGCCTGATGATGGTGGCAACCAAACATAAGTATTTGCCCCAGAACCATTAATAGCAAGGGAATAACCTTCACAAACCTCTGGGTTAGCTGGTGCAACACTTACTATGGGTAATGGATTTACACTTGCAAAAATAGTGTCGTAGCCAACGCATCCACTTGTATTTATAAATGAATAAATTAACTTATGAATTCCTACTCCTGCAGTTGCCGGGCTGAAAAGTCCAATTGGGTCTGTTATGCCTGTTCCATTCCATAATCCATTTGTTGGAGTTGCACCAATTAATACAATATTACCAGCATTAATACAAGCTGAAAAATCAATACCTCCATCCACTGCGTCGGCAGGGATAACTGTGATAGTTAATGCATTACTTAACGCACTCGGACAGCCCAAATCTGTTGCAATTACTGTAATGCTATTTCCGGCAATTAGAGTGGTATTAAAAGTATTATTTGCTCCACTTTGAACCGATATACCAGCATTAAAAAATTCGTAATTATCATATCCTGAAGGTATTGAGTTAAAAGTTATCAATTCGTTCTCACAAATTATATTATCCAAATCCGAACTACCAAGCCATGAACCGGGTATTGGGTTAACACTTGTAGTGATGGCATTACTTGTTTGACCTATACAACCTGATGAACTTGTTGCTATAACTTCAATCATACTTCCATTAGTTAAGGTAGTAGTTGTGTAGGTATTGCCTGCACCAGATTGAATGTTTGAACCTGAATTTAAAAAATCATAATTGGTAAATCCCGGAGGGGAAGCAGTAAAAGTTATACTTTGACCTGTTCCGCATAACAGGTTATCAGCATCTGAACTTGTTAATACTATCTGGGGAGCAAGATTTACTGTGGTAACTGAAGCGTTACTTGCTAATCCCGTGCAACCTAAATTTGTTGCCACTACAGTAATGCTATTTCCTGGCAATAAAGTGCTGGAGCTAAAGCTAATACTCGTACTATTTTGAATAGAAGTTAATCCATCAAAAAATTCATAGGATGTAAAACCAATAGGGGTAGCAATAAAAAGTACGCTCTCTCCTTCACAAATTGTACTATCAGTATCTGAATTAATAAGCGTAACAACAGGCAATGGTGTTATTACAGGAAGCAGCACATCACTTGGGTTTGTTAAGCATGCACCAGCAATTGCGATAACTAACAAACTGTCGCCTGGATTTAAAGTAGCGGTGGTAAAAGTATTTAATAAACCACTCTGAACCGAATTACCATTGACTATAAAATCATATCCTAAATAAGTACTAGGATCTGCTGTAAATGTTATTGGATCGCCTACGCAACTACTTGCAGATAAAGATGTTAATATTACATTCGATGCACTGGGAGTAACAGTTACATTTGTAATATCTCTTACAATACCACAGCAGGTAGTAGTAATATATACATTTATGGTAACTACTCCTGGAGCTAAAAAATAAATATTATTAACTGTTTGCATGGCTGGGCCTTCCAGCGTGTCGGGATTGGCTGTATTTCCAAATACCCATGTATAATAAGTTCCTGTAATAGAAGTACTAAATGTATTGGGACAACCTAATATTACATTTCCATTTGCAGGTGTAATACTTGGAATAACAGGTCCTGCCTGAAAAATTGTAATAAAATCAGAGAAAGTAGTACCATCAAAAACAATATCTTTAATTCCCATTGATGAATAATAAACAGAGAAAGGCCCTGTTCCATTTGCGGTAGCAGGGGAAGCCCCAACACCAAAATTCCATGTTCCACTAGTTAATGAATTAAAAATTACTTCTGAATTGGTGCAACCTTTACTTGTATAGCTAATATCTGGTGGGGTGCCGGGCACCACTGTAATACCTAAATTTGAAATGGGTGTACCTCCATTTTCACTTAATGCAAGGCTTTCACCAATGGCACCATCACCACCAGCCCCACCCTGCCCTCCTAATCCTCCATTACCTCCATTAGCTCCAACACTCATTGGGCAGCCGAATCCAGTACCTCCAGTACCTCCTGCTCCTCCTGCTCCACCAGTTCCTCCTTGGCCTCCTAGTCCACCTGGCCCAGCCGCTCCTGGGTTTAAAAAGCAAGCTTCTATAACACCGCTAGCTCCATTTGAAGTTAAAAAAACAGCGTAAGTAGATCCCCCACCACTGCCACCAGTTCCTGAAGAACCTCCCTCACCACCTGAACCACCACCACCACCGCTACCACCTACTTCATCTGGTCCATTTTGCTGACGACCTGCACCACCTCCGCCACCTCCACCTCCACAACCAGCTAAGCCTGCAGTACCTGATAATCCTAATCCGCCAGGCACCCAATATCCAGTAATAATAGATCCTGCAGACCCTGCAACACCTATATTACCAGGCAAGCCAAGTCCACCTATAGCACCTGATAAAGGGGAAGATCCTGAACAACTAGAATTATTACTAGTACCAAATAATCCGCAACCGCAATCCGGTCCATCTCCTCCATTACCACCTGCTCCACCACAACCAGCAGGAAGACCAGCTAAACCTATTTCTGTACCATTGGGGCTATGTCTTGCTCCTGCTCCTCCATTGCCACCATCATTGCTTGAAGTTCCAATACCTCCAGCACCTCCTGCAGGAGTGGTACTGTCATAAGACGCTGCAAGACCGTTTGCTCCATTGGTACCCATGCCGCCTACATTACCAGGCATGCCATTGATCCCGGCAGAGGCTGCACCTGTTGAAATATTACAGCGTGTAATATTATAATTGGAACAGCCAGTGAGGTAAATGCCATATACCGAAATTTGATTAGAAGGAGCATTTGCTGTAGTTATGGTAAGGTCCTGCAATCTGAAATTAGAAACTGCATTTCCCAACAAAGCTATCAATGCATTAGCAGGAGCAGCCAAAAAGTTGCTGGCGTTTCTCTCAATAAGGGTTTGCGAAACTGTGCTTTTCACCCAAGTGGGAGGATTAAAACCACCTTCAAGTGTTACATTAGATGGAATTAATAAAGTATTGGAAATCATATATATACCAGTAGAAATCCATACAATATTATTAGTAGAATTTACCAGTGTTAGGCCATAAGTTAAATTAGCTGGGTTTGTAATTGTACCAGCAGCGCCACTGGAAGCTCCAGTTGGAGTTACATAAATAATATTACACTCTTGGGCGGTTGAATGAATGGTGAAGCAAAAACCAAGAGTAATAAATATTATTATTTTTATTTTAATACCCAAGATGCTCATGTATTATTTTCGATTGTATAAAATTAAGTTGAGAAAATTATTTCGGAATTATAAAGTAATTGGTTTACAGGCTTTTTTCATATAAAGCCTTCCATCTGTCACTTTCGTTTTTCACCCATTCTTTGGACTTAAATCCCGCCATTGTTATTTTATTAAAAAATTTCCCCGCTCCCAATGTTTCTGTAATTGTGCCATCTGCTAATATTTTTAAATAAACACCATCACGAACCTTAAACACTTTGTTCATTCCCTTAATAGTTAATCCATCAGTACGATAATTTGGAATTTCTTTTGGTTGTAATTGTATTACTCCTAAATCTTCGTGAAGGATAAAAATTGGTTCTGTAAAATCATTTTCAATTATCTTGCCGCCCTTGATTCGTACCACTTCTTCAAGTGTTAATGCGCTTCCAATAACAACTCCAATCCCTAACCATTGTAAAATGGGGTTTCTATAAATAGTACCATAAGCAAATAATCCTGCGCCAGATATTCCTCCCACAACAAATCTTGTATAGGGGTCAATTTTATTCGTTGGTAATTTCAGCAAACCAAAGGTTGCTATGGTGCTGAAGGTTATGGTGCTTGTTTTTTGTACCATAGTTTTATAGTTAGCAATTATTTTGAGCGTATTAAATTAAAAAAACCTTTTTGAGAATATTCTTTTCCATCTATGCCTGTAGCATACAATATATAATAATATGTACCATCAGCACAATCTACTCCACTACTGCTGCGACCATCCCATCCTCCACTTACGGTATTCCATTCATATTGTTTTTGCCCCCAGCGGTTAAAAACTACTGCATTCATTTTTGTTAATCCTATTCCAACAACGGAAAATATATCGTTAAAATTATCATTATTAGGTGTGAAAATATTTGGTACAATAAAAACAGAATTAAGATAAATATCAATTTCAGAACAAGTGCTATCAATACATCCTGTGGCACTAATGGCAGTTAAACAAACTTTAAATACCCCTAATGGCTGATAGATATAAACAGGGTTCATTAAATTGGAAGAATCGCCTGTACCAAATTGCCATAAATAGGTGGCGGCACCAATACTATTATTGGTAAAAGTAACCGATAAAGGTGTTTCACCAGTTATTGGATTAGCAGTAAATTGAGCAATAATTGGTGGCGTTGTAGGCACATAAAATGAACCAACAGTAATAGCGCAATTATTTGCATCAGTAACTGTTAATGTATATACACCTGATATAACGCCACTTAAATTTGATATTGTTCCAACCACTAATCCTGCTGAATTTTTCCAAACATACTGAAAAGGTGCCAGACCAGAAGCCATTGTGATGTTAAGTATTTCACCTGTTGGCCCTCCACAATTTGCCGGCCTAATTATTATAGCAGCTGTATCTGCCACAGGTAATTGATTTACTGATACCGTTACAGATATTGGCGTACCAATGCAAGTGCCAGCGATAGATGTAATTAAATAATTTACAATACCTTGGTTTGATCCGGTATTTGTTAATGTTTGCACAATGATAGGCCCTGAACCTGCTGAAGCACCATTTACTCCTGTTTGAATTATTGTCCATGATGTGGCAGTGGAACCAATTGAACTTCCTAAAACAATGGAGGTGGCATTCCCATTACAAATACTTTGTAAGGGAGGGGTAGCAGTAATTACAGGGGCAGGATTTATTATAATAGAAGAACTGTAAGTTGCTGCTATACAGGATCCACTTGCAGGGATATTATTTGTTACTGTATAAGTGCCTGGTGTACTTAAAGTTAAATCTATTTCCCCTGTATTAACATGGGAAAAAATTAAACCAACAGGACTAGCTGAAAAAATACCGGCACTTGAACTTGTAAAGGTAGGAAGCGCATTTATTGCATTTTGACAATAGGGACTGCCTGCATATATAAATGTGGCATCCGGTGGATTGGTGGAATCAGCAATTGTCATCAGTATTGAACTTGTATTCGGACAAGTTCCATTAGTTGTATAACTAAGCTGATAAGCACCTAATGAACTAAGTGATAAATTAATTATCCCTGTTAGGTTATCAATTACTAAACCGACAGGACTGGATGAAAAGCTTCCTCCTGCTAAACCAGTTATTGTTGGCGATGGATTTATCCCCGAAGTACAATAAGTAGCCGAAGGGTAAAAAAATGAAGCGTCATCGGAAGGTGTAATAATTACTGTGGTTACAAAACTTACTGCAGCGCAACTGCCACTTATAGGAATGTTATTTGTAACAGTATAATTGCCAGGCAAGCTCGATGATAAATCGATCTCCCCTGTATTCAAATGTACAAAATCTAAACCACTGGGTGTAGCCGAAAATATACCGGCACTTGCACCAGCGTTAAAAATAGGACTTGGGTTAGCGCCATTCTGACAAAAGGAAGCACTTGAATAATTGAAAGTAGCATTTGGTGATGCATTAATTATTGTCATTGTAATAAAACTAGTTTGAGGACAAGTTCCATTGGTGGTATAAGAAAGTATGTAAACTCCCAAAGTACTCAAGGATAAATTTATTTCACCGGTAGCGCTATTTATTGATAACCCAGCAGGTGTAGCAGAAAAAACCCCTCCTGGCAAACCAGTAATTGCAGGTAACTGATTAAGTCCTGATTTACAATAGGTGGCCGAGGAATATAAAAAGGATGCATCGTCAGGGGCAATAATAACGAAGCTGAAATTTGCTGTTGCCGCTGTACAGGATCCACTGGCAGGTATATTGTTTGTAACGACATAGGAACCCGCCAAACTTCCTAATAAGTCAATTTCGCCCGTATTTGTATTTACAAAAACTAAACCTACAGGTGAGGATGAAAAACTACCCGCACTTGCACCAATATTAAAATAAGGGAAAGGATTAATTCCATCCTGACAATAACTAGAACCCAAATAAGTAAAAGCAGCATCCGGTGTAATATTGGTAATAGTCATTGTTACAGAACTTGAATTTGGACATGTCCCATTGGTTGTATAGGAAAGGGTATAAGAACCCAATAAACTAGCAGCTAAATTAATAGTGCCTGTTACAGAATCAATTGCTAAACCTATAGGACTTGCATAAAAATAACCTCCTGCTAACCCAGTTATGCTTGGGGAAGGGTTAGCGCCCGAAGTGCAGTAAGTTACTGATGGATAAGTAAAAGATGCATCGTCGGATGGCAAAATAGTAATACTTGTGCTGGTAGTTACCGAACTACAAGTTCCACTAACAGGAATAAGATTTACAACGGTATAGGTACCTGGCGCACTAGCTGACAAATCAATTTCGCCTGTATTTACATGGGCGAATACTAAGCCTACCGGAGATGAGGAAAATATACCAGCACTAGCGCCAACATCAAAAATAGGAAAAGGATTATTGCCATTTTGGCAAAAATTAGTAGCAGGATATGAAAAACTAGAGGATGGATTTGAATTGATGATGGTCATAGAAATACAACTACTAATAGGACATGTACCATTTGTTAAATAACAAAGGTTGTAGGTATTTAAAAAACTATTAGCTAAAATTATCTCACCACTTACCGCGTTAATTGATAATCCAACAGGGGATGACGTAAAGGTACCGCCCAATAAGCCTGTAATAATAGGTGTAGGATTAGCACCCGACTGGCAATAGGTGGCTGAAGTATAAGTAAAGGAAGCATCATCAGATGGATTTACAGTAACTGGATAACTTACTGGAGCACCAAAACAACCCTTTGCTAGGGGCTTTATTAAATATATAGCAGTGCCGGCTGTTGTTCCTGTTGCAGTTAATATTTGCGCTATACTTACAGAATCGCTGCCAAGCATCCCACCCGTTACTGCCGATTGAAATACTGTCCAGTTAAATGTTGTACTCGGCAGATTGCTGGACAACAGAATGGATGTGGTATCCCCCGAACAAATTGTTAGTGATAAAGGGCTCACACCCATTATAGGCAAAGGATTAACAATTACAAGAGAGCTAACGGTATCTCCACTGCATTGACCAAGAGTTGGTACAATTTTATAAGTAGCTGTATCTGTAATTATTCCATTGTTAGTTAACACCTGGTTGATAGAAGCAGTGCTTCCGGCAGCAGCCCCTAAAGGATTTGTTTCTATAACGGACCAAACAAAAGAAGTTCCAACTAAATCACTTGTTAAAATAACGTTGGCAATGTCGCCCGAACAAATTGTTTGAATAGAAGGTGTTGCAGTTGCAACTGGTTTGGGTAAAACGGTAATGGTTACATTATTAGAAAAAACATCAGCAACCCCACCACAGGAGGATGCTTTTCTTCTATACCATCTTGTAATTATTATACCAGCAGGTGGGTCATAATTTAACCCTGTGGCACCAGTAATGTCAATCCAAGTTAAGCCATTATCATCGCTATATTGCCATTGCATATTGGCATATAAAGTGCCATCAGTAACACTACTGATGCTATCAGGATTTTCTCCTGCACAAATTGTATCATCCACAATGGCAATAGCACCTGGAAGTAGGGATTGATAAAAATAATAATAACTCCATTCAATAGCATAGGTACCCGATCCACAAGTTTTTTGAGAAATAAAATAATTCCACTGACATGGAGGGAAAGAATCAATTATAACAGTCTCAATTGTAGTATAGCCACTACAAACATTATCGTCTGAGCCACAAATAAATCCATCCGATTCTTTACCATTCATGGACATAGAGATAGCAGCATTGGATAGCTGCGTTTGGGGTGTAACCAAACTTAAATTATTAACACCAGCCCAGCCGCATACACCATCAATACTAACATTCCAATCATATTGCCCACTAGGAGTAATTGCCCTTGCATTCCACCTAGGGTCAGGATTCCCAAGGCAGTCTGCACAGCCTGGTTCAAAATAATATAAATCATCACCATCAATTTCAATAGTTACATTTTGGGCTATCGCATTTGCTGCCCCCCACTTTTTGCCCACAGGGAATGAGAAAAAGAAGAATAAAAAAAACAAAATAAGGCTTGTATTGAAAACACTTATTCGTTTATTCATCTCGGTAATAATATAATATTTAATAGTTTTATCAAATATATTTTTCATTTATCTTAAATATTTTTATTGTTTTTGTTTAACAAAAGAGTTCATTAACTAATTAATGGATATCTGTTTCTGTATCTTGCACTTGTGCATCAGGCAATTTTAATCTAGCTTTAACTATTTCACTCTGAGGCAATTTCGATTGCCAACAACTTAAAAAAGACAAGTTTTTCAAGTTACTAATTTCTTCCGGTAATAATGTTATTGGGTTATAATAAATCCCTAAATAATCGAGATTTTCAAGTGCTTTTATGGAAGGGGAAATCGATTTAATTTTATTATACCCTAAATTAATATAGGTAATACTTTTAAGCGAATAAAGCCCTTCTGGGATTTCAGTGATTAAATTGTGGGCCAAACAAAGTTCATCCAAAAATTTAAGATCAGCAATAGCGGCAGGAATTTCTGTAAGATAAGCGTTAGTAATTTTTATCTTTTTAAGGTTTTTTAGGCTCCATAATTCCAAAGGGACGGAACAATTACGATCAATTTCACCTATGGTAATTTCCCGCATAGTAAGCATATTACCGAGTTCCTTACTGATGCTAACAAGAGGATTGTCTTGTATCTGCAATACTTCAAGTTTTTTACAAGAAGTAATTTCGGCACCCAAAGTATTGAGGCGATTATTGTTGAGATGAAGCTCTTTTAGATTTTTTAATTCATTTAATTTATTTGGAATTATCCTTAAATTATTCCCTGAAACATCAATTTCCTCCAAATTTAAAAATACAAATATCTGATCAGGAAATTCATTAAGATTTAAATTTGTAAATCTGGCACTTTTATAATAGCTTGGATTTTTAAGTGCTTCTGGCAAATTAGAAAGCGTAACCACCGGACCAAATTTTGAATTTGGTATAAAATTAATTTTATGGTTTTTTGAAGTTGGGCTGAGTTGTTTTAAATAAGACTTGTCGCCAGGTTGGGCTGTTGCAAAATAAAAAATGGATAAAAATGCTACCATCAGCTTGAACTTCAATATTGGCCTTACCATGACTTTAGGAATTAAAAGAACAATAAAACTACTATTTCTCATATAATTTATTTTAATAAAACAGAAAAAAATAACAATAAAAGGCTCAGAATGAATGCTTATTAATCATAAAAAAATCCTATCAATAATTTTAAAGATTCATTTTTTAAAAAATGGTTGCACATGAAACTATTAAAAAAATCAAATACATTAAAAAACAATAAAAAATATAAGTATATATTTTATTGAAATTTGATTAAAATAGAAAGGCAAAGGTAGATATAAATTTGGTAATTTAAAAACGTAGAATTACTTAAAACGATATCGCAGTGCAATGTCGTTTAGTTAAGGAAAATTGCCCCTCACACATTTCTCTACTACGCTCGGAATAAGGGACAGTAATTATTTCTGGGGAGCGCACAAGTTAAGCAAATAATTTTTCAAGTAAAATAGGAAAAAACCAACATCAGTAACAGTTTTCCTAACTATGTGTAAAGTTCTACAGTAAATATCAAATCTTAATCTGCACACCCAAATTCAAACTGTAATAAAAAGAATCAATTGGTAAAGGCCTGTAATCATCATAATTAAAATCATAATGAATTAAAAAATTAAGATGCTTAGAAAATTCAAAGTATAGATTTGAATCAAATACCCATCGTGGTTTTAAGAAATTAGTATTTAAAGGAAACTGTAAATAACTTATTCCAGCAAAATCAATTTTTTTTCCAATTTTAAATGCAAACTTAGCAACCATATTTAATCGTATCATTTCTCTGTAAACATAGGCAACGCCGTCAGTTTTATAAGCAAATGAAGATAATCGTGTATTCCATTGTTCGATTTCATAAAATGCTCCTGCGCTTAAATATAAATCAGATTTCTTTTTTTCAAGACAATTTAAACGGGCATTCATCCCAATAATCGATCTGCTCTCTAAACCCCAAATACCATTCCATTGAAATTGCGTATAAGCATCAGGAGCTAATCTTCGCGTATCATTGTCTCTAAAACGTAACTGAACAAAACCGTTATTTTCAACCGTATTTTTTCCATTATATGCAATATCCGTTTGGTTTAATAGTACAAAAAAATAGTGATTTTTTAAAAAATAATCTAATTCTGTTGCGTTTGAAAATTCAATAAATTTATTTTTTTGCTTATCACTAGAAAATGAGCATGTAAATGAGGCTAAAAATTTTCTTTTTGTAGAATCTTGCCCATTTTCTCTGTCCACATTTAAAATTTGGGCATTAATGCCAGTAATAAAAATTAAATTTAATAAAATAAAAAATAATTTTATTGAATTGTCTTTTCTAATAAGACTTTCCATGGTATCAGTTTTCGGTATTCGCATTCGTTACTTATTTATTAATTTCAATAAAAGCGTGCTCTTCCCAAATGCGTTCCGATGCTATTTTGCTTTTTGTATCGGATAAATGCATTGGGAATGGTGGTGCATATTGCAACCTTATTATTTTACAATTGTTACAGTACCCATATAATCGTGATTTTTATTGAAAATATCTTTAATTTTAACTTTCCAAATATAAACATCAATTAGCGCAACATTTTCATAACTATTCACTTTTCCATCCCAGCCATTATTTATATCTTTGGTATTAAAAATTAATTTTCCCCAGCGATCAAAAATACTGAGCTCGTATTTATTTATACCCATTCCAAAACCTAAGAAAACATCATTTATTCGATCATTATTTGGCGAAAATGAATTTGGAATAAAAAAGGTGAATTCAGGCCCTATAATTATTTCATAAACTACTGTATCGTAACAGCCGTAATTATTTAACACTACTAATGTAGTATTGTATGTCCCTTGAATATCGCTTGGAAAGGAATGAACAGGGTTGGCCGAATTGAGCATTAATGTATCCCCATCACCAAAACACCAATACCAAGAAATTACATCCGCTGAGGAATAATTATTAAAACTTACAATTGGATTTAATATAGATGATGGGTTGGGAGTAGGAGTATATTCTGCCATTGGCGGTGAATATACTTGGATGAATTGAGGAGCTATGAATGTATTAAAACAATCTTCACTGGAAGTTACCATTAAGCTAATATCATAGATCCCTGCTTGCGAAAAACAATGCGATGGATTTTGTGAATTTGAAATTGAACTGTTATCACCAAAATTCCATGTCCAACTATTAATAGTAGCACCTGAATTTAAAATGGTTAAGTCGTTAAAATTAACACAATGAGTAATACATCCTACTGTATCATCAACTGTGAAATTTATTTGTGGTTTTTCCTTAAAATAAATTGAAACATCTGATGATGAAACCTGACACGACAGCCCTATAGGGTTATTAGTTGTTAAAGTTAATTTAATAGAATCGCCAACAATATCCATTGCACTTGGCGTATAGATGGCATTTAAGCTTGTATTATCAGGCGAAAACGTTCCTGTACCACCTGTCCAGGTGCCAATGCTAGCAGATCCAGCTATTGTACCTTCAAGCAAAATGGTTAAACCTTCGCATACATTTTGATCCGGCCCAGCAATAGCAATAGGCAATGGCATAATGAATATGGTTACACTATCGGTAACAGCAGGACAAGGGCCTGCAGGATCATCAGAAGTATAAATTAAAATTACATTTCCAGCGATAGTCTCGGCTATGTAAGGAGTATAAACTGCTGTGGCTTGTGTATTATTAGGATTATAAATCCCCCCTCCCCCAGTCCATGTACCTATAGTTGCTACTCCCCCCAGAGCAGCATTCAATTGAATGGTGCTTCCAGCACATATAGTATCATCCTGTCCGGCACTGATGGTAGCTTGCGGATTGATATCAAATGTTACGGAAGACGAAGCAGCTAAACAATTGCCCGGTGGATCATTTGTAGTTAATGTTAATATTACCAGACCTGCATTAATTTCTGCCGGGCTAGGTGTATAAATTGCATTCAGGCTAATGTTATCAGGACTATATACCCCATTACCACCAGTCCAAGTCCCTACAGTGGCAGCAGAACCAATAATACCAGCTAATGTTACGCCACCATTGCCACAAATAATTTTGGAAGGGCCTGCATCAACGGTTGCTAAGGAGCTAACTGTAACATTTACGGTATCTTCAGCAGCACACCCATTTGAAATTGCGGTAACGATATAGGTAAATACAGCAGGATTTACGCCATTATTACTTAAAGTAAGAGAAGGATTAGAAATATTGAAGGAATCCAATCCTAAGTTAGGAGACCATGAATAAGAATACCCAGAAACAGTAGGCCCTCCAATATTTACTATTTCATCGGTGCAAATAATAAGATCTATGCCTGCATCAGGAATAGGAACAGTATCCATAACTACTTCAACAGGAGAATAGTCTTTACAGCCATCGGTGGTGGTTAATACTATAAAATAAGTTCCAGCAATAGAAACTGCATTTGGCAATGAAAGGGCAGTATTTTCTAAAGAATCTAACCAATAGGAAATACTGCCAACACTGGATGTACCTGCTGTTACGGCTGCTAAAGTAATATCAACAGTATTGGGGATGCATGCTGGGGAAGGGTTAGTAATTACCAATACAGGTTTTGGATTAATAGTTACTTTTATTGAGTCGGTCGATTGACATATATTTCCCGCACTAGCGGTATTAACGGTATAAACTATAACAATAGGAACCGTACCATTGTTTTCAAGGGTTAATAGCGGATCAGCATCTGTTGCACTACTTAATCCTGTAGTTGGAAGCCAGGAGTATGTATTACCAGCAACAGCAGCGGATCCTATTTGGGGAGTGCTACCCGAACATATTGTTAAATCATTACCTGCAATAGAAGGGGGGATAGCATTTACAACCATAATAATTACTGTATCGGTGCCAGGACAAAGTCCGGAAGCTGCATATCCTATTGTATTATTGCCAATATTTGCCAATGCAGGATTAAACTCTCCTGTAGAAGTGTTTGTTATGCCTGGGCCCGACCAAATGCCACCTGAAATATTTGAAACAAGATTTATAATGGGGCTATTTAAACAAAAGGGGCCGGCAGGATTTATATAAGTACTAGGGTT
>Ga0114966_10000599_pt1 | contig 34461 bp, 19 predicted proteins | sample M_130207_XF_Meta_FD_87029 | JGI IMG/M metagenome (GOLD analysis project Ga0114966, IMG submission 87029) | Freshwater microbial communities from Lake Montjoie, Canada to study carbon cycling - M_130207_XF_MetaG | ecosystem: Environmental > Aquatic > Freshwater > Lake | place: Lake Montjoie... | reverse complement strand
GATCACCTCGGCCTCAGCCTCCCCGCCCAACGACAACGCGCCCTCGGCAACACTCCATTCGGAACACTTCCCGGATAACCACAACCCACAACCAACCCCAACTTTTGCGCAGGCCAGGGTGGGACCAGCGGCGCTTCGCCGCGCCGGCCCACCATGACTTCTCGACGTTTCCCGATGGTGGGCCGGCGCTCGAAGCGAGCTGGTCCCACCCACGTTGAAAAAGGCGATGGCCCTACCGCCAAGCCTCGCGTGCTGGCAATTCATTCGTTCGGCAATCACACTGCGTCCCGGTCTTGCAACCTCGAACAGTGGAGTACGCCATGCGGTCGATAGCGCGTGTGATTGCCGGTTTAGTCGGATGTCTCTTCGTGAGTTCAGCGGGTGGCGTTGTCGCGGATGCTCAAGCCGCGGATGCGAAGCCGCTCGTGCTGAACATGCGGAAGCGGGTGGAGATTCCCGTCGAGGCGAAGGCCGGTGTTGCGACCGCTCCGGCTGAGAACGCGGCACCTGCGACGAAGCGGTATCACACGATTACGACTCCCGCAGAATGGGACTCGAAGCAGACCGCCGTCGTGATCTGTGACATGTGGGACAAGCACTGGTGCCCCAACGCCACGGCTCGCGTGGGTGAGATGGCTCCGCGGATGAACGAGGTCGTGAAGGCCGCTCGATCACGCGGGGCGTTCATCATTCACTGTCCCAGCGACACGATGGAGTTCTACAAGGACACGCCGCAACGGAAGCTGGCTCAAGCCGCGCCGCAGTTGGAATTGAAGCGGCCGCTCGAACGCTGGTGCCGCATCGACCTGACCAAAGAGGCTCCGCTTCCCATCGATGACACCGATGGCGGCTGTGATTGCGATGAACCGGTCAAAAACTACCGGGCCTGGTCACGACAGATCGCCGCGATTGAGATTCATGACGGCGACGCCATCACCGACTCGGACGAAGCTTTTCGTTTGATGAAGGGTCGCGGGATCACCAACGTCATTGTGATGGGCGTTCACACCAACATGTGCGTCCTCGGCCGCCCCTTCTCGATCCGGCAGATGGTCTATCAGGGAATGAACGTCGCCCTGATGCGCGACATGACCGACACGATGTACAACCCGGCGATGAGGCCCTTCGTCTCCCACTTCACCGGCAATGACCTGATCGTCGAACATATCGAAAAGTACTGGTGCCCGACGATCACCAGCGCCGACATTCTTTCACCCCTCGCCCCGGCTTTGCGGGGAGAGGGGCCGGGGGTGAGGGGCTCTTCGTCTGAGGTGAAGCCATCTTCAAACCAAGTCACTGCAACGGAAGAGAAGACCCCTCACCCTAACGCTCTCCCGACCACCGAAGCGGCGGTGCCCAAGCCGGGTCGAGGGGACAAGGCGGAAGACCAAGACTACACCAAGCCGTTCCGCTTCAAAGACGACAAACGCCCGCACCTCGTCATCATCAGTGCCGAGGACGAGTACCGCACCGAGGTCACGCTTCCCGACTTCGCTGCCAAGCATCTGGGCCGCGACTTCAAAGTCAGCTTCGTGTTCGAGACGCCAGCCAAGAAGTACGACCTGCCGGGTATCGAAGTCGTCAACGACGCCGACGTGCTGCTGATCAGCGCGCGGCGGCGGCCGATCCCAAAGGAGCAGCTCGATGTCATCCGCAAATACGTCGCCAGTGGAAAACCGGTCGTCGGCATCCGCACCGCCAGCCACGCCTTTCATCTGCGAGACACGCAACCCGAGGGGCTCGATGCGTGGGTCGACATCGACAAGGAACTGATCGGCGGCAATTACCAAGGCCACACCAGTAATACGAGCAAGGGAATCGTCTGGCCTCTTACCGACGTGAAGCATCCGATCCTGACCGGCGTTCCAGCGGGGGAGTTCACTAGTGGCGGGACGCTCTATCTCAACACGCCACTCGACCCGAAGGCGACCGAGTTGATGCGCGGCCGCATCGAAGGGAACGACAAACACGAACCGGTCGCGTGGACGTTCGACCGCAAAGACGGAGGCCGCACGTTCTACACGTCGCTCGGTCACCTCGACGACTTCCAACAGACGGCGTTTCAGCGGTTGCTGTTGAACGGGATCTTCTGGGCGGTGGGAAAGGAAGTGCCTCCGGCCGACAAGAAGATCGGCGCTCTTGCTCCCCTCTCTCCGGCTTTGCGGGGAGAGGGGCTGGGGGTGAGGGGGTCTTCGGTCGAGCTAGCACGCTCCTCCGACAAAACAGTCACGCCGGAAGAGAAGACCCCTCACCCTAACCCTCTCCTCGCAAAGCCGGGGAGAGAGGACAAGCAAGATCCCTCAGCCGCATCTTGGCGCACTCTCCCCGTTCCCGGCACGTGGGAACAACACGCGAAAGACCTCGCCAACGTTGACGGCTTCGCGTGGTATCGCTGCGAAGTGAAAATCCCCGAAGCATGGAAGGGTCGCGGCGGATACCTCTACGTTGAGAAGATCGACAACGCCGCCGAGTGCTTCATCAACGGCGCGAAGGTTGGCGTCAGTGGGGGGATGCCTCCAAAGTACGCCAACGGTGTCGAGAACATGCACCGCTATGTCATTCCTCCCGCTGCAATCAAGCCGGGCGAAGTGAACGTCGTCGCGATCCGGGTCTACGATGAGAGCGGTGCCGGTGGATTCAAGGGCGGTGCGCCGCAGATCATCGCCGGGAACGAAGCGATCTCGCTGGAGGGGCCGTGGCAGTTTCGAGTCGGCGACGATTTGAAGTGGGCCAACGTGGGCGAGTCACTCCGTGACTCGCTGCCAGTCGCGGAGAGACCGGCCTACGTAGTCTTCGATAAAATCATCCCCGCCCCCAAGGTCAGCCAGTTCGCCACCGTGATCCGGCGCGAAGCCCAGCAGACGCCGCTCTCGCCGCGCGAGTCGATGGATCACTTCAAGGTGCCCGATGACCTGCAGGTCGATCTGGTACTGGCCGAGCCAATCGTGTCGCAGCCGCTGTTCATGAACTTCGACGAACGAGGCCGCCTGTGGGTGATGCAGTACTTGCAATACCCCGAACCCGAGGGCCTCAAGCTCCTGAGCAAGGACCAATTTTGGCGAGCGGTCTACGACAAGGTGCCGCTGCCGCCCCCTCACGGCGTGAAGGGAAAAGACAAGATCACGATCCATGAGGACACCGACGGCGACGGCATCTACGACAAGCACAAGACATTTATCGACGGCCTGAACATCGCGACCGCCTTCGTACAGGGACGCGGCGGCGTGTGGGTGCTCAATCCGCCGTACCTGCTCTTCTATCCCGACAAAGACGGCGACGACGTGCCGGATGGCGACCCCGAGGTCCATCTCTCCGGCTTCGGCCTCGAAGACACGCACTCGGTCATCAGCAGCCTCCGCTGGGGACCGGACGGTTGGTTGTACGCGGCCCAGGGAAGCACGGTGTCGGCGAGTGTGAAAGTGGGGCCTCCGGCCCCCCTCGCCCCGGCTCTGCGGGGAGAGGGGCTGGGGGAGAGGGGTTCTTCGGATGGGGTGAAACCGTCAACAAACCAACTTGCAGCGGCGGAAGAGAAGCCCCGTCACCCTAACCCTCTCACTGCAAAGCCGGGGCGAGGGGACAAGGCAGAAGACAATCCGGCTTCCGCCGCTCAACCCTCAACCCTCAACTCTCAATCCGTCTTCTCCCAAGGCCAGAACATCTGGCGTTATCACCCGGACACGAAGCGTTACGAAATCTTCTCGGAGGGTGGAGGCAATGCGTTCGGGTTGGAGTTTGACTCGGCGGGCCGAGTCTTCTCCGGACACAACGGCGGCAACACGCGCGGCTTTCATTACATGCAGGGAGCGTACCTCCAAAAAGGATTCAGCAAGCATGGCCCGCTGGGGAACCCGTATGCGTTCGGCTACTTTCCGGCGATGGAGCATCACAACGTTCCGCGCTTCACGCACCAGTTCATCATTTACGAGGGAGCCGACGCGCCGCTCGCTCTGCCGGAGAAGTACAGAGGAAAACTATTCGGCTCGGCCGCCATTTTGAATCACGTTGTGATGAGCGATGTCGAGCAGGTTGGATCGACATTCAAGACGAAGGACATCGGCTACGCGATCGAATCGGCCGACACGTGGTTCCGCCCCGTCGATACGAAGGACGGCCCCGACGGAGCGATCTATGTGGCCGACTGGTACGACGGGCAACTCGCGCACACGGCCAACTATCAAGGGGGGCTGGATCGCGACAACGGCCGCATCTACAGAATCCGTCCCAAAGACAAGGACACTCTGAGCGGGGGACGTAAGTCCCCTGGCTCTTCGGCGTCAGCCCCATCCGATCCCAAAGCAGGGCTGACGCCCAAGACCGGGGGACTCACGTCCCCGGCTCAGAAAGTTGATTTGCGGGCGATGTCGTCTGCGGAGTTGATTGGTCTGCTTGATCACGCCAACCGCTGGCATCGCGAAGCCGCGCGGCGAGTTCTCGCGGACCGAAGAGACTCGTCGGTCGTGCCGGCGCTGAAACACAAGCTCTTCGCGTCGAAGGGGCTGGCGGCTGTCGAGTCGCTCTGGGCTCTGAATCTGTCGGGGGGACTCGATGAGGCGACGGCTCTCAAGGCGATCGACCACCCGGAACCGCAGGTCCGGCTCTGGACGGTGCGGCTGCTGGGGGATACCCGTGTGCTCCCGTCGGACATCGGCATTCGGATTGCCAACGTCGCGCTGACTGAACCAAACATCGAGGTCCGCTGCCAGTTGGCCGCCACCGCCAAACGGCTGCCGCCGGAACAGTCGCTCGCCATCGTCCGCAGCCTGATGATGCGAGACGAGGACGCCACCGATCCCCGCCAGCCGCTGATGATCTGGTGGGCGGTCGAAGCCTTGTGCGACGTGATCACTCCCCCGAAGAGCGACGACCCCGGTGCCGCGCCAATCCACGGACATCCGGTGCTGACGCTGGACGATCCCGAACTGTGGAAGCGTCCGCTCGTCCAAAAGGAAATCCTGCCGAGGCTGATGCGCCGCTTCGCCTCGACCGGTCAGCGGGCCGACCTCGCGATCTGTGCCCGGTTGCTCAAGCAGTCTCCCACGGCGGACACGACCAAGGCGCTGATGCAGGGATTCGAAGAGGCTTACGCGGGCCGGTCGATGAACAACGTGCCATCGGAACTTGTCGCGGCGTTGTCGGCGGCGGGAGGTGGCTCGGTCTCGCTGAAGATTCGTCAGGGAGAGACCGCCGCCATCGACGAGGCGTTGAAGATCATCGCCGACGAAAAGGGACCACCCGCGAAGCGGGCCGAGTACGCGACGCTGTTCGGTGAGGTGAAGCAACCCAAGTCGGTCCCCGTCCTGCTGGAGACTCTTTCCAAAACATCCGACGACGGCTTGAAGGCGGCGATCCTCTCGACACTGCCCGCCTATGGAGACGACCGCATTCCGGCCGAGGTGCTCAAGCAGTACGGCCAGATGAACGAAGAGATCCGCGCGGTGGCTCAGTCCTTGCTCGTCTCAAGAAAACCGTGGTCGCTCGCGCTGGTTGAGGCGGTCGAGCGAGGCGACATCGCCGCGAAGTCGCTTCCGGTCGAAACGGTTCGCCAACTGACGGTCCACCGCGACGAACGGCTTGCCACGCTGATCGCCAAGCACTGGGGGAGCGTCGAGGGAGCAACGACTGCCGAGATGCAGGCACAACTCGAAAAGTACCAGTCGATCCTCAGCGGCCCCGGCGATCCGTATCCCGGCAAGAAGCTGTACGTGCAGATGTGCGGCAAGTGCCACACGCTCCACGCGACCGGCGGCAAGATCGGCCCCGACCTCACGACGTACAAGCGCGACGACGTGCGTCGGATGTTGCTCAACGTCATTAACCCGAGTGCCGAAATCCGTGAAGGCTTTGAAACCCGAGTCGCCGTCCTGAACGACGGCCGCGTCGTCACCGGCTTCCTCGTCGAACAAGACCCTCAATCGGTTTCCCTCCGCAGCACCGACGGCCAAACCGTCGCCCTCGCGCGAGCCGACATCGACGAACTGATCCCTCAAAAGAAATCGCTGATGCCTGAAGGCCAGCTCAAAGACCTCACCGACGAGCAGGTCCGCAACCTGTTCGCCTATCTCCGCAGCACTCAGCCGCTGAATGACTGACTCACGTTGACCGCAACGCCAAGGCTTGCGGTAAATCAAAAACGTCTCACTTCGGGCTAATCGCGCGTGTTCCCTTGCCGTGGCGGGCCTTCATGTCGAACAGGCCGAAGATTTCCGAGGCGTTCAAACTGAGCGTCGCGTTGGTGTTGTCTCCCTCGCCGAGAATCGCGGCGAAGAGTTGCCGCTTCTCGGTAAGAATCTTGTCGATCCGTTCTTCGATCGTGTTGTTGGAGATGAACCGCGTGACGATCACCTGGCTCTTGCAGCCGATGCGATGGGCGCGGTTGATTGCCTGATCTTCAATGGCTGGGTTCCACCAGCGGTCGAATAGAAACACATAGCCCGCGAATTGCAGATTCAGCCCGACGGCTCCCGTTCCGTAGCTCATCAGAATGATGTGCGCGTTCGGGTCTTCCTTGAACTTAGCCAGGATCGGTTCGCGCTGCTTGGTCGGGATACCGCCGTGGTAAAGCAGTGCCCCGTACTTGGCCATCGGTTTGGCGAGCCAGTCCAAAACTTTCGTCCATTGGCTGAACAGGATCGCCTTGCCGCCGCTGGCCGCGATCTCTTCCATGTCCGCTTCGAGCCGATCGAGTTTCGCGCTCTCACCCGTGAACGGGTCAAAGTTCGTGATCTGTTTCAGTCGCAGCACCAACTCGAAGACGTGCTGGACCGTGGCCTCGTCACCCAGCTCATTCAGATGAATGACTCCGTCTTTCTCGGCCTTCTCATAGGCGTACCTCTGTGCCGGCAAGAGATCGAGATGCGCGTCGCGGTCGAGTCGCGGCGGCATGTCCTTCATGACGAGGTCTTTGGTTCGACGCAGGATGCACTGCTTGGCCAAGTATTGAAGTTGTTTGAGATCGGGCGTGGCGTTGGGCGGGACGACGCCGAGGAACTCGTACAGCGCACCGAGTTCTTCCGGACGGTTTTCGATCGGTGTTCCGGTGAGCGCCCAACTGCGACGCCTCGGCAACGCGCGGGCTGTTTGTGCCGTGCGTGAATCGCGGTTCTTGATCCGCTGCGCTTCATCCAAGACGACCAGATCGAACTTCGGGAACTCGCCTTCGGGAAACGACGCGAAGTCGCGGACCAGGGATTCATAGTTCGCGATCAAGATCGGAACGCCGGGCATCGTCCAGGTGAGACGACGGCGCTCAGTGTCCCCCTCGACAACCACGAACGGCAGCTCTTCGGCCCACGCTCGGAACTCGCGCTGCCAGTTCGGCAGCAGCGGTTTCGGGCAGACAAGCAACACGCGACGAAGCTGTCCGCTACGAATCAGCAATCGAATCGCGGTGATCGTTTGCATCGTCTTGCCGAGGCCCATTTCATCCGCGAGCAACCCCGCCGACTTAGAGAAGAGCCAGCCGATCCCTTCGTACTGATACGGAAACGGCTCGAACGGCATGATCAGTTCCTGCCCGGCCAGCCACGATTGGAGCGGCGGCTGAAGCAGGTAAAAGAGCCGATCTTCGATCGACAGCGCGTCGGCGGGCGGCTTGACGCGCGTGATCTTTTTCTTGGCTTCCGCCAGCGTCGCCTCGTCCATCAGCGAGGCTGGCTGAGGCGGAAGGATCGCCGTCAGCTCTTCTTCGCCAAGGGTGTTGCTATCCGTCGATGATTGACCAGACTCGGACGCATTGTCACCGCCGGTTGCATTGCTCGAGCCGTTGGCGGCGTCGGACTCCGCCTTCTCTTTCTCGGCCTTCGTGGTCAGGAATGACTCACCCTCGGGGAACGTGATTCCGAACGTGGCGACGCGCGAATGAGCTGGCCTCCAAGTCGGAAGCAGTGCGGGCGGCTTCGGCGCGGCGACGGTGATCGTCTCCAACGACGGCCAGCGTTGCAGCGCGACGTTCATTCCAGAGGAAAACAATTTCGTCGAAAGGGAGAGCGAAAGTGTCGAAGTCGGCACGTCGTCGAGCAGCATGTCGAGTGACGATCCCGAATTGTCGAGCGTCCAATGCGGAGCCGGTACGACTCCGTCAGGGGAGCGTGTCTGCAATCGACTCGCCATCTCATCGAGCATTCGTAGCGACCCGTCACTCATCGGCTAGCCCTTCTGTTCAGTCTCAGTCAGCCGAGATCAACGGGTTGTCGTTTCAACGAGGGTAGGCGGCTCGCCTGCCCACTTTTTCAGCAACGGATAGGGCAGGCGAGCCGCCTACCCTACGCCGACCGAGCCGTTCCCAATCGCAGTGTTTCTTCGAGAGCCTCACGCACGCGCTCGAACGGTTCGCTCAGCGTGGCTTCGGCCGGGATCAGCTTGGCATACCGCTCGATCTCGGCTCGATCACTTGGATATTCCGAGTGCATTCCCAACGCCAACTGGCCGCAGCGAATCGCGGACTCGTCCGACGCTTCGGCCTTCGTGAGAAACGCCACCGGCATCGGCACGTGTTGCCGCAGATCAAGAATCTCGTTCGACTCGATCAGCACCAGTTGCGGCTTCACGCCGATCTTGTCGAGCAGCGTGCGACCGATGAGTTCGCTGAGCACGAACGGGCGCAGGGTCGGGCCGTACAGAATCTGCTGCGCCCGGTTCGGCTTCACGGGGGCGGTGCATTGGAATTCCAAGGGGCGGCCGAACCGGTTGGTGACCAGCAGCCCACCCACGAATCCCCGCTCCACATCCTCAATGGCCGCCAAGAAGCCCAACCGAAACGGGTCGCTGTTCGCGTGCGACATCCAGCCATCCTTGCCGTCGTCGTCTTGTGTTTGTTTTCCCGAGCGAGTCCACTCGCCGAGCCTGTCGATTCCGTCCAACAAGTGTCTTGATCGGAGCCGCGCAACGCGCGACTTGAACGCAAGCTCTCAACTTTACATCTCGACGGATCGGGCAATTCGAGTTGATCGTGGCCGAGTTGGCGATGGCCGAAAGAATGAATCAAGTTACAAGGAATTTGCGAGACGTTTGAAGGACTCGGTTGCCGTCGTGCAGGGTGGCACACACAATCGGGCCGCACAAAACGAAATTCAGCAGCTCTCCTTTTGCCGTCCAAGGTCGTTGCCCAGATGAATCAAGATCACCGCGAGGATTGGGAGTTCAGTGATCGCAATCGGCTGCGTACCTGGCAATCCAAGCGACTGCGTTTGCTCATCGAAGCCATCATCCCGGCTAATTCGTTCTGGACGGAGCGACTGCTGGGGGCGGGGATCGACCCGCGTTGGATTCAATCGGTGGATGACTTGAGTCTGCTGCCGTTCATAACCAAGGCCGACTTCGTGGCGGATCAGGCCGCACATCCGCCGTATGGTCGGAACCTCACGTTTCGATCCGCCGATTACTCACGACTGCATCAGACCTCGGGCACGACGACGGGCCAGCCGCTGCGATGGCTCGACACGCCGACCAGTTGGAACGGGATGCTTGACTGCTGGACGACGATCTATCGGTGGATGAAGCTCCGTGCGGACGATCGGCTCTGCTTTCCGTTTTCGTTTGGCCCGTTCCTTGGATTCTGGGCGGGATTTGAAGGGGCGCTGCTTCAGGGAAACATGTGCCTCGCGGCGGGAGGCATGAGCAGCGAAGCCCGCTTGAAACTGATCTTGGAAAATGAGGTCACGGTGCTCGGTTGCACACCGACGTACGCGCTCCGCCTGGCTGAGGTCGCGGCCGAGCAACGGATCGACCTGAAAGCCAGCTCCGTCCGCGCGATCTTGGTGGCAGGCGAACCGGGCGGATCGATCCCCTCTGTGCGGTCCCGAATTGAAGAGGCTTGGGGGGCACGCGTCTTCGATCACTGGGGCATGACCGAGATCGGGCCGCTGGCCAGCGAATGCGAAGACGATCCCGGCAACTTGACGGTCATTGAAACCGAGTGCATCGCCGAGATCATCGATCCCGCCACAGCCCAGCCGGTCGCGGCGGGGACTCCCGGTGAGCTGGTCATTACGAACTTAGGACGACACGGCTCGCCGGTCCTGCGTTACCGAACGGGCGACCTAGTTGAGGCCGATCCTGCCGAACATCCGTCCGGTCGAACGCTGTTGCGACTGCGCGGCGGCATCCTCGGGCGCACCGACGACATGCTGATCGTCCGCGGCAACAACGTCTTCCCGTCCAGCATTGAAGCGGTCGTGCGCGAGTTCCCGGAGATCGTCGAGTTCCGCATCGTCGTTTCCCGCCAACGCGAGATGAACCACGTCCGACTCGACATTGAACCGGCCGCAACTCTCGTCGAATCCGGCCGCGCCGGGCTAGCCGATCAACTCGCGAAAGCTATCAAGCAGCGACTGCAATTCCACGCCGAGATCTCGCTCGTCGCTACGGGTTCACTCCCCCGGTTCGAGATGAAGGCGAAACGCCTCATCCGCGAGTGATTCGTAATTCGCGGAACAAACTGGCGGTGATTAACCAACGGGATCGCAATCAGACGACCGGAAAGACTTGCCTAACTCAAACCAACCCGAAGTGTGAACGAGGGCGAAGTGGATCGATGTCCTCGTTCACACTTCGGGCTGGTGTCTACGGATCGGAGCAGAATTAATCGTCGTGGAGGACGTTGCCAGCGTCGGCTCGGATGCTGGCAGCATCCGCCACGATGGGACAGTTATTGTTGCGCCGGTCCTCAGCCACGAGTTGCGGACTACGAGGGCGATCCTCGACATGTCTCACTCGGTGTAGATGAACTCATTCAAACAGAAGAGGACTTGGCAGAAGTCGATGAGGCTGCGGGAGAGGCCCGCGTTGGGATCGGTGGCCGAGTACGAGGTGGCTTGTTGGCGGAGGAACTCGGCGGTGTTGGACAGTTCGTCGGGGGACGGCTCGCGGCTGACGGCGGTGAGGTAGCCGAGTTTGACCGCATCTTCGAGCGATTTTGATTGGGCGACCGGTTGCAGACGAGCGGCGAACTGGCGCGAGGCTTCTCGAACCTGTGGGTTGTTCATCAGCAACAGGGCTTGCGGTGCGATGGTCGTTTGCGGGCGGTCGGCTACAGGGGTTGTGCCGTCGGGGGCGTCGAAGACCGTCATCGACGGCATCAGTTGGCTGCGCTTCACGGTGAAGTAGAGGCTGCGGCGGCGATGGCTTTCGTTCAGCACGCCTGCTCCGTAGAGACGGTCGTCGAGTTGGCCGCTCGTGGCGAGGACGGCGTCGCGGATCACTTCGGCTTCGAGTCGCTTGCGCGGGCGGTGCCAGAAGAGTTTGTTCTCGCGATCGACCGACGCCCGCTGTTCGTCCGCGTCGCATGACTGTTGATAAACGCGGCTCGACACGATCAGGCGATGGATCGGTTTCAGTTCCCAGTTGTGGCGGATCAGTTCACTCGCAAGGAAGTCGAGCAGTTCGGGATGGCTCGGCAATTCGCCGCGCGTGCCGAAGTCGGAGGGCGTGGAAACCAAGCCTCGTCCCAGATGATGCTGCCAGAGCCGGTTGACGATCACGCGGGCGAGCAGGTTCCCGGCTCCGGATTCTCGGTCAAGCAGCCAGTTCGTCAGCGATGTTCGTTGGAACGACGTGCGTGCTCCCTGCGGTGCGGGCGATTGGAAGAGTTGCGGTGCGTCGGGGTTGGTCATCAAGACTTGCAGGAAGCCCTGCGTGGCCACGGCGTCTTTGTGATTGGTCTCGCCTCGTCGGAGGAAGTGCGTCTCCTTGAGGAACTCCGACTCGGCCTGCGTGTGTAACTTCACAGGCGGCAGGCCCTCGGTCGCGACGAGGACTTTTTGCAGGCGCGGCTTCGGCATCGTCGCGGCATGCGCGGCCCGGCGGTCTTCGACTTGTTTCCAGCCCGCGTCCTGTGGCTTGAACCAATCGAAGGCCGCTTTCTTTTCATCGGCCGTCAATTGGTCGAACGGTTTCGTCAACAGGGCGAGGATCGTTTCGTTCCACGCGCCGCCAGTCGTCGCGGGTTGGTCAGGCTTTTGAGACAGCGTGAGCCTCGGTCGGCCGATCGAATGCTGCGTGTTGTTGTTGTACGCCAGCGTGATCGTCACGACGGTCCCGTTCTCGAAGCCGAACGGCTCGACGCAGGCGAAAACCGCCGCGTGGTCCTTGCCGAACTCGGGATCGACGGCCCACGCCGATTGCGGGTTGTCGTCAATGGCCGCTGCAACAGGGAGACCCTTCTGCTCGAAAGTCGCTTTGGCCGCAGTCAGCTTCACTGGGGTCGGCTTCGTGTCGGCCGCCGCTCCGACGGGCAGGACCGTCACCGCGAAGTCGGACAAAGCAAAGTTGCCGTTCCCCGCGCGACCCGGTCCTGACTTGGTGAACGACGGATGCGCGAGAGCCTCTAACCGGATCGACTTCACGTCGCGCAGTTTCGTGGTGAAGCTGATCGTGACGACATCGTTCGCTGGGCTGGTGCCGCTTTGCAGCCAAGACTCATCGGGCTGCTTCGTGAACGTCGCGTTTCCCTTCGACTTGATGGCGAGATCGCCGGGAACGAACCACGACGGGTTCTCTTTGACCGCGTCGCGCGAGGCTCTCCAAGTTGCGAAGGCTTCGGGAAGCTTGGTCGATTCGTAATCGCGCACGGCTTGCTCAAACGGAGCGTGCGTGATGTCAAACTCGGCGCGATCGCGTTGGTAACCCTCGGGGTCGAAGTCGAGTTCGACCTCACTGCGGATCGTCGTCGTGAACGTCGAGAGCAAGCGGTAGTAATCGGCCTGCGGGATCGGATCGAACTTATGGTCGTGGCATCTCGCGCAGCCAATCGTCAGTCCGAGCATCGACGTGCCGACCGTCGCGAGCATGTCGTCCATTTCGTCATAGCGATGTTTCTCGACTTCGTTCTTCGTGATCTGCGTTGAGTGAACTCCCGCCGCGAGAAACCCCGTTGCCATCATCGCCAGCCGGTCGTTGGGAGCGAACTCGTCCCCCGCGATCTGCCAGCGAACGAACTGGTCGTAAGGCATCCCCGCATTCAGGGCCTGTACCACGAAGTCGCGATAGTGGAAGGCCGAGGGCCGGTCGTAGTCATGTTCAAACCCGTGGCTCTCGGCGAACCGAGCAAGGTCCAGCCAGCGGCGGCCCCACCGCTCCCCGTAATGCGGACTGGCGAGCAACCGTTCAACCAGCCGCTCATAAGCATCTGGCCGTTCGTCGCGAACGAACTCAGTCACGTCATCGGCTGACGGCGGGAGGCCGATCAAATCGAAGCTGACTCGACGAATCAGCTCGGCCCGCCCGACCGTTCCGCTCGGAGTCAGCTTGGCCTCATTGAGGTGCTGCAACACAAACCGATCCACCGACGAACTCGACCAGCCGCGAGCGTCTTCAACAACGGGCGGCAGTGTCTTCTTGAGCGGCTGAAACGACCAGAAGGCTTTCTTGTCGGGAGCCAGCTTGCGTTGAGTCCACGCCAAGACATCGACCGGCTTGGCTTGGACAAGCGGCTCATCGAACGGAGCACCAAGATCAACCCACTTCGTAATCGCGGCGATCTCTTTCGGACTGAGCTTCTCACCATCCTTCGGCATGCGCGGCTCTTGCTGATGCGAGATCAACCTCACGAGCAAACTCTTGTCGCCCCGCCCGACCACTGCCGCCGGTCCACGCTCGCCCCCATTCCGAAGTCCTTCCTGCGTGGCGAGGTCCAACTTCCCTTCGGTCGCGTCGCCGCCGTGGCAACTGACGCACTTGTCCTTCAGGATCGCTCGCACATCCGACTTGAAGACCTCCAGCCCCAGCTTCCGCTTCGCCGCATGATCAGGATCCACGGCTGCCGCCGATCCCGCTTGCTCGGCCGCAGCAAGAAATGAGGGACAGAGAACGGTAGAACAATTGAGAACCAACACGACAGGAATCAGCACTCGCGCAGTGAGTCGCAGCATGGGAACTCGCAAGAAACAGGTGACAGAACCGGGCGGAAATTTCATCAGTGGGATTCTATTCGACGCTCAGCGCCATCGGCTACCGGACGCGAGACGCAGAGCGGGCACTCCAGCCAGTCCTCTCGACATACACCAACCCGAAGCGTAAGCGAGGAAGCCGGAAAGTGAGGTTCCGCTTCCCGGCTCACACAACGTGAAGCTGCTCGTCATGAGTTGCGGAGCAGCATCAATAAATTGCCTGCGGCGTCAGCTCAAGGATTGTCGCCCAGAAATGATCTGAACCGCGAAGCCGCGGCAGGTTCTCAATATGCGTTCCCTCGTTTTCAACGGAGAACGTATTTGACGCCACTCATCCTCGTCGCCACAGCGTCTGATCCGTGCGGTCTTCCAGCGTGACCTTGAGTTCGTTGAGTTTGTTGCGAATGAGATCGGCGACGGCGAAGTTTTTGTTCTTGCGGGCGTCGGCTCGAATTTGGATGACGAGCTGCATGAGACCGTCGAGCAGGCCGTCGTCGGCTGACGCGGCCTTCGCCTTCGCTTCGCGGAACACGCCGAGGATCGAGGCGAGTTCTTTGAGGAGCGTCATCCCAGCGGTGAGGGCGGGGAGTTTGCTCTTGTCCGCTGCGGCGGTGTCGAGCTTGTGGTCGCCAATGAAGGCGTTGAGCGTTTTCCTGAGATCAAACAACACGCCGACGGCACCGCCTGTGTTGAAGTCGTCGTCCATTGAATCGAGGTAACGCTGACGGAGCGTGCTGAGTTCGGTGACGAGGGCGTCGCCTTCCTCAGAAAGCGCCGGGTTGTTGCCTCGGATGGTTGCGGGCTCCAAGGTGTAAAACGATTGGCCAGCGGCGCGTTCGTAGGTCTCGAAGAGGCGATAAAAACCTTCGAGACTCTTACCCGTTTCGGCGATCCGTTCGTCACTGAAGTCGATCGGGCTGCGGTAGTGAGTCGCGAGCAGGAAGAAGCGGATCGTTTCGGGGTCGTGCTTGGCGAACAATTCCTTCACCGACGCGGCCCCTTTGGAACCGGCAAGTTTGTTGGCCTCTTGAGCTTCCTTTACGGCGGTCAGATCGGCGGGCTTGTCACCGTGTTTATCGTGGCCTCCGCCAACCTTGCCCGGTGCGCCACTGGCCTGCATCAAGCCGTTGTGCATCCAGTAGCGAGCGAACGGTTTTCCCGTACAGCTTTCGGATTGAGCCAGTTCGTTCTCGTGATGCGGGAACATCAGGTCGAGGCCGCCGCCATGGATGTCGATCGAATCGCCGAGGATCTTCTTCGCCATCGCGGAACACTCGATGTGCCAGCCCGGTCGGCCCGGCCCCCACGGACTCGGCCACGCCGGTTCACCCGGTTTCGATCCCTTCCACAAGGCGAAGTCGGCCGGATGCTGCTTGCCACCGTGAGTCTCGATCCGTGTCCCGGCCAGCATGTCGGTCAGGCTGCGGCCACTAAGCTTGCCGTAGTCCTCATCTTTCGTGCAGTTGAAGTACACGTCGCCGCTCAGTGGGTACGCGAACCCTTTCTCGATCAGCGTTGCAATGATGTCCTGCATCTCTTGAATGTGCTGCGTCGCATACGGAGTGTGATCGATCCCATCGGCCCCAATTGCGACGACCATCGTCTTGAGGTTGTCGAAGTAGTCCTGAGTCATCTCCTGCGCGAGAGCCTCAACGGTCATCTTCCGCTCGTTGGCGCGGTTGATCAGCTTGTCATCGACGTCGGTGATGTTGACGACCCAAGTCACCTTGTAGCCGCTGTAAGTGAGATAGCGTTTGATCGTGTCGAAGATCACCGGCCCGACCATGTGCCCGATGTGAGCCGGCTTGTAAACCGTTGGCCCGCACAGATACATCGAGACCTTCCCCGGCTCGACCGTCTGAAAATCTTCCTTCTGCCGAGACAGTGTGTTGTAAACGCGAAGTGGCATGGTTCCGTCTTCCCTGTTGACGTAAAGAGTCCTGTATTTGATTGAGTTGTCTAATTGGCAGTATCACTGCGCCCCAGCAGCACCACCGCATCGGCGTCGATCGCTTCAAGCCGTCCCACGGCACCGACCTTTTCACCGGTCTTGGCTTTCACGTTCACTTGGTCTTCGAGGACACCGAGCAGTCGGGCCACGTTGTTCTTGATTGCCGCTTTGTGTGGCGACAGCTTGGGCCGTTCCGCGTGGATCGTGCAGTCGAGGTTGACGACTTGCCAACCTCGTTCCTTCACGGCGGAGAGGGCGGCTTGGAGGAAGACTGTCGAATCGGCCCCGGCCCATTGCGGGTCGGTATTCGGGAACCAATCGCCGATGTCGCCGAGGCCCGCTGCACCGAGGAGCGCGTCCGTAATCGCATGGAGCAGCACGTCGGCATCGCTGTGACCGTCGAGGCCCAACTCGAACGGAACCTCAACACCGCCGAGCAGCAGCTTACGGCCCGCGACCAGCCGGTGGCGGTCGTGTCCCAAGCCGATGCGATATTCGGGCGATGTCATGTCTCATCCTTGATGACGGGGCGAAGTTCGCGCGGATGATAGCTGGGGGTTGAGAGACTGACAATTCGCGTGCGGCGAGGTCACGCCGATAGAGTGAAGCCGAACGGCTCAGGCGAGAGGCAAGGAAAAATCTGACCCGCTGAAGCCTGACATGCCAGTTTCGGAGATGCGCTGTTTTGAATTTCCACCCCAATGGGGCGGGGGCGCAATCACTTCCCAACTGTGATGATGCAGTCTGGCCCCCTTGGTCCGGACGAAGTTGTCAGCGATGGCAGCGATTGCGACTCGTTCAGACCAAGGGAGCCGGACTACGACCCACGGGAAGTGATGCGCTCACGTTCCTAACCGAGAGGGACGAAGAACTCCAGTACACATCGGGAAGTTAGGCGACCGGAATCAAAAACCGAGTCCTACGCCCCGAACTCGCCGCGCTCACTGAAAACGTGACACACCGTGATTCAAAACGTTGGTTCAAGGGAACTGGTGTGACGCTTGGCTGCGTTTCCTTGCCGCTCGGCGTGTGATAGCGTGCCGCCCGCTTCGTGGTCCTCATTCCGAGGTCTCAACTGTCGATTCACTTTCTATTCCGAGGAGCCGCTCATGACCGAGCAAGTTGTTACGCCAGTGTCCGACAATTCGACGCCCGTTGTTCTGCCTCGTCGCTCGTTTCTCGCAGCAGCCGGCGCGATGGGTCTCGCGGCGATGGAGGCTGCCGCGCGAGACTACGGGCCGGGAACGCAACCCGTGCGCTATCCCGATCCTGACATCGTGACGCTCGATCCCCGCTTCAAGAAGTATGCGCTCGGCAACACGCCGATTCAGCGGCTCTATCACAGCCCGAACATGATGTGGGCGGAAGGCCCCGCCTGGAACGGTGTCGGGCGGTATCTGCTGTGGTCCGACATCCCGAACAACGTGCAGATGCGGTGGCTCGAAGAGGACGGTCACGTCAGCACGTTCCGCAGCCCGGTGGGGAACAGCAACGGGAACACGTTCGATTTTCAGGGACGGCAGATCTCGTTCGAGCACGGCACCCGCAGCGTCGTCAGGTACGAGTACGACGGCAGCAAGACGGTCCTCGCCGACAAGTTCGATGGCAAACCGCTCAATGCCCCGAACGATGGGGCCGTCCATCCGAACGGCGACATCTGGTTCACCGATCCCGGCTATGGCGGCCTCATGAACTACGAGGGGAACAAGGCGAAGGGTGACTCGGTGCAGCCCTATCAAAAGGAAGCCGTCTACCGCATCGATGGCAAGACGTTGAAGATCGAGAAGGTGACCGACGACATCTTCAAACCGAATGGCCTCTGTTTCTCACCCGACTACAAAAAGCTGTACGTCGCCGACACGGGAGCCTCGCACTACCCGGACGCTCCCAAGAACATCAAGGTCTGGGACATCGTCGAGGAGAAGAAGCTGGCCAACGGAAAAGAGTTCACTTCGATGGCGTTGGATATGCACAACGCGAAACACGAAATCGTCACGAAAGCCGGTTTCGCGGACGGCATCCGGTGCGATGTCGATGGCAACGTCTGGGCCAGCGCGGGCTGGGTGGGCGACGGCTACGACGGCGTTCACGTGTTCGAGCCGAAGGAGGGCGTCCGCATCGGCCAGATTCGTCTGCCCGAGATTTGCAGCAACGTCTGCTTCGGCGGCTCCCGAAGAAACCGCCTGTTCATGACCGGCAGCACGTCGCTGTACGCGGTCTATGTCGAAACGCAGGGTGCTCACATCACGTGAGGCCGAGGCGGCTATCGCGAAAACGAAGTGAGCCTCCCGTGCGGTGCATTGGAGGCTCACTTCGTTGATGCCTGACGCGGCACAAGCTGAGGCATTTCCCGGCGGGGCGGCGTCAGCCCGCCGGTTCTGCCGAACAGGGCTGACGCCCAAGAACCGGGGGGCTGACGCCACCCCGCTCAGATGTCTCCTTACTGACCGCCCGTTGTTTCATCGCCGACGTACTACTTCTTGGCCAACATATTCTGCTCGATGAACGTCGTGTGCATTCCGCCATCGACGAAGGCGGCTTCGCTGAGGATTCGTTTGAGCAGCGGGATCGTGGTCTTGATCCCTTCGATGACGAACTCATCGAGACAGCGCTTGAGGCACGCGATCGCTTCGAGGCGAGTCGGCTTGTGGACGATCAGCTTGCCGATCATCGAGTCGTAGTACGGGCCGACGACGTAGCCTTCGTGAACGTGCGAATCCCAGCGAACGCCATTGCCGCCGGGGATGCGCAGCTTCGTGATGCGACCGGGCGAGCCACGGAAGTCGTTGTCCGGGTCTTCGGCGTTGATGCGGACTTCCATCGAGCAACCGCGACAGGGAATCTCCGACTGCTTCCACGGCAAGTGTTCGCCCGCTGCGACGCGAATCTGCTGCTGGATCAAATCGAGGCCCGTCACCATCTCGGTCACGGGATGTTCGACCTGGATGCGGGCGTTCACTTCGATGAAATAGAAGTTGTGATCCTTATCGACGATGAACTCGACCGTCCCCGCGTTGGTGTAGTTCGCCGATTTGATGAGTCGAACCGCCGCCTCACAGATCGCTTCACGCACCGCCTGCGGGAGATTGGGAGCGGGAGATTCTTCGATCAGCTTTTGATGCTTCCGCTGCGATGAGCAGTCGCGCTCCCAGAGGTGGACCACTTCGCCGTGTTGATCGGCGATGATCTGCACTTCGACGTGCCTCGGGTTCTCGACGTACTTTTCCAGATAGACGCCCGCGTTGTTGAATGCCTTCTCGGCCTCCATCGCCGCTTGCTTGAGGCCGGTCTTGAGCGAGATGTCGTTGCGAGCGACTCGCATCCCTTTGCCGCCGCCGCCCGCGGTCGCCTTGATGAGAATCGGATAGCCGATCTTGGCCGCGATGGCCAACGCTTCGTCTTCGCTAGCGATCAGGCCGTCGCTGCCTGGAACTCCGGCGACGTTCGCGGCTCGCGCGATTTCCTTCGCGGAGATTTTGTCGCCGAGCTTGGACATCGCGTCCACGGACGGGCCGATGAACTCGATCTTGCAACTGCGGCAGACCTCGGCGAAATGCTCGTTCTCGGACAGGAAGCCGTAGCCGGGATGGATCGCCTGTACGTTGCCAATCTCGGCCGCGCTGATGATGTTCTTGATGAGCAGATAACTGTTGGAAGCCTGCGCCGGGCCGATGCAGATCGACTCATTGGCGAGTTTCAGGTAGTCGGCTCCACGATCAGCTTCACTGCAAACGGCGACCGTTTCGATCCCCATCTCGCGGCACGCGCGGAGAATCCGCAACGCGATCTCTCCTCGATTCGCAACCAGAATGCGCTGAAACATACTCGGGGCTATCTTTGCTGAAGGCTGTGGGATGGACGCCTCGTCCGTCCGTCTGAGGATGGTCTGGCAATAGGCACGCGGACGGACGAGGCGTCCATCCTACGGTCAATAGTGCCAATGCGTTTCAGGGGCGGACGCGGAACAACGGCTGGCCGAACTCAATCGCGTCGCCACTCTTCACAAGGATTGCTGTGATCGTCCCGCTGACCTCGGACGGGATTTGATTGAAGACCTTCATGGCTTCAAGCAGGCAAACGATCGTTTCCGGAGTGACGACCGATCCGACCGTGACGAACGCCGGTTCACCCGGCGATGGAGCGGCATAGAACGTCCCGACGGTGGGACTCTTGATATCGATCAGGCCGGAAGGTTCGGCCGGCGCGGCTACGGCAGCAGACTGAGCGACCGGCGCGGCGGAAGGAGCGGGGGCGGCGAATGTCATCTGAGGTGGAGCAGCATGAACGACCTCGCGGGCACCACGACGGAGACGCCACTGTTCGTCGCCGCGTCGCAAATTGACTTCACTCAGCCCGTGCTTCTCCATCATTTCGACGAGCTGTTGCAGCCGATCAAGATCAAAGGGAGTCTTCCCGGTGGAGTCTGCTTCTGACATACGCTTTCCTCAATCCAAGTCGAATGTTTGTTTGATCGCGGTTTCACTTCAACGAACGACAACTGATCCCGCCTGCGCAACTCGCCGTTAGCAAACTGTCAGCGGCACGTCTTTGGGAAGAGATGTCAGGACTTCGCATCCGTCGCGTGTGACCAGCACATCGTCTTCGATACGAACGCCGCCCATTCCGGGGAGGTAAATTCCCGGTTCGACGGTGACCGTCATGCCGGGCTTCAGGACATCCGTCGAAATAGGACTGAGCTTCGGGCCTTCGTGGATATCCAACCCGATCCCGTGTCCCAGTCCGTGTCCAAAGTGCTTGCCGAAACCCGCTTGTTCGATGACCTTGCGGGCCGCCGCGTCCACGTCCTGGCACTTGGCTCCGGGGCGGATGGCCGCGATTCCCGCGAGCTGTGCTTTCAACACAACTCCGTATACGTGTGCGAGTTTGGTCGGGAGCTTACTTGTGACCAAAATCCTCGTCAAGTCACTGTGATAGCCTCGCGCGCTGAGCGCGCCCCAGTCAATCAGTGCGAATCCGGACTCGCGAAACGTCCGCATTCCGGCGCGATAATGAGGCAGCGCGGCGCGGTCTCCGACGGCAATGATCGGCTCGAATGCGGCCCGTGTCGCCCCGAACCGTCTCATACCGTGTTCCAGTTCGTGAGATGCCTGCCGTTCGGTCTGATCGGGCAGGATCAACGATCGCATCAACTCGAAACCCCGCTCCGCCTGATGGACGGCGCGACGCAGTTCGGTCACTTCGTCGCTGTCCTTAATGAGTCGCAATTCCTCGACCAGCCCCGCCTTGGGGACGAGGGGCAGCGGCTTCAGGCTCTCCGTTAGTTGGTTGTGCAGGCTGACCACCATCGAAGAGCTTTCGATTCCCAAGTTGCTCAATCCAAACTTGGGCAGCCACTCGGCAAGGAAGTCGTGCATCAGCGTGCGCGAAGTCCGAATCTCGACCGTGAGACCGGGGCATTCGTCCTGAAGCTGCGTCTCAAAGCGGCTGTCACTAAAGAAGTGTGTCCGGCCGGGGCCGATCAGGAGGTGACTGTCCTCGCCTGAAAAGCCCGTCAGGTAGGAGACGTTCTTGGGATTGGTCACAAGCAGGGCGGAGAGATCTGCTTTGCGAATGGCCTGAATCAGCTTGGTCCGTCGTGCCAGATAACGATCACTCGACATGACTGTCCCGTTTCGAGGGTAAGGCAACCCGGAAAAATGTGGCACCCGCCCATTGAGGCCTGGCGCGCAAGCGAAGGTAAGGAAGGAAAGCCGGAAGACTTCGCTCGCGCATCAGGCTTCAGTGCCTACGACACCGACTTCGATTCGGGTTCGGTGGGCTTGCTTGGGATCGCTCCCAAGAGCGGACCAAGGGGACCGAACCGGCCGGTGTTGAGCAGGACGAGGTACGCGGGAACAAGAATCGGGCGAATGACGAACGTGTCGAGCAGCACTCCAAACGCGAGGGCAAAACCAAGTTGACACATCCCGCGCAGCGAACCCGCCGTTAGCGACGCGAATGTCCCGGCCATGATGATCCCGCAACTGGAGATGATTCGGCCGGTCTTCGACAAGGCGTGAATGACTCCCTGCACAGGACCGAATCGTTCCTGTTCCTCTTCAATGCGAGTCATCAGGAAAATGTTGTAGTCCTCACCGACCGCGATCAGGATCGTGAACAGGAACATCGGCACCTTCCAGTCCAACCCGGCAAACGTGCCGGTGTCGATGGACCAGAAGAACAGGTACGTCGCACCGAGGGCCACCAAATAACTGAACAACACTGTGACCATCAGGTAAGCACAGATGGCCGGTCGTCGCAGCAGCACGACCAGAATCAGAAAGACCACCACTACGACCAGCACGTCGATCCGAATTTGGTCGCGGTCAGTCACAGACTTCAGATCGCGAATGCTCGCCGTGGAACCGGTGACGTGGATGTCCGTTCCCGCTTGGACTGAGTCTGGCAGGAGCTTGCGAATTTCAGACTCTAGCCGCGACAGATGGGAAATACTGTCGCGGGCGAACGGGTCGAGTTCCGCCGTCAGTTCGATGCGCGTGACGTGATTTGCCAGTGGGCCTGTCCTGCTGACGTAGTGTTCGAGTGCCCTCGTGAGCGTCACTTTGCGAACGACCGGCTTCTTAATCGCTTCAATGGAGTCGTCGCCACCGAAAGGATGCGACACGCTGCGAATGTCGGCCAATCGCAGCTCCTTCTTTCGTTCACCCAGTTTCACGGTCAGATCGTGAACCAACTTCAAGCCACTCGCCGCGTCATCGTCGCCGCGTTGTGAGAAGTCGATCTGATCGTTTCTCAGCAGGACCGTGACCGGCCCGGTCGCTCCGGCAGGGAAGTGCTCGCGCACCGAGCGCGTGCCCTGCACGCTGATCGAAGTGGCGGGGAGATCCGACAACAGGCCATAACTGAGATGCGAAAAGAACATCACTCCCACTGTCGCGAACGGCAGCATCAGCGCAATGCTCAACAGCCAAACGGTCATGGGGCAGCGGAGCAGAACTTGCCCGACCGCATCCCAGATATTCTGCAACCAGCGGACCTGTCCCAATCGCGACGAGAGCGTTGCCGTTGGCAACCATCCTCCCATGGATGAGACACGCTCCGTTCGCATCTGCGGCCAGAAGGCCCAACGTCCGGTCAGTCGCAGGAGTGCGGGAGTGAACGTGAGCGAGGCCAGCAGCACGACGATCAAACCGAACGAGATCGCGAAGCCCGCCTGACGGAACTTGCCGAACTCGGCAAACATCATCATGCCGATCCCGCAGATGACAGTCCCAGCACTGGCCGCAATCGCCGCACCCACTTTCGCGACGCAATTGGCCGCAGCCTCGTCGAAGCTTGTCCCTTCGTCCAACTCTTCCTTGTAGCGGTCGATCAGGAACAGGCAGTAATCAACCCCTGCGCCGTACACGAGGACCGTCACATAGGTCTCGGCTCCGGGGAACAAGATTGCCAGTTTGCGTTGAGCCAGCAGGATCAACAGCGACATCGACAGCTTGACGGAAACAAACACCGTGATGAGCGGGATCAGCGCCAAGAGCGGCGCGCGATAAATCGCGATCAACAGGAACACGACCAAACCGATGGTCAGTGTTTCCGTGGCCTTGGCACTGTCGCGGGCTGCCGCCTGCATGTCGCGTCCAACTGTCGCATCGCCGCTGAGTGACAGTTCCAAACCGGCAGGAATCTTTTGGTGGAAAGCTGTGTTTTTCTCCGACTTATCGAGTATCAGCTCTTGGATCTTCGCGACGATCTTCTGGTTGCGGGCGTCGAGGAAATCCGTCGTCAGATCGACCAGGACCAGCGTGGACTTGCCATCGGCACTCAGGATCAATCGCCCGAGATTCGCATCGCGGAACGTACGGACAGCAGAGATCAACGATCTCGCTCCCGCACCGATTCCGAGGGGCTTGTTCTCGGCTGCGGCATCTTCGTCATCTGGAACACCACCATCCGGGCCAGCCGCCAGTCCGCCCGCATCCTCTGCGATCTTCAACAGTCGCTCACGGAGTTCAAACTCACGCGTCGCGTCGCTTTCATTGACGCCATCGTCCACCCATTCCTTGTCTTGTTCGGTGAGACCGCCATCGGGGCGACTCACAACAATGACGACTCGACTGGGAACGAGTGTCTTGGGAAAGGCTTCGCGAAACAGCGTCTCGCCCACCAAGCTCGGACTGCTCGCGGGCAGGAACGCGAACTCTTCCGTCTGCACGACATCCCACAACGGCGGAGCCATCACGGCAGCTACCACCAACACGCCAATCCACCCGAGAAGCAGCCCGGGCCACAGCCGGTTAATCAGATTGCCGAGTTTCAAAAACATCGAAATCAGGGCCTTACATCGGGGGGAAATGAACCGCCAGAGAGTTGGCGAAGCCCCCTAGCGGAATGGCGAATGCAGAATGAATCAAGTGCGTACGCGCGAATATCAATGGGCATGAGCGTGGGCGTCGTGAGCCTCCGCCACATGACCGTGACCATCATGCTCATGACTGTCATCGCCATGGCCACTGTGATGGTCATCCTCTTCTGGAGCATCTTCCTCGAAGTGTGCCAGAGATCCGCAAGCCCCTGACAACTGCACCGCTCCACAGAGAAACAGGATCGTCAGCAGTGAGGTGACATAGACTGTCTTCCCCACGAGATTCGAGACCTTCAGGCCGAACAGATGGTGCAAGCCATTTTCTGGAGGAGCCACCACGGCCCAGATCAAAACCATGACCAGTCCCATCAAAACAACCCCGATCCAGCCCCCTCTGATCATGACCTCTCGCAGCTTGACCCAGTTGACAGCCAGCATCCAAAAGGCAACCCAGGCGAGGAGCGGCGTCCATGGGGACACCAGCATCAACACCGCCAGGACCACATCCCAACTGGCAACCAGGAGGCTTTGCAAACTCGTCAGTAACTGATTCATGCCACTCTCATCCCGTTTGGACTCGAACCACAATTGAAAATTTCGTGGAGCAGGTTGGGAACCCGCTCGCCATCGGTGCCCTACATTTCTCGCGAATCAGCGCGGGACAAACACAGGGAAACAGGCGCTGAACCAACGAGGAGGGCAAACTGCAAACCTGCCCCACTCTTCCTAGTCCAACAAACAGCTAACTCCTTCGCCCGCTCTCGTATGCGCCAAAGCAACGGCGGCTGGCAGAGATAACAAAATCGAATCAACGAAGCCAGTGACTGGCGTTGGTCCAGTGGTTGCCAAGTTGGTAAGCCCAACGGTTCGTTCGAGACCAAGAATGTGTTTCCAGTTGCCGCCAACGAGGAGCCACGGGACTACGGTATGGGAACGATCTGTACTGCGTCCGCAATCACGTACCCGTCGGTGTCGGTGTTCGTGAGGATGACGATGACCGATTCCTCGGCCTCGTAGGCGAACGTACCGACGGCTTGGAAGCCGTTCTCTTTGGTGGCTTCCTTTTGATTCAGGCGCAGCTTTTTGACATCGGCTTTGGTTTGGATCGAGATCGGAACGTTGGTCGCTCGATTGGGGTTGGCCGTGTAGGCGATGCGGACTTCGTAGCGGCCGGCCTTTGGAATCTTGGCGGTGAACGTCGCGGAAAGGCTCCCTTTGTGCTCATTGGCGTCGTGGAGATAGTCCGCCCCGACATGACCGGGGATCGACGCGCTGCTGGTCCAGTCGCCGGTCAGTTTGGCGTCGAGGTTGTCGATCACGATCCCGTCGATTTTCTTGGGGTCGATCCCTTTGTTCTCCGAGGCGACTCGTTTCGGGCCGGTCCATGCGAGGACTTGTCCTTCGTCCAGCAACCGCTTCTTGAACACGGCAATGTCGATGTCTTGCACGCTCGACTTGGCATCAATCGCCAGGCAGGCGGCGGTCGCGGAACTCTGGCCGAGCACCATGAAGACCGGCTCCATGCGGATCGAGCCATACGCAACGTGACTGGCCGCGAGGCAGACCGGCACGAGCAGATTTTCGCACTCCGCCTTCTTCGGTCGGATCGAGCGATAGCTGATCGCGTACGGTGAGACGCCGATCTGCACGTCCCCCTCGTTGCGAACCTTGCCGTCCTTCGTGACGTAGCGCTGGGCATTATGCGAGTCCATGTTGTAGGCCCCGAGTCCGACCGGATCTTCGCAGACGCGTTTCCCCTGACAGTCGGCCTGCGCCATCACGTACTCACTGACGAGGCGGCGGGCTTCGCGGACGTACATCTGGTGCGGCCAGTTTTCGTGGTCTTGAAACTCATCTTTGGCGAGGCCCAGTCGCGTGAACTCTTCGCGGATTTTCACGGGGACGCGCGGGTGATTGGCTAGCGTGTACATCAGTCCCATCTGGTAGAGCATGTGCTGGCGGAAGATCCGTTCGCGCGTCTGCCAGTCGCCGTCGGGATAGGCATAGTTCATCCCGATGTAGTCGGTCGAGATCGCGTAGTTGTTGTTCGTGTCGGTCTTTTGGTTCGGCATGAAGATCGGGTTCCACGGGCTGCGATGGTCTCCCGCATCGAAATTCCTCAGCAGCAGCTCGTACTGTTTTTCGTCGTAGCCTTCGGGCTTGGGCCACGCGCGGCGGTTCTCGGCTACGTCGGTCGTACACATGCGGAAGTTGTAGGCTTGGAGTCGATGGTCCCCCTCACCGTCGATGCCGGGCGGTTCGGCTTGAACCAGCGGCAAGAGACCACTGCTCGGGTCGCCGGGCTTCACATACGGATCGACATCTTTCGTGAACTGATGCTTTGTCGCATTGGCGATCTGAACGCCGTTGATCGTCTCGCCGTAGAGGCTGTTCGCTTCACGACCGACGTGATACTTGCAGCCCGCCGCCGCCATGATGTCTCCCTCGTAAGAGGCATCAATGAACATGCGGGCGTAAAACCACTTGTCGCTCTCCATGCGAATGGCGACCAAACGCTTGCCGTCCATCTTCACGGCATCCTTCAAGCGGAACCGCTCCTGCCAGATCGGGACGTTGAATTCGGCGAGCCAGTCGCGGTAGACCCTTTCGGCGACGTGAGGCTCAAACGTCCACTGCTCGGCCTCGCCGGATTTCTTTCGCTTCTCAACGTAACTTTCGCGCGAGCCAAACTTCCACGCCGACGGCTGCTCGTAGTAGGCCCCGATCTTGCGATAGAACTCGCGCGACAACCCGCCGATCGCCCCCTTGTTCCCGATGTCAGTCGCCCCCAGCCCGCCCGAGGTCAATCCGCCGACATGGCCGCTCGGCTCGATCAGAATCACCGTCTTTCCCATCCGTTTGCACTGAATCGCTGCCGTCACACCGCCCGATGTTCCGCCGTAGACGATCACATCGTAGACCGGATCGATCTTCTTGAGAGGTGGCTCGGCGGTGCAAGCGGAGCGCAAGACAAACAGGCTCACAAAAAGTACGGCAACGCTGGCGATCCAGCGCAACCGAGGCTGCGGCACAATTTGAAAGCGCTCAATTCGAGAACTCCACCGACTGGCTGTGAACAATGTGAATGAGTTCAAAACATGCGAGAACGGCGCTGGTGTTTGCATCAAAGCCTCCAAGGGCAACCGGTCTTGTCGGGGAGGCGGGATTGATACGGCCTCACTGATCTCGTCGCAAGCAGCTCTCGTCGCAAGCAGCTCTCGTCGCAAGCAGCGTTCGAGTCTATACCTGTCAGAACCACCCTGCATGAGTCGAGCTTCATCAACGAAATTTGCTTGAGGTACCGGCCCCAAGAGTATTTTCATTTGTTGCTGCGGCAGGCGCGAACGGCTGGCTGGCCGGGGTTGGGGCGTTTCGCGAAACCCCGTGGCCTCGTCCAAAGCGACTCCAGTCCCGGCGACCCCGCCGACAGTATTCGCCGATGAAGTTTTTGAATTTGAGGAGTCATGACAATGAACCGACTGGCCGTGATCTTGCTGTTCGTGGCGGGCTGCTCGTCACCCCAAGCCGACCCGTGGCACGACTATTTGATCGCGCTGCAAGTCCACGACTTCGAGTTGAAGGCGGTCAGGCAGGCCGAGCAGATCGATGCCAGCTCGAAGCAGCAGGAAGCATTGGCTCGATGCCGCGAACGCTATGAGCGAGCACTGTCTCATTTGCGCGAGTGCAGCGACCGACTGGGGACGCCAAAGCCAAAGAAATAGATCGGCAGCGACTGAGTCCGGCTCACAGTGTGGACAAACAGTGTGGACAAGTGGAGCCGCTCCTTTGTCACTCAAAGCGGAGGCTTGGAGCCACAGAGCCAAAAAAAATGCCCCGGAAGCAACGGGCCCAGGGGGGGCTGAGATTCCATTGCTTCCGGGGCGATCGGCCGGTGGAAAAGACAACCGGGTCGCCCCGCGTCCTTGCGGGAACAGACCCGAACCCACTCCGCCCAGTGTTCAACCGCAGGCGTCCTTGCCGTTGGCCGAGTCCACCGTTGTCACGCTGTACATGAAGCACAGTGAGGGGGAGCGAGCTGTCTCTTGATGTCAAACTGCTGCAAACAGAACGTTCGAGTGGCACCTGAACAGAACGTTCGAGCCAACGCGGGCGGGAACATAGAGGCTTGTCTAAAAGTGGTCAACGTGTGTTTGCGACTCCGCTTCACTCCACGCGGCCCAAGCGAATACCAACTCGAAGCGTGAGCGTGGCCACTGCTTTCATCCTCACCCACACTTCGGGTTGGTGTCCCTTCAACACGAATATCCGCTTCGGCCGCGTGCTGTCTAACGGGCGGCTAATCGAGGTCGCACTGCTCCAAAACGGCGATGTTCGGGAGATGGCGATAGTCGTCGTCGTAGTCCAAGCCGTAGCCGACGACGAAGGCGTTCGGGATTTGGAAGCCGAAGTAATCGGGAGTCGTCTCGACGACGCTGCGTCCCTGTTTCCAGAGCAGCACCGCCGTGCGAATGCTCGCCGGACGATAGGTTCGCAGTTCGTCGAGCAGCCTGACCAGCGTCTTGCCCGTGTCGAAGATGTCATCGACCAGCAGCACGTCGCGACCTTCAATGTCGGGCATCAGATTTAGACCCACGGAGAGCGATCCGGACTCGGTCGTCTTTCCGGCGTAGCTTGAAGCGTGAACGAACCCGATCCGGTGCGGCACCTCGATCGAGCGCATCAGGTCGGCAACCATGATGACGCTGCCGTTGAGGACTCCCAAAATCGTAAGTGGCTTCCCGCGATAAGCCTCGCCGATAGTTCGCCCCAGTTCGGCGACTCGCAGGGCAATCTGGTGGGCGGGCAGCAGCGTGTACATGGCGGGTCCGTGTGAGGAAACATGACGGTCGAACGTGGTGAGTCACGAGCGATTTGCCTTGGTTGAGGCACGGGCCTAACTTACCGCCCCCGTTCTCCGTTTTCAGCATCGCGCAGACATACCACCGCGTTCGACGCTGCGTCCACGAAAGGCATCTTTGTGAGTTGGTCTACCGAACTGCTGGCGGCACATCCCGCTGATGTCTTCACGCCCGATTCGCCTGCCACGCCGCACGGTGTCGTGTTGTTCTTGCACGGCTACGACGGTGTGACGCTGCGCGACAACGTCGCCTACACGGCCGAGCTGAATCGACATGGCCTCGCGTGCGTCTGTCCGATTGGTCCACTGTGCTGGTGGACGGATCGCGTGCATGTTCCGTTCGACGCGCACGTCAGTCCGCTCGATTTTTTGAAGCAGCAGGTCCCCGAGTTCTGCCGCGAACGCTGGCAGATCGAACCGCCGAAGATTGCCGTGTGCGGGGTTGAGATGGGTGGTCAAGGAGCGTTGCAATTGGCCTATCGGCACGCGCGGCAGTTTCCAGTTGTGGTGGCCGTTTCACCGAAGGTCGATTTTGAAACGTGGTACGGTCACGGTACGACGCTCGACGAGATCTTTCCCGATCGCGAAGCATCTCGGCAGGCGACCGTGATCCTGCACCTCCATCCGCTTAACTGGCCCAAGCACCAGCTCCTGCTCTGCGATCCCGCAGATCACTACTGCCGTGATGGAGTGGAGACGTTGATGACCAAGCTCTCTTCGACCGGCATTCCGTTCGACGTGGACGTGCAAACGACGCACGGCGGCTTCGGTTGGACGTATGCCAACCACATGGCCCCGCGCGTAGTGAGCTTTCTCGCCGAACGTCTGCTGCGCGAAGTGTGATTGGCCCCAACGCAGAACTCATCGAGGACCGTAGGATGGACGCCTTGTCCGTCCGCCCAAAGGGACCGGTAGTGTCCGGACTTGAAGGTGCCGCGTCCGGATGAACTAGCCCGACGCGCGAGCGAGGGCTGAGCCTACGATGATCACGTAGCCCTCGCTTGCGCGTCGGGCTAGTTTTGAAGTCCGCTCGCACCCAAGTCCGCTCGTACCCAAGTCAGACGCCACCCATGAACTGCTCTTGCGAGACGTTTGCTTCACAAACGCGAGATCGCTTCATAGCATCGCTCCGGGTTTGATCCCGTGTGGGACAGTCAGTGAGAGTTGCGAACTCCTTGTTGTGCGAGCGGATCTCGCAGGACAGGGAGTTCATGTTTTGTGGAGCTGAATCGCATGTCATCCTCGGTGAATTTCGCAGGACAGTTTCCTGAGACTCGAATGCGGCGCGTGCGGCAAAACGACTGGTCGCGGCGGTTGGTGCGTGAGAACCATTTGACCGTCGATGACCTGATCTGGCCGGTGTTCGTGCAGGACGGTCAGAACCGGCGTGTGCCGATCGCGTCGATGCCCGGTGTCGAACGGCTGTCGGTGGACTTGATCGTCGAGGCCGTGGCGCGGGCGGCGGAACTCAAGATTCCCGCCGTGGCCGTTTTCCCTGCGACCGATCCGTCGTTGAAGACCGAAGCCGCGATGGAGGCGTTGAATCCCGAGAACCTTGTCTGTCGAGCCGTTCGCGCCATCAAGGCGGCGAAGCTGGACATCGGACTCATTTGCGATGTGGCTCTCGACCCGTACACGTCACACGGTCAGGACGGTCTCGTGCGCGAGGGTTACGTCGTCAATGACGAGACGTTGGAGATGCTCTGTCGCCAGGCGGTTGTTCAGGCGGAGGCTGGCTGCGACATCATCGCGCCGTCGGACATGATGGACGGACGCGTTGCCGCCGTGCGTCGCGCATTGGACGCAGCGGGGTTCAGTCAGGTGCAGATTCTCGCGTATGCCGCGAAGTATGCGTCGGCATTTTACGGGCCGTTCCGCGATGCGGTCGGCTCGGCAACGAGTCTCGGTCAGGGAGACAAACGGACCTACCAGATGGACCCCGCGAACGGCGACGAAGCTCTGCGCGAAGTGGCTCTCGACCTCGCCGAGGGAGCCGACATGGTGATGGTCAAACCGGGGATGCCGTACCTCGACATTGTGTCCCGCGTGAAGGCGACGTTCGGCGTGCCGACGTTCGCGTATCAAGTCAGTGGCGAGTACGCGATGCTCGTCGCGGCCGCTCAAAACGGGTGGCTGGACCGAACCAAGGTCATGCTGGAAAGTCTGCTCAGCTTCAAGCGAGCCGGTGCCGACGGCGTGCTGACGTACTTTGCCATCGAAGCGGCGGAACATCTCCGCGACGGTTGAGGCGAGCGGCAAGTGAGAGTAGACCCGACACTCAATGGCGGGAACGGTTCGTGTCACGGAGTGACACATCTACTTTGGGTAAATCAAGTCTTGCCGCTCGCCTAAACGACTCACATTTGTCCGCACGGGGTCGGTTCGCCCGCTTCGGCCCGCTCCTCTCACTTCAAAACGATGCCGCCATGTCTGATGAACTCTTTCCCGAAGATGACGTGCCACCCGTCGATGCCGAGCGAGAACTGCTCGATGTGCTGCGGCTGAACCTTGTCCCCGGAGTCGGTCCGCGCACGTACCAGTTGTTGCTCGAACGGTTTGGCTCGGCCACGGGCATCTTGCGAGCCACCATATCGCAGTTGCAGGAAGTCTCGAACGTGGGGCCGAAGCTGGCCATGTCGGTCGTCACGCATGGAACCGAGCAGGCGGCACGCGAGGAACTCGAACGGATGCGAGTGGCGAATGTCACGGCAATTGTGCGAGGTCGTGACGACTATCCGGCCGCATTGGAACGCATCCCCGATCCGCCGACCGTGCTGTACTGTCAGGGAACGCTGCTGAAGTCCGACGAGTTGGCCGTGGCCATCGTCGGGTCGCGGCATTGCACGACGTATGGCCGACAGCAGGCGTTCCGGTTGGCGCAGTCGTTGGCTCGTGCGGGGATCACGGTCGTCAGCGGATTGGCTCGCGGGATTGATGCGGAGGCACACAAGGGAGCACTCGAAGCGGGAGGCCGCACGGTCGCCGTTTGTGCGACGGGACTCAACACGGTCTATCCGCCCGAGCACAAAGAACTGGCCGAGCTGGTCAAGCAACACGGTTGTTTGCTGACGGAATCACCGATGGACCAGACGCCCAAGTCGGGGCTGTTCCCACAGCGGAACCGCATCATCAGCGGACTGTCGCTCGGCGTGGTCTTGATCGAAGCGGGACGCAACAGCGGAGCTTTGCACACGGCGCGACATGCGATGGAACAGAATCGCGATCTGTTCGCGCTGCCGGGGCGAGTCGATTCTGAAGCGAGCCTCGGATGCCTCGACCTGATCCGCGACGGCGCAATGTTGATCCGAGGAGTGGATGACGTGTTGCAGGCCCTCGGCCCGCTGGTCTCGCCAGTCCAACGCTCAACGGCGGAAACGATTCGGAAGCCCGCCGAGTTACAGCTCTCCGAACAAGAGCGAGAAATTCTAAACCTCGTCACCGCCGAGCCGGTCCCGATTGATGAAGTCTTACGCGCCGCAACGATCCCACCATCGCGCGTCCTCGCCACGCTTACCGTCTTGGAGATGAAACGCCTCGTCCGGCGTCTCCCCGGCGGCTACATCGCGCGGTACTGATTTGCCGGCGGGGCTTGAGTCGTGTCGCCGTTTAACTGCCTGTTGAAAAACGTAGAGCAGGCGGGCCGCTCGTGCTGGCGTTTGGGCAGAGGTGTGCGAGCGGACAAGGGGCGTGGAGGCGGGCGATTCTAGCGTGCGGGAGTTCCAACTTGTCGGCGGCTAGCCCCAGCCGCTCACGGGAAGTTGTGGAATGCCTTTTCCTCCGTGCCGCGTGAGATATAACCCGCACCGTGTTCCGCCCATTGCCTCCGGCTCAAATTGTCACTCCCGCCAATGCATCACTTCTTTCTAAATCCGTGGATGTTGCTGGGGCTGGCGGGCGTGTTGCTGCCGGTGCTTGCTCATCTGCTGAGTCGCAAGAAGTACGACATCGTGGAGTGGGGGGCGATGCAGTTCTTGGAACTCGATCCGAGCGCGAGGCGGAAGTTGCGGCTGGAGGAGTTGTTGCTGTTGGCCGTGCGGATGGGATTGGTCGCGCTGCTGGCGATTGCTATGGCGCGACCGTGGCTCGGCGGCGCCTGGCTGGGGAGTTTCGGATCGACTCAACCGCGTGATGTCGTGCTGGTAATTGATGGTTCATACAGCATGGGTTGGGAGGGGCGTGCGCTCACGCCTCATGCGAACGCGGTGCGGGTCGCTCGTCAGTTTGTTGAGGAGCTGCGGCCGGGCGACAGCGTGATGGTCGTCGATGCGCGCGAACAACCTCTTGCCACTTTGGCTGGTCTCACGCGAGACAAGCAGCGTGTGCGCGAGGCTCTCGAAAGCCTGCCGTCTCCAGCCGGGACCGCGAACTTGCACGCGGCAATTTCCAAAGCCGTGCAGTCGCTCGCGAGCGGTACCAACCTGCAACGCGAAGTGGTCGTGTTTACCGACCGGCAGGCGTTGAGTTGGAAGCCGGACGATGAGGCTCTGTGGGCGAGACTCGACGATTTGAAGGAGCAATCGCCGCAGCCGCCGCGTTTGTGGGTGATGGATGTCGCGGAGGGGCAACTCGGTCATTCAGCCAATTTTACGATTGACCGACTGCAACTTTCGCGCGAGCTGGCGGTTCCCGGCGTGCCGGTGCGGATCAGCAGTAAGGTCCGTTACAGCGGCGGTGAGAATGCGATCTCACGCAAAGTGCATCTCGAAGTGAACGGCCAGCGACTCGCCGACCAAACCTTGCAACTGAAGCTGTTGCCGAACGGCGAGGCGACCGTGGAGTTTGAGCGGCGGTTCGAGCAGGTCGGTTCGCAATTGATCGGCGTCGTTTTGGAGAACGACGCGCTGCCGGGTGACAACCGATCCGAGGCCGTGGTCCTCGTTGCCGATTCCCTGCCGATCGTCCTCGCGGACGGTGACAAGCGACTCGATCCGACTCGCAGCGAAACATTCTTCGCACGGGCGGCACTGATGGCGACGGGCAGCGAGGCATCGTGGATCAAACCGACGATCCTCACGCCGGACGCAATCAGCGCGGAAACGCTGCGCGATGCGGCGGTCCTCGTGCTCGCCAACGTTGAGACACTCTCGGCCGAACAGTTGAGTTTGCTCGACCGGTTTGTGGCGAGCGGTCGCGGCTTGCTCTTTGCCCTCGGAGACAAGACCCCGCAATCGGGATTCACGCAAGAGAGTGATCAACTCGGCACGAGACTGTTGCCGGTCTCACTCAAGGCGATTGGCGCGGAGGCGGTCGCTGCGGAGGCGGGCAAGTCGGCGCTGGGGGTTCGCATTGCAGGCAACAGTTTGGAATTGCCTTGGCTCAAACCGTTTCGCTCGGACAAGGGGGGGACGCTGACCGATGCGCGGTTCACCCAATGGTGGCGGGTGAGCGTTCAGAAAGAGGCGACCGACAACGCGTCGCAGGAGGCAACGAAGAACAAACAGATGGG
>Ga0114966_10000598_pt1 | contig 34481 bp, 31 predicted proteins | sample M_130207_XF_Meta_FD_87029 | JGI IMG/M metagenome (GOLD analysis project Ga0114966, IMG submission 87029) | Freshwater microbial communities from Lake Montjoie, Canada to study carbon cycling - M_130207_XF_MetaG | ecosystem: Environmental > Aquatic > Freshwater > Lake | place: Lake Montjoie... | reverse complement strand
TCCGCTTCATCGCGGCCTGAGCGGCAGATCGGAGTCAAAGTTTTCGCTGGCGGCGCTGACCGCCAAGCCTGAGGGTTGGTCGGGTAGGTCCTAATGGACAATCCGGGTTGGCTCCATATCCTATCGAATGTCCGTTACCAGCTCCCAAGAAGCGTCGGCAGGGTCGGTCGAGACCGAAGAAGGCTCGCGGGCGATCGTGCGGGCCGCGCTGGCACAGCGCGCATGTGGACCGCGTGACTCGGAGATGCTGCGCTTGGTCAGGTTGCTGGAACGTCTGCGGCCGGCCGCCATGGCGGCCTGCGCCAGCAGCCCGGCAGCCGGGACTGGCGACGCCGACGTCGACACCGTGGATGGATACCAGCGCGGCTTCTTGCGCGCCCTGCAGGGCCTGGCGGTATGAGCGGACTGCCGGCAACCCTGACTGGCCTGCAACGCCTGTTGGCAGCGGGTGCGCTGTCCAAGCGCGAGGCCATTGCGGCGCAACGCGAAAGGCTTGATCGCCTCGTCGGCAGTTGGCCATGTGTGGTCCAGGCACTGTCGACTGCGTCCGAGGCGGCTGCGTCGGGCACCGGTCCGCTGGCCGGTATTGGCTTGGCCCACAAGGATATTTTCGATATCGAGGGCAGGCGGCCCGGCCTGGGGCACGATCGCGGCCGCCCTGAGGTTGGCGTTGCGACCGCTGCCGCGATCGATCGCCTGGCGGTGGCCGGCGCCACCCAACTCGCGGCCCTGACCATGGCTGAATTTGCTTGTGGCGCGACGGGTCATAACCCACGCTTTGCGCCAGTCAACAACCCGCTGCACCCGGACGCAATCGTTGGTGGCTCCTCCAGTGGCAGCGCCGTCGCTGTGGCAAGCGAAATGGTCTACGGATCCTTGGGAACCGATACCGCAGGTTCGGTCCGTATTCCGGCCGCCACCTGCGGACTGTTCGGGCTAAAAACCACCAGCGGCCTGATTTCAGTTCAGGGTGTGTTTCCGCTAGCGCCTTCGCTGGACGGGGTGGGACTGCTTGCGCGATCTGCCGCCGACGCGGGGCAACTGCTGGCGGCACTGGTGAGCGGGGCGCCGCGTCGTGCGCCGCTGGCGCAGCCCAAGATCAAGGCCTGGCTGCCCGAGGGTGCTCTGCACCCGCAGGTCGAGTCCGCCTTGGACGCATTTGCCGCTGACTGCGCCGTCCAGGACCGTTGTGCATCGCTGCCCGAACACCGCCTCTTGACTGCGCTGTCCGAGATCGTGTTGTACCGTGAGGCTGCCACCACGCACCGCGACGGTTTGCTCAGCTGCACACTGTCTGACAGTGTGCAGGCGGTGGCATTGCCGGGCCTGGTCCTGGAGCCGGACTGGTACCACGCGGCATTGCGCGACCGTCCCGCCCGTGCCCGCGCCTTTTGTGAGGCCCACCTTAGAAGCCACGATATTTTGATGATGCCAGCGCTGCCGCAACCCATACCCGACTGGCCGACGGTGACCGCGGGAGGCCCGGGCTTCGACCTGCGCCAACTGCTGGCCTTGCACGGCCTGATGGGCTTTGTGAACTACCTCGGCTTTCCGTCCCTGGTGATGCCCATCGCTAAGGACGCACGCGGCCTTCCTATCAGCGTGCAACTGATGGGCCGGCCCGGTGCGGAAGAAACATTGCTTGCCTTTGCCGCCAGGGCGGAGCTTTGCCGCTTTGGCGGTGAGGGTCCCACCCGGTATTTTTCCCAGACACAAGGTTGAGGATCCCATGCCCAAAATTCAGGCTTCCCAAGCGTTGGCCCGGTTTCGCGTGCTGGACCTGTCACGCGTCCGATCGGGCCCCAACTGCGTCCGCATGCTGAGCGACTTCGGCGCGGATGTGGTTCGCATCGAGCCGCCGCAAGGCGTCGATCCGAACGAGGCCCTTTTCGCGGCTAACCGCTACGGCGGTGACTTCCAGAATATCAACCGCAACAAGCGGTCGATGACGCTGAACCTGAAGAAGCCGGGTGCGCTGGGCATCCTGATGCGGCTGGTCCAGGCCGCCGACGTGGTGGTGGAGAACTGGCGCCCGGATATCAAGAAGAAACTGGGCGTGGACTACCAGTCACTGGCAGCCGTCAACCCGCGCATCATCCTGGCCAGCATTTCCGGATTTGGGCAGGACGGCCCTTACGCCGCGCGGCCGGGCTTTGACCAAATCGTTCAGGGCATGGGCGGCCTCATGTCCGTCACCGGCCACGCCGAATCGGGGCCGGTGCGCGCCGGTTTGGCGGTGGCTGACATGAGCGCCGGGCTGTATGCCGCGCTGGGCATTCTGACGGCCCTGCTGGAGCGCGAGGTCTCGGGCCGGGGCCAGTGGGTGCATGCGTCGCTGCTGCATGCGCAAATTGCCATGATGGACTTTCAGGCGGCGCGCTACCTCAATGACCGGGACGTGCCGGTGCAGGTCGGTAACGACCACCCCACCTGCAGCCCGATGGGGCTGTTCGAATGCAGCGACGGGGTCTTCAATCTGGGCGCCTCCGGCGAGGGCAACTGGGCCAGGCTTTGCAGGCTGGTCAACCGGCCAGACTGGCTGGCCGATCCGGATTTTTCCGACGAACCGCTGCGGGTGAAGAACCGTCAGCGCCTGAATGCCGAGCTGGACCTGATCTTCAGCGGCGGGACCATGGCCCATTGGGTCGACGCGCTCAACCAGGCAGGCATTCCGGCCGGACCGGTCTACACTGTGCCGCAGATGTTTGAGGACGCCCAGGTTCGGCATCTGGGGGTCACCGGCTCGTTGATGACCCATTCCGGAAAAGAGATGCACTACATCACCCAGCCGGTAACGCTTGACCGCACGCCGGCCACGTTGGTGGCGCCTGCCCCGCAGTGGGGCGAGCACACCGACGAAGTGCTGCAGGAGGCGGGGTACTCCTTGGAAGAAGTCAGGCAGTTTCGTGCCGATGCGGTGGTCTGATCGTGGCCGAAGTGATCCACACCATCGAAGCACATGTGGCTACGGTCGTTCTGTCCAACGAGGAGCGGATGAATGCCATGTCGCTGGCGATGTGGCGGCAACTGGCAGATACCCTGTCGCGGTTGCAGACCGAGCGCGACTTGCGCGTGCTGGTTCTGCGCGGGCAGGGCGATCGCGCCTTTGTCTCCGGTGCTGACATATCGGAATTTGCAAGCCAGCGCAGCAGCGCGCAGGGCGTTGCCGATTACGACAGCGCGGTCGATGCGGCGCAAACCGCCCTGGCGCAGTTCCCGCTGCCGGTGATCGCCGCAGTCAGCGGCATTTGCTACGGTGGCGGACTGGGCTTGGCGCTGGCCTGCGACTTGCGCTACGCCAACCCGAGCGCTAGATTCCGCATGCCGGCGGCCCGGCTCGGGCTGGGCTATGCCTACCGCAGCATGAAGAGCCTGGTCGACAGTCTGGGCCAGATGGCCGCCGCCGAAGCCTTTTACAGCGCCAGGGTGTATGGCGCCAGCGCAGCGCAGCAGATGGGATTGGTGTTGTCGGTTCACGACGATGTCTTTGCATACTGCCAGGCTCTGGCACAGCAAATAGCCGAAAATGCGCCGTTGACCATTCGCGCCGGTAAGCGGGCCATGATCGGTGCGCGACACGCCGGGCCGCCGCCTGACTTCGCGGCGATCGACGCGGCGGTGAACGCCTGCTTCGTTAGCGAAGACTATGCCGAAGGCCGACAGGCCTTCGCGCAAAAGCGCAGCCCCCGCTTTCAGGGGCGCTGATTGCCAAACTCCACAAGGAAGGACTCCCATGACCCAATCGCTGAACGGAAAAATAATCCTGATTAGCGGCGCATCGGCCGGTATCGGACGCGCTACCGCCATCACGCTGGCGCAGCAGGGCGCGCGCATTATCGCGCTGGGCCGCCGTGAAGACGCGTTGGAGGCTTTGAGGGATGCGTTGCCCGCCGGCATGGTGCGCATTCTCGCGGGCGATTTGAATGACGACGCTTATTTGCAAAAGGTGCAGGCGCTGGCACCCGAGGTCGACGTGTTTGTCAACAACGCCGGTGTGCTGCGTTACGCGCCCATCCTGGACCTTTCACCGGAAGACTGCGCCTGGATGTTTCAAACCAATGTTTTGGCCGCCCTCAAGATCACCCAAACTATCGCGCGGGCCATGGTCGCGAACAAGCGTGGTCATATCGTCTTCATGTCGTCGATCGCGGCCCGGGAGGTCTACCGGCTGGCTTCTGTGTATTGCGCGACCAAGCATGCGCTGTCGGCGCTGGCGCGCGCCTTGCGTCTGGAACTGCAGGGCTTCGGCATCAAGGTTACCGAAGTGGCGCCTGGAATGGTCGACACCGACATTCGAGTCGGCAGCGATCACCCCGATGTGCTGGCCTCGGTGGCCAACCGCAAGTTCAAGCCGCTAACCGCGCAGGAAGTGGCCGACGCGGTGGTCTATGCGCTGCAGGCTAACCCGAACTGCTGCCCCGATCTGATTGAGTTGCGCCCGCAGGGCGCCTTCTGAGATTCGCCTTCCAATTCCGCCCCTGTTTGGAGAAAAACACGATGGCTACATCCAAGAAGATCGTCAAGGGCCCGGCCGTGAAAGCCGCCAAAGCCAGGCCGCCCGTTGCAGCGCCAGCCCGGATTGCCGGAAGGCGTCCGCTCAAGGGCGCTGAAAAAGCGCCGGGCAGGATCATTGCAAAAGAGACTGCAACCGGCCCCGTCCGCAAAACAGTCAAGACAAGGCAAGCCAAGCCGGGCAAGCCCCCGGTCGTTCAATGGAAGCCGCAACAGTTTGTCGTCACCCATCGCAAGGGTTCCGAGTTCAAGCCGGGCCTGCGCTCCTATGCGCACTATCGCGATCTTGCGACGGACAAGGCCACCGGCGGCGCAGTGCAGGCCCATGTGATCCGCCTGATCGGCCCCTGCGACCCGAAAGTGGTTTCGTTGCCGCACCACCATGGCGTTCAGTTTCAGATGATCTACATGCTCAAGGGCTGGATGGTTGGCGAGTATGAAGGCCAGGGCAAGATCAGGATGGAAGCGGGCTCTTGCTGGATTCAGCCGCATGGGATCCGGCACACGGTGCTGGACTACTCGCACAACTGCGAGATGGTCGAGATCATCTTGCCGGCGAATTTCGACACCGTTACCTATTGAATGGCGAGGAAAGCGCGATGAGCCATCTTGAATTGCCGGAAAGCAGGAGATGCCGATGAACCAGCGCCATGTTCTGAGTGCCGTGGTGCCCGTCGTGATGCTGGCAGTCTGGCAGATAGTTGGCAGTCGACCCGGAATGCAGGCGATGCTGCCCAGCCCCTGGCTGGTGCTAAGCGCATGGCACGAGTGGATTTTCGGGGTGGGCGGCATGGGCTTGGACGCCTACCAGGGAACCTGGCTGGCCAACGTGGAGTATTCGGCGAGCCGGGTCGCCGTGGGCTTTCTGATGGCCATGGTGGTTGCCATTCCGCTGGGGTTGATGATCGGGTGGAGCCGCCTGAGCGCCATCATGGTTGACCCGATGGTGCAGATCTTCCGTCCGATCCCGATCACCGCCTGGCTGCCCTTTTCGATAGCCGCCTTTGGCATCACCAACATGGGCTCCATATCGCTGATCTTTCTGGGTGGTTTTTTTGCCATCGTGGTCAATGCCACGCAGGGCGCGCGTGACGTCGACAAAAACTTGGTCCGTGCTGCCAGGATGATGGGCGCTGGCCCCTGGGTTTTGCTGCGCCGCGTGATCCTGCCAGCGGCCTTGCCCAATATCTTTACAGGAATGCGGCTGGGACTCGGCATCGCGTGGACCGCCGTGGTCGCCGCCGAAATGGTCGCCGTCAAATCGGGTCTTGGCTATGTGCTGTGGGATGCTTATTACATTGGACGGATGGATATCGTCTTTGCCGATATGGCCTCTATCGGTCTGATGGGATTCCTGAGCGACCGTTTGATCATCTGGGTTGAGCGACGGGTATTGACCTGGCGCCTGATGCAAAACCATTGAACCGAGCGGACCGATGTCTCATATCCATATCGACCGGCTGTTCAAGACCTACCCGGGCAACCCTCCGGTGCGGGCGCTTGAGAATGTCCAACTCGACATCGCACCTGGCGAGTTCGTGGCCCTGCTTGGCCCTTCGGGTTGCGGCAAGTCGACGCTGCTCAACGCCGTGGCGAGTTTTGAAAAGATCAGTTCCGGAACGCTCACCGTGGGCGGAAAATTCAACCAGGCACCGGGCCCCGACCGCGGCGTGGTGTTTCAGGAGGCCGCCCTTTTCCCGTGGCTGACGGTTTGGGAAAATATCATCTTCGGACCCAAGGCGCAGGGCTTAAGTCCGGCCGACTACGAGGGCCATGCCCTCGAGATGCTAGGCATCATGGGCTTGAGCGATTTCAAGGACCATTTGCCGATTCAGCTGTCGGGTGGCATGCGCCAGCGGGTTGGCATTGCCCGCGTGCTGACGCTGGGCTCGAAGATATTGCTCATGGACGAGCCCTTTGGTGCGCTCGACGCGCAAACCCGTCTGTCGATGCAGGAGCTGCTGTTGTCGGTCTGGGATCGGCTCAAGCCGACCATTATTTTTGTGACCCACGATATCGACGAGGCGCTGTTTCTGGCCGACAAGGTGTATGTCATGTCGGCACGGCCAGGCCGGATTGAGTCGATGCTGGAAGTTAAGCTGCCGCGGCCACGTACGATTGAGGTGACGGCGACGCCTGCTTTCAATGCCATGAAGCTGTCGATCCTGCACAAGATCCGCGGCCACTTGCCGGCGGTTCCCGGCTGAGCCGCCGGGGTACAAAGAAGGACCGACCCCGCGCGGGCCGGTCTTTTTAGGGGCGCGAGCTGATCAGCGGCCGCGGATTTCCCGGGCCAAGCTGTCGTCGAAGAGCTCGGCAGATTGGCGGGTCACGTCGGTCTTGATGACGCCCTGTTTGAACGAGGCGTCGGCCAGGCGGGCGACTTGGTCGCGGTCCAGGATGCCGCCGAGCTTAATCAGCTTGTGCGATTCGCGGGTGATTTCCAGTGGCAAGCCGGTGTACTGCGAGTAGGCGTTGATGAAGGCGTTGCTGTCGGCAGCCAGTTTGGCCTCCGCGTTGAGGTAGGCCCACATGAAGCGCTTGATGACCTCGCGGCGCTTGGCATAGGACTCGCCCGATGCGGCAAGCAGGCCGAGCTCCGCGCCGACGGCTTTGGACTTGCTGTAGTCGGCCAGTTTGGTCGCGAAGTAGGCGTCCCCGTCGGCGACGACCTGGGATTCAAACGGCTCCCAGCTGAGCATCGCGTCGATATCGCCGCGCTTGAGCGCCTGCACAAACGCGGTGCCGCCACCTTGGATGTTGATCGCCTGGAAAGAGTTGTAAGGAATATTGTTTTCAACCAGCGTCATGGCCCAGGCGAACCAGACCGCCGAGCCGGGCGCGACAGCGATTTTCTTGCCCTTGATGTCGTCCCAGGTGTTGATCGTCACGCCCTTTCGCACCACCAGGTACTTGGGCGATGTGGCCACGCCACTCAAACCGATGATGTTCTTCGACCCCTGGCTGGCTGCGATCGCCAGGTCCGCAGGGCCGATCACCGAGACATCGACCGAGTTTGAAATCAAGGCGGTGCGGGCGTCGGCATAACGGACAAACTCGGCGCGCTTGACTTCAATGTTCATCTTCTTGAGTTCCTCCTCCACCAGATGCAAAGGCGACACCTGGCCCACCTTCACATACCCAATGGTGATGACTTCCTTGCTAGGCATCGGACTGGGCATTGGCATGATCGCCAGTGCAGAGGCGGCGACCGCTAGCCCCAGCAGCGCTGCGGTTGCGAAACGAAACAAAGCCATAAAAGTACTCCTATAAAGAAATCAACACCAAATCAAGAGCTTTCCGCTTAAGTTCGCCCCGGCACCTCGCGCCGTCCCGGCGGCACCGCCGCTGCCGCACATGCCGCTTGGGGAGATCCTTTAACGCCTTATCATTTCCGGTTGTCCCACCTAGGTCGTCATCATATGGCTAACCCGCGCATACCCTACCATTTTTCCAACGATGGCCCGCTTCTGCGGCCGCATGTTGACGGCGCCATCATGGTTCACCTAGTCGTCAATGTGGAGCACTGGGTGTTCGACGCGGCGATGCCCCGCACCATCATAACGCCGCCGCATGGGAAGGAAACCGTGCCCGATGTGCCCAACTTCAGCTGGGCTGACTATGGCATGCGCGCCGGTTTGCCGCGCATTCTCGACGCCATTTCGTCTCGCGGCCTGCCCGCGTCCACCAGTTTCAATGCAGGCGTGATACAGGCCTACCCGAGCGCCGCGCAGGCCATGCACGCGGCGGGATGGGAATTCATCGGGCATGGGGTTCACCAGAAGGCGCTCAACCAGGCTGAAGGTGAAGAGGCGCTTATAGCCACCAGCCTGGCGATGATCGAGTCTTTTACTGGCAGGCGGCCCAAAGGGTGGCTCAGCCCGGGTTTGCGCGAGTCGCACGATACGCCCGATATCCTCAAACGCCAGGGCGTCGAATATGTTTTTGACTGGGTTGTAGATGACGTGCCGCGCTGGATGCAGACCCGTCACGGGCCCTTGCTCTCGCTGCCCTACAACCTGGAGATCAATGACTCGATCATTTTTGCCGTCGAAAAACACAGCTCCAACGAAATGTACCAGCGGCTCGAAAATACCTTGCGCCTATTCGAGCGGGAGGCGAAGATCCAGCCGCGGGCGCTAGCGATTGGCCTGCACCCGCACCTGATCGGCGTTCCGCACCGCTTCGAAAGCCTTGAGCGAATGCTCGATCTGCTGATGCAGACCCCCAATGTCTGCTTCATGACAGGAGCATCCATGGCGTCTTGGTACGCAGACCAGGTGCCGCCGCCTTCCCCTTGAAATCACCCCATCGAAATAGAAAGCCATGGATCTACAACTGAAGGACAAGCAGGTTCTCATCACCGGCAGCTCACGCGGGATTGGCCTGACGATTGCATTGGCCTTTGCCCGCGAAGGAGCCCGCCCTGTTCTGGTGGCCCGCGACCGCGGCAATCTGGAGAAGGCCGAGCAGGCCTTTGTACAGGCCGGACTGGCCAAGCCACAGGCGCTGCTGGTGGACCTGTCGCGCTCGGGTTCGGCCGACGAGCTAAGGGGCTTGGTCCCGGACATCGACATCCTTGTCAACAATGCGGGCGCCATCCACGGCGGCAATCTGCAGGAAGTGAGCGAAGCGCGCTGGCGAGATGCCTGGGAGCTCAAGGTCTTTGGCTACATCAACCTGACCCGCGCCTATCTGCCGATGATGCAGGCCCGACGCCAAGGCGTCATCTGCAACATCATCGGCATGGCCGGCGCGGCTCCCCGCGCGGACTACATTTGCGGCGCAACCGGCAATGCGGCTCTCATGGCTTTCACCTGCGCGGTGGGCGGCGACAGCATGAAGCACGGTGTCCGCGTCTTCGGCATCAACCCATCTCCCACCCGCAGCGACCGCATGCAGGGCATGCTCGAACAACAGGCGATCAGCCGCCTGGGTGACGCGAGCCGCTGGGCCGAGCTGACCGGCAAGTTTCCGCTTGGGCGGCTGGCCGAACCCGCCGAGATGGCGCAACTCGCGGTCTTCTGCGCGTCGCCTCTTTGTGGCTACCTCAGCGGCAGCGTGATCAATGTCGATGGCGGTCAAATGTTCGCCCCAACGGGTAGCTAAGCGCATGAACAATCACAGTTTCCCAGAGTTGCGCGAGGGCGTGCGACAGGTGGTGAGCGCCTTTGACTCCCGCTACTGGCAGGAGGTCGATGAAGCCCGCGCGTTCCCCGAAAAATTTGTCACCGCGCTGACGCAGGCCGGCTGGCTCGCCGGTCTGATACCCGAGGAGTATGGTGGCGCGGGTCTGTCGCTGACCCAGGCGAGCGTGGTGATGGAGGAGATCAACCGCGCCGGCGGCAACTCGGGCGCCTGCCATGGCCAGATGTATGTGATGGGTTGCATCGTCCGCCACGGCACCGATCAGCAGAAGCAGGACCTGCTGCCGCGCATTGCCCGCGGCGAGATCCGAATGCAGTCGATGGCAGTGACCGAACCGAGTACCGGCAGCGACACCACCAAGCTCAAGACCACCGCCGTTCGCAAGGGCGACCGCTACCGGATTAACGGGCAGAAGGTGTGGACCTCGCGGCTGCAGCATTCGGACTACATGCTGCTGCTGGCGCGCACCACGCCGCTGGCGGAAGTGAAGAAGAAAAGCGAGGGCCTGTCGGTGTTCCTGGTCGACCTGCGCGAAGCGGTCGGCAAGACCATCACCGTTCGGCCTATCCGCAACATGGTCAACCACGAGACCAATGAGATCTTTATCGACAACCTGGAGGTTCCGGTCGAAAACCGGATTGGCGAAGAAGGAAGGGGCCTGAAATACATCCTGGACGGGCTCAATGCGGAACGCATTCTGATTGCTGCCGAGTGCATTGGCGACGGCTACTGGTTCACAGAAAAGGCCAGCGCCTACGCGAAGCAGCGGGTGGTATTTGACCGTCCGATCGGCCAGAACCAAGGGATCCAGTTCCCGATTGCCCGCGCTTTCGTCAACGTCGAGGCCGCCAGCCTGATGCGCTACCGGGCCTGCGAGCTTTTCGACGCCGGCATCCACTGCGGTGCCGAAGCGAATATGTCCAAGCTGCTGGCAGCCGACGCCTCGTGGGAGGCTGCCAATGTGTGCTTGCAGACCCATGGCGGTTTCGGCTTCGCTTCCGAGTACGACATCGAGCGCAAGTTTCGTGAAACCCGCTTGTACCAGGTCGCGCCGATTTCGACCAACATGATCCTGTCGTATCTGGGCGAGCATGTGCTGGGCATGCCGCGGTCGTACTGAGCCCAAGCCATGGACGCCGCCGATCAGGATCTTAGCCCGTGGGTCGGCAAGCGCCAAACCGTCGTCGACACGATCAGCCCGGTGCAGGTGCGGCAGATGGCCGCGACGCTCAACGATGCGCAGCGTCTGCAGCGGCCTGACAGCCGGCCCTTGCCTGCTGGCTGGCACTGGCTCTTCTTTAACCCGGTGGTGCTGCAGTCCGGGCTCGGGCCCGACGGTCATCCGATGCGCGGCGACTTCTTGCCGCCGGTGGCGCTGGAACGCCGCATGTGGGCCGGCAGCCGGCTCGTTTGGCAGCGCCCCTTTGCTGTGGGAACGGTCGTCGAGAAGACCTCCGAGATCCTGCGCATCAGCCGCAAGACCGGACGCACCGGAGAGATGGTTTTTGTCACCGTGGCGCACAGCTACCGTGACGGCGATGGATCCATTCTCGAGGAAGAGCAAGATATCGTCTATCGCGGCCCGCCGAGTCCGGCCGATAGCGCGGCGCTGGCTGAGCTGGGTGCTCAGGTCCGAGCCGGCCGCCACGCCTTCGAGCGCGAGGGCCAATATCTGCAGGCGGTGGTAGTTGATCCGGTCATGCTGTACCGCTACTCGGCGGCCACCTTCAACGGCCACCGCATCCACTACGACGCCGACTATTGCCGCACGGTGGAGGGCTACCCGGGGCGGGTGGTACATGGTCCGCTGATAGCCACCTTGCTGCTGAACCTGATCGAGACTCGGGTGGCGCCGGGCCGCTTCGTCCGCAGTTTTGAATTCAAAGCGCTCCGGCCCACTTTTGATCTCAGCGGCTTTCACCTGCATGCCGCGCCGACGCCGGGGCTGGGCGACACCGCGATACCGCTCTGGTCCACCGACAACCTCGGCCAGGTCGCTTTAGACGGCCGGGTCACCTTGCAAGGGTCTGCGCGATGACGGCGCTGAGCTACCTCTTTGTGCCAGCGACCCGGCCCGAGCGCATTGCCAAGGCTTTCGCCGCTGGAGCGCATGCTGTCATCGCGGACCTGGAGGACGCAGTCGACGCCAGCCAGAAGGGCGCCGCGCGCGAGGCCCTGGATGTCTTTCTTTCGGCTGGTGACGCAGCGCGGCTGCGGCCGGTCTGGGTCCGCATCAATGCGGTATCCACAGCCTGGTTCACCGACGACCTTGCGCTGCTGAAGAAACATGGGCCATGTCTGGCCGGTGTGATGCTGTCCAAGAGCGAGTCCAGTGCAGACCTCGACATGCTTGCATCCAAGGTCGCACTGCCCATCATGGCCCTGGTCGAATCGGCGCGTGGCATCCTGCAACTCGGCGATCTGTGCTCGCACCCGCAACTGCAGCGGCTGGCTTTCGGGTCCGCCGATCTTGCCCGCGACATGGGCTGCGCGGATGCCTGGGACATCTTATATCCGGCTCGCATGCAAATGCTCCTGCACGCCGCTAGCGCGGGGCTGCCTGCGCCGGTGGATGGGGTGACCTTTGCGCTGGACGATGCGCAGGCCGTGACCGACGACGTGCGCCGCGCCGCGCAAGCGGGTTTTGGCGCCAAGCTGTGCATTCACCCCGCCCAGATTGCACCCGCCCATCTGGGCTTCGCGCCCGAGGCGGCGCAGCTCGGGTGGGCGCGGCGGGTGCTGGCATTCGCGTTAGCCGGCAGCGGCGCCCAGCGGCTCGATGGACAGATGGTGGACCTGCCGGTGATCGAGCGCGCCCGCCAGGTCATTGACCGCCACGAAGCGGCCGCAGCATCCGATCCGAAAATCGGGACAAAGCCTGCGTGATGGCGGTGCACCCCGTTGCGCGTGTGCGGGTTCAGGCCTTTGGGGGCCATTGGTCGTACAGCCGCACGTCCACCCGCTGGCCCCACAGTTCGATCTGCGCCGGCGTCGCACTGTGCGGTTCATGCGCAGCGTCGCCGCGCACATAGCCCAGCGCAACGCAGGCGCCGGCTCTCGGGCTCCAGCCGGCGCTGCTGATTTCGCCCACGGTTTTGCCGGCGACGACGATCGCTTCGCCGCCCCAGACCCAGGCATCGGCCGCCTCGAGCACCAGCGTGACCAGTTTCTTGCGCAGCGGTTTTCCCTGCAGCTCGCGCAATGCGTCGCGGCCGATGAATCCGCTGGCCTTGTCCATGCGTACCGAAGCCATCATGCCGGCCTCGAGCGGGTTTTCATCGGGGCCGAGCTCGGCGCCCCAGGCGCGCCGTCCGGCTTCGATGCGCAGCGCGTCGAGCGCGTAGTAGCCGGCGTCACGCAGGCCCAGTCCGGCGCCCGCGTCCGTCAGCGCGCCGTAGACATGGCGTGCCATCTCCACCGGAACGATGAGCTCGAAGCCGGGCCCGCCCACATAGCTCATGCGCGCGGCGCGCACCCGTGCGAAGCCCAGGTCAATGACGCGGGTCCAGGAAAATCCCAGCGACTCGGGCGATAGATCCTCCGGGCTCACGCGTGCGAGCAGCGCGCGCGACGCCGGCCCCATCAGCGACAGCACGCTGTACATCGGCGAAATATCGTTGAGCACCGCGTGTTCGCCGTCGCCGATGTGCCGTGCAATCCAGTCGAAATCGCGCACCGCCTGCCCCGAACCGGTGAGGATCAGGTAGCGCTCGCCGGACCGGTCGGGAGTCTGGCGGATCACCGTGACGTCGCTCTCGAAGCCGCCGCGCGCGTTGAGCATCGGCGTATAGACCATGCGGTTAACGGGGACGTCCATCTCGTTGGCGCACAGGCGCTGTAGCACCGCGAGCGCGTCGCGCCCATGCAGCAGCAGCTTGGAAAAAGAGCTCTGGTCGTACAGCGCGACCGCGTCGCGCGTCGCGCGCTGCTCGTTGACCATCCAGGGTAGCCAGCCGGGCACGCCCAGCGTGTGGGCCGGCCGCTGCGCCGTGCGGTCGCGGAAATAGTTGGCGCGTTCCCACCCGTTCTTGCTGCCGAACTCGGCGCCTTTGGCGCACAGCGCGTCGTACAGCGGCGAGGTGCGCAGTGGCCGCGCGGTTTCCAGCTCCTGCCGCGGCCAGCGCATCGCGTAGTGCAGGCCCAGCGTTTCGGCCGTGCGCTCGAATAGCGCCTTCCGGTTGCCGGTGAAAGGGCCGAAGCGCCGGATGTCGACGTCCCACAGGTCCGAGCTTGGCTCGCCCGACACCATCCATTCGGCGATCAGACGCCCCGCGCCGCCGGAATTTGCGATGCCCGACGAGTTGAAGCCGGCGCAGACAAAATAGTTGCGCAGCTCGGGCGCTTCGCCGAGGATGAAATTGCCGTCGGGCGTGAAACTTTCCGGGCCGTTGAGCAGCATCTTGATCTCGGCGCTTTCCAGGCACGGTGTGCGGTGGATCGCGTTCTTCATCAGCGGCTCGAACTGCTCCCAGTCTTCGTCGAGCAACTGGAACTCGAAGGAGGCGGGTATCGGGTCGACTTTCCAGGGCTTGGCGACCGGCTCGAAGCCGCCCATCACCAGGCCGCCCACCTCTTCCTTGTAGTAGAGAAAGCCGTCGGGGTCGCGCATCACCGGCAGCATCGGATGGACGCCATCGATCTTGCCGGTGACGATGTAGAAGTGCTCGGCTGAATACAGCGGCACATTGACGCCCGCCAGGCGGCCGAACTGGCGCGCCCACTGCCCCGCGCAGTTGAGCAGCATGTCGCAGCGCACATCGCCCTGGTGGGTGCGAACGCCCGCGACCCTGCCGCGCTCGACGATCATGCCGGTGACCTCGATGCCCTCGTGCACCTGTACGCCGCGGTTGCGCGCGCCCTTGGCCAGCGACATGCACAGGTCCGTCGGGTTGGCCTTGCCGTCTCCAGGCAGCCAGATGCCGCCGTGCAGATCGTCGGTGCGCATGATGGGGTAGCGCTCGCCGGCCTCGCGTGCAGAAATCAGATGGCACTCGACACCGAAGCTCGCGGCCATTGCCGCCTGCTTGCGCAGCACTTGCATGCGTTCGGGCGTACTGGCTACATTCACGCTGCCGCACTGTTTCCAACCCGTCGCCAGCCCGGTTTCGGCTTCGAGCGACGCGTACAGGCCGATACCGTAGCGGCTCATCGCCGTCATGTTGCGGTTGGGCCGCATCTGCCCGACCAGACCCGCCGCATGCCAGGTGGTTCCGCTGGTGAGCTTGCCTTGCTCGAGCAGCAGCACATCCGTCTTGCCGAGCTTGGCCAGGTGGTAAGCGCTCGAGCAGCCCGCGATGCCGCCGCCGACGATGACAATTTCTGCGTGTGTGGGTAGGCCCATCTAGGCACTCCTTCAATGGCGCCCGTGGGAAATCGGGGCGCCGTGTCGCCAGCTTATCCTAGCCGCAGCGCCAGTGGGTGGGCCACCTTGCTCCAATCGGTGCGATGGCGCGCGACGATAGAGGCAAAATCCGGATGAACCAACCAGGATGGACCATGGAAAACTTCTCTCTGTATGTCGGGCGCCGGCCAGCCATGGCGCTGCTGACGAGCGTCGGGCTGGGGCTTGGCGCTTGTGCGGGTCTATCGCCCGGCGACTCGGTGCCCCCGGTCCTTTCCGCCGAGCGGATTGCCGACATCATCGCCAGCCCGGACCGATTTGCGGCTGACCGTATTAACGATCTGCGCCGCGCGCCGGCGCAGATGCTCGCTTTCATCGGCATCCGCCCCGGCATGGTGGTGCTCGACGTGAGTGCCGGCGGCGGCTACACGACCGAACTGCTGGCGCGCGCTACGGGTCCGACCGGGCGGGTGTACGGGCAAAGCGCGCCGCGCGTGCTGCGCACGCCGCCGGCGGCGCCCGAGGGCAATGCCACCGGTGCCGCCGCGCCGGCCAGCGGGGCTGCGCGCCCGTCGCCTGTCAATCTGGCGGCCAGGGCGGCGAAGTTCGGCCATATCGTTGCGCTGGTGCAGCCCTTCGAGGCGCCGGTGCCTGCAGCGCTGGCGTCCAACGGACTGGATCTGGTCACGCTGATGTTCAACTACCACGACCTCGGCCACATGGGCGTAGACCGCGCGCAGATGAACCGGGCCCTCTTCCTGGCGCTCAAGCCCGGCGGGGCTTATGTGATTGCCGACCATGCAGGAAGGCCTGGAACCGGCATCTCCGAGTCGGGAACTTTGCACCGCATCGAAGAGGCATTCCTGCGTGCCGAAGTGGAGCAAGCCGGGTTCAAGCTTGCCGGCGCAGCGCAGTTCCTGCGCAATCCGGCGGACCCGCGCGACCGCAACACGCCCAACCCGCCGCAACCCAAAGACGAATTCGTCCTGCGGTTCGTGAAGCCCTGAGGGCCGGCTCGACCCCCGGTCTGTCGCGACCCAGGCGCGGGCGGGACGGCCGAGGGAGCCGCGCTGCCCTAGCCCATTCGCAGCGCCATCACACCGGCGGCGATGGCGCAGGCGCCTACGACGCGCCGGGTGTTCAGGCGCTCTTTCAGGAACCAGACTCCCAGCACGACGGCGAACAGCACCGAGGTCTCGCGCAGCGCGGCGACTGTGGCCACCGGCGCCTGCGTCATCGCCCACAGCGCGACGCCGTACGATCCCATGGAGGCGATTGCGCCCAGCAGCGCGAGTGGCCAGCGCCGCCGCGCGTAGGCCAGCACCGTCGCACGGCGGCTTGCAAAGACGATCAGGGCGAAGGGCCAGCCGTCGAGCAGGAACAGCGTGGCGACGTACTGCAGCGCGTCGCCCGAAGCGCGAACGCCCAGCGCGTCGATGACGGTGTAGATCGCGATGATGACGGCGTTGACGAGCGCGAAGCGGATCGCCTGGGGTGCCATGCGTGCCTGTGGGCTCAGTCCCAGCGCCAGCACGCCGGCGCTGATGCCGAGCACACCAGCCCACGCCAGCGGCGAGAGCGTTTCGCCCAGCGTGAAGGTGGCCGACAGAGCGACCAGCAGCGGTGCGGTGCCGCGCATCAGCGGGTAGGTCAGCCCGAGGTCGCCGTGCCGGTAAGCGCCTGCGAGCGTCGTGTAATAGCCCACATGGACGAGCAGCGACACCGCGATGAATGGCCAGGCATCGGCCCGCGGCCAGCCCAGCCATAGCACCAGGGGAATCGCCACCATCGAGCCGAGCAAATGGATCAGCGCCGTGTCCATCGCCTTGTCGTCGCTGGACTTGACCAGCGCGTTCCAAAGTGCGTGCAGCAGCGCGCCGACCAGCACCGCAGCGATGACCGGCCCGCTCAGGGCCATCGCGCCGACCCCATCGTGCGGTTGCCGCGGGCGTTCACCGTCTCAGGCCCATGGCAGCGAATAGGTCTTGATATTGGTAAAGCTCTTGATCGCTTCCTGCACACCCTCTTTGTAGCCCAGGCCCGAGTCCTTGATGCCGCCGAAGGGCGTCAGTTCGAGCCGGTAGCCGGGGACTTCGCGCACGTTGACCGAGCCCACGTCGAGCTCGTTGACAAAGCGGGTGATGTAGTCGAGCCGGTTGGTGCACACGCCGCTGGACAGGCCATAGGCGGTGCCGTTGGAGATGCGGATCGCCTCGTCGATGCTGCCAAAACGGATGATGGGCGACACCGGCCCGAAGGTCTCCTGCATCACCAGTTCCATGTCGGGCCGCACATGGTCGACCACCGTTGGCGCATAAAGCGCGCCGCTGCGTTGGTTACCCACCAGCAGCTTCGCACCCTGCGCCACGGCCTGGTTGACGCGCGACTCGAACAATTTCGCCGCCGGCTCGTCGATCACGGTCCCCATGTCCAGCTTCTTGTCGGCCGGGTCGCCGAAGCTCCAGGCACGCGTCTTGGCGACGACCTGCTCGACGAAGCGCTCGGCCACCGCTTCGTGCACCAGCATGCGTTTGACGGCGGTGCAGCGCTGGCCCGAATTCTTGTACGACCCAGCGACCGCGAGCGTAGAGGCCTCGTCGATGTCGGCGTCTTCCATCACGATCAGGGGGTCGTTGCCGCCGAGTTCGAGGACGATGCGGCGGTAGCCCGCCTTGGAGGCGATGTACTTGCCGATGGCGACGCCGCCGGTGAAGCTGACCATGTCCACATGCTCGTTGGTGATGAGTTCGTCGGCGATCTCGCGCGGGTCGCCGGTGATCACGCTGAGCATGTCGGGCGGCAGACCGGCCTCGTACAGGATGTCGGCAAACAGGATCGCCGAGAAAGGAACCTTCTCGGAAGGCTTGAGCACCATGCGGTTGTTGGTGACGATGCTGGGAACCACCTTGTGCGCGACCTGGTTAGCCGGATGGTTGAAGGGCGTGATGGCCGATATCACGCCCAGCAACGGCGCGCGCTGGGTGTAGACGCGGCGTTTTTTGCCGTGGTGCGTCAGGTCGCAGCTGAAGATCTGGCCGTCGTCCTTGAGCACCTCGTTGGCGCCGAAGAGCATCACGTCACTGACGCGCCCGGCCTCGTACACCGCGTCCTTCATGCACAGGCCGGCTTCGGCGCTGATCAGGGCCGCCACTTCGTCGACCCGGCGCGCGCTGATGGCGGCGGCGCGGTTCAGGATCGCGGCGCGTTCGAACCGGGTGAGGCTGGGCCTGAAGGCGGCGGCGCTGGCGAAGGTTGCGCGCACTTCGGCAAGTGTGGCCTTGGGGACGCTGCCGATCTGCTTGCCGCTGTAGGGGTTGAAGACGGCGATACTGCGCTCGCTGCCCCGTTCGGCGCCGACTTTGCGCCCGCCCAGGCGCATCGCGTTGAGCTGGTTGTCGAGGATGAATTGTTCGATCATGGTCTGCCCTTTTCTGATGGGTGGTGCTTACTGCGCGTGGTTCAGCGCGAGATCGAAGGCGTCGAAGTTGCGCAGCCTGCGCTGGCGGTCGAGCCCGGGCAACGCCCGGTTGAGAATCAGTGGAACCCGCTGCTCGCTGATGCCGCCGTGCGATCGCAGCGGCACCTCCAGGGCCGACAGGTCGTGGCGTGCCGCCGAGGTGCCGATCACGGTGAACCGACCGGACACCGCAACCAGGTCGCCAATGCGGTCGGCGGGCAGTTCGAAGCGCTCGGCGGCCTGCGCGCGCGTGAGCACCAACTCCATGCCGGCAAGCGCCTGCAGCCGCACGCAGGCCGCCGCAGGGTCGACGCCCTGCGGCAGGTAGACCGTCGCGAAGGAGCCCAGCGCGCCATGGTGCACCACATAGGGATCGGTGATCGGCAGTATCACGCGCGCGGTGGCCGGGCCCAGCCAGGCGTCGAACCAGTCCTGCAGGTAGACCACATCCGGCGTGCCGTCCATCGCCACCTTCGCATTCATGCCGTGGTCGGCGGTCAGCGCGATCACGCAGCCCATCGCCTCGAGTTGGCCGAGGTAGCCGTCCATCATCGCGTAGAAAGCGTTGGCGCCCGGCGTACCGGGCGCGTGCTTGTGCTGGATGTAGTCGGTGGTCGAGAGGTACATCAGGTCGGGTCTGGCGCGCTGCATCAGCTTGACGCCGGCGGCGAAGACAAACTCGGACAGGTCGGCGCTGTACACGCTGGGAACCGGCTTGCCGACCAGGGCGAGCACGTCGGCGATGCCGTTGTCGGCCAGGCTCACCTGGTCGGCCTTTTCGGCCGAGAAGCAGATGCCGCGCAGCTTGTGACCGAGCAGACTGCGCAGCTTGTCCTTGGCGGTTACGACGGCGACCGACTTGCCGGCGTCGGCCAACGCCGCGAGCAGCGTGGGCGCGCGCAGCCACTTGGCGTCGTTCATCATCACCTCGGTTCCGCTCACCGTGTCGAACAGATAGTTGCCGCAAATGCCGTGCACGCTGGGCGGCGCACCGGTCACGATGGACAGGTTGTTGGGGTTCGTGAAGGTCGGCACCACGCAGTCGGCGATCAGGCCGCTGCCCAGCGCCAGCGTGCGCTTGAGCCAGGGCATATGGCCGCCCGCCACCGCCTGCGCAAGGTAGTCGGGCTCGCAGCCGTCGATGCAGACGACGACGGTTGGCAAGCTGGGCAACTTGTAGCTGCGGGAGTTCACATGCAACATCGGTGCTTTCCTTCAGGTGTCGGATTCGCCAGACAGGGCGCGGCGGGCCAGGTCGTTGTCGACCATGCGCGCCATGCTGTGCATCGCGTGCTCGAACAGTGCGCGGCCTGCGGCCTCGGGGTTGCGGCTTTGGATGGCGCGCAGCAGGTCCCAGTGCGCCTGCGCCGATGCTGGCAGCAGGCTTTCGTCGGCCAGATTCATGCGGCGAAACAGCGCGATCTCTTTGACCAGCTTGCGGTAGACGGATGCCAGCTTGCGGTTGCCGGCCATCTCGACCAGACGGTCGTGGAACTGCAGGTTTAGCAGGTGGTAGGCGTTGGCGTCGCGCTGCACAACCGCCTGCTCCATCGCCTGCACGATGGCTTCGGCCTCCTGGTGCTGTGCGACCGTCATGTGTTGCGCCAGACGCCTGCCGACCGACTCCTCCATCGCCGCGCGCAGTTCATAGATCTCGACGGCCTCGTCAATCGGGATGTCGCGTACGAACACGCCGCGGTTCTTTTCGGTGCGCACCAGACCCGCCTCGTCGAGCATGCGAAAGGCCTCGCGCACCGGGCCGCGCGACACGCCGAGGCCGAGCGCGAGCGCGGCCTCGTTGAGCTTGGCGCCGGGCCGGTATTCGCCGGCCAAAATCGCCCGCTCAATCTCCTGCTGAACCACCATGGTCAGCGAATTGCTCTGTAGCAGGGCAATGGTCGGATGTGCGGCAAGGCTCATGCCGCCTATTGAAGCACAAATCTCCAAGTTGTCAACAATCTACAAAAAACAATTGACAAAGTCGGAGCCTGCAAGTCCAATTGCTCCAGCAAAGGCCTATGGCCTGACCCATCCACGCGAGGCTCCACCATGGACAGAGACAAGATTCTGCTGACCCCCGGTCCGCTGACCACCACCTTGCGCACCAAGCTCGCGATGCTCCGGGACTGGGGATCCTGGGACGCAGACTTCAACGCCGTCACCGCCAGCGTGCGCAAGAGCCTGTTGGCGATCGTGCACGGCGCTGAATCGCATGTGGTGGTCCCGCTGCAGGGCAGCGGAACCTTCAGCGTCGAGGCCGCCATTGCCACGGTGGTGCCGCGCGACGGCCATGTGCTGGTGCTCGATAACGGCGCCTACTGCAAGCGCGCGGCCCGGCTGACGATGCTGATGGGGCGGCGCTGCACGTTGATGCCTTTCGACGAGGCGCAGCCAGTGTCCGCTGGTGACCTGGAGCACACGCTGCGCGGCGATGCCAGCATCAGCCATGTGGTGCTGATTCACTGCGAGACCGGCGCCGGCGTTCTCAACCCATTGCAGGCGGTCGCTGACGTCTGCGCACGCAACGGCAAGGGGCTTATCGTCGACGCCATGAGTTCATTTGGCGCACTGGAAATCGACGCGCGCAAGACCCGTTTCGACGCACTGGTGGCGGCCAGCGGCAAATGCCTTGAAGGCGTCCCGGGAATGGGTTTCGTCTTTATCCGAAAGGCCATCCTCGACGGCTGTGCGGGCAACAGCCAGTCGCTGGCGATGGACTTGCACGACCAGTATTTGTATATGGAAAAGACCACCCAATGGCGTTTCACGCCGCCCACCCATGTGGTGGTGGCACTGCATGAAGCGATCGCGCAGTTCGAGGAAGAGGGCGGCCAGCCGGCCCGGCTCGCACGCTACACGCGCAATTACGAGACGCTGGTCGCCGCAATGGCCGCCCTGGGATTCAAGCCTTTTCTGGACCCGGCGGTTCAGGCGCCGATCATCGTGACCTTTCATGCCCCCGCCGACGCGCGCTACGACTTCAAGACCTTTTACGCCGCCGCGCGGAGGCGCGGTTTTTTGTTGTACCCGGGCAAGCTGACGACGCTGGAGACCTTTCGCGTCGGCTGCATAGGCGCCATCGGTCCGACCGAGATCGAACAGGCGGTGCATGCGGTGGCGCTGGCGCTGCAGGACATGGGCATTGCCTCCGGCGCTCCGGCCCGGAGTTGACAGAGGACTGCACATGGGGTGTCCCGACGCTGACCGAGTCCCGCTGGCTGCAGCCACTGTGATGGCCCAAAGCAGCCCTGTGAGCAACGCTGGCCGCGCCGGGCGGCTTCTCGTTTCACGATTTGGAGCAAACGGATGGCCAAGGTAGCGGTTCTGGGCGCAGGTTTTGTGGGGCTGTCCGCGGCCTATTGGTTGATGCGCGACGGCCATCAGGTCAGCGTTTTCGACCCGGCGGGCGCCGCCGGGGGCGCTTCCTTTGGCAATGCCGGCACCTTCGCCAATTACGCATGCATCCCCGTCAACAACCCCTCGGTGTTCCGCGACCTGCCGCGCTACCTGCTGTCGGGTGACAGCCCGCTGCGCTTGCGCTGGGCTTACCTGCCGCAACTCGCGCCGTGGCTGGCGCGCTTTTTGATCAGCTCGACGCACAAGCGCTACGCCGCCTCGGCGACGGCGCTGGCGGCGCTGTTGGCCCGGGCGCAGGCGGGCTATACCGAGATGGTCGCGCAGGCGGGACTGGAGCCATTCGTGCGGCGCAGCGAGTGCCTGTATCTGTATTCGGGCGCAGCGGCCTACCGGGCGTCGGAACCCAAGCTTGCGTTGCGTCGCTCCCTGGGCATCGAATGCAGGGTTGTCGACCCCGAGGAGGTGCAGCAGCTTGAGCCGCAGCTCGCGCCGATTTTCGAGCGCGGCATCCTGTTCCCGGGCTCCTGGTTTCTGTCGGATCCCTCGGCTTTTCTGAACACATTGCAAAGCTGGCTGCTGCGCTCGGGACTGCGCGTCGAGCGTGTCGCCGCACAGCGTATCGAGCCGCAGGCCCAAGGCGTGCTGGTGCACACCGCCGCCGGCGGCGCCGGTTTCGACTATGTGGCCGTCTGCGCCGGCGCGCATTCGCGGCCCTTTGCGCTGCAATGCGGCGACGCAGTCCCGCTTGACGCCGAGCGCGGGTACCACCTGATGTACCCCGGCAGCACGGCGCTGATCTCGCGCCCGGTGGGTTGGGCCGAGCGCGGTCTTTATATGACGCCGATGGCGCACGGTGTGCGCGTCGCCGGGACGGTCGAACTCGCTGGCCTCAAGCCCGCCAAGCACAAGGGCCTGCTGGACCTGCTGCAGTTCTCATCCCGCCGCGCGCTTCCCGCGCTGGCCGAGCCTAGCGAGCCCTGGCTGGGCTTTAGGCCCACCCTGCCCGACGGTCTGCCGGTGCTCGGGCGATCGCGCGCATCGCGCCGCGTCGTCTACGCATTCGGCCACCAGCATATCGGCCTGACGCTGGGCGGCGTCAGCGGGGCGCTGGTCGCCGACCTGGTCGCCGACCGGGCCCCGCCGATCGACCTGGCCCCCTATGCGGCCGGGCGCTTTTAGCCCCGTGGGCGCAGATCCGTAGCCTGAAAGCGCCCGTGCTTTGTGGTTTAGACTGCTGCGCTTGACGCCTGCGTTCCCTGGCGCGCTTTACTCGCTAGGCGCCGCGCTGCTTGTCCGCCTGTAGCACTACCCAGCACACCATGCCCAGCAACAAAATCACCGCCAGCAGCAAGCTTCTTCCCGAGCACCCGGCTCTTGCGCAAGTCCGGCGCTCTGCCGCCACCAAGGTCAAGGTGGCGGTGAGCGATATCGACGGCGTACTGCGCGGCAAGTACCTGCACCGCGACAAGTTTCTCGGCGCTGCAGAAGCTTACCCGGGCGGCGGCTTCGGCTTTTGCGACGTGGTGCTGGGCTGGGACATGATGGACGCGACCTACGACAACACCACCGCTACCGGATGGCAGCATGGCTTTCCCGACGCGCTGGCGCGCCTCGACCTCGATACCGGGCGCCATGTGCCGTGGGACGACGGCGTTCCCTTCTTCCTTGGCGAGTTCGTCAACGCCGACGCGTCTGCCCACGCGCAGTGTCCGCGCCAGACGCTCAAGCGGGTGCTCAAACGCGCCGAAACGATGGGCTTTAAGGTGATGACCGGCATGGAGTTCGAGTGGTTCAACTTTCTTGAAACGCCGCAGAGCTGGGCCGCTAAGCAGGGCGTCGGGCCGCAGCAGCTCACGCCCGGAATGTTCGGCTATTCGCTACTGCGCATGAACCAGAACCGGGAATTTTTCAACCGGCTGATGGATCAGATGCTGGCTTTCAAGGTGCCCATCGAGGGCCTGCACACCGAGACCGGGCCCGGCGTCTACGAGGCCGCCATCGGCTTTTCCGAAGCGCTAGAGCAGGCCGACCGTGCGATCTTGTTCAAGACCGGCGCCAAGGAGATCGGCGCGTCCTTCGGCATCATGCCCAGCTTCATGGCCAAGCCCAGCCAGAGCCTGCCGGGCTGCAGCGGCCATATCCACCAAAGCCTGTCGGACGGCAAGTCCAACCTGTTCTTCGATGCCAAGACCCCGCGCAAGATGAGCCGGCTTTTCGAGAGTTACCTGGCGGGGCAGGTGGCGTGCATGATGGACTTCGCGCCGATGATCTGGCCCACCATCAACAGCTACAAGCGCCTGGTCGACGGCTTCTGGGCGCCGGTCAAGCCGACCTGGGGAATCGACAACCGCACCGCCAGCTTTCGCGTCATTGCCGGCAGCCCGAAGGCCACGCGGCTTGAAACACGCTGCCCAGGCGCGGACGTCAACCCGTATCTGGCGATGGCCGCGGTGATCGCGGCCGGCCTGCATGGGGTCGAGAAGGGCCTGAAACTGAGCACGCCTCCCATCACCGGAACCAATGTCGGCGCCGAACACATAGCCCGCGCTCCGCGAACGCTGATAGAGACCACCCGCATCTTCGAGAAATCGGAAGTGGCGCGTGACTGGCTGGGCGACGGTTTCGTCGACCACTTCGCGGCGACGCGGGACTGGGAATGGCGCCAGTGGCTCGACGGTGTGACCGACTGGGAAATGAAACGTTACTTCGAAATAATCTGAGACACATTGGCTGCACGCCGCAATAGCGTACAAGGAACCATCGCGACCCCCCTTATGACCATCACCCACTTTTCCTTTCCCACGCCCATCGAGTTCGGCGCCGGTGCGCGCAAGCGCGTCGCGGCGCACCTGCTGCAGGCCGGCTGCAGGCGCCCGCTGATCGTCACCGACAGGGCGCTGGGCGCGCTGCCGGTTCTGACCGAGTTCAAGACCCACCTCGGGGGCCTGGAGGTGGCGGTCTTTTGCGGCGTTTTCGGCAACCCGACCTGCAGCCAGGTGATGGATGGCGCTGCCGCGTTCCGGGCGCACCAGGCCGACTGCGTGATCGGCTTTGGCGGTGGCGCTGCGCTCGACGTGGCCAAGATCGTGGGCCTGGCGGCGACCCATGAAGGCGACATTCTGGAGTATGTCTGGGACCACCCGCAGGTGCGCCCCATCGTGCACGCCCTGCCCTATTTCGTGGCCCTGCCCACCACATCCGGCACCGGCTCGGAGGTCGGCCGCTCCAGCGTCGTGAGCGAGAACGACACGCACCTCAAACGCGTGGTGTTCAGCCCCAAGATCCTCGCCAGGACGGTGTTCGCCGACCCGGAGCTCACCTTCGGCCTGCCCGCACCGGTGACCGCTGCCACCGGCATGGATGCGCTGACACACAACATCGAGAGCTACCTGTCGCCGGCCTACCACCCGCTGTGCGACGGCATCGCGCTGGAAGGTACACGCATCGCCGCCGCCGCATTGTTGCGGGCGGTGCAGGAGCCGACCAACCTGCAGGCCCGCTCCGACATGATGATGGCGTCCATGATGGGCGCCATCGCGTTCCAGAAAGACCTCGGCGCCGTGCATTCCTGCGCCCATGCGCTAGGCGCCGTGTGCGACCTGCACCATGGCCTGGCCAACGCACTGATGATCGACACCGTGATGGACTGGAACTACACCGCTGCACCGAATAAGTTCGATGCGCTGGCGCATGCCTGTGGCGTTGCCGGCGGCGGCAAGGCCTTTGTCGGCTGGCTGCGAACGCTCAGGGCCAGCATCGGCATCACCGGCGGTCTGGCCGCCCACGGCGTGACACCTGGGCACCTGCCGCGCCTGGTGCAGATCGCCACGGCCGACATCTGCCACCAGACCAACCCGCAAGCGTGCACGGCGGCCGATTTCGAGGCCCTCTTCAAGGCCGCCATGTAAATGGCCAGCGCCACACCAAACCGCCTGAAGATCGGCGTCAGCGCCTGTTTTTTTTACCCCGACCCGGCGCGTGCCGCGTTCGCTAGCAAGACCCTGCAGTACCTGGAGCAGTCGGTTGCGCACTGGATCATGTCCGGCGGTGCCCTGCCGGTCATGGTCCCTTCGCCGACCGGCGACACCGCCCGCGGCGACATCGGTTTTGACGACTACGCGCAATGGCTCGACGGCCTGGTGCTGCATGGCGGCTCCGATGTCTGGCCCGGAAGTTATGGCGAAACGCCGCTGCAAGAGCGCTGGAATGGCGACCGCAACCGCGACGAATACGAAATCGCCCTGGTGCGCGCATTTGCCAATGCGGGCAAACCGGTTTTCGGCATCTGCCGCGGCCTGCAACTGATCAACGTCGCGTTCGGCGGCACGCTGTACCAGGACATCCCGACCCAGCGCCCGCAGGCCCTGGTGCACCGCGACGCGGTGGCCTACGACCTTCATTTTCACGATCTCGCGGTCGAACCCGGTAGCCGCCTCGACGCCCTGCTTGCCGACCAGACCAGCCGCAAGATCAACAGCGTGCACCACCAGGGCGTCAAGGACCTGGCCACCGGCTTCGTGGTCGAGGCACGGTGCCCGGCCGACGGCATGGTCGAGGCCATCCGCCATACCGGCGCCGCCTGGGTCGCGGCGGTGCAATGGCACCCCGAGTTCCACCAGCCGGCGTTGGGCACACTCGACGACGCCCCCATCCTGCAAGACTTCCTGAACGCGGCCCGCGCCGCACGAACCGCCCCGACGCCATGACGCAACTCACCCTACTCAACCCCGCCACTGGCGCCATCATCACCCGGGTGGAGGCCGACGACGCGGCCTGCGTCGCGGCCAAGGCCGCCGCCGCCCGGGCGGCGCAGCCCGCCTGGGCCGCCCGCCCGATGGCCGAGCGCGTCGAATGCATCCGGCGCTTCCGCGCCGCCCTGGTGGCCGATGTCGACGCCCTGGCGGCCGTCACCACGGGCGAGACCGGCAAGCCGATCACGCAGGCGCGCAACGAGATCAAGGGCCTGCTGCCGCGCATCGATTTCTTCCTGGAGCAGGTGGCGTCCTCCACCGCCACCGAAACCGTTTTTCAGGACGCCACCATGAGCGAGCAGATCCAGCACATCCCGCTGGGCGTGGTGGTCAACATCTCGGCCTGGAACTACCCCTGGTTCGTGGGCGGCAACGTGTTCATACCGGCACTGCTGACCGGCAATGCGGTCCTGTACAAGCCCTCCGAATACGCGGTCATGACCGGCCAGGCCATCGCGCGCCTGATGCACGCGGCCGGCGTACCCCAGGACATCTTCACGCTGGTGGTCGGTGCGGGCGATGTCGGCGCCGCGCTGCAGGCGCAGGACATCGACGGCCTGTTTTTCACCGGCTCGCACGCCACCGGCGCCAGGATCGCGCAGACCATGGGGCCGCGCATGGTCAAGCTCCAACTGGAGCTGGGCGGTAAGGACCCGACCTATGTCTGCGAGGACGCCGATCCGAAGATCGCCGCCGAGTCGCTGGCGGATGGCGCCATGTACAACACCGGGCAGGGCTGCTGCTCGGTCGAGCGCATCTATGTGCACGAAAAGATCCATGACGCATTCGTCGCCGCGTTTGCCGACACGGTGCGCAGTTTCAAGATCGGCGACCCGACCGCCGACGACACCTATATCGGCGCCATCACGCGCGCACCGCAACTCGCCGTGCTCGACGCGCAGGTGGCGGATGCCCGCGCCAAGGGGGCCACGCTGGTCTGCGGCGGTACCCGCCTGCCCGGGCCGGGCAACGGTTTTGCGCCCACGGTGCTGACCGCGGTCACGCATGGCATGGCGGTCATGCGCGACGAGAGCTTCGGCCCGATCGTCGGCATCCAGAAGGTGTCCGGCGACGACGAAGCGGTGCGGCTCATGAACGACACCCGTTATGGGCTCACCGCCGGCGTCTACACACCCGACGAGGCACGCGCACGCCGCATCCTGTCGCAGGTACGGTCGGGCACGGTCTACTGGAACTGCTGCGACCGCCTCAGCCCGCGCCTGCCCTGGAGCGGTGTCGGGGATTCCGGCATCGGGCTGACCATGTCCACCTATGGCATCCAGACCTTCACCCGGCCCAAGGCCTGGCACCTGCGCAGTCCATGACCGGCCATGCTGTTCCCCACCGGGGCGACGACCCGCCGTCCCGCTACAAGACCTCTGCGGCGGGCCAGCTTGCGCTTTTCGATCTCGACCATACGCTGCTGTTGGGCGACAGCGATGTCCTGTGGTGTGATTTCCTGATCGCCCAGGGCATCCTTGAGCGCGAGGTCTTCGCCGCGCGCAACGCCGACATTGATGCCCGCTACAAGGCCGGCACCGTCGATGCCCAGGAGTTTGCGGGCTTTTACGTTGGCACGCTCGCCGGGCGCAGCCGCGCGCAGTGGGAGCCGCTGCGCCAGCAGTTTCTGCGCTGCGAAATCGTGCCACGCATACCGGCGGCTTCAATGCAGCTGGTGCGCCGGCACCAAGACGCCGGCGACTTGGTGGTGTTGACCACGGCGACCAACCGCTTCATCACCGAACTCACGGCGCAGTATCTGGGGATCGAGCACCTGATTGCCACCGAGCCCGAACTGGTCGACGGCGTGTTCAGCGGCCGGCCGACGGGCGTGCTCAATATGCGCGCCGGCAAGGTGCTGCGCTTGCACGCCTGGCTGGCCGACCGCGGTCAGACGCTGGATCGCTTCACCAGTACCGGTTACAGCGACTCGGTGAACGACCTGCCGCTGCTTGAAGCCGTTCACCGGCCGGTTGCGGTGAACCCGGACCCGAGGCTGGGCCAGCTGGCCGCAGAGCGCGGATGGGAAGTGGTCCGGTTGCAGTAGCCGCCGCCTTCGCCGCGCTGCCCAGCGCAGGGGCGGTCAGTCCAGGTGCTTGCCGATCAGCCCGGCCAGCTCGAACATCGTGACCTGCGGCTTGCCAAACACCGCCAGCAATTTTTCGTCGGAGTTGATGGCGCGTTTGTTGGCGGCGTCCTGCAGGCCATTGGCCTTGATGTAGTCCCAGATCTTCTTCACCACCTCCGTGCGCGCCACCAGGCCTTCGCCGATGACTGCCGCCAGCGCCAGGCTTGGCCGCAGGGTTCCGACCCTGGCCGCCTTCGGCGCGGCCTTGGCGGCTTGGGCCGGCGCTTTCCGGGCGGCCACTTTGCCAGCAGGCGCCTTTTTTGCCGTCACCCTGGCCGACGGCTTGCCGGCGGTGGTTTTGCGCGCCGCAGGCCCTGCGGCGGCCCCTGCCAAGGCCGCGGCGGCGGCGGCGGCCGAGGGTTTTCGCGGCGGGAACTTGGATGGGGCAAAGGTGAAGCCGACCTTGCCGGCTTCGGCGTCCCAGCTCAGCATGGCCTTGAAGGCGCGCCGGGTGCGCATCGACACAAACTTGTCGAGCAGGTCGGTCTTGCCGGTGCCGAGCAACTTCCCCATCTGCTCGCGCGTCACCGGCTGCTGCAAGATGAGCTGCCCGGTCTTGAAGTCGCAATCGGGCGTCGGTTGCGAGAGTGTAGGCACTGACTTTTCACACACATAGTTCTTGCCGTGCTCGAATACGGCGCCGGCGCATTTGGGGCAGGGCCCGAGCGACTCCTGCGCAGAGAAGTCGATCAGCTCGCCGCTTTCCTCCCCCTTCTTGTCGTCACCGAAATCGAATTCGAGCTTGTAGTTCTTGCTGTCCTCGTCGAACTTGATGACCATTTCGGCGGTGAAGGGCCAGCCGGCCTTGGAGCGGAAGCCTTCCAGCGGTCCGATCTTGCGCTCGCGCAGAAACTGCTCGACTTCGGCCACCTCGAAAGTGCGCCCCGCCGGCGTCTTGCCAAAGGAGAAGCCGCAGCCCTCTTCTGCGCCCGACTTGCCGGTGCAGGTGTAGCGGCGGTAGTTTTCCTTCACCACGCCGGCGCAGTTCGGGCAAGGCGCATGCAGGGTGGCATAGTCGCCCGGGATCGTGTCGCGGTCATATTCCTTGGCCTTGCGCACCATGCGCTCGGTCATGGCGGCGATGTCCGCCATGAAGGATTCGCGGCTCAGCTTGCCGTGCTCCATCTGCGCGAGCTTGAATTCCCACTCGCCCGTCAGCTCGGCCTTGGACAATTCTTCGACGCCCAGACCGCGCAGCAGCGTCATGAGCTGAAAGGCTTTGGCGGTGGGTATCAGCTCGCGGCCTTCGCGCAGCATGTATTTCTCGGCGATCAGCCCTTCGATGATGCTCGACCGCGTGGCGGGAGTGCCCAGTCCTTTTTCCTGCATGGCCTCGCGCAGCTCCTCGTCCTCGACCGTCTTTCCCGCACCCTCCATCGCGCCGAGCAGCGTGGCCTCGGAGTAGCGCGCCGGCGGGCGCGTGTGCAGCGCCTTGGGCGCAACCGAATCGACACCGACCATTTCGCCGGGTTTCACCGCGATTAGGTTGGCCGGGTTCCGGTCCTCGCCCGCTAGGCTTTCCTCCTGCGCCTCTTTGCCGTAGATCGCCAGCCAGCCCGGGCGCACCAGTACCTTGCCCTCGGTTTTGAAACTGTGCTGCTCGATCAGCGAGATGCGCGTGGTGACCTGGTACTCGGCGCTGGGGAAAAATACCGCCATGAAGCGGCGCACGACCAGATCGTAGACTTTTTGTTCGGCCTCGCTGAGGCCCTGTGCGCTTTGCAGCGTCGGGATGATCGCGAAGTGGTCGCTGACCTTGGCGTTGTCGAAGATGCGCTTGCTCGGCTTGATGTAGCCGCCCTTGAGCGCGGTGGCGGCGTGCGGCGCCAGGTGCTTCATGGGACTGGCTGCCAGCATCTCAAAGGTTTCGCGCACCACCGGCAGATAGTCCTCTGGCAGCGCGCGCGAGTCGGTGCGGGGGTAGGTCAGCGCCTTGTGACGCTCGTACAGACTTTGCGCGATCGATAGCGTGGTCTTGGCGCTGTAGCCAAACTTGCCGTTGGCTTCGCGCTGCAGCGAGGTCAGGTCAAACAGCAGGGGGCTGGCCTGCGTGGTGGGTTTGCTCTCCTCGCTGACGCTGGCCTTCTTGCCGCGCACCGCGTCGGCAATTGCCTGTGCTTCGCGCGCCGACCAGACCCGGTCAGCCCTGAGTTCAGCGTCGGGCTCCGGGTTGCCTGCGGCCTCGTTGGCGGCGGCCTTCTTCCACTTGGGGTCGAACCACTTACCAGCGTATTGGCCGGCTTCGGCGGCGAAGCCCGCATGCACTTCCCAGTAGTCGCGGCTGATGAATTTGCGTATTTGTTCCTCGCGCTCGACCACCACCGACAGCGTCGGTGTCTGCACCCGACCCACGGTGGTGAGGAAGAAGCCGCCGTCGCGCGAGTTGAACGCGGTCATGGCGCGCGTTCCGTTGATGCCGACCAGCCAGTCGGCCTCGGAGCGGCAGCGCGCCGCGTCGGCCAGCGGCAGCATCTGCTTGTCGCTGCGCAGTGCGCCAAAGCCATCGCGGATAGCCTGTGGCGTCATCGACTGCAGCCAGAGCCTTTGCACCGGGTGCTTGGCCTTGCTGTACTGTTGGATCAGCCTGAATATCAGTTCGCCCTCGCGCCCGGCGTCGCAAGCGTTGATGAATGCGCCGACGTCCTTGCGCTTGGCGAGCCGGACGATGGCGTTGAGCCGCGTCTTGGTCTTGTCCATCGGTTTGAGGTCGAAATGCGGCGGAATCACCGGCAGATTCGCGAAGCTCCACTTGCCGCGCTTGACGTCAAACTCCTCCGGCGCTTGGATTTCAACCAAATGGCCGACCGCGCTGGTGACGACATATTTTTCGTTTTCGAAGTGGTCTTCTAGTTTTTCGAATTTCCCGGCCAGCGGCGTCAGCGCGCGCACGATGTCCTGGGCAACCGAAGGTTTCTCTGCAATGACGAGGGTTTTCATCTGACTACAATCCCGGTGTCTCGCGCGCGCCCATGCGCGCACCCACGGGCGCACACGCGCCCATACGAGTTCACCTTACCAAATTTTTCCGCCGTGTCAAAACCAGTTTCCGCAGCCGACCCGCGCCGCATCCAGATCCGCCGCTCCGGAGTGCACGGCAAGGGTGTATTCGCATTGCGCGATCTGGCCGAGGGCGAAACCATCATCGAATATGTGGGCGCCGTCATCACTTGGAAGGAGGCGCAACGGCGACACCCGCATGACCCCCAGGACCCGAACCATACCTTCTATTTCCACATTGACGAAAAGCATGTCATCGACGCCCTGTACGGGGGCAACTCGTCGCGCTGGATCAACCATTCGTGTGCGCCCAACTGCGAGGCCGATGAGCAGGGCGGACGGGTTTTCATCAAGGCGCTGCGCAACATCGCCGCGGGGGAAGAGCTTTTTTACGACTACGGACTCATCATCGACGAGCGCTACACGCCAAAACTAAAGGCCGAGTATCCCTGCTGGTGCGGCGCCCACGGCTGCCGCGGCACCTTGCTCGCACCCAAGCGGCGCGGCCGCTGAGGCGTGTGCGCCGCGGGTTGGCCTGTGCGGGCGATCGAGCAGGCCGCTGCCCCATGGCTGCCGGGCCTTTCGGTCGAGGTGGTGGCGCACATCGACTCGACCAACTCCGAACTGATGCGCCGCGCCCGTTCCGGCCAGCGTGCGTCGGTGTTGCTGGTGGCCGAACACCAAAGCGCAGGACGCGGTCGACTCGGACGGCAATGGCGCAGCGCAGCGACTGCGAACGGCGCGTTGACCTTTTCCATCGGCTTGGCGATGGCGCCGCGGTACTGGTCCGGCCTGTCGCTGGCGGTGGGGGTGAGCATCGCACGCAGCCTGCATGATCGGCTGCGTTTGAAATGGCCCAACGACATCTGGTTCGACGAGCGCAAGCTGGCCGGGATCCTGATTGAGACCGCTAGCATTGGCGATAGCCGCTATCTGGTGGTTGGCGTCGGCGTCAATGTCGCGCCGCATGACGCCGAAGGACTGGCCACGCCGCCCGCTTGGCTGCAGGAGCTGCTGCCTGAAATCGACGCCGCGGGCGCACTGGCGCGCATCGCCCCCGCGCTGGTGCGCGACCTGATGCTGTTCGCAGCGCAGGGCTTTGCACCCTTTCAGACTGCGTTCGGCCTGCGCGATGCGCTTGCCGGCCGGGCGATCACGCTGAGCGACGGCCGCAGCGGCACGGCAGCCGGCGTTGATGGCAACGGCGCCCTGCAGGTGCATACTGAGGGCGCCATGCAGTCCGTCACCAGTGCCGAAATCAGCGTGCGTCCGTCACCCTCGCAGGCGACGGGCGATTGAGGCCGGTCGCACCCCATGCTTCGACCCTTGGTTTTGCTCCTGGTGTTGGCCAATGCGGTCTATTTCGCCTGGTCAAACGAGCTGCTTCGGCCCTACGGCATCGGCCCAGAGCAGCAGTCCGAGCCCAAGCGCATGCGCCAGCAGATGCATCCCGAACGCATAAGGCTCATTCGACCGGAGCAGGCGGCGCAGCCGCAAGCGCCGTCGGACCCGGCCGTCAAGGCGTCCGACTGAGGCACGGGGTGGACCCATCGCCCTGCGCTAGCCGGTATCGAAGCGAATGGTGAAACGTGCGCCCGGCGGCTGGTGGCCGGCATGGGCCTCTTCCAAGCTGACCGTTGCGTGGTGCAGCAGCGCGATTTCAAGGACGATGGGCAGTCCAAGCCCGGAACCCTCCACCCCGCTGCCCAGCGTCCGGTAGAAGGGTTTGAAGACCAACTCGCGCTCGGACACCGCGATGCCGGGGCCCGAGTCCTCAACTTGCAGCATCAGGACTTTCCCGAAGGGGTCGACCAGCACCCTGGCGGTGACGACGCCCGGCTGCAGTGCGCTGGAAGGCGTGTAGTTGATCGCGTTATCGAGCAGGTTGCGGATCATCTCCCTAAGCAGCGTGGGGTTGCCCTCCATGCGTAGCCCGGCGCTGCCGGGTTGCGCACCTTCGAAGCCCAGGTCGATGGCCTTGTCGAGTGCACGCGGTAGGCAATCCTGGACGACGTCGACGGTAAGCTGGGCGAGGTCGCAGACTTCGCGCGTCATGGCCGACCCGCTGCCCTCGGCACGCGCCAGCGCGAGCAGCTGATTCACCGTGTGGGTTGCGCGCATGCTCGCGCTGCCGATCTGCCGCAGCGAGTGCTTGAGCTCGTCGGCGCTCGCGCCTTCACGCTGTGCCAGGTCGGCCTGCATGCGCAGCCCGGCCAGCGGCGTCTTGAGTTGGTGCGCGGCGTCGGCGAGGAAGCGCTTCTGGTGCCGGATCGAATTCTCCAGACGCTGTAACAGATCGTTCACCGACGCGACCAGCGGCGCGACCTCGAGCGGTATGGATCGCTCGTCGAGTGGGCTCAGGTCTTCGGGCTTGCGCGCCCGGATGCGCTCTTCCAGTTGATTCAGGGGCTTGATCGCGTAGGCCAGCCCCAGCCATACCAGCAGCACGGCCAGCGGCAGGATCACGAACTGCGGCAGCATGACGCCCTTGACGATCTCGGTCGCCAGCACCGAGCGCTTGTCGAGCGTCTCGGCGACCTGGATCAGCGCTGGCCGGGACTGCGGCAGACTCAGATTGACCCAGGCGTAAGCAATCTTCACCTTGTCGCCGTTGTGCTCGCCGTCACGGATGCGGACTTCGCCAAAGAAGGGGGCTTCGTCGTCGGGTGGCAGCGGCAGGCCGCGCTCGCCACTGAGGTATTCGCCGCGCGCGCCCAGCACCAGGTAAAACACCGTGTCAGACTCGTCGGCCCGCAGCAGTTCGCGGGCGGGCAGCGGCAGGTTGAACTG
>Ga0114966_10000597_pt1 | contig 34484 bp, 30 predicted proteins | sample M_130207_XF_Meta_FD_87029 | JGI IMG/M metagenome (GOLD analysis project Ga0114966, IMG submission 87029) | Freshwater microbial communities from Lake Montjoie, Canada to study carbon cycling - M_130207_XF_MetaG | ecosystem: Environmental > Aquatic > Freshwater > Lake | place: Lake Montjoie... | reverse complement strand
CTCGTCGGATGCGTCCTCCTCTTCGACGGCATGCGCGAAAGCGGCGAACCAACCCTCAGCGGCAATCAACGCCTCCGGTGTGCCTTGTTCCATCACACCGCCATCGCCGAGCACATAAACATGGTCCGCATCCTTCACCATGCTGAAGCGGTGAGCGATGATGATGATGGTGCATTGGTCGCGCAGTTGATGAATGGCATGCCGCACTTCCGCTTCGTTGTTGTAATCGAGGTTTGCAGTCGCCTCATCGAGTACGAGAATCTTCGGGCGGCTCAACAGTACGCGGGCGATCTGCACGCGCTGCCGTTCGCCCACGCTCAGGCCCATGCCGTTCTGACCGATCTGCGTTTGCAGCCCCTTGGGCAGCCTTGCCACCAGATTTTTTAAGCCGGCCTGCTCTACTACTTTTGTCACCTCGGCGTCAGACGCCGATGGCTTTTTGTAGCGCAGGTTATAGGCGAGTGTGCCACGGAAAATCGCTCCATCTGCGGCCACCATGCCGATATGCGATCGTAAGCTGGAAGCGTCCATTTTGCTGACTGACTGCCCGTCGATCAAGATCTCGCCTTGCTGTGGCTCATAGAGTTTTAGCAACAAGTCCACCGCAGTGGTTTTTCCCGTGCCACTGCCGCCGACGATGGCGGTGATTTTGCCCGGTTCGAATGTCATCGACATCGACTTCAAGACCTGATGATCCTCGACATAGGCAAAGCACACGTCCTTGAACTCGATCTGGCCGTTTCCGATCAGCAATGGCTTGCCGCTCTTTTCGCCGCTGTTGTTTTCGAGCAGGCGGAACGCGCGCGAGATGGAGGCGATGTGCTGCTGCGTGTTCACCCACAGGCTGCAAAGTTCGTCAATCGGTGAATACAAACGATCCAGATAGGCGACAAACATCACCACATCGCCCGGCGTGAGCTTGTGGATTAGCGCCAAATAGCCACCACAGCCCAGCACCATTGCTGTGGCCAGATGACTCAAGATGCCTTCCCAGAAGCTGAATTTGTTCGAGAGTCGGGTGCGCTCGACATAGTTCTGATATGCTGCGCCGGAGATGCGCTTGTATTCCTGCACTTCACGATTCTCCGCACCGCTCAGTTTCACGGTCTTGATGCCTTCAAGGGCGGTGGAAATGCGTGCGCTGACATCTTCCCAACGCTCGTAGTAAGTATTGAGTCCCGTTTCGAGCTTCTGGGAGGAGCGCCACGCAATCAATAGGTAGATCGGAATCAAAGACACGGCGATGACTGCCAGCGTGGTGTTTTGATAAAACATGATCGCCATGATGCCAGTGAGGCTGATCATCTCCGGCAGGATTTGCTGCGAAAACGCACCTACGATGGCGCTGACTTGCTCGCTTTGATCGATCTGTTTGGCGATCGCAGCCGGCGCACGTTTGCCAAAGAATCCCAGCGGTAGCCGCAGCACATGCGCAAAGGCCCCCTGAATGAATTCCTGCTCAATGTCGCAGTCGAGCTGCGCTTTTTTGTTCTCGGCGATGAGCCATAGGATGTAGCTCACGACGTTGACGCCGAGCATCAGCAGCACGGCATAGAGCAGAGTGCTGGTTGCCTCGCCCGGAGTGCGTTCAGCCACCTCTGACGTGCTGTGCGGTTTTTTCTCATGCGTCGTTTTTGCTGGTGCGGGTTCGCCGTGAATTGCTTGATGCAGGTATGTCTCCAGTGCCCCGCCTCCTGTCTCCACCTCTTCTCCAGCATCCAATTTCGCCGCATCATTGGCATTTTTGACGAACAATCCCGCGATGTCATTGATCGCCTCACGATAGATCAAAGGCTCCACCAATCCCGCTCCGGTGCTGAGCAACGTAATGAACGCCACCATGAGAAACCGACGGCGATGCGGCGCGACCAGTTTGTAGAGGTGGTTGAGAACTTCTTTCTTCATGGTCTGTGCTTATAACGAAGACGATTGGAACTTTTTGATAGTGTTTTTAAGAGGTCACAGCCCATACAATCATGCCGCATGCCATCACCATCCCGCCAAGTCCTATGAGAAAAGCCGTATCCGCCGCCGATTCCACGCGATGCATTCGCCTAGAGCTACGCGTGCGCAGTGCGCAATAGGAGAGCAGGCATGCACAAAGGAAGATCAATGCGTTCACCGCCAGCAGATCATCGACCATCGTCTGGATCTTGTGCGTCTCTGTGAACGAACGCACGATGCTGATGACAGTAAGGCAGACGCCGACCAAGGCGGAGGACGCGGTGAAGATGTGGATGGCGATGTCACGCTCCAGTGGCGTGTCCGTGGGGTGCCGATTGTTCATACTTGGTCCTACCAATCTGGCCCCGGCGGCATACGCATCACCATCCCTGCGGTGGGGTATTTGAGTAGGCACGCGGACAGGATGTTTTGATCTTCGACATTCATCCAGCATTCGATTGATTCATTCAACCTCCACACGCCATGCCAGCCACCCCATCACGCCAAACCTGTCTTGTCACCGGGCAGTCCGTCTTTGCCAAGGACGCCTTTCCACTTGCCGCCCTTCGTCCGGCCATTGCGGACATGATTCGCGCCGATTTTCCTGATGCAGGGCCGGATGCGCATGTCTCGCGTGCCGCCCTCACGGGCTACCGCGCACGCTATGTGGAGCACATGATCGAGACAGAGCGTGGTGAGGTCTCACGTCTTCAGCAGGAGGTTATCGATGCCGTTAGCCGACATGAAACCATGGCCCAATTGCCGCAACGACAGGACGAGGAGCACCCTCCTACCTTTGGTCAGCGGCTGTCAGACCACATTGCCTCCTTCGGCGGTAGCTGGAGCTTTCTCATCATCTTTGGTGTCTTCATGGCCATCTGGATGCTTCTTAATTCCACAGGGCGCGAAACTTTTGATCCCTATCCCTTCATCTTGCTAAATCTCGTGCTCTCCTGCCTCGCCGCCGTGCAAGCACCCGTCATCATGATGAGTCAGAACCGCAAGGAGCAGCGTGACCGCCTGCGTGCGGAGCATGATTACCAGGTCAATCTCAAAGCCGAGCTGGAGATCAGGCACCTGCACGAAAAAATTGATCATCTTCTCGTCGGGCAGTGGGAACGCCTTGCCGCCATGCAGCAGATGCAGATAGACATGATGGCTGGCTTAGCCGCACATGAACCGCTCAAACGTCGCTCCGAAATCAACACTGCGGGTTAGAAAACCCGTTTGATGACCGTTTGCCCTTTCCCTTTGACCTCAACCCCGGTCACCGCCAAAGAACCCGCCCCCAATGCTGGAGAAACAAATTAGGCTAGAACACACGCACCGCATCTTGTTCACGAGAGAAGTCTTTGCGCCCAGAAACAATACCATTCGCGATCTGCTCAAGCTCGGTCAGCCGCACAAACTGCCGCGCGTGCTTGTTTTTGTCGATGAAGCCGTTGCCAACGCGAATCTCGACCTCATCGATGACATCGTTGGTTATGGTGAGGCCCATGCGGAGACCTTCACGCTGACGGACACCCCCATCGTCATTCCGGGCGGCGAATCCTGCAAAAACGATCTCCGCCTCGTCGAATGCTGCTGGGATGCCATCAACGAAGCCGCGTTGGATCGCCACAGCTACGTTTTTGTGATCGGCGGCGGTGCCATTCTCGATCTCGTCTGTTTCGCAGCCTCCACAGCGCATCGTGGCATCCGTCATGTGCGTTTTCCCACGACGACACTGTCTCAAGGCGATGGTGGCGTCGGCGTGAAGAATGGCGTGAACTACTTTGGCAAAAAGAACTGGATCGGCAGCTTCGCCGTGCCCTATGCCGTAGTGAACGACTTCGCCTTTCTCGAATCCCTGCCCAAACGTGAGCGGCGCAACGGCATCATCGAGGCCATCAAGGTTTCCCTCATTCGTGACCGTGCCTTCTTCGAGCAAATTGAGGCCATGGGGGATGATCTCGCCGCATTGAAGCAGGACGCGCTCGAAAAAGTCATCCAGCGCAGCGCCGAACTCCACGTTGAACACATCGCCACTGGTGGTGATCCCTTTGAACTCGGTTCCGCCCGCCCGCTCGACTTTGGCCACTGGGCCGCGCACAAGTTGGAGCAAATTTCTCGTTTCGCCGTCACCCATGGCGAGGCCGTAGCTATCGGCATGGCCGTCGATCTCGTCTATTCTCGCATGCAGGACCTCTTGGATGCCGAAACCTGCGAACGTGTGCTGAAACTCATCGAGCGTATTGGCTTTGCCACCTACTCAGCACACCTGCTCGAAAATGGCCGTAGCGGCGAACCCGCAGTCCTCGAAGGTCTCGAAGAATTTCGTGAGCACCTCGGCGGCGAACTGACCATCACCCTCATTTCTGAGATTGGCACCAAACTCGAAGTGCACGAAATGAACCGTGTGAAGATCCTCAACGCACTCGTGGAGCTAAAACAACGCCAGACTGCGGCGGATTGAATTCGTGGTTGCGTGATACGTCAGAGCGACGTTATCATTTGACCGTTATGCCGCTTCTTCGTCTTCAACGCCTCACTTTTGGCCTCATCGCGCTGTTCGCGGTGGGCTGGGCGCAGACATTTGGACTGCACCGTGGATTTATATGTGACTGCGGCGGCATAGAGCATATCACTCAGGTGGATCATTGCCACGGACCGCACTCCTCCGCATGTCACGAAGACGAGGATCATTCCGTGCCGCATCAGCACCATGAAGACGATGGCGACACTCACCAGCACGCCGCCGTGGTCGATTCTCTCATTGCCAAGCAACAGAATGACAGCGCACCACAACTCATTGCGCCGCTGAGCACGTGCAGTTCGATGGATCTTTGGGAAAGTAGTCGCCAAGCTTTTGCTGGATTCCAGTTCGTCACAGAAAAGCCGCCACAACGAAGTTGGCAGGCACAGGATTGGCCGCGCAGACTTGCGCAGACCATCGCGTTGAGGATTTGAGAGGCACGTTCAGCGCCGGACACGATCTCCGGCCCTGCTGACGCATTTACCCGCATGGCGTTCCGTCATGCTTGCGTGTCTCAATCCTTAACTCATCCCACTCATGTTTCGCGTTCTTCTTTTTCTCAGCCTGCCCGCACTTAGCATCGCGGCAGATTTTACACTCTCAGACATCATCAACCGTGTGCGCAGTCACAATCCCATGCTCAAAGCGGCTCGTATGGCCGTTGAAGAAGCTCGCGGGCGCCAGCTTGGTTCTGGCAGACTTGCGAATCCTGAGTTTGGCTACGGCTTTCAGAATCAGAGCAACGTCAGTCCACAAACTGGCGTCTTTTCTATTGATCAAGCCTTTCCCATCACACGCAGGCTCAGCCTGGAAAAGCAACTGACATCGCAACTGGTGGGCGCGGCAGAACTTGAGGTTCGCGATGCCGAGCGCCGATTCATTGCAGAAGCACAAAGCCTTGCCGTGCAACTGCTGTCGCTCACCCAACAACGTGCCTTGCGTCAGCAGCAGACGGCGCTGGCATCAAAACTCTCGGAGTTTGTGCGCGGGCGTGCTAAAGTCGGAGAGATATCTCCTCTCGACGCTGCTCAAGCACAGGTGGATGCCCAGCGGTTGTTGCTAGAGACACGGAAACTGGAGACGCGCAGCGTCAGTTTGCAGGGACAACTCAAGCCAATGTTGGGCTTAAAACCTTCCGATTCGCTGACACTCAGTGGCGATCTACCAAGCCTTACCGTGCCAGGCATGGGAGCGGGCTGGATGCAGCGTGCCGACTATCAGCTTGCTCAGACAAAAATTGCAGCGGCCCTTACTGGTAAAGATCTCGCCAAAGCTCGACGCATGCCGGATGTGACTGCCGGGCTGTTTGCTTCGCGTGAAATGCAGGATGTAACGCCGATCCATCGCGAGCGCACCGGATTCCTCGGCTTCCGCATCTCCATCCCACTGCCGTTTTGGAACCGCAATCAGGGTGAGATCGCCGAAAAGACCGCGAGTGCGGAACGTGCGCGTTTGGAAAGCGAGGCACTGGGCAATCAAATCATCAGCGAAGCTGAAACGGCTCGCCGCGAGATGCAGGCGAACGCCGATCTCGCTGACGAAACGCGCAACAAACTCCTGCCACTTGTCATCGAGCAAACAGACAAGCTCGAAAAAGCTTACGAGGGCGGTCAAACCGATCTCCTCACGGTGTTACGCGCCCGCGAGCAGCGTCTGCACCTCGAAGCCGCCGCGCTGGACGCCGTGCGTGATTTTCACCTCGCGCGCATCCGCTACGAGGCAGCCACCGGCAAGCATGCACCCGCTTTGCCTGCCACTTCCGCAGCCGCGACGAAACGCTAATCTCCTCTATTTCGCCCCTATGAAACTATCACCAGTCAAGATGCTCCTTGCTGCACTCGCCACCTTCAGCGTCGTTCATGCCGCTGATCCGAAGCGGAAGGAAAACACGGTCATTCTTGAAGAGGCTGCGGTGGCGAATCTTCAGCTTGAATTCACCGAAGCGGAAGAAACAACCTTTGAAGAAACCATCTTCTCGCTCGGCCACATTGAGGTGCTTCCAGGCATGAAGGCCATCGTCAGCAGTCGCATTCCTGGTCGTGCATTCTCGGTGCTTGTCATTCCTCATCAGGAAGTCGATGTCGATGCCGAAGTCGCTTGGATTGAAAGCCGCCAGCCCGGTGATCCACCGCCGGTGATCAAACTCAATGCCCCCATCATCGGCACCGTTTCCAAAGTGAACATCGCTCAAGGCCAACCCGTCACGCCGGATCAGGAATTGATCGAAATTCTCGATTTGAGCACCGTCGAAGCCGCAGCCAGCGTGCCACAGCATCTCGCGGGAAAATTGACTCCCGGCGTCAAAGCTCACATCCGCCTCAATGCGCTGCCAGATCGTGTATTCGAGGCCAAACTCGCTCACATCGCCGCCGTGGCGGATGAAACGACTGGCACCATCGAAGCTGCCTTCCATGTGCCAAATCCAGACAAACTGCTGCGCCCCGGCATGAAGGCGGAGTTCAGCATCGTCGTCAGTACACGTGAAGGTGTGATGTCCATCCCGCGTGCTGCTGTGCAGGGCGATGCGGCGGAGCGTTTTGTGTACATCAAAGACTACCAACTCAAGAACGCCTTTGTGAAAACCAGCGTCGTGCTCGGCACACAGAACGATCGCTTCGTCGAGGTCATCAAAGGTCTATTTCCAGGCGATGAAGTCGTCACTCGTGGTGCCTATGCGCTCGGTTTTGCCGGCAAAGGCAGTGTCAGCCTCAAGGAGGCGATGGACGCCGCCCACGGCCATCCTCACAACGAAGACGGCAGTGAAATGTCCAAAGAGCAAATCGCCGCCCGCGAGAAAGAGCACGGCGACCATTATCATGAAGACGGTCACGCTAGCTGGAACATGCTGACGAGCTTTTTCGCAGGCAGCAGTGGCTTGCTTCTGATTCTCCTGATCGTGGCGATGCTGAAGCGCAAGGAGGCGCAGTCATGCTGAACCACCTCATCCGCTTCTCGCTGCACAACCGGCCCTTCATCTTGATGGCGGCTCTGTTGGTGCTGCTGTTTGGCTATCAGACACTCACACAACTGCCGGTGGAGGTATTGCCGGACATGACGAAGCCGACGGTCACGATTTTGACGGAGGCGCCTGGCTTGGCACCGGAAGAGGTTGAGGCGCTGGTTACGCAACCGCTCGAAAGTGCAGTGCAAGGTGTCAGTGGGCTGGATCGCTTGCGCTCGAACTCGGATGTCGGTCTTTCGCTCGTCTTTGCGGAGTTCGGCTGGGGCACGGACATCTATCGCGCACGGCAACTGGTGCAGGAGCGCATGCAATCGGTGCTCAATTCATTGCCGAAAGGTGCCAAGCCGGGCATGACGCCCGTTTCGTCGCTGATGGGAGAAATTTTGCTCGTCGGTCTGCGCAGCAAGGATGGCAAAGTTTTGCCGGTGGAACTGCGCACACTCGCGGATTGGACGATCAAGCGTCGCTTACAGAGCATCAGCGGTGTGGCGGAGGTGCTCACCATCGGCGGTGGCGTGAAGCAGATTCAGGTGCAACCGAATCCACATCGTCTCGCGGCTTATGGCGTCACATTTGAAGAAGTTGAGACTGCGGTGAGCCTTGCAGCTGGAAATGCGACCAGCGGTTATCTGCAAGCCGGACCACGCGAGATCATGGTGCGCAATCTCGGCATGACGACACGTCTGGAAGACATCGCGCATACCATCGTGAAGACCGTGGGCGACCGTCCGGTGCTCATCAGCGATGTGGCGGAGGTCAAACACGCGGTGCAGCCGATGCGTGGCGATGCGAGTGTGAATGGCACGATGGGCGTGGTGCTCAGCATCGACAAAGCGCCTGGTTTTGACACACTGAAGCTCTCACTCAGCATCGAGGCCGCGCTGGAAGAGTTGCGACCTACGCTACCAGCTGGAGTCACCGCAGAGATCATGTTTCGTCAGGGCGACTTCATCGAGCACGCCATTGGCAATCTCAAAGAAGCCATCCGCGACGGTGCCATCATGGTCACTGTCATTCTACTGCTCTTCCTGCTGAATTTCCGCACCACAGCCATCACACTCATGGCCATGCCGCTGTCTTTTGCGGTCACGATCATCATCTTCAAGGTCTTTGGCATCAGCGTGAACTCCATGACGCTCGGCGGACTCGCCGTGGCCATCGGGATGGTCGTCGATGATGCGATTGTCGATGTGGAGAACGTCTGGCGTCGATTGCGCGAAAATCCAAGCAAACCAGCGCTCGAAGTCATCGCCGCCGCATCCAGCGAAGTGCGCAATTCCATCCTCTACGCCACAGTGCTCATCATCTTGGTGTTCATGCCTCTTTTCGGGCTCGAAGGCATCGAGGGTCGACTTTTCACGCCCATCGCCATCGCAACCATCACCAGCATGGCGGCATCGTTTGTCGTCAGTCTCACGGTCATCCCCGTTTTGTGCTCACTGCTGCTCAAACCGGCCCTAGGCAGTCACGGCGACGGTTTTCTCGTGCGCGGCATGAAATTCATCGTCCAGCACACCTTCCTGCGTTTTGCCCTTGGCGCACCGCTACTCGTCATCGCGCTGGCGGGCATGCTTCTCATCGCCTCACTCATGCTTTACCCGATGATGGGCAAAGAATTCCTGCCCGCCTTCAATGAAGGCAGCGCCACCATTTCACTAGTCAATGCGCCGGGAACCTCACTCGCGCAATCGAACGAGATTGGTGAAGTCGGCGTTCGTTTGCTGCAAAGCATCGACGAAGTCAAAAGCGTGGGCCGCCGAGCGGGACGTGCTGAAAAGGACGATCACGTCATGCCAGTCAGCGTGAATGAATTCGATGTTGAGTTTAAGGAGACAGGTCGCTCGCGCGAGCTCGTCTTCGCGGATATTCGAACCAAGCTCAAAGCCATCCCCGGCACCTTTCTCAATGTCGGCCAACCAATTGGGCATCGTCTCTCACACATGCTCAGCGGCGTCTCCGCCAAGATCGCAGTGAAGATTTTTGGCCCTGATCTCGAAGTGTTGCGCGAGAAGGGCGCACAAGTTCGTGATCTCGCCAAAACGATTCCCGGTTTGACCGATGTAAACCTCGAGGCGCAGGTGGCCATTCCGCAAATTAAGATTGAAGTGAATCGTGAGCGTGCCGTCGCATACGGCGTGCAACCTGGTAGACTCAATGAACAAGTTTCGACGTTACTCGGCGGTAAAACGCTGGCGGAACTGCGTGAAGGCCAGCGCACCGTCGATCTTGTGATGCGCCTACCGGAGTCATGGCGTGATTCACCGGAGAAGTTGGGTGAACTGCTCATCGAGACCGATCGTGGCCAGCGCATCCCATTACGACTCGTCGCCGACATCCGCGAAGGCAAAGGCCCCAACGTGATCAATCGCGAAAACACCATGCGCCGCATCGTCATCGGCGCCAACACCGCCGTGCGTGACCTCGAATCACTGGTCAATCAATGGGAAGCCGCTGTGCGTGAGAATGTGAAAATTCCTGAAGGTTACTCGCTCCGTTTTGAAGGAGAATTCCAAGCGCAGCAGGCCGCAGCCAAGCGAATCGCCTTCTACTTCAGCCTCGTGCTGCTCGCGGTGGCTGTCTTGCTTTATGGCTACTTCCACAGCATCTCACTGGCCTTGCAGGTGATGCTGAACATCCCGCTCGCGCTCATGGGTGGCCTCGCGCTGACCTGGGTGCTCATTGATAACATCAGCATCGCCACCATCGTCGGCTTCATCGCGGTGGGCGGTGTAGCTGCGCGCAATGGCATCATGATGATCAGTCATTACCTGCACCTCATGAAGCATGAGGGCGAAAAATTCACACGTGAGATGATCCTGCGCGGCACGCTGGAACGACTCGTGCCCGTGTTGATGACCGCGCTGAGCGCTGGCATCGCCTTGATACCGCTGCTGCTCGCAGCACATGAGCCGGGAAAAGAAATTCTCCATCCCGTGGCCGTCGTCATCGTCGGCGGACTCGTGAGCAGCACCTTCCTCGACCTGATGGTCACCCCCGCTGTCTTCTACCTCTTTGGCCGCAAGGCCGCACTCCAACACACACAACCCAAACCATGAAAACCAAACTCATCCTCCTCTCACTCATCGCCTCCATCACCTTCGGTCATGAAGGTGTCGAACTCGGGCCCAACAAAGGCCGCATCCTCGAATTTAGCAAAAATGAAACCATGCACGGCGAAGTCACCGTCAAAGGTGATAAGTTCCACATTGCCCTGCTCGACAAAGACATGAAACCCGTCGCCATGGCCGAGCAAACGCTCACCGCCACCACTGGTGAGCGCGATAAGCCCACCAAACTCACCGTCGAGAAGGATGCCAAAGGCTTCGTGGTTCCAGTCGTCAAAGCCGGTGAGTGGCTAATCCTTCAGTACAAAGACTCGGCTAAAGCCAAAGCCATCACCGCACGCCTCGAATACAACACCGCGATCTGTGAAGAGTGCAAAAAGGCTGAGTGGGTTTGCGAGTGCAAGAAAGCAGACGAGAAGAAGTAACAACCATCATGACCGACATCTCCCAACTCATTCAAAGCGGTAGCGCCCATGTGTGGCTCTACATTCCCCCGGCTATTTTGCTTGGCGCTTTGCATGGGCTGGAGCCGGGGCACTCGAAGACGATGATGGCGGCCTTCATCATCGCGGTGCGCGGCACGGTGTGGCAGGCGGTGCTACTGGGCCTTTCGGCAGCCATTTCGCACTCGTTACTCATCTGGTTGCTCGCTGGCTTGGCGCTGTATTACGGTGGTCAGTGGAATGTGGAGCACACAGAACCGTATTTTCACCTCGTCTCAGCTGTGATGATCCTGGCGCTAGCTGCGTGGATGTTTCTGCGCACGCGGCGTGAAGTCGCAGAAGCTCATGCGCATACGCATGAGCACACCACACCTCCTTTAGTCGCAAAGTCGAGTGAGCCGGACCAATGGCGGGCTCATTCACACTCTCACACCGAAGCACCGCGACTGCTTGTGGGCGAAACACTGACGCCAAGCGGTCTCATCCTGCCCGCTGGTATGGCAGAGCCAACTCGCAGTGCCAAACAGGGGCCGCATGGCGGCATGTTGCTGGATACGGGTCACGGTTGGCTGGAAGTATCCATTTTTGAAACCAACGTGCCTCCACGCTTCCGCATCTATCCTTGCAAGGCCTCGGGTGAAACGGTGCCGCTACCCAAAGGCACACAACTCGGCATCGAAACCGCACGCCTCGATGGTCGCACGCAAAAATTCGTCTTTGAAGCACGCGACACCTTTTGGGAAGCCACTAGCGAACTGCCGGAGCCGCATGAGTTCCTCGCGGATGTTAGCTTGGGACACAGCGATCACGCTCACACCTATCGACTACGCTTTACCGACGATGCTGATATGGCCGTCGAAGAACCGGAAGAAGACGGCGTGGAATACCAGGACGCGCATGAGCGTGCGCATGCGCAAGACATCGCCAAGCGCTTCGCCAACCGTGCCGTCACGACTCCTCAGATTGTGCTCTTTGGCATCACCGGTGGCCTTATGCCCTGCCCTGCGGCCTTCACCATCTTACTGGTGTGTCTTCAGGTGAAAAAAGTCGCGCTTGGCTTCTCACTCGTCGCCGCATTCAGTTTTGGCCTCGCATTGACGATGGTCGTCGTCGGTGTCATCGCCGCATGGAGCGTGCAGCATGCCCAGCGTCGCTATAGCGGCTTCGGCGAATGGATGCGCCGCGCGCCTTACATTTCTTGTGTGCTGCTGGTGTTGCTGGCAGCATTCATGGCTTGGCAAGGCTGGCAGGGACTGTCTCATCCGCATAGCCATTGATTGTTGAAGGTTCGATTGACGAAGGGACATCTGAATAGCCATTCGGGGACAGCCTCTCCGTAATCTCGCTTCAACGCAGTCGGGTTTCACCCCATGGAGCTTCTGCTGCGGCGCGGGCAGCATGGATGGCAGCGGAGGCCCACTGGACCGACGCCAAAACAAAACAAACAAAACACCACAGATGAACATCCTCAAAAACACGACACTCGCGCTCACGATGGCTCTTGCCGTCTTCGCCCCCATGACCACTCAAGCCGCCGATTCGCTGGCTCCCAAGCAATACGAAAGCTGCCTCGCCGCATGCCAAACTTGCGTCACTGCCTGCGAAGGCTGCGCCACGGCTTGCCTGAACGAGACCGACGTCAAAGCAATGGTGCCTTGCATCAAGCTGTGCCGCGACTGCGCGGACATTTGCAGCCTGTCCGCACAATACATGGCGCGCGACTCCGCCCATGCCGCCCACCTCTGCGGCCTTTGTGCAACGATCTGTGATGCATGCGGCGCTGAATGCGCCAAGCACAAAATGGAGCATTGTCAGCAATGCGCAGAAGCCTGCAAGAAATGTGCGGATGAGTGCCGCAAAATGGCCAAGTAAAGTCGAACAGTGAAAGCTGTCCGGCATTTCTGCCGGACAGCGCATTGTGCCAGACCTTTAACTCAAGTTTCAATGATGCCCTGGGCACCAGAAGTCCTCGTAGCCTCCGCACCAGACATGCCCGTGATGATGGCAGTGGTGACCGCAGAAACGCGTGCAGAGATGTTCGTGAAGAGTCGCGACTTGTTCGAATAACGTGGCCGCTTGAGTCGGCATGATGAGTGCCATTGTGGCGACGAGTGCGAGTGCCGCACCCGCCCATTTCGTGGGACGATTGAGTTGGTTGAATGATTTCATGTGGTGTGCTGTTGGTGTTGTTGAATGCGTGTCCGCCGCATTGGCGGCTGACAGTCCGGCTTCTGACGACAACACGAGCGGCCTATTCACAGCGACTTTTCGAATGTAGGCCTGGTGTGTGCTGCGGTGAAAATCTCGTCTTGCCAAGAACTTCTTTCGCAGCACCGCCGGGCTCTTGTGTGCGCATTGGCCAGTTCGTTGCCGCCAAGAGACGGGCGGGCTTCGCCACACCCATCCTACCTTCCACGCGGCATTGAGAACAAAAAAGTGAGAGGGCTTGAGCACTTTGTAGCGTATAACCCCTGCACACGATGCATCTGCATCGAAGAACCCATGAATCGACTCCGCGCCAACATTCTACTCCTCGCGCTGATCGCGCAGGCTTTGCCTGTGCAGGCGATGATGCGTGTGGATGCGCCAGAGTCCTGCGCCATGGGTTGCTGCGCTTGGCTGGCAGAAGCGGGACTCAGTGAATGCGGATGCGGGAAGACTTCGGAGACTGTTTCACCTGCCAAAGCACCACCAACCAGTAGTCGTGAGTGGGTGACGCAACTTGTTTGGGCTGAACATGATTTTGCAACACCCGCAACGCGGCCACCGAAGAGCTTAGGCGATGTAAAATCGCCATCCAAGGAGCGCAGCGTGTCAAAGCAACTGCATGTGCGGTCGGCAGTGCTGTTCTGCTCGTTTCTGAATTGATTCGGCGTCACTAACGGACGCATTGTGCCCACGCAAATCCATGAACATGCACGGGCGTGGTTCCTTGAACCTTTAACGACTCAATTTTATGAAACGCATTCTTCTTCTCGCCCTCCTTGGGCCTTCGCTAGCCACTTTGGCCTGCGATCATTGCAAAATCCCCAAGCCCGCTGCCGGTCAGCGTGTGGTGGAGTATGATCTCACCATTGCCGAGCAAACGGTGAGCCCCGCTGGCAAGGCCGTGCATGGTTTCACCATCAATGGCGGCATTCCTGGGCCGACGCTGCGCTTTCGCGAAGGAGATTTCGCTCGCATTCGAGTTCACAATCAACTCAAGCACGAAACGACCTCGACGCATTGGCATGGACTGCTTTTACCCAATGAACAAGACGGCGTGCCGCATGTGACCACGCCGCCGATTCAGCCGGGAACGACGCACACCTTTGGTTTTGATCTGCGGCACAGCGGCACGTATTGGTATCACTCGCACACACACTTGCAGGAGCAGAATGGCGTCTTCGGCAGCATCGTGGTGATGCCACGCGATGGTGAACCGGTGAAGGCGGATCGCGAGCAGGTGCTGGTGTTGTCCGACTGGACGAACACAGACCCCATGGAAGTGCTGCGCATGCTGATGCGTGGCAGCGATTACTTTGGCCTCATGCGGAAGAATTCGCAGTCCATCCTCGGCGCATGGCAGCGTGGCAACTTGAAGGACTACTTTGCGCGTGAATGGGATCGCATGATGCCGATGGACGTCTCCGATGTCGGTTACCACGGCTTTTTGATCAATGGACAGCGCCAGACACGCATTGATGGCAAGCCGGGTGAGCGTGTGCGGCTGCGCATCATCAATGCGGGGGCGGCATCCTATTTTTATCTGAACTCATCCGCTGGCCCATTGACCATCGTGGCTGCCGATGGGCCTGCAGTGCAGCCAGTGAAGGTGGATCGGTTCCTGATGGCGATTGCGGAGACTTATGACGTGATCATCACGATTCCGGCGAGCGGCCAGTATGAGTTCCGAGCCACGGCGCAAGACGGCAGTGGACATGTTTCGGCCTTTTTTGGCTCTGGCAGCCTCAAACCGGCCATTGATCCGCCGAAGCCTAATCTTTATCAAATGGACGACATGCTCACGCTGGCGCTCGAAGAGCAGGAAGAGGACGTGCGTGCCTCTTTGAAGCTGCCACGGCCCGGATCGCCCTACCGCGTGCTGAAGTCAGTCAAGGACACGACTTTGCCCGCGAAGCTGCCGCGCCGAAAAATCACACTACACCTCACCGGTGACATGAATCGCTACATTTGGAGCTTTGATGGCAAAACAATCGCGCAGGAGCCCTATGTGATGATCAAGAAGGGCGAGATCATCGAACTTGAGTTGGTAAACGACACGATGATGCATCACCCGATTCATCTGCACGGTCATTTCTTCCGCCTTCTAATGGGAAACGGTCGTTACTCACCGCTGAAGCACACCGTCGATGTGCCGCCTATGAGCAGGCGCACCGTCGAGTTTGAAGCGAACGAGGCCAAGGACTGGATGTTCCACTGCCACATTCTTTATCACATGATGTCCGGCATGGCCCGTGTCTTCCGTTATGAGGACGAGGGCACGCCGAAGCCGGAGCAATCAAACAAGCCGGAAGATCACACCCTACATCACGCCGCTGGCCTGGGAGAGCATAATCACGACATGTCCTATGTCTGGGGGGCGGCAACTCTTCAGTCCAATATGAGTAGTGGCTTGCTCACCTGGATGAATCCGAAGAACGATCTCCTGCTTGCGTGGGAAGTCGGTTGGGCACGCTTCTCGAAGCCTCAATACGAGATCGACGCGCTCTACCAGCGCTACTTCAACATGAACTTCCAGGCCTTCGCCGGCTACCGCTTCAGCAATCATGACGATGCGGGCAATCGCATCGTTGCAGGCATCAATTACCGCCTGCCGCTCATGATTTGGGCCGACCTCAGCGTCGATAGCGAAGGCAACGGCCGCTTTCAGCTCTCCAAGCGCTTTCAGCTCACGCCACGTCTCGGAATTTCAGGCTACGCCTTCTACGATACCGGAAGCCAGTGGGAATGGAGCGCTGCAGCCGACTACACCCTCACGCGCAATACCTCACTAAGCCTTTCCTACCACAGCGACTACGGCCTCGGTGCCGGACTGCTTTACCGCTTTTAATCCAAACCCAAACCACCCAATAGTATGAAAACGAAACTCGCCGCCCTCATAACCTCCGCCATACTCGCCCTCAGCCTCAGCGCTGCGGATGTGAAACCCTATCCGCTCAAAACCTGCCTCGTCAGCGGCAACGAACTCGGCAGCATGGGTGCACCGATTACCAAGGTCTATGAAGGCCAGGAGATCAAATTCTGCTGCAAGCCCTGCATCAAGAAATTCGAAGCCAATCCGGCCAAGTATCTGACGAAGCTGCCGAAATAGGATCTAACTGATGCGCAAATCACCCGTGATTCCATCTCCCTTGAATCCCTTGCTTCTAATGACCTTATATTTTTAGAGGGTTTCAGTCACCTGCGGTGTTTGATCCTTTCAATGAGAACCCATTTGAGCTCACGATGAATCACAAGAAAGCCCTAACGAGGCTGGCTTTCGCGCTAGCATGGGCGGCATATTCATCGTGGGCTGTCGCGCAGGATCCCTTTGCTGATTTGGACGCAAAGGCATCGGGAAAACCGTTGCCCACTGCGGCTAATGATCCGTTTGCAGATTTGGATGCATCCCGTTCGCTAAACCTTTTGCTCCCGCCACTGAGCACAAGCAAAGAACAAGTAACCACAACCGAAAAACTCACACCGCTGCCGCCTCTAGTTACTGGTGGCTCAATGCTTGCAGCCTCGCCTTCTGCAACAGCAGGCACATTGAAGCAGGATGTGGAGCCGACTTTTTTCGGCAACTTGCTGGGCGAGGGCTTCGCTTTCCGCAAAGAGATCATGTCACTCATCTCGCGTAGTTCAGATGCGGCAAGTTTGGGCGCAGCGGCCGATGGTTTGTATTCGCGCCAGTCAGTCGGCTTTGAGATCCTGAAGAAGTTCTCCACCAAAACGGCTACCGTCGCCGCCTTCGATTTGCAGATGCGCTTTGTGCGCCGAGACAACTTCCATGAGGTGCTCAATGACGTGGAAGGCGCGAACCGCAGTGGCTGGTTTCTCGAATACCATAATTTTTACTTGGATTTCTACAACGTCTTCAATCCGCTGCTTGGCGACAAGGCCCGCAGCAGCAATGTGGGCCGTTTCAATCTGCGCGTTGGTCGCTTCTACCTGCCGTTTGGTCTCAATCTTCAGACCGATACGCACGGCCCTGTGCTTCAGCTCTCCAACGAACGCAACTTTGGTTTCGAGCGTGACTGGTATGCGGGCTTCTGGGGCTCCATCAATCCTCATCTCAATTACGACATGTATTACCTGCTTGGCTCCGGCTACAACGCCGCGTTCAACGGCCAGAGTGGCCTGCTCGGCACACGGGTGAGTCTGTCCAACAAGTATCTCAACGAATACGGCCTCGAAGGGGGGCTGGCATTCATGACTGGCCAGCGCTTGTCCCAGCATGCGCTGGAGCGCAGCCCCTCGGTGATGATGGCCGCCGCTGGCGGTGAGGTCATCAACACCATGCGCTATGGTGCGGACATGCGCTGGCGGCACCTCGTTCCCACCGGGTCCATCACGCTGACGGCGGAACTCAGTGCTGGCCGTGATGAGAGCGACAAAGTCATCACGCAACTCTATCAGGCCGACTATCTGACGGTGAACCGCAAGTTCGGTGCCAGCGTGCAATACCGCCAATTCAATCAGGGCATTCAAGGAACACCAGCTCCCATGAGCCGGATGGATTGGAATGGCGGACGAACGGACGCGTCGATCATCGGCGAATTGTCATGGTATTTCCGCAACGATCTCGGCAACTCCAACCTTCATTGGATCAAACTCAACGTCGAACGTAAAACTGAAGCCATACAAGGTCGCCAGGACACCATTCTCACCCTGCAATACTATCACTACTGGTAACCCGCCCACCCTACGCACATGAAACACATCGCCTTACTCCTACCCATGCTGCTGCTTCTGCTGCTGCCAGCCAGAACCTTTGCCGCAATCGGCTGTACACTCAGCAATCCCGCACAGGATTTAAAATACCTCTATCCCGAGATGACCACCTACAAGGAGGAACTGCGGCAACTCGACCAGATGAAGAACGGCGCGGACCTTTTCAAAAAACTGCGCGCACGACTCGGTAGCGATCTCGATCCTGTCTATGAATCCTACGAGACGCCTTACACAGTCTATTCCATCTTCAAAGGCAGCGATCTCATCGGCATCGTGCATGGCGTTAACGTGCCCGGCAAAGGCGGCGTTATTCAAGTGTTCATCTCGGCCGAGCCTGGCTCTGGCGAGATCAAAAGCTTTTTCTTCCAGCGCATCGAAAGCCCAGCGGCGAAGGCGCTGAAGAAAAAGGATTTCCGTGAGCAGTTTAACGGCCTCACGCTCGCCGATTTCTACAAGCACGACTACTTCGCCGTGGCCGAACCCACGAGCGACAAAGACAAAGTGGGCCGCATCGCCGCACCGGATGTGGGCGAGGCTGGCAAGCAGGACTACCAGGCCTCTCTGCGTGGCCTCCGCAAGAACCTCGTCCTGCTCGACATGTTCGTCTTTGGCCTCAAATACGAGGCCTACTACCAGCGCTCGCAGGAGTCGCTGGCGAAGTCCAAAGCGAAGTAAAGAACCCAAAACACACACTCATGAAACCCATTCTCACCCTTTGTGCCGTCATCCTCTTCGCCGCAATTGCGGCCATCGCTTGGAAATACACCGGCGGCGAAGACCACCATGGCCAAGCCTTCACCGGTCTGCCATCGGCGGCGATCACGGATCTCGCCACACGGCCCGCTGATTTCATCGGCAAGCCGGTGAGCGTCCGCGGCAGGCTGATGAAGCAATGCAAGATGTCAGGCTGCTGGTTCTACCTCGTCGATCCCGCAGACAGCGGCGGGCGGGAGTTGTTTGTGGAGATGGGGGACACCACCCCGACGCTGCCCAAACGCGTGGGTCAAACCGCGCACGTCGAAGGCCAGCTCATCAAGTATGGCGACGCCTACCAGTTCATCGGCATCGCTGTCACCTTTGAAAAGGATCCCAAGTAATGAACCACATTACCCTCGCTTCAAAAAATCTGCTGCGTCGCCCGGTGCGCAGCTTACTCACCGTCGCAGGCGTATCGCTTGCGGTGGCCGTCGCGGTGAGCCTCGGCGGCTTCAATCTGGGCTATCGCCAGGCGCTTGACCACAGCATTGAGCGTCTTGGCTTCCAGATGATGATCATGGCGAAAGGTTGCCCGTATGAAGCCGCCACCATGATGCTCAAAGGTGGCACCGGCCTGCTCTATTTGCCTGCCGAAATTTACGGCACGGTGAAGTCGGATGAGTCCATTCTCTCCATCACGCCGATTTTTGTCGGCGTCGCGGCCAAGGAAGGCAGCAGCATCCGCGATGATGAAGGCACCAAATCATTTTCCATTATCTCCGGCATCGACACCGCTTCCTTCGTGACGATGAAGCCGTGGCTGCAATTCAAAACCGGCACAGGATATGATGGCGGACGTTGGTTTTCCCAGGACTCGACCACCGAAATCGTGCTGGGCTTTGAAGCCGCACAATACGAGCAGCGCAAAGTCGGCGACACCTTCTATGCCACCGTCACGCCCAATGGCCAGACCGAAGCGAAGACGCACGAGTTTAAAATTACCGGCATCCTCGACCGCACTGGCACGCAGGACGACGGCACCGTCTTCATGCCGTTGAAAAATGCCCAGACCATCTTTGGTCGCCCCACCGATCTAACCATCATCGGCATTAAGCTCAAAAAGTTCGGTGCAGTCGAGCTACGCGAGTTTGAAGGCCGCTGGCTGAAGATTCCCGAGGTGCAGGTCGTGAGCCTGGAACAGGTGAAAGGCACGCTTGTCAGTCTCGTCGGCACCGCCCAGGTGATGATCGCCGCCGTGGCAATCATCGCCGTCATCGTCGCGGTCATCGGCGTGGTGAACACCATCTTAATGAGCGTCTATGAGCGTACTGGAGAGATCGGCGTGATGAAAGCCATCGGTGCGTTTCGCAGTGACATCTTCAAGCTCATCTGGCTCGAAACGCTCGCCGTATGTGTCACTGGTGGCGTTATTGGTTGCCTCATGGCCATTGTGGGGGCCAGCCTCGTCGAGGCAGCGATCCGTGCCTTGATCAATCTTGGCGTGCAGGGTTCCATCGTCAGCACCACGCCCGGTTTGATCGGCGGCGCGTTGGTCGTGTCCATTTTGCTCGGCTTTTTTGCAGGGCTCTATCCAGCGTGGCGTGCCGCCTCTATGCGTCCCATCGAAGCCATCCGTGAAGGAGAATAACTCATGAGCACGGCATCACACACACTCATCATTCGTGGCCGTGGCCTCAAGCGACACTACCAGCGTGGCATTGAAACCGTCAAAGCGCTCGATGGCGTGGACATTGACATTCACACTGGCGAGATGGTCGCCATTCTTGGCCCTTCAGGCTCAGGCAAGACCACGCTCGTGAATCTGCTCTCCTGTCTGGACGCTCCTTCCGCTGGAGAACTCAGTCTCGATGGCAAAGAAGTCGCGGGACTTGCGGAAGACCAGCTTGCGGGTGCTCGGCGTGGCACGCTGGGTTTCATCTTCCAAAAGTTTCACCTCATTCCCACGCTCACCGTTGCCGAAAACGTCGAGCTGCCGCTGATGTTTTTGAATCGTCCTGCGGATCGCAAGGCCACCATCGCCGTGCTCGACAGCGTCGGCCTCGGCAAACGTGCTGATCATCTGCCGAAGGAGCTTTCTGGCGGCGAGATGCAGCGCGTCGCCGTCGCGCGTGCGCTCATCACTAAGCCTAAAGTGATGATCGCCGACGAACCCACTGGCAACCTCGACAAAGCCACTGGCGAGGCCATTTTCGCCCTGCTGCACAATCTCGTCAAAGACCAGGGCCTCACCGTCATTCTCACCACACACAACCTAGCGCTCGGCCATCAGGCCGACCGTGTCATCACCCTCGAAGACGGCCGGATCGTGAGGGAAGAAGCTGGCAACGCGGCATAATCATCAGATATCGGCTAGACAATGCTCAGCACCCGCCTCGTTAAAGATTCTGAGAGGGGTTGGCGGCGATGTGGAGTTGCACTGGATGAACGCCTGACATGGCGCTGAACCAAAAAAATAAAACAACCCCACCATGAAAACAAAACTCACACTCCTCGCGGCTGTCATCCTTGCAGGCATTGGCTCCACCGTCGCCCTTGCTGGCCTCGACAAAGCGGCTCCTGCGGCTGAAAAACCTGCGGGAATGAGCTGCTGCGCCAAGATGCAGACCGCTCCTGCTCCAACGGCTGACAAAGACGCACCTGCAACAACGGGCACGAGCTGTCACGCTAATGCGACGGCCCAGGATGCTGCTCCGGTGAAAACCAAAAGCTGCTGCAACAAGTAATGGCCGCTCTAGCCCACAACCCGTCAGGCATCGGATGATCTGGCGGGTTGTGTTTCATCCATCAACCGCCAATCTTGCTCCGCCATGAATGACAACGAACTCCATGATCTGATCCGTCAGACTCAACCGAAGCTGGATTTCCAGCCTTCGTTCCAGCGTGAAATCTGGGCGCGCATCGCTGTGGCCGAGAATCAATCTTGGTCGGCGCAATGGCGGCGATTGAGCGAGCCGTTGTTTCGTTGGATCGCTCAACCAGCACCCGCCTTGGCTGCGGTGACGACCATGTTGATCTTGGGGGTCGGCCTTGGACGGATGATCACGCCGGACAACAGTCACACTGCCATGCGCAGTGCTTATTTGGCTTCCATCAATCCCGCATCTGCGGCTCACGCGAGCCATGCGCCATGAAAAGAGGCCTCTGGATCATCATCGCGGCATTGGTCGCCGGTCTGGCGAGTTTTTGGATCACTCGCAGCCAATGCTGCTGCTCCTTGTCAGATTCCAGCGCTGAACATGAAGAGCATTCACTCCTGCCTGAACTGGCCTGGCTTCGGCATGAATTCAAACTGACCGATGAGCAGTTTGCCAAAGCCTCCGAGTTACACGTTGCCTATCGGCCGACCTGTGAAGCTCTTTGCGCGAAGGTGATGGCCTCTCATGCAAAGATCAAAAAGCTCGTCGATAGCGGCACGCAGGTTTCACCGGAACTCACGTCTGCTTTGCAAGAGCATGCAGCGCTGCATGTGGAATGCCAGACGGCCATGCTCACCCATCTCTACCAGACTGCCACGTGCTTCACACCCGAGCAGTCACGCAGCTATCTGGATGCCATGCTGCCGCAGGTCATCGAGATGGCCATGGAGCCCGGAACCACTCACAGCGGTCACTGAACCACTTCCCAGCATGGATTTCAGTCACGATGCCGATGTAGTGCTCATGCAGCGACTCGCTGGCGGTGAAGACCTCGCTTTGAACGAGCTCATGTCGCGTTGGCGCGAGCGTGTCGCTGCCTTTCTCCTGCGCATGGTCGGAGATCACGCCACAGCCATGGATCTCACGCAGGAGACCTTTGTGCGCCTCTACACCAGCCGCCACAGCTATAAGCCGATGGCCGCTTTCTCGACTTATCTGTTTCACATCGCAGCCAATCTCGCGCGCAGTCACGCCCGATGGAAAAGCCGCCATCCTACGGTGCCAATGGAGGATGAGCAGGGCGACCTCGTTCACGAACCCGTTGATCCGCAACTCTCTCCCGATGATACAGCCGCGCTGCATGAAAAAACCGCGATGGTGAACAAGGCCATCGATGCATTACCCATCGACCTGCGTGAGGCCCTGATGCTCTTCACCGTTCAAGACATGAGCCATGCCGACATCGCCGCCACGCTCGGTTGCTCTGCTAAAGCCGTGGAAGTGCGCATTTACCGTGCGCGGCAGATGCTTAAGGATGCATTGAAGTGCTACGGCGCTTGAGCGCGGCTTGATCAGTTGTGCGCGGATATTGCGATGGTCGAGGGTTTTGGTGACGCACGGAGTTTATACAGGTGAAGGCAGTCAAACCATCTGCCAAAACACACAAACCAAACACAACCATGAAAACGAAACTTATCCGTTCCACCCTCCTCGGTATTGCTGCACTCAGCACACTGGCCCTCGTCTCCTGCCAAGCGCCTGCCAAGTGCCACATGCCAACCAGCGCCGTGACCTGTTCCAAATGTCATACTATTCACTTCAATGCACCCGGCACCGGTGTTGGTGCTGCTGGAGCGAAGGGCGGTATCGTTACGATGCGCCATGCCGATAGCATGTCATGCGCGGATTGTGAAAGTAAGGTAGTTGCCATGCTGAAGACGGGCAATATCACGCAACACACCTGCAAGACCTGTGGCGGCACACTGCACCACTGCTCCACCCACTAATCTGAGCCGAGACACAAGCCGCCAGCGTCAAAACGCTGGCGGCTTTTTTATTTAATACAGAAATGTCGAGGGGTTGATGCGGCGGTGGAGTTGCACCTCATGACCGGCTGAATGGTTCGGTCACTCAACTCAAACCAACACCCCCATGAAACTGACCCTCGCTCTCCTCTTCTGCGCTAGCACCCTCTCAGCTGCTCCCGCTGCCTACCCGCTCAAAACCTGCCTCGTCAGCGGCAATGAACTTGGCAGCATGGGCAAGCCGATTAACAAGGTTTACAACGGCAAGGAGGTCAAACTTTGCTGCAAGCCCTGCATCAAGAAGTTCGAAGCCAATCCGTCCAAATATCTTGCCAAGCTGCCGCAGTAACACGCCGCCAGCAGACTGTTTAGAAAGGAAGTTGACCTTGGCGCTCTGCATGTGAAAACAGGGCAGCTCATGCATCTTCTGTTCGACACACTCATCCTTCATCTCGATCCAGCACCGCATGACGGTGCTTGGAATATGGCGGTGGATCAGGCTTGGTTGGAACAGAGTGAGTTGCCGGTGCTGCGCGTGTATCGCTGGGATCAACCGACGGTAACGATTGGTTATGCGCAGAATTTAACGAAGCTCGCTGCTGCTTTGCCAGCATGGCCCGTGGTGCGACGATGGACGGGCGGCGGCGTGGTGCTGCATGACAATGACTTCACCTATTCGGTGATCGTGCCTGCGTGCCAGCCGTGGTCACAAACGAACCCGTTAGACAGCTATCGGCTCATTCATGAGTCATTGGCGAAGGCATTGGATGATGGCAGCCGACTGGCGGGGCCGGAGGATTTGATTGAGGCACCATTTTGTTTCGTGGCACCGGCTTTGCATGATGTGGTGCGTGGAAAGGAGAAAATCGCAGGAGCAGGGCAGCGGCGAGGCAAGTTGGGGCTGCTTCATCAAGGCAGTGTGCAGCAAGTGCTGCTGAAGGATGAGTTCTGGCCACGCTGGGCTATACAGTTGGCCAAAAATGTGATCGTGAAGTCCGAGATGACTCCATCCATGATTGCACGCGCCAATGAACTCACCGCGAAGCGCTACAGTCTGAGTTCGTGGCTCAACGAACGGGAGGACCTGTTGGGATGACGCGGATCTTCGTCTATGGGACGCTGAAGCGTGGCCGTAGCAATCACCACTGGCTTGAAGGGCAGCGCTTCATCGCTGAAGCACGCACGTTGCCGATTTACCGGCTGTTCGACATGGGCGGCTATCCTGGCATGATTCGCGATGACAATGGCATGGCCGTCGAAGGTGAGATATGGGAGGTCGATGCAGGTGGCTTGGCTCGGCTCGATGAGCTGGAGGACATCGAAGGTGGTGAATACGAACGCGTGATGCTCGAACTCGAGGGTGATCGCGTCGAAGGCTATCTCTTTCTTCACGATGTCAGCGGCAGGCCGGATGCGGGTGCGTGTTGGTAATCAGCCTGCGCCGAAGAAGCCACCGAGCTTCCCAATGCGTGTAGGATGGCGGAGTTTGCGCAGCGCCTTGGCTTCGATTTGACGGATGCGCTCGCGGGTGACGCTGAACTGCTTGCCGACTTCTTCGAGCGTGCGGTCGGCACCGTCGCCAAGACCGAAGCGCTGTTCAAGAACCTCACGTTCGCGTGGATTGAGGGTATCGAGCACGTCGCGGAGCTTGTCGCGCAGCAGGTGCATGGCGGTGAGTTCCATCGGATTGCTGGCTTCTTTATCTTCGATGAAGTCACCGAACTCGGTGTCGCCTTCGCTTTCGCCGACCTTGGCCTGCATGGACACCGGTTGCTGCGAGAGGCGCAGAACGGCGTTCACGCGTTCGACGGGGAGATGAATCTCCTCGGAAATTTCTTCGGGCGTCGGATCGCGACCAAGCTCTTGTAGCAGTTGCTTGTGCACGCGCATGAGCTTGTTGATCGTCTCGATCATGTGCACCGGAATGCGGATGGTGCGCGCCTGATCGGCGATGCTGCGGGTAATGGCTTGGCGAATCCACCACGTGGCATAAGTGCTGAACTTATAGCCGCGTTGATACTCAAACTTCTCAACGGCGCGCATGAGGCCCATGTTGCCTTCTTGAATCAAATCGAGGAAGGACAAACCACGGTTGGTGTATTTTTTGGCGATGGAAATGACGAGGCGTAAATTCGCCTCGATCATTTCAGTCTTAGCCTTCGTGGAATCACTGACGTGCTTGAGGGTGTCGGTGATGAGTGTGCGGTAGTCAGCCGCGGTCATCCATGATTCGAGTTCAAAGGCATGCACGGCCTCTTTTGCGGCCTCGCTGCGCGGATGTTCCTTGAGATTGCGCTCCAAAGCACCCAAGTCCAGCAGTCGCTGCTGTAGCAGGGTGACGAACTCCTCAGTGATCTTTGCTTTGAAGTAAAACTTCTCACACTGGCGGAAGAATGAGGCCCGCAACTCTCCAAATTCTTCCAAGGCGGCGACACGCTTGCGTGGGCCAATACTGTTGAGGGTGGTAAACAGTTTGGCAGTCTTTTCGTGTGTCTCGCGGCACTGTTCGAGCAGAGGCTTCAGTTTCTTGAAGTAGGCTTCGCGTTCGTCGGCCTTACGGTCACTCACTAAGCGGTCAAAACGCTCGACACCATTGATTAGCGCCTCGGCAAACTGAAGGTAGGCCTGGCCAATGAAACCGATCGTATGTAGGCACTGACGCAGACTCAGATCTGCCTTTTCGATGCGCTTGGAGATATGGATTTCCTGTTCGCGAGTGAGCAGCGGCACTTGGCCCATCTGGCGCAGGTACATGCGGACGGGATCATCGAAGACATCGAGTTTGGCCGAGGCGGCGTCGCGTTCGGCGGTAATGCGCTCACGGGCGGCGCTGTGGCGTGCTGCGACGCCATCGACATCGTCGGTGATCTTGATCTCCATCGCACGTAGTCGTGTGATGAGGGCGTCCATCAGGTCCGGCGTGACGAAACCGGATGGCAGGGCCTCATTGATGTCATCCCAGGTCAGGTGATCATGCTCGCGGGCGGTGCGAATGAGATCGCGCAAACGCGCCTGCACGTCGGGCGAGTGGATGTCGTCGTGCGTGACATTGGCAAGATTTGCGAGGCTGCCCGCATAGCCATTCTTCGGCGGACGACCGCGACGGCGTTTAAGCGGCTGGCCATCAGGACCGACGGCGATGACAGGCTTCTCTTTGGGCGGATGAATGCGTGGCCTGCCGCGACCGCGCTTCAACGGTACATCAGAGCCGCCCGCAGCCATGGCTGCAGACGCTTTGCTGGCGGCGTTAGAACGAGTTCCGTTTTGTGAGCTTTTAGAGACGGCCATACATGCCTCGGGGGTTCCGGGAGCGTCGGTCAGGGGGGAGAACTATTCGGGGAGCCTTTCGCACGGTCAAGGCATTCTTTGCGCAGTGCACTTAACTCTACGACCTGCTGCTGCAACTGCTCCATCTGCTCGTTCGACAGGTTCGGCTGGCGCAGTTTCGCCTGGGTGCTTTGGATCAGGCTCTGAAGCCGCACGATTTCGAGCGAGTAGAGCGCCTGCTGCGCCTCATTGAGCCCGCCGGGCGGGTGGGGTCGCGCCTGAAGCTGGGCAAACGCAGATTCCTGGTGCCGCTCAAGCCCGGCGAGGAAGGCAAGCTGCGACGTTTCCTCGAGTGGATCGTAGCGGCTGCGCCATAGTAGTGAAAGTAGTTCTGTGCCTGGCACTTCGCGTAGCATGTCCGCGCAGTCCGTTTCCCGCAGCCAGTGGAGGACTTGTGCGTCACCCAACACCATCTGGCAGAGTAACACGGCCGTCTTGTTTTGTGAGGCGAGTAGCTTTTTCGCGTCGTCGATCACATTGCCAGACGAATTCGCGGCGCGCTGAGTGTTAGAGCCGTTTTTCTGCTCATTGCCAGCCCGTTTGACCATGGCGTTGAGTTGCTCTTCGGAAATTTCGAGCAGTTTGGCCACTTTGTTCACGGCGGCGATGCGCTGAGCCACGCCTGTGAAGATGCTGATCGCATTTGCCACCTGTTCAGCCATGCGCACACGCTCGGCCATGCCGTCGCCCTTTGCGCTGGCGCGCATATGGCGAATCTGATGCTCCAAAAACTCCGGTGCGTCCGTGATGATGGTGCGCAGTGCGTCCGCGCCATCTTTGCGAATGAGCGAGTCCGGGTCCTCGCCCATGGGCAGCGCGGCTACGCGGACATTGATCCCTTGCGGCGAGAGAATGCGGAAGGCTTTTTCCGTGGCATCGCGGCCCGCATTATCGCTGTCGTAGCAAAGAATGACTTCGTTGCAGACACGCTTGAGCATTTTTGCGTGATGCTCGGTGAAAGCGGTTCCTTGTCCCGCGACGACGTTTTGAAAACCGGCCTCGAATACCATGATCATGTCGATCTGGCCTTCGCAGATGATCGCATGGTCGGCTTTCGCGATGAAACGCTTTGATTTGTCGAAACCGAACAGCACGCGGCTTTTGCTGAACACCGGTGTCTCGGGCGAATTGACGTACTTGCCGGTGTTTTCCTTCTTTTCGAGCAACCGGCCGCTGAAGGCGATCACATCGCCGTTATCATTGCGGATGGGAAACATCAGGCGGTGCCGCCAGCGCGGGTAAGCACGGCCACCCTGTCCGTGCTCGTCCTGATCTGCCACGCTGAAGATGCCAGCGTCGATCATCGCCTGTTCGGAGATTTGCTGCTGTGCCATCCATTCGCGGTAAAAAGCCTTGTTCTCCGGCGCATAGCCCATCTGCCAGCGTTTCGCCATGTCCGCATTGATCCCACGTGCTTTGAGGTAGTCACGGGCCGGTGCGGCCAATTGATGCTTCATGAGCAGCAGATGAAACCACTCTGCCGCCTCACGATTGGCGCGCAGCAGCAACGAGCGGTGTTTCGCCTCAGCCTCGGCGTTCGCGTCCCAGACTTCTTCGACGATGCGGATGCCTGCGGCATCAGCGAGACGTTTCACGGCCTCCACAAAAGAGAGGCCGTCATGCTCCATCACAAAACGGATGGCTGTGCCGCCCGCACCACAGCCAAAGCAGTGATAGGTGCCACGCGAGGGACTGACGTTGAAGGATGGCGTGCGCTCGTTGTGAAACGGGCACAGGCCGAGGTAGTTTGTGCCCGCCTTGCGCAGTTTCACGGCACGCCCCACCAGCGCCACGATGTCCGTGGCGGCAATCACCTGCTGGATGGTTTCCTCCGGGATGCGCGACATGGGGAGAGAGTGCGAAGCAGGACGGTCGCCGCAACTTCATGACGAAATCTTTATTGGCCTCGGTTCCGCCTCTCGCTATAAACATCCCCACCATGCAATCCAGCCAGACTTCCTTCTCCCGTCGTCGTTTCCTGACCACCAGCGCCGCCGCGTTGGGTTTTCCTACAATCATTCCGGCCACAGCGCTTGGCAAAGGTGGACGGCCGGCGCCCTCGGAGCGCATCACAGTGGGTGCCATCGGCTGGGGAACCATCGCGGGTGATTGGACTCCTTCCTTTTTGAGCAATCCCAAGTGCCAGGTCATCGCCGTGGCCGATCCGATGAAGGAATACAACCACTACGGCTACGACGGCAAGGAAGCTGGCGGACGCGAGGCTGGGCGCAAGATCATCGACGAGGCCTACTCGAAGGCGGAGCACAAACCGACAAAAGTCTGCACCGCCTACGCCGATTTCCGCGAGATGATGGAGAAGGAGGACCTCGACGCTGTGCAGGTCTCTACACCGGATCACTGGCACGCTTACATGGCCATTTATGCCGCCCGCAAAGGCAAGCACATCTACGGCCAGAAACCGCTGGCGCTCAATATCGCCGAAGGTCGCCGCATGAGTGACGAGGTTGCAAAGGCTGGAATCACCTGGCAGACCGGGAGCCAGCAGCGAAGCGATGTCTATTTCCGCCTTGCCTGTGAGCAGGTGCGCAATGGCCGTATCGGTAAGCTCAAGAAGGTGCGCGTTGGCCTGCCTGGTGGGCACAAAAACTGGAATGGCATGGCCGACCAGATCAATCCCGCACCGCTGCCTCCTGATTTCGATTATGAAATGTGGCTCGGCCCTGCGGAGCAGATGGACTATCGCCCAGCTTTGCTGCCGCTGAACTGGCGGCATAACTTCAACTTCTCCGGCGGCATGATCACCGACTTCGGAGCGCACCACATCGACATCGCGCAATGGGGCATGGGCACCGATTTGACCGGCCCTGTCGAAATCAAAAACGTCAGCGGCAAGATGGACGCCAAAGCGCTCTACAATACCGCCAGCGAGTTCTCCTTCGAGTGCGTGTATGAAAGCGGCGTGGTCATGCATGTGGCCAGTCCCGAGCACAACCTCATGCCTGAAATAGCCGCGACGCAGAAGGACCCGAAAAAGCCCTTCGATCAAGTCGGCGTCTTCTTCGAGGGCGAAGATGGCAAATGGATCTACGTGAACCGTGGCAAGATCCAGGCCAGCAATCCCGACATCCTGCGCGATAAGGCCCGTGAAGGCGAAGTCCACCTCTACGAGAGCAAGGATCACACCGACAACTTCCTCTCCTGCATTTACGACGGCAAACCGACTGCTGCAGCGATCGAGGTTTCGCATCGTAGCATCAGCATTTCACACCTGGCGAACATCGCCATCCGCAGTGGCAGTGTATCGTTGAAGTGGGATCCCAAGTCCGAGACCATCGCCGACAACAGCGCTGCGTCGAAACTGCTCTTGAAGGAATGGCGTAAGCCATGGGCGCTGTGATGATTTGATCATTTCCTATCCTATGCCTCACCAATGTTCAGTTCTTGCCAGCATGGTTGCCATTGCGGTGATCTGCTGGCAGTGCTTGGCACGTGCGCAGGAGCCTGAGACGATCAAGATTGGAGGGCAAAAACCACTGGAGACGCTGCCTTCTCTTTCACCGATGTTGCCTTCGTTAAATCTGCCTGCGGCACCGAAAGTAGAAGTAAAACCGGAGGAGCCTGCCATCAAGCCAGCACCACCGCCGTTGCCCACGAATGAGTCTCTCATCATCACGGGTCCGATCCTGCAGGCTTATCTTTATGTAGAACCGTATCAGACCCGGTTTGAGGTGTTGTTTGATGCTGCTACGATGATGACATGGCTTGAGCCCGATGTGGTGGTGCCAAAATCGCTAACCACGCAGCAGCAGAAACAGTTGTGTGATAAGGCAGGCACGCGTGCCGCCGAATGGTGCGCCCTCAGAACTGGAGATGAAACGCTGCCCATACCGCAACCGCTGATTAATGTGATCAAGGGGTTGCCCGGGAATACGTTGCCGATCAAGGAAGACGAGGAGGTGGCGCTGAACCAGGCGATGATCGGATTTATCTGGGAGTTTGCCACGCCACCGGGGCCAGATGAGTTGAATGTGACTTGGAAAGGCTGGATTCAAGGCGCCACGAAGCTGCCGGTACGTGTCTTTTTTGGTCCTTTGAGCGAAACGGGTGAGATTCATTCAAGTGTCAAAACCTATCGCTGGCGCAATCAAGGTCGTCTGCCGCGCCCTGCACCATTGGCCGCGGTGCCGCAGTTTGAGATGCCGAAACCTACGCGCGTGCCGCTTGGTGGCATTCTCTGGCTTCTCGGTGGCATTGTTTTCTACACCTACCTCAAGATCACGGATCACAAGCTGCCCGGCGGCAGCCTGCCGTTTATTGCCGTCTGGCTGCTGGGGGCCGTGCTCATGAGTCAGTTGCTGGTGATTCCGGTTCAAACTGGTTCATCCAGCCCCTCAGTGACGCAGGTCGATGAGGCACAAAAAATCGTCGCACCCCTGCTACGCAATGTGTACCGCGCCTTTGATCATCATATCGAATCCGATGTCTATGACGTCCTCGCCCGAAGTGTTGATGGCGAGTTGCTGCGCAAACTTTATCTCGAAACGATTCAGGCGCTCACACTTGATGGTCGCGAAGGAACACGAGTTACTATCGCCGAATTCTCCGCCACCGTGGACAAAGTGGCGGAAAACCCTAAGGGCGCTGGCTTCGTGGCTGACTGCAATTGGATGGCCCGCGGCATCGTTGGCCACTGGGGCCACAGCCATCCCCGTGTAAACATCTACAACGCCCGCATCACCATCACGCCCGCCAAAGGCGAGTGGAAGCTCACTGGCCTCGAAGTGCAGGAAGTGCGGCGTTTGTAGTTCGGGCTTTAGCCCGTTCGTCTGCAAATAGATGCCTGAGTCGGAGCGTATGCATCTGTATCATGCGCCGACTCCTGCCCTTCCTCGCTCTTCCTATCCTCGCCGCCGATCTGCCGCCGGACAAAGGCAATATTATCCCTGACAGCGCCAGGCGCCCCGCCGTCATCACGGGCAAATCGACGCTCGCTTTGCCAAAGCACGATCTGCAAGACGGTTACACGCTTGAGGTCGCCGCCGCAGCACCACTCGTCACGCATCCGATCATGGGCTGCCTGGATAACAAAGGCCGCCTCTTCGTCGGCGATGCCACAGGTGTGAATTGGAACAAGAAGCAGCTTGAGGAAAATCCGCCAAACCGCGTCCTTATGCTCGAGGATACCGACAAGGACGGCAGCTTCGATAAGAGCACCATCTTCGCCGACAAGATGACCTTCCCGCAGGGCGCGTGCTGGCTCAACGGCAGCCTCTACGTCGGTTCACCGCCCGGCATCTGGAAACTAACTGACACCGATAACGACGGCGTTGCCGACAAGCGCGAGATGATCGTCGGCGGCTTCGACTACACCGGCAATGCCGCCGATATCCACGGTCCCTTCTTGCATCCCAACGGCCGCCTCTACTGGTGCCACGGCCGCAAAGGCCACGATGTGAAGCAGAAAGACGGCACGCCGGTCGATGCCTCGCTCGCCTGTGGCATCTGGAGCTGCAAACCGGATGGCAGCGATGTCGCGTGGCACTCGCTCGGCTGCGGCGACAACCCCGTCGAGGTCGATTTCACCCGCAGCGGCGACATCATCGGCGTCCAGAATCTCTATTACAGCCAGCCACGCGGCGACACGATCATCCACTGGCTTTACGGCGGCGTTTACGAGCGCAGTGACCAGCTCAAGGCCATCGCACATTTGCCTCGCACGCTAGAAACGATGCCCGTCATGTACAACTTCGGCCACGTCGCCGTCAGCGGGAGTTGCTTCTGGAAGAGCTATCCAACCTCGAACCGCGAACCGCGAACCGAGAACTTCATGGTAACTCATTTCAACACCCAGCGCCTCGTGCGCATGGAGCTCACGCCCAGCGGCAGCACCTACAAGGCCGTCGAAAACGAATTCCTCAAATTCCACGACAGCCCCGACATCCACCTCACCGATGTCATGGAGGACGCTGACGGCTCCCTCCTCCTCATCGACACCGGCGGTTGGTTCCGCATCGGCTGCCCGAGCTCACTCATGGCGAAATCCGATCTTCTCGGCGCGGTGTATCGCATCAAACCGAAGAAGCCGCAGATGGTCACGCTCGCGAAGGCGACGAAACCCGTGTCCGATCTGAAGTCTATCATTTCGGCTCTTCAGTCGAGCGATGCTCATGCACGACGCCTTGCCCTCGCGTGGGTGGCACAGAACCTGCCCGAAGATTGGAAACGCGATGACAAAGTGGACACGGGGCCGGAAGTGATTGGTGAACTCGTGCGGAAATTGATGGAGGAGGAAATAGACCCTGCACTTGAGCACTCATTGATCTGCGCCGCTCAAAAGATGAATTACTTGGCTGTAACATTGGATGACTTGCGTCAGGAGAAGAATCGCAAAGCACTGCGCAGGATGTTTGTGAGCTTTTTCACTGGCGAAGATGCCTCCGGCTACAACATGATGGTGGGCATCGCGGCCCAGCATTTGGATTCACCAGACGCCCAACTCGCTAGCGCTGCACTGCGTCAGGTGACCGCACATCCAGATGCGGACGAATGGTATGCGTCCAAACTGGCGGCGTGGCTGAACGAAAAACTGAGTCTGCGTCGGCTGAAGACACTGACAGGCTTCTGCTCGGCGCTCATTGCGAAACCCGAAACACAGAAACTCATGACTGCGATGCTCTCCCACGCTTCCACCGAAGTGCGTGCGACCGCCTTGGGCATCCTCGCCACTCAAAACGAAGGTGTGAGCAACGACGCTTGGCCCCCACTTCTCGATAAACAGCTCGCCGAGGCTCCGACGCCGCTCGTCCTCGATGCGATCAAGAAACTGAAGTCGCCGCACTTCGATGCCGCGCTGCAATTCATCGCCAGCGACACGAAGCGCCCGCTGTCCATTCGCTTGAAGGCGCTCGACTCGGCGAAGTCGGTCAAGCTCACCGGCGAGACCTTCGACATGGTCAGAAACGTCCTGGCCGATGCTGGATCATCCTCCGCCGCGAAGATTCAGGCCGCAGGCATGCTCGCCACCGCACCCATCGCAAAGGAGCAGATGTCGCAAGTTGCCCCGCTGCTGGCTACGGTGGGTCCGGTGGAGCTGAAAACGCTTCTGCCTCTGCTCAAGCGTCACAAGGACGTTGAGATCGTCAAAGCACTCGCTCGCGAGATCGCGAAGAGTCCGGTCATCGCCAGCCTGCAGGAGAGCTTATACCGCACCGCGCTCGCCGATCTGCCGCCGGAGATATTTGAGACGATCATCCTGCCTGCCTACAACACCGCCGTGACCGCCACGGAGGCCAAAAAGCGCCAGCTTGGGTCGCTCGCCGGCAAAGTCGTCGCCAGCGGCAACGCCGCGAATGGCGAGAAGCATTTCAAAGCCGGGAAGGGGACCTGCATCGCCTGCCACAAGATCGGCGACACCGGTCGTTCCATCGGCCCCGACCTCTCCCACATCGGCGCCATCCGCACCGAACGTGATTTGCTCGAAAGCATCCTCTTTCCTTCCAACACCCTCGCCCGCGACTACGAGGCCCACATCATCGAAACCAGAGATGGCCAGCAGACCATGGGTGTCATCAAATCTCACACCGCTGAAGGTTTGCTCGTCATCGACATCGCCGGTCAGGAAAAAACCGTCGCGCATCAAACCATCACGGCTGACACGACGTTGACGACAAGCCTCATGCCCCTGGGTCTTGATCAAACGCTGCCAGAGCCAGAGTTGCTCGATCTCGTGGCGTGGCTGCGGAGTTTGAAGTGAATCAGTTCGTAATCAGAAGCCTATGAAGCGCGATGAGATGGTCATTTCACGCGATGAAACTTATCCCAGGTCCAACTGCTCGACAGCTTGAACCACATGATATCCTTGGAAATGGGCCATAGCATGTATGCGGTCTTCTTGTCGGAAGAATCTTGATTGCTGATGGTGATCAGCAGTTGCTGGTCGGTTGTGATCTTGATT
>Ga0114966_10000596_pt1 | contig 34491 bp, 36 predicted proteins | sample M_130207_XF_Meta_FD_87029 | JGI IMG/M metagenome (GOLD analysis project Ga0114966, IMG submission 87029) | Freshwater microbial communities from Lake Montjoie, Canada to study carbon cycling - M_130207_XF_MetaG | ecosystem: Environmental > Aquatic > Freshwater > Lake | place: Lake Montjoie... | reverse complement strand
TCCACGTCCACGACAAGCAAAATCTGTTGTTGGACCAGCGACGCGTTCGACGTCAGCACCTACTGCTCTACTGTAAGCCCTTGCATATGTTCTGCTTCACAAACGCACGCGATTTTCAACCCCATGTTAACTCCACCCTCTACTTCGACTACTATTAGCCCTCTTCAGTGCGTTGACAGCTGCAAGACTCTTTTTGGCGATGGTTTCTATCAGCTTGCCGGAGACACATGCGTCGTTCCGGCTGCTTTCGATCAGGCATGCCCCACGGCCTTGTCAAATTCATTAAACAAAAAAGGGACTCAAAGAACCTTGATAAAGGACGGTGTATGCGATATTGCATTGAATTTAGTCAGCGTAAACGGATCCACTCTTATCGCTGCCGATCTTAATAATTCGGCAGCAAACGAGATTGATGCGAATAAGACTTATAAGCTTGCAAGTTTTATGGTGTGGGTAGGTTTAGGTTTACTGCTCTTGGGATTTTGGGGGAATAGGGCGTATTTAGTCTCAAAAGTTCCATCGATCTTATAAAATTTTCAACATAACACAACCACACACACCTATACAAACATCTCATAAATAATCAAAGAAGAGTTTTAGTCAATTACTTACTTTAAAGCTCTAAGTTTCAAAGCCCATAAAGAAACTCTGTCGTGAGGCCTCATCAAGACGTATGGTTCGTTTTCCACACCCACAATATCGTCGAGCTTGTCCAAATCTTCATCTACGTTCAAAACAAGACAATCTCCCCACTGATCGCCAACCGACAAGGTGATAGGGCACTTGTAGAGCTGGGCAATCGACTTGCGACTTTCCATTTTCCATCGACTAATGGTGCTCATGGAGTCTCGTTCTTTTTCAGGGGCCATGAACAAACTTTTATACATTCCCTTTACATTAATTTGCGGATCCTTTCCATGAAGCTCCTCTAAAGTTATCTGTCTCATTTCCTCATCATCTCGTCTCGCAGTTATTAAATGAATTTCAACGCCTAATTCGTGCAAGCGATGCAAAAGCTGCAAAACTGCAAAATTGGGTTCAATGCCCGATGTTGAGTCCGAGTCGTGCAAGATTGTGTCGTCAATGTCAAAACACGCAATGGCTCTCGGACTCCGTAAGGTACTCAAAGAACTCAAAGCATTTTGCACCGTTGTCTCGTCTGTTTCATCATCTTTATTGTTGAAAGCTAAAGCGTCAGGAGCGTTTTCATTTGCAAGTTTTGTAGTGTTGACATTGCTCAACAAGTATGCAATCATTAATTTGAGAGTGTGCTCGACTGCCTCTTGTCCATGCGCAAATTGCCCAATAATTTCGAGCTGAATATCAGCCTTATGTTGCTGGATTTGTCGACGTCTGTGGGGAGTCCTGTCCGACATTTTTTAATTTTTCTATTTCATGAGACACATCATATTTACATGTGTAAAGAAAAGAAAAAAGAAAAAGAGTTTCAACGTCCCAACTTTTTACTTAACTAAGAAAAAAAAAAGTTAAAATGTCAATGTCCGCTCCTTCCCCGCTTGCGGGACTTTTCAGTGCCACGGCGGTCGGTACGCTCTTCCTCTATGTGTTCCTGTCCCCGGGCATGGTGCTGTCTCTGCCGCCGGGCACGTACAAGCAGTGCAAGGAGCTTGTGCCGTCCCCGACGAGCGGCGTCACGAACGATTGCGACGATGCATCTCCGGACGCTGCCCTGGATGACATTTGCCACGCGCGTAAGAAGTGCACGAGCTCGTGGGCCTCCAAGTACACGAACGTCGGCGCTGTCTTCCTGCACGGCATTCTCTTCGTTGCTCTGCTTGGCGTGATCCTGAGCTACCTGCAGCCGCTCACCAAGACGATGGGTCTGAAGTAAATGTATTAAATTGTGTTATTGTGTTATTATGTTATTGTTGAAAAGTCTAAAAAAAAATTTATTCCCATTATTCCCCTAGCCCCCAAAAACTAAAATGATTCATCAAAAGCTTGATTGGCAAGCGAGAATTGTACTAATAATTACTTCAATTCTCTTCTGGATCGTTTCTGTTCAAGACAATAATAATGCAGTGTACTGGACGTCAAGATTAGTTTCAATATGTTCTGTTTTAAATTACCTGTTCTATAACTCAAGATCAAGGGGATTAATTGGTAAAATTGACGCTTTTGTTGTAAGAATTTGCGGAGCTCACTTTCTTTGTCAAGTTACTCTTGAATATTTCTTTATGCAACAACAACAAGAACAAGATCTTATTTTCTCACATAAAACTGATTGCTCAAATACATTTATGTACATATATAAATACCAAGGTTTTTATAAAGTAATGAATCTAATTATCGGTTACGCAGTTGGACCTATTTACGTTTTCAGGAGGCATCCAAATATGCAGATCCTTGTTCACTTGTCCGCATTACTGGCATTACGTATGTACTCTTTTTTCTTAAGAAAAGAAGACGAAATGACAATCATATAGATTATTGTTTTGCTTCTTTCGTTTTCGTTTTCGTTTTCGTAGTCGCTTTCGTTTTTGACGTAACTACTTTAGGCTTGGGTTCCTCCGCAACCAAAAACATTGCATCAAACTTTATTTTGCGAGCAAGTTGTTCAATGCTAAACTTTGTGGACGTTAAGGGCCGTCCGCGTCGTGTCAAATAGAATTCGGAGTCAAGATTTTTCATTTCGTATAATACGGAATTAAGCCACGATAAACTTTCGTGTCTTCGATCTTCGGCTTCCTCCTGCAAGTTAGACACAAAACATGCAACGTCATACCCCAAGTGGCGTTTTGAGTTATTTGGATTGAGCTCGTGATTCCATTCTCCCCAATCGTTCTCGTCTTCATCTTCATCCATTTCGTCTTCTTCTTCTTCTTCTTCCTCGTCCTTGTTTCCCTTTGACTCCGAAGAAACGCTTCCAGTTTCTAGCAGGGATTGTTGAGGAATGTCTATCGAGGATCCCTCTTCCGACTCTGAATTAGAAGAATAGTATTCGGATTTTGAAGACTTTGAACTTGACCTAGAAGATTTTGAATATCGCCTCTTCCTGTCCTTCTTCGTGTAGGAAGAATGGGAATGAGAATGAGAATGAGAAGAACGAGAACGACACGGCCCTGAGTGGGTACAGTCTTCTTCTTCTTCCTCTTCTTCTTCTCGGTCTTCTTCTTCTCTTGAAGTTGAAGAAGAACCAGATCTTGATGTTTCCATCAAGTGAAAATCGGCGCGCGACACTCTGCTTCTTGTTGATGGATCCGTTGCAGAGCTAAGACCATAATCTGCTATCAAAATTTTAGGCATATTTGCAGGTAAAGTAAATGTTTTTCCGTCCGGAAATATTAAGTTTAAAGTTTCTTTAGTATTTCCATCTACAAAAACGTTTCCACAATGAAGATCATGATGTTTAAGATGAATGTATTTTTGCGCCCAAGCGATAGCATACATTGTTTGTAACACAATGGCTTGTATCTGGACAGTGCTGTAAAAGGAAAAATGGGAATTCATGTCAAAGCCTGCATTCTTGAGCAAAATGTTGCCGTGCCGTTTACTCCTCCATGTGTCTGCACTCGTTAAAAAGAACTGAATTTTATCCTTCATGTGGCACTTTATCAGGTAATCGACCGAAGCTTCAACCAAAAATTCACTTGACTCCATAATTGTGTCGGCGCCGTCACACGGCGAAGAAAGAGCATGAGTACAAAATTCGAGTGGTATTGTCACGTGTGAATACCCTTTTGGCGCCTTAGCTTCCTTGTCAGTTCTGCGCTTTACGTTAATAGTCAATTCTTTTCTTGGCTTCGCATCTTTCTCCTTCTCCTTCTCTTTTTCCTTTTCCTTTTCCTTTTCTTTCTCCTTTTCCTTTTCAAGCCTTGCAAGCCTTGCGGCTTTTTTCATTTCATATTTTAAGACTTCTTTTGGATCCTCGTCTGTAATGTCAAGAACAAGGGCTTTGCTGTGACCGGCAATCATTTCTGGGCATTTTTCCCCGTCCTTTAAAAGATATTTTCCAAAAATCGGACTTTTAAGAGTTTTCACTTGCTTTAAGACAAAAACTTCATTTTCCGATTGTAAAGCCCGCACCTTAACAGTTAGTATTCTTGCAGAGGAGTGATCCGAATCAGAAAGCAAACTTACCAAGCTCGGTTTTCCAAGTGCCGGACTTCCTCTTAAAGCTGAACGCTTCAAGAATTCTTTTAAATCGCTTTTCATTTGGCTTTTTTTATAGGTCTAACACAACAAGATAAAAACAAGGAAAGTTAGGAACCTTTAATTTGAACAAACAAAAACAAAAAAATGCTTTCTATTTTATACTTAATATACTTGTCGGGTGCAGTCACATTAAAGAATTGCGGGTCAGTTGGAGATGTCGCACAAATTACTTCAATGGGGTTTTTTCCGACAAATCCGGTATCAGGCGACAAGACGGAGCTTTGGATTGCCTACAATTTAAACGAAGAATTGTCAGGAGGGACTTCTACATATTCAACAACATTTAACGGAATTCCATTTTCGCCTACTATAGAAGATTTGTGCACGCAAACATCTTGCCCTAAAAGCGCCGGATTCTACAATGAAACGTCACTGTCTGATTTTCCAAAAGTCTCTGGAAAAATTGTATCGAGGATTCAATGGAAGAACCAGGATGACAAACCTGTGTGGTGCGCAGAAGTTACATTCAAGGTTTGATTCAGCTTTTTCTGTCTTTGAGCACATCTGTCCTCACATTGGTCCTCACATTGGTCTTTAGATCGGTTTTCAGATCGGTCGATGATGAAGAAAACAAACGTTCCAACAACTTCACAAACCAAAAATATTGAAGGATGCAAAAGGCAGTGAAGAATGGCGCGCCAATGTATTTTTCGGATTCGAGAATAGGATAGTCTGTTTTAAAATTGTAAAAGAGATCTATTGTCGTACGAGAGGGATAATATAGACGAAATGGAATCCACATAAAAAGAAGAAGCACAAACACTGTTTTAGCCAGCCCTTTATTCATTACTTTGCGTTCATTGTGTAGAATCCACGCGCCATGAAGAAGAGGAGTCGTCAATTCCATATTTAGATAATTGGTCACATATGGATGAAATATTATATTCTTGTACATTTTATAGAGACCAAACCCCACAATGAATATGCCTGCAAGGTGGTGAAACGCAGCGTCTTTGGGTAGTTTCGTATTTCTCAGGAAAGTGTCTAAAATAAGATAGGCAAGGAATACGTGCATTGCGTGCAAAACACCATTGTATTCTTTACCAAAAAACGTAAAGATTTCCCTTACCAAAACAATCAGGACTGCTGCGCAGGATGAAAAGACTCGGGCATTCCCTTCCTCTGATAACGATAACGAAGATAAAAGAAACATTTTTTTAAAGATGATATAAAAATCAATAAAGAAAGCAAAGATAATAAATTAATTAACTTAAAAAAAAACAATGTATTCGTACGCCTTGCATACTGACGTTCTAAGTTTCCTTACGATCAAAGATGCAGTCAAACTGCGCCTTGCAAACAAAGAATGTCTTGAAGCCTGCAGTGAAATGAACTGGAATGACAGGATTACGCCAGTAAAGAACTTGGAAAAGTGGAAGAGATGCTTTCCTCGTTCTATTGCCCTCTATTATCATCCTACAATATACGCACATGAACACATTTTTCTGGGAGGGTATGTAAATTCAAATGGTTTAAACCACATTTTTAATGATGGAGTCGTAGACCTTGAGAGTCTTGTGCTACCAAACATTGTTACTAGCGACTTTTCAAAAAACCCATGGCCTTTATATACGTCCGCGTGCTTTAATTTAAAACATTTATCGATAACTCTTGACACAAACACTCTTCACTGTATCTTCGAAATTCCCTCGTTGTGTGCATCTCTTTTAAAACTCGAATGCAAGGAAAACTCAAGAATAAAAGATAAAGACATTCTACAATTTTCTTTTGACTCCAAAGGTTCTTTACAAATTAAAAATGTATTCTGGGCCCGATTTATGAATTTAAGGGAATTTGATTGTTCAAGAACCACTTTAAGTCACGCTATTTTGGACGGTTTTCCGTCTGGAAATTTAAAGATTCTTCGGGTTAATAAAACTTTTTTCAATACAGAAGGCGTTGAGGCTTTACGCGCAAAAAAAATGGGGATACAAATCACATATGTAGGATCTAAAAATTTGGTTGAAAAAGAATATAATTTTGATTTCGGAAAAAGAGAAATTGAAAAAAATGGAAGCGAGGGACAGGAAGAAGAGGAGGAAAATGAAGTGTAACAACTTTAAAACGACCATCTAATTAACCAAACACAGTCGTTGATCGAATCATCTTATTAGTCTTTTCCTTTGCGCTCTGCATGGAAGACCACGGGTCTGCAAGTTCTTCTTCTACTTTAACGTCGTTAGAAGTTGCCTTATCCTTTACAACAATAAGAGGACGTGCTGGGGTCATGTTAATATCACATCCCTTCTTTACCTTTGTAAAGTCTGGATCATCATCAGGACTCGAAGGCAGCAACGACTTATCTGCTTGCGACATTAAGGTCGCCATGCTTTCAGATCGGCGCTGCATTTGGTCCATTGCTAATTGACTCGACGTGCTCTTTACTTCGACAATGGACGTGCTCTTCACTTCAACGGCGGGAATAGTCAAGGTTGAAGGAGCAGGTTTAGCCGACATTTTTTTTTTGATAAAAAAAACACAACAAAAACGAATACTCTTTCTTTTATTCACATGCAAGTACATTTGAGAAGAGACTAGCAATTTTTTAACCCTAACGAATTTCAGATATCATGGTAAGAAAAGCTTGAATTTCCCTAGTAAAGCACGTTGATGCCTTGGACCCATGCGAAATACATAAGGATACTCTTACTTTACTGATTATGTTCCACGTCTCGGCATTTACATTCCATTCTACTTCAGATTCATAACGATTTTTGTAGACAGTTTTCCAAATTGTATCGCGCCAAATTGAAAAACATGGCGTTTGAATACCAATAAAGGCTGCAAAGGCCGCAAGATTGAATTCAAACGAAGGACGAAATCCGCACAAAAAGTTTTTTAAGGAAAGCAGAGACGGATCTGTATCAATGGAGATAATTAGATTAGGATTCTTGTCAAGAAGTGATATAATGGCTACGACTCCCAAATCATGATCGACTTCCTTTACAACATAAGGAACCTTTGTAATCCAGTAAAAGGCAAAATCTTTCTTGCATTTGTCTTTCTCCTTCTCCTCCTCCTTCTCCTTATCATCCGTCTTTGTTTTTAAAATTGAAACGTTAGGTGGCTCATAGTCCGCGTCATATCGACGATCCCACACATATTCATTGTTTACTTCATTTCGTAAACATTCCATTAAAAAGTCAAACAAAGTTGTTTTTGATTTGATATCTAATTCTCTTTTGGGTTCCTCATTTAATTGTGGTGAAGGAGTGATGATAGGAATGCGCGGATCTTCCCATTTAGAAACTTTTGTCTTGCTATTGTACCAATACTTCTTTTGGTGAGTTTTTGAGAACTTTTCAACCCAAGTATCCGCCATTCATCTAATTTTTTATTTATCAAAATTAAAACTTTTTATTTAAGTTAAATTGAATTTGTGCACGAGTCGAACTCGTGAGCTCTCTGCGCGCGAGCGCATCGCATTCCGCTTCTGCTTCACTAAAAAGCATTTGCTTTGGAGGCGTCTTTTGCGTGAATGCGCTCGCGCCTCTCAAACTTCCACAAATTCCCAATTCGCGAGCCACCATAAGGAATCGTACAGCGTCAATGACGACGCCTGCCGAATTGGGTGAATCCTCAACATTCAATTCCGCATCAAGTGTAACCGGTGCGCCGCCAAAACCCTCCATTTCAATATGGAAATTGGCCTTTTTTGAATCCTTAAAGTAGCGAATGTATTCCGAAGGCCCAGCATGAAGAAATGAAGTGATAGAACCTCCGTCGACAACACCACGAAGTACGTTCTCCTTTGATATCTTTTTAGATACAAGGCGTGCCTTGTCTTCCATATTTCGAAAATCGGTATTTCCACCGACATTGCGCTGAATATGGCATTTTACAGTATGGCCTCTTGCAGCTGCGAGCTCCTGAAGCATTTGGGAAAGAACTGAGGCTCCAAACTGAGAACGCATGTCGTCACCAATCAGATTAATTCCAGCGTCCGCAAACTTCTTTTCCCACACCGGATCGGAGGCAATAAAAACCGGAATGCAGTTGCACATGGACACTTTTGCGGCAATGCATACATTTGCCCAAAACTCCGTTGCGTCTTGCGAACCAACCGGAAGATAATTGATTAAAATGTCTACTTTATTATCGACAAGAAGCATAACCGCGAGCTCGTGGGATACTCCAAGTTCATTTGTAGGAATAAATCTTTCGTCAGCATGTCCCTTCAGCATGTGTGGTGCAACACCGTCTAAAACAGGAGCAGAATAAACATTTCCAGATTCCATTAATGAAGCTTCACGGTAAATTTCGTAAGCGCAATTGGGTTCTTCAAAGATCGCTTGCGAAATTTGCTTCCCCACCTTGCGTGCATCGATGTCAAAGCCAATGACAAAGTCAATGTCGCTAGGCTTGTATCCGCCAATGTCATCGTACGTTACGCCTTTCAATAAACTTTCACCTGTCTTTGCAAGCGCAACGCCTTGCACAAGAGACGAGGCGCAATTGCCTACACCAACAATGGCAACGCGAATCGACATTTTTTGTTATTTCTTATTTATTTTTTTTAACAAGGAGAAAGAGAATAAAGTTTTTTGAATAAAAAGAAGAACGAACGCATAAAATAAAAATAATGTCTAGTTTAGACACTGGAAACGTTTTAGGAATCTTTGCAATTCTTTTTTCAATAGGTGGAGTTATTTATACAGCTGTAAATCATAAACGATTTAGATTAAAATGCTGTGGAAAAGATCTGGACGTGTCTGTTGACGTAGAAGATACAAGTCCACCTGCTCAAACAACAAAACAAACAAAACCAAAAGCATTAAGTTTACAAGAAGGAAACGAAAAAGAAAACGAAGATGAAGATGAAGAGGAAGATGAAGATAGAGAAGATAGAGAAGACAGAAAAGACAGAGGAGATGAAGAAAACAAAGATAAAGACAGAGAAAAACAAGACAAAAATGTTGATTTTAGATTAAATAGTCAGGGAAACATCAATGGCACTAACAAAACTCCATTTAAAGAAAAGGCGGCCAAAGTAAGAGAGAGAGAAAGAGAAAGGCGAGTATCAGTGTCACAACAACAGCAAATTAGCTTAAGAGATCAAAACATTGACGAACGTGAAAGGAGCGAAGCACTAAAGGCGAACTATGCTTTAAGAGTGGCAGAGGCAAGAAGGTACAACTACAATCAAAGACGAATTGCGCCCTTTCCTCCTTTGCCTCCTTTGCCTCCTCCTGATCCATAAAAGTTTAGTAGTTCGAATTTGAACGTTTTAGTTAACATACATAAAAATGAAAACAAAGAATAAATATTAAAATGAATACAGTGAAAGTTTACGTAATATGTAAGAATGATGAAGAATTGAAGTGGTGCAAAGAACAATGTAACTATATTTGCATTGGGGGAGAACATGGTCGGAGAAAAGGAGGGTTATTTAACGTTAAATATGTAGTACACGAATGCTATGAAAAGGGATTTTTAATGGTTCAACATATGATTGCCGAACACCAATTTTTTGAATTCGGACTTGTTTTATTTGGAAATTTTCACCTCAATCGCAGATTATGGTCAGTCATTGATGAACTAGCAACATATTATCATGGAAAATGTGTAAAATTACTTATATCATCTGCGTCCTCAGATTTTGATACTACACGAGAAGTAAAAGAATCGATTCGAATAATTGCTGATGAACTTGTTCCCAAGCAATTTTTAATACAAACATTTTGTGACATTGAGATAGACAACTTGCCCGTTCCTTGCTTTGTTTCAAAATCTTTTTTTCGTCAAGGCTTCAGCAATGAAAAAGAAGGCAAAGATGAAGATTTTACACTTCAAGGAATTATCTCGCCTCATTTATGTATAGAATTACACCTTTTTAATAAGAGTTCATGCGAAATGTTTCTGTACTGTCCAAAACGAGAAGAGTCCATTTTTAACCAATTGTTTGACGCCGTATATTGCATTAATTTATCTTCTCGAAGTGATAGACTACAAGAATTTTCTAAAAGAGCAAATTTTTTTAATATTAAATTTGAGGTGTATTCAGCAGTCTCAAAAACATACTTGAACCCGCTTACACAAATAGTTATGCCGGATGATGTTCTTTTGGATGGATCAAAAAACAAATCAGGTCTCTTGGGATGTTTGTTGTCACATTTAAACGTAATGAAAATTGCTCTTTCAAGGAAACAAGAACAAATATTAATTTTTGAAGATGACGTTTCGTTTCACAAGGATGCGCCCCTGCTGCTAAAAAACTTTGTTGAATCGTGTAAACAAATTTCATTAAATGTAAAAGATTTAGACATTATTCATTTGGGATATGTTCCTGTTGTTAAAAAAGGTAATCTTACAGAAAATGACGTTTGGTCATACCGTTATTTAGAACATGCAAATGAATCTAAAACTATAGTTAAATCAAAACATTTTCTTGCAACGCATGCTTATGTTATAAATTCGAAGTTTATGAAGGCCTATCTTGCCTTTTACGAAAATTATTCCACAAATGCTGAAGAGTGGCTTACAAACGACTGGGCAATTAGAAATCATTTTCTTGAAGGTAAAGATTATGTATGCTTCTCTCCTTGTCCTCAAATTTGTGCTATAAAACCTACAATGTCTGATAATTCAGGTTTGTCTGACGAAGATATTGAAATAAGGCTTACGAATACATTCTATACATATTTTGATGATTACATATAAATTGTTCGTTCTTCTCCTCGACTCTAATAATTGATTGAGCAGCACGGAACGGACGTAACACAAAATAAGAAACAATAAAACATGCTTGACTTTTTTGACAAAATATTTGTTATTAATGTTGAAGAACGTTCTGATCGATTAGAAAGAGTAAGTGATGTATTACATTTTTTAGAAATTCCATTTGAACGATATTCTGCAATTCACCAAGATTCTGTCAGGGGAATTTTTCATAAATTTATTAAACAAAATCCAGAGTCTACAATAACGCGTCCAGGGTATATTGCATGTCTTCTATCCCATTTATCTGTTTATAAGATTGCATTAGATCGAGGGTACAAAAAAATTTTAATTCTCGAAGACGACGTTTTAGTTCACAAGAATGTCAAAACACTTATAGAAACATTCTTTAGAGACGTCCCAAACGACTGGGACATGATCCATTTTGGTTATCTTCCATTATCGGACGATCTCAAAACGTGGTCACACAGAAATTTTAAACACATCAAATGTTCTTCCGGAATGGTTTTTAGAAGCAAAGGTTTGTGGTGCTGCCATGCGTATGCAATAAAGTCAGAATTTATGAACGAAACTCTTGATTTTTACAATACAACAGATTTAAAAGATTGGAAAGAAATAGATCGACACTTTGTCGAACTTCAAGCTCAAAACTTTGAATCATCGTTTCCAAAAAATAATTTTTATGGATGCTTTCCTTCTTTATTTGGACAAGTAGCTTCAATGTCCGATTTATCTCCTGGATTTTACAGCTTAGAGAATGAAAAGAAGTTCATAAATACTTGCAGAAGTAACTACATGTAGTTAAACCTCATCATCTTCGCGCTGCAAAAAATAAGTTATGAGGTCTTTAGAAACTTTGGAAACCATATGACTTGACTCGTGGTCTCGTCCGTAGTTATATTCAAACAATCCAGAAGACGAGATTTCTAATATATCAGAAACATCATCAACATGTTGAAGAATTAAATGTCTTGAAACATATTGGCGTTTTTTATGCATACCATGCCACAAATGATACACACTGTGAGTAGCGCATGTAATTTTTGGTGGATATTTTTTAACAGTGTTTGCAAATTGATTGAATGAATTTCTAATTGCCTTTATAAAACAAACTTTAGGAGGAGAAATTTGAAGCCAAGCGGCTACTGAAAGAGTGTCGCCACTCCCCGTAATTCCATACTGAAAAAAACCCACTTTTTTAAACCAAGAACGCTTAAATGCCCATCCGAAACCCGGATGAAAGTTTACACTATCGTAAGGAGCTTTTTGGTTCATAAGTGCAGATGAAAATCGTTCCTGAATTACTTCCTTATATTCAGCATCAATCCATTTTGCAGTTTTGAAGGGTTGGACAATGTCATGAGTATTAAGCAAACTTGAAACTTCGTCATAAAACGATGGATTTTCAAAAATGATATCAGAGTCGAGAAACAATAATTTAGTAAAATGATAAGGAATTTGTTTTTCGAGTAAATGACACAATTGCTCCTTATGAAACATTACATTTTCATTTTTTGTAAATATATGAAATGCTTTCTTAATTTCTGGAGCATTGTCTCCATAACAAAGCTCTAATGTGTAAAAAGGAATCCGTGACGTTCTTAACTTTTCAATTATGTAAAGATAATTCATTAATAGTTTTGTGGATCTTGCAGGATTAAAGAATACGAAACAAAGAGCCATGTCCTGCATTGAAAAAATGTGTTTTCGCTTCGGAGCATCATATTTTATTAACGAAATACTTTCCTTAATTTTTTCGAGACCACCACGCGTTTCAGAAAAAGACGAAGACGACGAAGATTTAGGAAATCCATATAAAGCCATGTTCAAAGACAACTTCTTTTCATAAAGTTTCCTTTTTTTTTTTAGAAAAAACAAACAAAAAGACAAATGTTAAATCGACAAGTTGACTTTTTTGTTGGTGATTGTTTTCCTTTTTGTCCTCAACAAAAAGATTTGGGTGGAAGTGAAGTATCTCTTGTTAAATTATCTGAATTATTTTCTAATGAGTACAATTATAAAGTGCGCATATTCATAAATCGTGACAGTTTTGGAGATGAAAGAATTGTCAATAATGTAGAATATCTGCATTCTTCTAGATTAACAGACACTTTTACGTTTGACATTGTAATTTTATGGAGATATTGTGGAATAGATTTGTACATAAAATTTTGTTCATTGTATACGAGATTAAATTGCAACTTACTTTGCATCGATTGTCATGATGATATGAATGCATTCCACTTAAGAGATCCTTCCAAACTACATAAATTGGAAAAGGAAACAAATTGCGTTTTTCTCCTTAAGTCAAATTATCATAAACAAATGAACTGTATAAAAGATCTTAGTGTATCTACATTTGTTTGCCCTAATGGAGTTGACAAGAACTTGTTTAAACTTAAAGACAATATAATAATCAGGCAAATGAATCGTTTTTGCTACACGTCATCTTATGACCGAGGACTGAAAGAACTCTTACTTTATTCGTGGAGACAGATAAAAAGATTACTTCCCGATGCAGAACTTCACGTATATTACGGAATGTCACATTTTTGCGATCAAAAATTAAAGAATGAAATAACATTTTTATTAGCAAATACTCCTGGAGTTTTTGATCATGGACGCGCATTAAGCAAAGATATAAGCATTGAAAAGCAAACTTCGACATTTTGGCTGTATCCTTCACATTCTCAAACGGAGATTGATTGCATTAATCTTTCTGAATCTTTAAATGCAGGTTGCATTCCTATTATATCAGAAATTGCCGTTCTCAAAGAACGTTATGGCGTTCACGTTGGCGGAGATCCATTGACAAGAAACTTTCATGACTTGTTTGCTTCAATGTGTGTAAAAATGGCAAAATTAGATGCAAATGAGTTACAGAAAATCAGGAATGACCTTAATGAAAAAACAGTTGAAAATGGATTGCCATTGACGTGGCCCGAAGTAGCTATAAAATGGACTAGAATGTTCTTTTTACAATCTCAACAAAAGTCTACTTTATGCGACTTAATGACGAAATACTACACCGACAAGTGTCCGAACGATCATAATTATTCATACTATTATTACCACATGTTTGCTGGAAGGGAACTTACAGTCTTCAATGTTTTTGAAATGGGAATTGGACATTCCAATACATCATTTACATGCAACATGTCTCACATAAACAATTATCAAATTGGAAGTTCGCTTAAAGCCTGGAGGGAATTTTTTCCAAATGCAACAATTTATGGTGCAGATATTAACGCGGATTCTGTAAGAGAGGCAAAATCAGATCGAATTTTAACATTTAAAATAAATCAGTTAAATGCAGATGATCTTCAACAAGCGTTTCATTTTTTACCTCATTTTGATTTGATTGTGGACGATGGTTACCACGATTTTAACGCAAATGTTTGCATGTTTGAAAATTCTGTAAAGAATTTGAAAGAAGGAACTGGTATATATGTTATTGAGGATATGAGACCTCAAGATTTGCAAAAATTTATTGTAAAGATAGAAGAATGGAAGGTCTTGTTTCCAAAATTAATTTTTCGTGTTTTGAATGTTCCTTTTAATAAAAATGTTGGTTTGGCTGCGGAAAATTACATTGTAGTCATTGGATTTATATCAAGCTTTTCAAAACATTGTGAAGTAATGTTGAATTCAATTTGTGTGTGAAAAAAGATAACTCTTACTTAAACCTCGCTCCCACACTTGGTAAAAAAACTCTTTACACGGTCCCCATCCTCCTTTTTCTTCGTATTTAACACTGAAGTTCTGTTTTAACAACACCGAATCTATAAATATTTTGTTTTGCATATCTTGGTAATCATTTTCCATAATAATAAGCTTTATTCCGTCAAGAATTTCAGGAAAATCTCGTAATATTCCATAAAATGAACCTTCGCAATCTAAAATAAGAGTGTCAAAAACACCGTATTTTTTACGCAAATATTGTAAATCAATTGTCGGAACAATAGAAAATCCTATCGGAAGGTCAAGAAGGTCATGGTCAAATTCGTGAACATCCCAGTCTTTTTGAATTAATTTACGATTTGAAATTGCAAATTCCTCTACAAAAAAATTAAGTAAATTAATGTCTCTGTTTACCTTCAAATGTTTCGCAATTTCACTACTACATTCCAAAGTTACAAGCAAATTATTATTTTGTTCTAAACTAGAGTTTTTCAGAATGTAAGACATAACCAAGCTATTTCGACCTATATTACCTCCGATTTCCAAAATTCTTTCATTTCCCTTTAAAAATCTCGCACTTAAAAGTTGTTCGGGATATTCTTCTTGAAATAACCAGTACTCTGCAAAATCTAAATATTTGAGTTTTAAGTTTGAATGTATAAAGTCTAATTTGTGTTGCGCTATTTCTTCGGGACTTAAATAATCTAAAATGTCAAGAAAATCATTCAAGCACTTTATAACATAAATTTTATCATTTAATGGTAAAATATAAGCACATTCGTTGCATTTCAATCTAACTTCTTCTTTGTTCGAAATTGTATTAAGAATCTTTACATTTTTGAGAACTCCAAAACAAGGGTCGCCATATAAAATGCTTCGTTTCATATCTAAACAAGGTACATAAAGTATATTTATGTTGTTATTCAAAAACTGAACCTTGTCTGAAATTTCTGCGTACACTTCGTTTGCTCCATAGTAAAATTTATAAGTATTCATCTTTTTATTAACTATAGAAGAAAAGGAACAAATGTCATTTCCCTTAAAATTAACAGTTTTTACAAACGTTTATAATGAAGAATACATGCTTCCTTTTTGGTTAGAACACCATAAAGGCATATTTGATCACGGAGTTGTTTTTGATTGGGATTCTACTGATTCCTCAATGGACATTGTACGTAAGGTATGTCCTACATGGGAAATTATCAAAGCACCACAAAAATATTTTGATGCGTACGAAAATGATGTAATTTTGATGAATGAAGAGATGAAACACACAGGGTATAAAATGGTGCTTAACACCACTGAATTTTTAATAAGCCCAAACCCGATCCGACAATATTTGTCTCCTAAATTAAATTCTTATTACATGAGAACCGTTCCTTCGGTACTTTCAACAATTCCATTTCAAGAACCTCAGAGTTTACTCGACTTAATTAATGGTATTGAAAGAGTTTGTATTGGAGGCATTCCAATTACAGATCGAGCGAAGAGATGCATTCACTCTTATAATCATGGTCAGTACAGTTTAGGACGTCATCGTGAAACTCTTCCAATAACTGAAGATATACCATTCTACACGATTTGGTTTGGATTTTATCCTTGGAACCCAAAATTTCATCAAAGAAAACTTCAAATAAAAGACCGTATTCCATTGTCTGATTTTGAAAAAGGATCAAGTCGTCAACACATGGAAACTCAAGAAGGAAATGAATACAGAAGAAAAAAGGCACTGGAGTTATCTACATCAATTGATGACGTACCATTTTTAAGAGAGTGCTTAGATTATTCTATGCTAACATTGAGGTGCGCAAAGTTAAAAAACAAAATTCAATTTATATTTGGTAATTGTTTTCCGTTTTCTCCGTTTTCTGCTGCTGAAAATAAAAATACAATTTCAGAGGCAGAACTATTATCAATTAACTTAGCAGAACGTTTGGCTAATGAAAACTATGACGTAACAATCTTTGCTGATAAAGATAGCATCGGACACATGAACAATGGTGTTTTTGTAAACAAATTATGTTATGAAAATCTTGATTCGTTATTTTCTTTACAAGAACTAGATGTGGTCATATTGCATGGATATTCCGGAATACACACTTGGGCTCATTTACGTCGTTTAAATTTACCTAAAAAAATGTTATGCGTTTACATTTCTGGCGATTTAAGTAGTTTTGATGCTGCATTTCCAACAAGTTTTAAAACGCTCCAAAGTGACAATTCACTTTTTTGTCTCTCCACCAAGAATCAATTACATATGAAATTTTGCAAACAATTAAGTGAAAAAGAAATTTGTTTTATAGAAGAATTAACACATGTGATTGAAAACCCTTATTTCAATACCGATCATGTTTGTAAAGTGAAAAATTATCATAATGGAACCGATGCAGTCTTTAAAGTTTTTGACGATTGTATTATTTCTGAAGAGTTAAGACATAACAGAAAATGGGAAGCGCATCTTCACTCCATATTTGATGAATACGTTACACCAAATAGTACTGTCGTTGAAGTCGGATGTCATATTGGATCACACTCAGTTAAATTGTCAAAATTGTGTAAATTCTTATATTGTTTTGAACCGATGCCAAAGTCAAATGCACTACTTTTAAAAAACCTAAACTTGAATTCTTGCAAAAATGTAAAAGTATTTACAGAAGGACTTTCTAGAACAAACTCAAAAACCTTTTTTCAATATAGTATGATTGGCAACATTGGTGCTTCGAGTCTCGCAGACAATCCGACGCCTGCGGAAGGCGAAAATCCATTTTTGAAGCATAGCATTCAATCTTCAAAAGACATTGACGTACATTTAATAACCTTAGACTCTCTTTGTCTTCAATCTTTAGACTTTATGAAAATTGATGTTGAAGGTTATGAACCATATGTATTAGAAGGAGCAATGGAATCAATTAAAAAGTTCATGCCAATTATTGTTTTAGAATCTTACAGTTCGTTTTTAGGAACAATAGATTTTGAATTTACGAAGAACAAGTTTCAGAATTTAATTCAATTGGGGTATAAGATGCAACACATCGAAGGGCCTGATTATCTTTTCATAAAGGAATAACTACGGGAAGAAATAGGAGGAAGAAGGAAAAATATGTTGCAACTTTTTTTTAACGCGGGCAACTTCTGCCTCTAAACAATATACCGTATCCCAAGCCCGCTGCAAGAGCAAGCTTACCCGCCAAGGAAAGAGTCGTATACGCGCCTTCTATGGAAGGAAAGCTCAAGGGTTTCCCACTAAACGCGGCCACAATTTGCCGAATCTGAATGAATCCAAAGCTTGAAAAGTTTAAGAATTGGATAAAAATGATTGCATATACCCATTGAGGAACTTCAATTCTTTGCCCGTTTTCATCAAACTCGTCCTTGTATTTCTTTTTGACTCCTAAAACAAGATCCGTAAAGTTTAATGTAATCGGAATCCACATGGAAAGGAGTGCAATCCACCCCCCTAATGTTGCTGCGATAACAGTTGCCTTTTCAAAATTAGGTCCCACTTTTAATGTATTTTCCACAATATATCCAAAAGCCATTAAAGACGCGGTGGACAAGACGTACGATACTAGCTGGCTGGAATCGCGAGACCCCGTGGTTATTCCGATGAGCAAGGACATTAAGCTTGCCGATAAAGCGTATTCTACCCATCTGTAAGGATTCCATCCCTGTTTCAACACTGCATTCGAGTACGAACCTCTTCCAAAGGCGTCCGTCGCGTAAAACAAATGCGCAAGAATTGTAATTAGAAAGAAACCCCAGACTCCATAAATCACATTGATGCTCCCAATTTTTTCCGGAGGAGAATATGGGGGGTTTACCGAGCATTGACCAGGTCTAGTGTTTTCTCCGCTTGAAGTACACGTCCCCGCGTCTGGACCTGCAATACTGTACTTGTACATGTCTACCTTAGCGAGACTGTGAGTCTGGGGCATGGTGAAGTAGAGCACAACGAGAAGCAGTAAAACTATCAAGTGCGCAAAAAGAGCGCGATAATTTTGTGACCTCAAAGTCCCGATAGTCGGAACCACTTTTGAAGGAGATACAAATAATGAACTCATTCTACACTTAATTAACCTCAAAAAACTTTTTTATTTATTTACACAACTACTTTTATGAAATTGTAACAATCAGGAAAAGTTTACTTTTTATCAGTAAAATGGAAAAGATTCTTGCAAGGGCCATTGGTGAAGCGTTATTGCGCACTGCAGATTCATGGATTTACAATTGCGATGGAGGTTGTTTTGAAACAGTATGCTCAAGAGAGGCATGGGACGTAGGGGATTTGATTGTCATTTACCAACCTCATAAGTCGATGCGCGAATACGACGACATGTTCGCTACAATCTTTATCAAGCGAAAGGACAAGAAGGCTTTTACAATGAAAGATCTAAATAGTGATTCTGTTTTGTTGGTGAAGAAGTTAATGATGGAATCTTTTCTTGATATTTTAAAGAAATCAAATAATTTGTGGACACATCCTATTAAGAATGATTTTCAACACCTCGTGCAAATCAAGGACGATTTTCGAATTGAAAAGGGGGCTGTTCGATTTACATTTGAAATCAGAGGTGCTTATGATGGATGTTGTGGAGACAGATGGGAGCCGCATCGTCTTCGTGCTTATATTGAAGCGAAAAATAATGGAAATACTGAAAATGAGGCCATTGCCGCAGCTGAAAAAGCAGGTAAGGATTTTGAAACAAATCAATTGGAAGACGATTTTAAAAATAAGCTGAAGTGTGAGATAAAGTAAATTGATTGAAAAAAATAAAGGATTAGATAAAAAACAAAAATGCCTTATGGAATAAGAAAAAGTCCTAACAAAAACTTGTACTGGGTTTACAATAAGGAAACTGGAAAAAAATTTTCCAAGAAACCTATTCCCCGAGAGCGCGCGGAAGCACAGAGACGTGCTATCTATGCAAGTGAAAATGGATATAAATTAAATCGGTCGCGTAGATATTCAAGATCAAGGAGCTTACGCGGTGGAAATATACGATCACTTAACTCTTTGCGTGAAAAGTTGCGCAAAAACGAAGTCGAAAGACAACAACAAAACAATCAAGCTAAGCTTCAAGCGGAGCAAGATCTCGAAACGTTATACAAAAAGTTAGATGAAGGTTTGCTTCCTGGAATTAGGTTTTCACGGCTTTCAGAAGATACAAAAAATATGTATAAGGTTACTTACGTTGAAGAAAAATTAGCGAGAAGCTGGTTATATGACAGACATGGTACAGCATTAAAAGGATATGAAGAATATTTGATGAATGGTTCTACTTTTAATGATCCATTACATAATTATTTCCCATTCTATTTTAAAAAATCTTTAGAAATGCCCGACTCGATACAATTACCTGACTCTGTAAAAAAAACCTTAGAAATCGGCTTAAAACTAGATAATTTTGGTTGGTTAGTTGTTCGCAACATCTTTTAAATAACAAAAAAGGTCTTTAAAATGTCGATTACGATCGATTTTGTTGCAAATTTATTTAATATAAAAACAAGGAAGTACATCAAAGCCCCCACAAATTTGCATTCTAGTCAAGACTACTTCTCTCCACCATCAATTTTTTCAGGTTTGCATTTACATTTACAAGAGCAACAACAAGAGCAACAAAATGAAAATAATATAATAGAAAACGATTCGAAATACCATTCTGATATCGTATAAATTACTTTTTGAAACGATATCTAAATACAAAAAAAAAATCTGTCAAATTTAAAAAAATCTACATTGAAAATCCCGCATGTGACTTTACATCTTTAGAATACCGGACAACATACAGAAGAACTTGTCGGTTTTCCGCGGAAAACCGACAAGGGAAGTATTCTGCGTTAATACATTAGAGATTAGAATTTTTTTGTAGTATTCTGAAAAGTCACATTTGAAAACTCGTAAGCGGAATTCTACATTTCGTGTCAAAAATACTCCATTTTGGAAAAATTTCGACATTAAGAAGTTGGACGTGGGTGTTCTAAAAAAACTTGTGAGGCATAGTATTTCAATTATAGAATTCTACGCGACCAAAGAATTCACCGCGCTATACCATTTATATACATCGTAATCTTTATGTGTTTCGAACAGTTTTCTTAACATGTCAATTTTTAAGTCATCAAAAACTCCGAGTTTTCTAAGAATTCCAACATTTACCAACAGTTCTTTTTCAAGAAGTCCAAAAATACTTTCACAATCAAGATATTTATTTTCTTCGAAAAGACAATCTTCTTTCCTTGAGGTTCGTCTGAAGTCTACATGCCTCCTATTTAATCTTTCCTTGTAAATTTTCGTAAAGTATTTGATGATATATCTTTTCGCATTTTGAGGCAGAGATTCAAAGTTCATTGATCTTAAGTGTTCATCGGAATACAACAAAAAGTTGAAAAACTTTCCGGTCGATATATATATCGGACATGTGGTTGACATGTCTGTGCTGCAAGAACAATCGCCAAAAGTCATGTCAATGAGAACACGCTCGCAGAAATCTGACTTTTTTGTTGAAGACTCAAATAATGATTTTGCAAACCTTAGAGATTCCTCACCAGAAAATTGCTGAATGATCAATTTTGATTTTTCACTTTGCAAAACATGATGGATAAAAATGTCGAGGTGATGTAAATCGTGATAATCAAAAGTCTCACAGAAAACTTTGATGGAAAAATTTTTGCAAATACCCGAATAATAATTACAAGTTTTTCCTGTAACAATGTTTAAGCCGACTCCAAAGCAAACTTGTAATTGTAGTAAAAGTAGTTCTGATTCAATTCTCTCAAAGTAAGACTTCATAAGTTCCACCCTACTTGATTCAGCAAACATGGGATCAATCAAAAGTACATCGACACATTCTTTATTTAAAATGTGACTTCTTAAAAATTTGGGAACCATTTGGTCCGACTTCTCATTCAAATCAGCAATTGTTATTGCATGAGGGCAAGAACCGATGGAAAGATAGGTCAGGGTATTCATCTTAACATAAAAGTTTTTATAAAAACTTTTTTATGATTTTATGCGTTTTTCAAAAAGTAAAATTTTTCGTTGTTCGCTGAAAATTAAATTAATTCTGAAAAAAATTTTATTATTTTTTTTTTCGCGTTTCTCGCAAGAATTAAAATTTTTGAGCAACTGTCAAAACAAAAGCTTAGAACCATTTGGACTCGTAATAAAGCAATTCTAAGTCGATCTGTATACGTCGCGGGTCGTAAGTTGTAGTTTTTGTTAGAAAAAAATGTCGTTTTCGGAGAATTCAAAGAAGAAGCCGATGAGCGTGGAAGATATTCTACTCAAGTCGATGGAGATCAAGATGAAGGATTTGTCTTCGCAGCTTGATGATTTGTCTTCTCAGTTTGATGGCTTGCAGAAGCTTTACATGCAATTATACCAAAAACGTTTTCACTTTGAAGGCCGCGTTGAGAAAATTGGACATGCTGCAGCCATTCCGCCCACGAATCATGAGGTTGTGCAGCATGCGCCGTCTTTCCAGCCGGTCCGTATCCAGCCGGTCCGTACAATCTATTCTGGCACCATCTGCTTTAAAGCTGAGAGATTTGTCTTCATCTGCTTCCCCACCGAGAAAGACGAGGCGCACCGTGCTCTTTTCATTGTAATGTCTGACTGGTTCAAGGCACAAAAGGCTTTGGGAAAGAAGAACTCCCGAAGCCAGAACCTCATCTCTTACAAGGAATATAACAATTCAGAAGTATTTGATTCGCTTAATTTGGGCGATAATATCTTCTTTTATGTTAAGACCAAGATAGATGTGGATGGCCTCAAAAAGTGCTATGCATTCGACATAATTCATTTAAGTAAATGACTCCGTGACTAGTTAGTCGAGGCGGCGGCGGAAGCGGAGGGTGTGGCGGCCTCTTCCTCTTCCTCTTCCTCTTCGTCTTCCTCTTCTTCCTCTTTGTTCGCGTAAGCGGGGGAGCGGGTGGAGGAAGGCAAATTGAGTGAAATGTCTGTAAAATTAAAACTTTTAAAAAACCGACATCCATCCATCCAAACATAAAAAGTATTAAAAGTGAAAACTTGAGTTCATCGCATAATTCTTTCCTCCGCAACCTAGCTGCTCTGGATTGTAAATACAAAGCGAATAGCACTCACGGCGGGTCGTAAATATCATTTTTTTATTTTCAAAACTTAACTTTTTGAATCGCCCTTTTGTATCCGCCCCTTTCCTGCACTATAAATTCAACAGATATCGCCTTCAATCTTCTTCTTTCTAGAATGGTGGGACAAGGTATTAATGCTCTTGTGCAGTACCACCCGAACCCCTACAATCCAGGCAACCTCTTCATTAACATTCCGCCGTACAACCCTGTAGCCGAGCGGAACGCCTTCCTCAACGACCTCGCTTTTGTGTGCCACTCCGTCTGTGTTGGTGACATTGAAGGCCTTTCTGTTGGGCAGAAGATGGAGTTTCACAGCTTCGTGTACCACAACTTTAAGAAGTACTTTCACGAAGTCGTGAACTACGCTCACCTTTTTACTACTGACGCAGTCAAGAAGGAGAGCGAGCGTCGCATCCACGAGCAGCAGAACAACCTGCCGATCGACGTCGAGGCCATCCATTTGTGGGCGCGTCGCAAGTCAGCCATCAATTCTGTCTTTGCTTTGGTTGTCGACAAGTATGCGGAGTATTACCCGAACCAAGTCCTTATTTCGAACATTTTGCAGACGATTGCGTAAGGGCATTTTTGATTGCAAAACAAAATGCCATTTCCTTAACTCAAACGACGCTGCCCGCACCAAACCCATACAGCGTCTTTCCCTGGCGCTTGAGCGCGTAGATGACGTCCAGCGCTGTGACGGTCTTGCGGCGCGCGTGCTCCATGTACGTGACGGCGTCGCGAACAATATTCTCGAGGAAGACCTTGAGCACACCGCGCGTTTCCTCGTAGATGAGGCCGGAGATGCGCTTTACTCCGCCGCGGCGCGCCAGGCGGCGGATCGAGGGCTTGGTGATGCCCTGGATATTGTCTCGCATTACCTTGCGGTGGCGCCGCGCGCCTCCCATTCCTAAACCCTTGGCGCCGAGGCCGCGGCCCTTGCCTCCGCCGTGTCCGCCGTGGCGGTGCGCCGAGTAGCCTCCGCCTCCAACAGGCTGCGTCGTCGCCATCGTGCCCTGGGTAGCCTTGGCCTGGGTCATGCTAGGCTGCGCGTGGCTCTCCTCCTGCTCCTTGATGCTGCTCTCCTCCGTCTCCTCCTTGCTGCTGCTCTCCTCGTGCTCGTGCTCTCCCTGCGTGGATGCAGAGTAGTACTCGGTCTTCTGAGTAGCCATTTCGATCGATCGCTCGGAGCAAACTGAGGAAGGACTGGTGAGAGTTGAGAGGAAAATTGGTTTAGTCACGTTCTCTTTTGAAAATTTGAATTACGACCCGCAAACAACACAGATCGCTTTAGAATCATAATCTTAAGCGGAAGGAACGAACGGGATGCGTTTGAGTGGAACTCACTTTTTCGGAATTTTGAAAACGTAACTCGCTACAGAGGGGGTCGGCTATCAAGATATTTAATTAATTAAATTAATTCAGTTTTAAAAACCAATATATATATATATAAAATTCTCAGAATTTTCATTGCTATACCGTAAAGGATCCTCCTTTGCATGCATATGCCTTGATTACCGGAAAATGATTTCCTCTCAGGCTGCTTCTAAAAAGAAGCTGCCTTTAATGCTTTTTCCGCCTTCGGTTTCTAAACCTCTTGTTCAGCGAGAGCTTTTGCCCCTGCCTGCGCCCCCGCCTACCGCCTCGTCTTCTTTGAATGTAATGAAAGATGGACCTGTTCAGAAAAAGACTAATCGCCGCGGAGGCAAGCGTGGCGGATGCGCAAAGAAAATGACTTTTAAAACTGTTATTGACATTGATGGAATTTCGAAATATGCAAAGAATCATCCTGCTCCTTCTCCTTCCCCTTTTTCTGCCCCTGCCCCTGCCCCTGCCCCTGCCCCTGCTCCTCCTTCCCAGCATTCTTCGACTTTATTGACTTCTCCTTCTCCTCTTGCGCCATTGCAGAAAAAATATGTTTCATCATGGGCTAAGCTAGCTCCTTCTCATCATAAAGCAATTCAGATTGATGAATCCGAAATTTGTCTGCCTCTTCCTTTAATGCCAGAAGGATTCAATTCCCAAGTGTCAGCACTGGATGCTAATAATTATTTCAAGGCGCAATTGCGAAGCGTGATTCTTTCGGCTCTTTGATTTGATTTTTTTTGCAAAAATAAAGTTAAAACGTTTAATCCCATATTATTCAAAAGTTGCCTTCTACAAACTAGAAAGTAGAAGATAGATATGGAGCAGTCAACCATTTTTGTTGCCTACAAGTCGGGCTCAGAAGAATCTTGGGATTACTGTGGGTTTCCTGGAGGTTGGGAATGGATTGGACGAGGAAGCACAAAGCTCTGGAAGAGTTATCCTCATGAAGAGCAGTTTGAAGGACCTATTGAGACCAAGGCTGAAATGATTATTTACCTGCATAACTTCTTTAAAAACCTCAAAAATAGGGGACTTGTAAAAAAGTACAAATTATTTCCAGTCGTGGAAGAATTTCAAAAGTGGATTTTCGGATAACTGTTTTGCAAAAATTCTGTTGCGTCCTCTCAACCTCAAAAGCATCCCAATCGCGTTTAAACACCAATTGAAGTGCGCTGGTAGGGTTCGCGGGTCGTAAAACGCGATTTAAAGTTTTGTTCGGACACAAGCGAAAAAAATGGACTCCTTCGACTCAACGTCCTTCAAGCCGTTTGAGGACTGGACGGAGGATGAGTTCAAGTCCGAGCCGAATTGCCGCGAGATTTACAAGTCAATGACGCCCCAGGAGCGGCGCGACCACCCTCTGCCGCTTTTCTGGCTGATCCACGAGATGGACGAGGAGGAGCGCGAGCGCATCTACAACGACAAGCTCGAGAAAGCCAAGATTTTTATGGATTCATGCTGCCGCATCGCGGCGCACAAGACCGGCATCTCTCTTTTCGACAGCAATTATGCCACGGTGCTGCAGAACGACTACATGGTGCTCAAGACCGTGCTGGCCCGCTTTCGCGAGGGCTCGTACGTTTCCGTCAAGCTCGAGGAGGCTGCAGTGGCGTTTGGGCGCGCACTGAACAATTCAATTGAGATGTTCTGGAATGCCGAGGATGGTCGCTTCATCGTGAACGAGATTGCCTCTCTTTCGCCATCGAGCGCCAAGCGCGTCGAGAAGAATCGCAACTACATGCTCATCGCGTGGCACGCCTTTGTGAAGGCGAAGCTCCAGGAGAATGTTGAGGCGCGCTACTCCAGCTTTCTGCGGTAGGAGGTTTTTTGTAATTTTAAAAGACCTTCCAATAATCCTTCCAATTACGTCACCTATAAAAAACAAAAGATTAAAATGGCTACTCTTTTAGTAGAACGAAATAATGGTTTACTTGTTGTAGATGGAAATGTTTTAGAGCTGAAGAAAAATGATTGCTTTGACATGGATCGGAAAGTAACAACTTCTCGATTAAATACATACGACGAAACTACAATCTTTAAAGTCGATCGCATATCCGAAAATGTAATTACAGCTATTCCTTGGAGAGATGAAAAATACGATTCAAGGGGAGCGAGATGGGATGAAAGGAAAGCTAGAGAAATAAATGTTACAAAGGAAGAGTTAAAGTATATTCGTACAATTCGTCTAGTTGACTGTCCAGCTCCTTCTTCTTCTTCTTCTTCTTCATCATTATCCAACAAAGAAGAAGCAGATTCATTATTTATTCCAAAGTGCGATGAATACAGATACGACGATGACATTGAGGTAAGGTTCCAAGATGTAACGTCAAACTATTTTGAAAAGAATGCAGTTTTTGAGGACGAGGGGGCAACGGAACCATTGCAATTTTTTGACTTTAACTTTGACTTTCCCGCAACTGGAAATTCGTTGGGCATGGTAAAGGGTTTGACAGCAGTAAGGACTGGTCATGGTGGAATGAATGATTGCTTAGTTCATGCAATTTTGAATTGCTGCGATCCCACCTTTAGGTACCGTACACAGAATCAAAAGGATCGTATTGCTTCCTTTATGCGACGAAAAGTCTTTGCAGAAATTCCAGGTCTTAGTAAAGTCCAAAAAGATCTATTCAAGTCACAGGATTTTTTAACAGATGAGTCGTTAGTCGCAATTTCGAATTGCCTGAAGATTTGTTTCGGTATTTTTTGTGTTGGACGCACGTCTACACCTCAATACGAAAAGACATTTGAGCTCATTGGTACTGGAGTTGATTCCGGGGAAAATAGACAAATTCCGCAAAAGTGCTTCTTGATTCAGAATGATGGAACTTATAAACGATATGGAACTCACTACTCCGCTCTTTGCTTCAAACCTGCAAGTGTAATGGATAAGGACGTTTTATTTTCGATTCCTATTCAAAGAGCCGTAAAATTGACTTTAGATTATAATGGAACTGGTTATATAGACGATGAAAATAGGTTTGGGTGGTATACTTCATTAGAAAACGAGGCAAAAAGAAATGGTGGTGGTGAAGGAAGAGACGGAACAAAATCAGTCCTCCCCCAACCTGCTTTGCAGCAAATGCAAGCGCAAGTGCAAGTGCAAAAAGGAGCTAATTCAAACTACTCTTCTCCTCCTTCTCAAAACATTTTGAGTAAAAGAAATTTAGTTCCTGCCATCTACTCTGCTCAAAGTAGAAGAAGATCATTGAGTAGAAGAAGAAGATCATTAAGTAGAAGAAAAAGTCCAAAAAATATTCAAAGATGGTCAAAACGTCGTCATATTGCTTCGCTTCTTAAGAAGACAAAGAAGAATTCGAAAAGTATTCAAAGGTGGTCAAAAAAGAGATACTTGCAATCTCTGCGTCGTAGATCTCGTTAAATTACACTTTTGTTATCGGTCAAAAAAACTATAAAATTATTTTTATTTTTGATTTTTGAGTGAGGAGTGAGTAATTAATAGTTAAATTTCAATTTTCAAACTTTCTTTCGCTTCGCTTGCTTTCGCTTGCTTTTGCTTTGAACTCTTTACTTAACTAAACAATTCGAGTTTGGCGGCGGGTGGTATTTCTATTTCTGCAAACTTGACTCTTCTAATTAATAATTAATTTTGAAAAGATGAACCGCCCCGAAACATACCTTGATTCAGAATTTTCACCAATTACGAATCCATGGACTTCTAGAATATTTTTGAGTACTGGATTTCAAAAGAAAGAGGCTTTATATTTGGCGAGTGCGTTTCATGAACAAAACGGTTACTTTTATGCAAGTTCTGTAAAATCTGTGCATGAATGCATTGTGTGCGGTTGCACAAGTAAGTTTCGTGATCAAGAGAAAGTATGTGGTTGCGATAGTTGCTCAAAAGTAGAATGTCACATCTACAGTGATCAGCCTGACCTGGAACGTCATAAATATATTCAAGAAGTAGACAAGATGGCCAAAAGGTTTTCATCAAACATGGTTGACTTACGCATAGCATTTCGATCAATGTCTGAAAGAGAAATTGAAGAGCACATAAAACAGAGTCTTAAAAACAGCGAGTTGAGTCAACAAATATTATTGGAAAAGCTCAATATTCGCGCGGATGAAAATCTGTGCTCAGTCTGTATGCTCGAAAAAAAAAATATCCTTTTATCTCCATGCAACCATCTTTGCGTCTGTGAAAAATGTTCAACTCATATCAATTCCTTATGTCCAATATGCAGAACGCCTGTGAAGAATATATTAAAAGTATTTCTATAGATTGATTTAAACTAAAAATTTTATATTCCCATTCCCAATCTCACTTCACTTATCTATCTCTAATTCAATTTCCCTTTCTCTTTCTGCACTCCTTCGTCTTTTGATCCCTTACTTCCCCTTTCGGGCACGGTAGTTTTCTTTCATCCCATTTTGTTAAAAACTCTAGCATTTCTACTTGAACTTTATCCTCAAGATCAGAAGTTTCATCCCAAAATAACTTTTGACTTGAAAATTTTTCTATGGCTCGATTTCCCCACACTGAATTTCTAAAGTTTCCATTATGGGCAAAATTTCTTAATGCAGAAAGTCGTAGTTTTTGAGCTTCAGATAATTTATTTTGAACTTGTATGAGAGGAAGAGGAGGAAGAGGAAGAGGGCTTATGCTTCTACTTCTGCTTCTACTTTTGATTCTTATCTTTCCATCTTTAGTGACTTTTGCTAACAGTTTAATTAGCTTCATTCTTAACCTTTGAATACCTTTATCTGAGTCAGGATCATTGCTTGGTTTTACATACCGTGGCCATCCAGAAGGCAGGAAGGGCCATTGTTTATCGTACTCTTTATTGTAATTTCTTAATTGAGCATAATCAAGAGCTGTTTTTCCTTTCTTGTCTTTGAGATCGGGGTTCGCGCCTGCTTTTAAAAGCATCTTTACCCCCTCGTACGATGCATGTAAATAGTTTTTCGCACTAAATAACATTAGTGGAGTTAAACCAGTATCGTTTGACGGTATATTGACATCTATCTTATATTTTTTTTTGAGAAATAAATGCAATGATTCACCTAACAAAAATTCTTTTGTGTGTCGACCGTCAAGTCCATAAAATAAAGCAGTTTTTCCACTATCATTTTCATTTCGGGCATTTATATTTGCGTCTCCTTCAAGAAGAGCAAATGCAATATCATACCGATGATCGATTTTTTTGAATTTATTTACAAATGTAGAATAATACGTAGCCATCAAAGGAGTAAGCCGGTATTCTCCTGGTTTATCTACATCAGCGCCCTGAGAAATGAGATATTTTGCGCATTTTCCAGAACCCATTGCACATGCGCAATATAGTGGAGATCCTATTAATGCTAAACCGTTAGAAATGAAAATAAGTTCAACTTCGTCGGAAAAGAAACCATGGTCCATTCCGACCTTCAGAGCAAAGACGTCGTCTCTTTCAAAAATCAATGGAGTAATTTTTTCAAACAAATCTTTAAGAGATCTCGCAATACTTACTCCCTGCATACCTTCATCATCATCAAAGTGTGAGCGTATGTGGCACATCCATGAAGAATAATCTCCTTTTAAATACGCTGTAACAGAGTCATCACTCAATCCCAAATATTCAGCGAATAGAATATAATCATCTCGTAACTTATTGTCTCTATTAAGATCTTTGTCTCTTTTAAATTCTAGTTTGCTCAACAAATTGCCTAAAAAGTTGATAATGACTTTGCTTTGCTTTACAGAAAAGGGAGAATTTGACAGTGGGTTGAAATTCTGACCCTTGTTTAAGACCGCCTCGCATAATGATCGGACGTCAAAGCAAATCGTTCTTGAGCTTTTAGCTTCGGCATCGATTGGTACTTGAAGTAAGTATCTCGAATTAAAGTTCCTTTTCAAATTTTTTAACGTGATTGGATCATCGTCGTCATTGCATTCTCCGGATTTTCCATCATTTAAAAGTTCTTCAGGTATCGGAATCACTAACTCTTCTTCTTTAGGGCTCTTGCTCCTACTTCTGCTTCTGCTTCTGCTTTTGCTTCTGCTTAAACTAGAGCTCTTGCTTCTGCTTCTGCTTTTCACCTTCGGAGGAGATACACTTTTGCTCCTGCTTCTGCTTCTGCTTTTCGAGATCAAGTCAATAATTGAATTCACCATTTTGTTTTTCTTCTTTGTTTTTTTTTTGAACATTAAAAAAAGCGGCCAAGTTTCCGACCCCGGTTCGGGCTTCGGCTTTTTCTGGCTTTGGCTTTGTCGGTGACCACTGACCCTGACCAAAACTCGACTTCCAAAACTTTTGCGTAAGTCCACCGCACCTCCACCAAAACTTCACCAAACGTCTTTAATTACATTTCTAAGACGATCTGCGCTTGTTGCGGGTCGTAAATCGCAAAATCCGATTCTAAACTTGCATTTTTGGTTTTTGATTTTTTTGAGTACGCACTGACCTCAAACCTTTTTAATCCATTTAATCCACTTATCGCAGTTTAAGCACTCTCTAGTCTCTCTAGTCTTTCTACTGTACTGCACTGCAAGAGATCGAGATGGCACGCGTCAAGCAGTCTGCGCGCATGAGCACGGGAGGAAAGGCGCCGCGCAAGCAAATTTCGACTAAGATTAACCGCGCGGCTTCCAAGGGACTTCCCGCGGGCGCAGTCAAGCGGCCGCACCGCTACCGCCCCGGCACGGTGGCGCTGCGCGAGATCCGCCGCTACCAGAAGAGCACGGAGATGCTCATCCGCAAGTTACCGTTCCAGCGCCTCGTGCGCGAGGTTGCGCAGGAGTTTCAGGCAGACATTCGCTTTCAGAGCCAGGCCTTGCTTGCCATCCAGGAGGCGGCCGAGGCTTACCTCGTCGGGCTTTTTGAGGACACAAACTTGTGTGCGATCCACGCCAAGCGCGTCACGATTATGCCGAAGGACATGATGCTGGCGCGGCGCATCCGCGGGGAGAGGTCGTCATAGGCTAAACTGGGTTTGAGGAGCTCGAGGGGCGAATTGTGACAGTGCAAAGAGTGCAAAGAGTTCAAAGAGTTCAAAGCATCAATCCTTTCTCCTTCTTTGATCTCGATTCCGGCATGCTGCTACAGCAGTTCTTATAGGCCTCTTTACTCTCTCTTCCGCACTTGATGCCTTCTTGATTCTTTGTCTTCCAATGCGTATAGTCTCGATGCTCTGAATTTAGGTACTTGAGCCAGTCGTCCGCTTGAGCTTCACTCAAGACATAAAGTCCGCCTCCTAGACATCCTGTCGGGCTTTTCCATCGAATCGCGTACATTTTTGTGTGGCTTGTGCTGAAAAATAACTATATTGTAATATTGGATTAAATAAATAAAATCCAATTAAATTAATGCAAAAGCCTTGTCTCTTCGACCCCGGTTTTGAAAGAAGAGAAAAATCAACGAATTTCTTTGCGCGACCATTTCAAGCTGTGTGCTTCGAAGTGAGTGCAATAACCCTTCGATATCACAAACTAAACCTTTTGGCCATTGTAAAAAAAAATCTAACTCGCCCTGGTCTTTCTTTTTGGCTGAACAACGAAGATGTTCGCCAAAAATATCGAAGCCCTCCGCAGCCTCGTTCTCAACCGCGAGCGCGTCGTCCACCAGGAGCTCCTTGACAGACGCCAATGGAGCGTGCGGCGCTCCGTCATGCGGGACGTGAAGGACACCTTTCTTCCCGCTCTTGAGGTCGCCATAGCAAAGTCTCACTGCAACTACAGCCACTCGGTCGTCCTCCGCACCTACTCGCTAGCCGAGTGGTTGGAGACCGACGCTGACAACATCGAGCTCGGAGATGTCTTTGACAAGACGGACGTTCTCAAGCGCGTGGCGAACTGCCTCGCGCCTGGCTTCTTCAAGTGCCGCGTGCGGACCACTGTTGCGCGCCAGCCGGGGATGGAATGGACGCGAGTTCGCGTTTTCGAAATCGTCGCCCGCTTCTACGCGGAAGGGATTGAGCCAGAGAAGCCTCCGTGCACGTGCTCTCATCTGGCGGACGGCTTCTGCGGCGTGTGCGGCGGCCACAATGCGCTGTAGAGAACTCGTGCCAATGTTTTTTTTTTAAATTGAAGTTGCTGCAGCCCATTAATAATTACCAAATAAAGGCCTTAGCTCATCGCAAAGGATTTCACAATAGAGCCCTTGCCCACACTGAATGCGATGCAGGCACTTTACTTTGCCATTTGGAGTTTAAAAATCGCGCAATTTATTTTCTACTTTTCCTCCTCCTCCTCATCCTTAATGACATTAAGGCAGTCATTGCAAAGCTCGCTGCCGTATTGGTCAGTTATCTTGCGACTTTTCTTTCCATCCTTGTCCTTTTCCTTTTCCTTTTCAGCAGCAGAGCAGCAGCAGAGCATGCGGTGCACGCACCAAAGACCTCCCGGACACAGTCCACCTGTGCAATTGAGGACGAGCTTGTCGGCAAGCCCTGCCTCAAGTGCGGCCATTTGAAGCGGCCGATATTTGGAAAGAGCGTCATTGTACGAAATAAGCGTGTTCTTCCAGTCGCCCTCCTCAGGAGCAGCATAAGAAATGGGCGTAAGGCCCTTGCCCCTGAGTTTTGCGTACTCCACGTCAAAATCGCCCTTCTTGCCTGCAGTAGTGTGCACGGAAGGAGCGAAAGGAGCAGAAAGAGCAGAAAAAGCAGAAGGAGCCAAAGCTTTCTCCTCTACATCTGCATCTGCTACTGAATACGTGCCCAGGCGGCCGCTGCTCTCGGTCAGCATTCCTCCACGCAGTTTAAAAATGCAGTGAATTATGGAGTCGGTGCGAATATTGAGATCAGAAAGAAGCGAGCCCGATTCGTATTGCAGCTGCCTTCCGGCGAAAACGAGGCGAAACCCGTCTGGAAGAATGGAAAAAGCCCTTGACGACTGCATAAAGATTTGATCAATGCTCATTGACTCAATCGCCTCAAACGTAAAGGACTTGTCAAGAGTCTTTACCTGCAAGGTAAAGGGCTTAACTGCTTTTGGCTTCAAATTAAAATTGAGATTAGGAGTCGAGGGGTCGACGCGTGGCGGATTTGATTTGTAGACGTTCTTGAGAGGCTCAAAAAACTCAAAAGGAGCTATCGAAACCATTTTCACTTGTTCCGACCCGCGAACAGCACGCTTCCCTTAATCTATGAAATGAAATGAAGTTGACGCGTTTGGAGACTGAAAGCAGAAAAAGTTTTGCGTTTCGTTAACTCTGGTCTATTTCGTTTTTTGATTTTATTGGGCTAAATATAATTAAAATAAATGACAGATGATTTGAAAAAAGAATGGAAAGCAATTGTAGACTTTTATACTGAAAGGCTCGCCATAGCCCAAGTCAAGCTTCGTGATTTTGAAGAAGGAAAATTAACGAAAACCCAGTTAAGGGAAAATGTTTTAAAATTAGCAAAGAATCGATCAGCGGCTTTCAAAAAAGGATGGAAGAAAATCATTGACGAAGGAATGGTTGAAAACGTTTGTGGAATACTGCACGAATGCTATGACAGTTTTTTAGAGCCTAACAACGTGGATGAATCATGTTTGGCAAAAGAGCAATTGGGATCGGAAGACAGTCTGAAGTTTCAACAATTTAAGTTCAAGGTCATTGAGCGCTTATTTAATGAAGGCAGTTTTGGAAGTGACAAGGACGAAGAAGGATTTCGAGATTTTGAGGATACAGCAGGAGGCTGTGACGAGATTGCGTGGGATGCTGGTTTAGCAGTGCTTCAAAATTTGGAAAATGTAGATAAAAAAGAATCAACTTATTAATTTATGGAAACAAAACAATTATTTTTGAAAGACCATGTAGATCCTGTGGAATCGCTTGAGAAAACAAACGAAGAGCCTGCGGGAGGCGAAGAAGTTGAGAATGTCGAACCGCACGTATTTAGGAAAGATGACCCGTTTGTAATATTATACGGCGAATCTTTTGTCTGGTCAATTGGAAGACCTGCGGAGTCTTGTCCCACAAACAAACCGGAACTAGGTGGATATTCTTGTGTTCCAGAAGGATAGGTGACGCTTGGATTTGAGGAATATCCCGGGCTCGGTGGACTTGTTATTACGCAAACTTCTACAAACTGTCTTAAAGACCCCACATTCTCCTTTATTAACCTAATCTGATATTTGTAAGTCGATGTACTATCAGTAAAGTAATCGCTAAATGTGACAAGAAGTGTAGTATAAGAATATGCAGATTTTATAGTATTCGAATAATGCAAAGATTTACATATTCGGTCATAATTTCCCAACAAAATAGCGTTACCTGTCACACCAGAAACGCTTACTATAGTGTTTGAAAATGGTGTCCCGAATACAAGGGCATTATTTGTGTTCCATGATACAGACGTGCTGTAATTTGTTCCAAAAAAATTAAAGACCATGTTATCCAAAGGAATTGGAACAAATGCATCGTCTAGAAAAGTGGCGCCGTCTCCGCCATCGGAAATTCCATCAAAACTTATTACTGTCAAGCCACTGGTGCTTCCAGTCACTGATTTATTTCCATTCACAATTCGCAACTTTGCTTTTTGAGTCAAGATAAGAAT
>Ga0114966_10000595_pt1 | contig 34502 bp, 57 predicted proteins | sample M_130207_XF_Meta_FD_87029 | JGI IMG/M metagenome (GOLD analysis project Ga0114966, IMG submission 87029) | Freshwater microbial communities from Lake Montjoie, Canada to study carbon cycling - M_130207_XF_MetaG | ecosystem: Environmental > Aquatic > Freshwater > Lake | place: Lake Montjoie... | reverse complement strand
TCGAAGACCAACGTAAGTTTATGCGAGCATGTGGGCAAACCATTGACACGCAAAATGTACACCAGTTCAAGTTGTACTGTGACTTGATCAAGGAAGAAGTTGCCGAACTGGCTGTAGCTGTGGCCAACAACGATCGTGTCGAGCAGCTGGATGCTTTGATTGATATCATGGTGGTCACAGCCGGCGCACTGCACAGCATGGGTGTTGATGCTCCGGGTGCATGGAAAGAAGTAATGCGCAGTAACTTTGCCAAGGTTGATCAACGCACTGGTAAAGTTGTTCGTAGAGAAGATGGCAAAATTCTCAAACCCACAAACTGGGAACCTCCCAGGCTCAAAGGATTTATGCTTCCATCATAAAAATAACAGTAGCCGGTACAGCCAAAATGTTAGCCAAACAGCTTGTGTGATCTAAATATCTATGTTACACTAGCAATATGAATTCCAAAGAAACTGAAGTTATGAACATTCTACAAGAAGAATGTGCCGAAGTCATTCAAGCTGTCAGCAAGTGTGCTAGGTTTGGAATTGACAATTACAAGCCGCAAGCACGAGTAACCAACAGAGAACATCTTGAGGAAGAAGCAGGAGATTTGCTTTGCATGCTTCAGTTGATGATGGAGATGGGTGTACTTAACGAAAAGAAAGTGTATGCTGCTGCGCTCCAAAAACGAGCAAAGCTGCATAAATGGTCGAATATTTTTACACATGACGTTACAACAGAATGAGCAAACTTAAAATCTCAGAACTATTTTACAGCATCCAGGGCGAGGGACGATACATGGGCGTACCCAGTGTGTTCTTGCGCACATTTGGCTGCAACTTTACCTGCGACGGATTCGGTATGCTGCGTGGTGAGAAAAGCCAAGAGCGAATCAAGATTGCTGCACTAGACAGCTTTGGTCCGTACACCAACTACAAAGAACTTCCCCTTGTTAGTACCGGATGTGACAGCTATGCGTCCTGGGATCCTGCATTCAAGCATCTTAGCCCGGTGATTGATACCAAGGAGATTGTCAAGAGCATTTGCGAAATGCTGCCGCACAAAGAATGGCGTGAAGAACACTTGGTGATCACAGGTGGTGAACCCTTGTTGGGATGGCAACGTGCTTATCCAGACCTGTTGAATCATCCGTCGATGCAAGGTTTAAAAGAGATCACATTTGAAACCAATGGTACTCAAAAGTTAACCGGTGAGTTCAAACAATATCTTGCAGATTGGGGCATTGAGCGGCGTGGATATAATGCTATCACATTCAGTGTCAGCGCCAAGCTTGGAGTCAGTGGAGAATCAAGAGAAGATGCTATTCTTCCCGAAGTGGTATGCGAATATGAACAAGTGGGATACACCTATCTAAAGTTTGTGATTGCTTCTGAAGAGGATGCAGCTGAAGCACTAGAAGTCTTAGAGATTTACCGTGCAGCTGGATTTAAAGGGCCTGCATACTTGATGCCCATTGGCGGGGTAGAAAAAGTGTATGGCATGAACAATCGCAACGTGGCAGCATTCGCAATCAAGCATGGGCTAAGGTATAGCGATCGTCTCCAAGTGCCGCTTTTCAAGAACGAGTGGGGCACTTGATGTTTGAATATCTGAAGAAAAAATTTACAAAGCCAGCAGAGCCCGAAGCACCAAAGATCCCCAAGGCCGTTGCACCAAAGAAGTCTGCCAAGGAACTGGCCACCGAACGCGGAGAACCGTATGTGGCAATTCTTGGCCTAGAGGTTGATCCTGAAAATCTGCATCAGGGCGCATTTGAAATTGACTGGAATGAAAAGTTTGTTGCTAATCTAGTACGTGCTGGATATCAACTCAAGCGCGAAGACACTGACTCGGAAATTGTGGACCGGTGGTTCCAGAATGTCTGCAGACACGTTGTAATGGAAACCTGGGAACAGGAACAAGCCATGAACCCGGAACCTTATGTTCGTAGTAGGAATTTAGGTAATGGGCGCAGAGAAGTAAGTTGAAGTATGAATATCGGAGTATTTGGCGATAGTTTTGCAATGGCGTCCTACGAACGTAACATCTGGTGGCGAGTGCTTGAACAGCAATTTGGACATACAGTTACCAGTTACGGGCAAAGTGGATCTAGCATCGAATACAGTGCAGTGCTAATTGAACAACTCCATACTCAATTTGATTTTATGATTTGGTGCTTGACTTGGCCCAACCGTGCTAGCCTAAAAACTCCCGATGGATATATTCATACCGGAAATCTAGTCGGTAAACAAAAAAAGACCGGGCGATCAGATATTGATGCCAAGATTAATGCATGCATTGAATACTCAAATCTTGCTGTTGATCACGATGCTACCAATCTTATCTATCGAACTGCTGCATATGGATTCTTGCAACGTTATCCAAATTTGATGATCATACCTTGCTTTGATCAGCCAATGCATACACCGTTTAATTTGTTTTCATTAAGCTTAATGGAAGTAGAGCATTACTTCCCCGCAGAATCATCATTTAGTAAAGTACTTTCCAAGTATCATGACATGAGGCCTGCGCACCTGACCATAGAGAATAATATGATATTGGCCCAGTTGATCAATCATGATTTAAAATCAGGTATTTTCCAAACAGAGTATAGTAATTTCTCATTATCTGATACACCGATTACAGATAATATTTTTAAAAAAATACAATGATATTCAACAAAGTAAAAGAGCTCAAAGAGCAGGGTAAAACAATCGGCATTGTGTTTAGTACGTTTGATATGTTGCATGCCGGACATATTGCAATGTTGAGCGAGGCTAAAAACTACTGCGACTACTTGATTGCAGGTCTACAAACAGATCCAACCATAGACAGGCCAGAAACCAAGAACGTCCCGGTTCAAACCATTGTAGAACGACAGATTCAGTTGGCCGCTACTCGCTATGTTGATGAGGTTGTGGTGTACCAAACGGAAAAAGACCTAGAAGACCTGTTGCTTATCCTGCCCGTGGATGTCAGGATACTGGGCATCGAGTACGCGGACCGTGATTTTACTGGCAAGACTATTTGCACACAACGCAACATCAAAATTATCCACAACGCAAGAGACCACAGCTTTAGCAGCAGCAGTCTGAGAAAGCGTGTGGTAGAATCAGAAAGTTTAAAAAATTGTAAAGGCACTCAATGATCTTGTACATCAATGGCGATAGCCATGCCGCAGCTGCCGAAGCTGTTAACTGTCATGCATTTGCCGAAGATGATCGTCGCTACTTTTACATGGGACGGGTGCCCCATCCAGATAACTCGGCAGTAAGTTGGGGCAAAAGATTATCTGATGTTATCAAAACCAGTTACAAGTGTGATGCCGAGTCGGCTAGTTCAAACACCCGGATACTTCGCACCACGCGGCAGTGGTTGAAAGATACAGATCTTTCAACCACTGAAGTTCTAGTAGTCATTCAGTGGAGCACATGGGAGCGTGAAGAATGGTTACACAACGGTACCTATTACCAAGTCAATGCATCGGGTATTGATCATGTACCCGATGAACTAATAGAACGGTACAAAAACTTTGTTACTGGGGTTGACTGGGAACAGGCAACCAACTGTGCACATCAAACAGTTTGGGATTTTCATCTTGAGTTGACTGCATTAGGGGTGCCGCATTTATTTTTGAACGGGAATAGCCACTTTGGTAACATACCCTTAGAAGAACGCCTGGATTGGGGTAATATCTATATAGGACCATATGATCCTGCGATGACCTACGATCAGTGGCTAAAAAACAACGGTTATCAAACAGTCGCCCCCGATTCTTGGCATTTTGGGCAAGAATCCCATACTGCCTGGAGTCGATTTGTGTTACAATACATGATCAAGAATCAAATAATATAATTATTCATGCTAGTTAATCCCTACACGCCTGGTACACCATTTAAGAATTTCCCAATGCTTGACCAGCAGATCAATGAGTACTATGATGAAATCTTTGAGTTTGTCCCTGGGCCGGGCTACAACAATACTACTCCAAGATTTAAGCTAGACTCGGGATTAAAATTTGGATTTCGTGATATTTTTTATTGCATCGATCAACTATACGATAGTAATCCCAAGTCTGTGATTGACGTTGGCTGCGGAGAATGCATATGGAAACGCTGGTTCCCTAACATTATTGGATTTGATCCTACCCCAAGTCCTTACGCCAATCATGATTTTATTGATTACTTTGACGAAGAATTTAGTCGCGGGCACAAAGAAAAGTACGACTCGGGCATAGCACTTAATAGTATACATTTTGTATCATGGGTCTATGTTAGGACTCAACTTGATCTAGCAATGAACATGATCAAACCCAATGGTCGATTTCTATTTACTTTCAATTTTTATCATTTTGATAAACATACGCCCGATCATAAATTTACTAGTCAGTCGCAACGGATAGAATTTATGGATTCTATCCTAGCATCATTGCCATACAAGGTGCACTTATTAGATTATCCTGCACTGCACGGTGTCGATGAATCTCAAGTCGAGGCCCATGCTCATCTCAACGGACATGTCCGCATAATTCTGGAAAAGAACCAATGAAATATCTCTTGATTGATACTGCTAACATGTTCTTCCGCGCGCGGCATGTGGCGTTCCGTGCCAGTGATCCTTGGGAAAAGATCGGCTACGCCCTGCACATCACACTGAGTGCGGTAAACAAGGTGGCGCGTAAGTTCAACGCCGATCATGTTGTGTTCGCACTTGAAGGCCGCAGCTGGCGCAAAGATGTGTATCTTCCTTACAAGCGCAACCGTGCTGAACTGCGGGCTGCTGCTACAGAAAAAGAGCAAGAAGAAGATAAACTGTTCTGGGAAACATTTGATAACTTTACTAAATACTTGAGTGAGCAGACCAACTGTTCAGTTATCCGACACGAAAACGCTGAAGCCGATGATATCATTGCGCGGTGGATAGCGTTACACCCCCAAGACCAACATTATATTGTCAGCAGCGACACCGACTTCGTTCAATTGCTTGCGCCAAACGTGCAACAGTTCAACGGCATCACCGATGAGTTGCTGACTCTTGAAGGCATTTTTGACGCCAAAAACAAACTCGTAATTGACAAAAAAACCAAGCTACCCAAGACTGTTCCTGAACCCAAATGGCTATTATTCGAAAAGTGCATGCGTGGAGATTCCAGCGACAATGTGTTCTCGGCCTATCCCGGTGTGCGTGTCAAAGGCACCAAGAACAAAATAGGGCTGCTTGAGGCATTTGCCGATCGAGAACGTCAAGGCTATGCGTGGAACAATCTCATGTTGCAACGCTGGACTGATCATGAAGGTGCCGAACATCGTGTGCTGGACGACTATCAGCGCAATCTTATGCTGATTGATCTTACTGCCCAACCCGACAACATCAAAGCTGCGGTAGACACTGCAATCAAAACCCAAATTAGGCACAGAGATATCGGACAAGTGGGTGCACGGTTCATGAAGTTTTGCGGCAAGTTTGAACTCAATCGTGCATCTGAATCAGCAGAACAATTCAGTCGTTGGCTGAACCAAACATACCCAGGAGTACTTAATAATGATAGTAGCCAAAACAGTAATACCTAATCAGTATTGGATCCTACGGCAAGGTGATACCAAAGTTGGTAACATCGAGGCTGGCCCGGATGGATTTCAAATCAAAATCAACAACGTTATACAACAATACAAATCCATCAAGACTCTTAAACAAAAAGTTCAAATCGACTTTGAACCGGTTGAGAAGAAATCCGCTCCTGTAGTTGATAATGAAGTTAACGGGTTCCCTACTACCGGACGCCCATACAACGCCATCTATGATGTCAAGCATCAGGTACCACTCTGGACACGTGAACCCAGGTCCAAGTCTTGGTTTGCTGCTGGATGGTATCGTGTGCGTGTCGGCCGTACGTGGCAAGTGGTTCAGAGCCCCAAGTTGATTGTGCTGCAACGGTATGAATACAAAGGACCTTTCCGTAACGAGGCCGAGGCGCGGGCATGAGTATTCATATCAACAAATTTATCGATAAGATCAAGGCCACCGAAAGTCGTAACCTGCGAGACCTCACAATGTCCATGACTGACGCCAGGGATCTGCATGCTGATATTACCAAGCTGCTGCTGGCTGTGCAGGTGTTACAAGAGCGGGGGCAGGCTGCTGCACCAACTACTAACGTCATCTCGGTTGAAGTCGAGGGCGGTACCTTTTAGCCCCTAAAGTTGGCTCATAAATAAATGTAGGAGTTTATTGATGAGCCGACCCAGACCAACTGTACTTGTTGAAGTAACTAATCGTAGTACATACAAGACCGAACAAGTGTTAGCAGCCGAAGGAGTTTGGGCTGTGTTCTTTGACCGCCAGCCCATCAACTTAAAAACCAGTAACCTACTGGTGCAGTATCCGGGTCCTAAGTATAAAAAAGTCAGCTTCCCTAACCAAGGGCATGCTATAAACTTGGCCAAGAAGCTCAATACACAGTTCAAAACTGACAAGTTTTCGGTGGTGCTGTTGACACAAGGGGAGCAGATATTCCCCAATGAAAAACCGAAAACTTGAAATAGTAAGCAAGCTGATTGACCTGGTTCCAGCGGCTCGTCGAGAGACTGTTGACCGGGCCATGGTGACTTGGTGGGCCAACATACGCAGCACCGGTGGTCTCAGACTTACAGATCATGGGTACGGTATGCTGCATGATCTCTTGGAGATCGAGTCTTGGTCCGTTGCTATCGAGGATCCAAGAAAAACTTTAAACAAAAAGCTTATTTTAGCCATGGATCAAAAACTCACTTGGCCTTACTACATAAGCCGAACCCATGTGGTATTCTTTAGCAGTCGTGATGCAGTTATGGCCAGCTTATACGGTGATCTGGGCAATTATATTAAAAATCTAAACTAACTGTTTTACTTGCTGCTGAAAATAACGCACCATCAAGTCCGGAAAGCAATCAAGAATCCATTTGCGTTGTGCAACTAGTCTAGTTTGATAGTTATCTAAATCAATCTTGCCGCGTATCAGCTGCTCATTAGTATAAAGCGCAAGTTCGACTCGAACATCATTGGATGCTGTATCGTAGCCAGTATCAACTAAATCATCAAACATGTCCATGCCCATCTCACGGCAATCCTGAACAATTCCAGCATGTCCAATGACTATAGGAACTTGTCCTGCAATCATGGCCATGATTGTTTTTTCTGTTACGATACCTGGGCGAGCATCATACTGGGTTTCTGTAATAATATTAACCGAGGCGCTGCTGTACACCGGGGCCAGTCGTATAAAATTTTCATCATTTTCTGTGCCACGATAACTTGCATAGGCCCATGATGGCAATGGTATGTCGTTACCATAACTGAGTATACCCGGTCCCCAATTCTTTAGTATATCAGCAGTACGTGTACGGTGCGGGCAAATTCTCCCATTTAAGCATTGCCAAGGCACGCTACGAGATTGTCGAAAGTGCAAGTCCCATTCCGATTCTCGTTGTGCAATTGACTGTACTGTGGCCAAGTTATGATTGCTAAATTTAACCAACTTTACAGGTCCAGTATAGTGTTGATCGAGCCCGTGCGACCAGTGGACTACAACTACCTGATTGGCATGCTCTCCATACTGTTGAGTTACTCGCTCCAGTTCAACAATCGACTGCCCGGGGGTAACAAAGTCCTGAAAATGCAAGATCAATCTTGTGTTGGGACGAAAGTCAACCTCGGGCAATTTTAAAGGCCAGCCGGTGATGGGATCATATCCGGTGTCAAAACAATTAAAAATTGGAATTAAATCGACTTCTAAATTTTGGAATGCTTGCTTGATTAAATTTATATAATCCATTATGGTATTTACTAAGTAGAGTATCATGTACTGGACTAATCAAATACACACTATTGAAACTAACCAAGCCAGCGATATAATTGAGCAAAGTCAGCATGATGGACAACATTGTTTGTTTTACGATCCAGCAATTAATATCATAGACATTCAACGAGTTTTGCAATTAAAAGACATTTGTCAGATTGCCAATCATCAACTGGCCAATCATCATCGGGAGTTGAGTCAAGGCAACTGCTGGCAAAATGAGATTGCTAATATTGTAAGAATTAATATGTTTGTTCACAGCATGCGAAAGATCGGAAGTGTCAAACCAATGTTGTTGCACTATGATCAAGGGTTACCGTATACTGCATCCACCGGCGGCACCAGGCTTATGGCTGCCGAGCTAATACCCGAGATTACACATGTTTCAGGATTTGTTACTACACACCAACATCATCGGCTACGATTCTCTCACTTGCTGGAAATAAAATGTTGGTCTGATTTTGTAAAATACTGTGGTGCAGAGGAATCATCTACTGTGTTAATACGATTAACCGATGCAGCTGCCAACTGGGGCATTGATTGGTTTGAGGTTGCAGTTGATCAACACCAAGGGACAAGAATTTTTGTGCCACAAGATGATTGGTGTTTAACTGTGTTACAAAATTATGTCAACTGTCAGCCCGAGGATTTTAAATTTACCCCAAAGTGGTTTAACACTCAAATTGCATGGGATTTATACTATACAAGTTAACGTATAGAAGTTAGCACTGTTGGCCACCATGCAGCAAAGTCGCAATGCCAATTACGACGCATCAAGTGTAAAAGCTCTCTATTTTTAAAAGCTGCCTGTTCAAGTCGCTGTTTTAACTCGATACAATTTTGTTTTTGCATATTAGTAGCAGCTAGGATCCCTTCAAAAATAAAATCTGTCATTTTATTGTCCCCGGCTTCCAGGGTTGTATTTTCTTGTTTATTGTCGTAATTGTGAGATAACAGATCTTGCAGTGTGTCAAATCCCAGGTGATGCAAATAACTAATTGTGTGCTGACCTGAGTAAACCTGCCAAGGAACAGGCAAGCACATGGCTCTAAAAATCTTTTCACTCAACGCTATATTAGTGTCTGAACTGTAAGTTTCCATTATAACATTTATCCAGGATCTAACATGCGCCTGCTCTTGGGTAAGCGCATGATTTCTTATAGGAACTTTGTGCAGCAATTTATTATAAATTTTATCATACTTGGCCTGGAGTCGAGGTGCTAAGTTATAATACTCTTGGCTAAAAATAGCAGATAATCCCTCAACTGTTGAGGTGTCTTTATTTTCGTCCCAACAATTAAAATTTATGTAGTCAATGTCATCCAGATCAGATGTGTTGTACTTTTGAAGTTCTAACAGTGCATGAAGGCGTTTTCCGTCAATACGATTGATAGAAAGATTTAAACGTCTGTCAGGTGCCCATTCAGTAATAGCAGGTGTATGTGCATAAATGCCATAAAAGCTTGACGGGAGTCGATGTATTTGATACTGGGTCGGACAAGAAGTCCAATTGTCTGTAATTACCACCGTATTAGTATCAAAAATATACGGGAGAGATATTGAATAATCGTCAGTGCAGGTGATAAAGTCGTCAACTAGACACACTATTACGGTGCGATCTCCTCGACTCCAAATTTTGTTATTTTGATCAGCTTGTACATAGCCCAGGCTGGCCAGTGCACTTCGGAAAAATTCCATAATGGAATTTTCGTGCCAGATACAGTTACTTTTTTGGAAAATTTCGCCATCGTAGATATAGTGAGCACTCATTCGATTACTTATAATGCGTCGGGTATCAGCAAAACAAATTGTCGGCCAATATTGCGACGCAACATAAATAACTAAGTAGAAACCATGAGTTTCTGCATACTTAACAAAGGACACATCATGTTAGCAATCTTAATCAAATTTTTTGATCGTTTTTTTTCATCGACAAGTTATTCAAATGAGCTTGATAAGTTCGTGCTCAGCAAAAAGCCAACCTCGGTAATAGAAATGGAATACTGGGTCAAAGAATACGATCGCAAGATGACTCGCGGCCAAGGCTGGATACTATGAAGACAGTGGCCAAGGCTGTTTGGGACTTTTTAGCAGCATGGGGAGAGATTCGGGCTGCTCGCCATCTAAGCAAGCTGTACTAATCATCATGAAATCCATAACAACCACCATGCTAAATATGCTGCAACGGTTGGCTGAAATGTTTCCGGATAGCTCTTATCAAGCACGATTAGATGCATACCTAAATTCCTACGGAATTATTGATTCCATGTAGAAACAGCTGACCCGTTGACTTTAAGGGCACAGCAAGCATGAGACAATTTTTAATATCGTTAGCAGTAGCGATCTTTGCCGTAACCGGCACACCAGATGCAGCAGCCTGGACACAACGTGCCCCACAAGACCCGGAAACTTGTAAGGTTCATGCTCCGTATGGGTTCCCGCAGACCACAGGTGTACAGCCAATTTGCCGCCAGGCCTATCTAGTAGGGTATGATGCAGCAGCCAAGTTGCCTAAATACGTAACATACGAGCTACTTCCACAAAATGCTCTTGGCTGTGTTGCTCGCACTAATGCCTTTGCTGCTGACCAGTCAGTTGCAGGAGGGGCCAGCCCGGCTGATTATATCGGCACTGGCTACGATAAAGGTCATATGTCACCAGACGGAGATCTATCTTGGGATACACAAGTAGAGTTTGAATCATTTTTAATGACCAACATGAGCCCACAGGCCGGTTCCTTAAATCGTGGCATCTGGAAACTGCTCGAGACCAGCGTTCGCGGCTGGGCTGTACAACACAATCAAAGCTATACAGTGTACGTGGGCGGGGTGTACGATGCAAAGAATATGAAAATTGGCTCCGGGGTTGTGGTCCCAAATGGTTTTTACAAGATCGTGATCAACAATCAAACCAATGAGATAGCCGGGTGGGCGTTCCCGCACCTGCCGCCTTATCCCAACTTGGGCAACGACTTGACCAAATTTCGTTTGCCTGTTACACAGATCGAAGCAGCAGCAGGTGTGCAATTTGCATTTCCTAAAGCTGCGATTGAGTTGCGGCCCGGTACCGAGTGGCCGGTGGACTTTAGCAAGTTAACTCAGGCCAAACGCCAAAAATGCGGTGCTGCAGCGGTTGACAATTAATTCATCCTGTGCTATACTGGGCACTTGATCGAAGTTCTTCGGGGCAAGAACCAAAAGTTCCGCGGTCGACCATTAATTCATCCTGTGCTATAATGGTTACATGGTTAGAAAAAAGCGTTCAGATCGTACCCACATTGTGTATGCACTGGTTTCAGGCAGCGACTTCTACATCGGGGTCACTGCAAAGACTGAAACTACTGTGCAGAAGTCAGCTCAAACTCGCTTCAACAAGCACATCTATCGCTCACGTAGCGAGGACAAGAGCTGGCTGCTGTACGAAGCCATGCGCAAGCGGGGTACCGAAGCCTTTGCAGTTCTTGTGATCGACGTGCTGCGCGGCAAGGCTGCTGCTCATGCTTCTGAACGCGAAATGATTCGCGAGTTTACCCCCAACCTGAACACTGATGTGCGGGTGCGAGCAAACGGTTGACCCAAAATGGCACTTGTGCTATAATGTTTTTACTGTAGCAAAACGGAGCAAGAAATGAGCAAATTTATCAAGTCTGAGTTCAGCGTTGGCGAATATGCTACTTACGGGGGCAAGTTTGTTGCGCGATTCAAGCGCGGTGGCCGTGCTAGTTTCCTGAATTTCTTGTGCTCAAAGTTCACGGTGGAAGAGTACTTTGCGCAGCTGGATCTGGGACAGGCTCCGCTGAAGATCCTGGAATCCAAGGGCTATGTTGCCCCGCAGTTTCGTAAGTTCCTCAAAGAAGGCGGCTATCCCATTAGCCTGGAAGGTCTAAGCTTGATGATTAATGCGCGAATTGATGCCAAGGCTATCCCTTGGCCCCAGACTGCTGGTTGACCAATAAATTAATCCCTGTTATAATGTTTTTACTGTAGCAAAACGGAGCAAGAAATGATGTATGCTAACTATCGCAAGCCTGTGCAGCGTCAAGCTAATCCTGAACAAGTCCCGGCAGTGGATGCACTGCGGGCCGTGCTGCCGGCACTGGGCTACGGCGACGCCAAGTTCGCAAACGACCTGCTGGGCAACTTTGCGCAGTGGGGCCGGCTGAGTGAAAAACAACTGCACTGGGTCGAGACCCTGACTGCTCGTGGCCTTGCTCCCAAGCAGGCTCCTATCGCGCAGGTCACAGTGGATTTCAAGAACATTCAAGACATGTTCGATCTGGCTGGCAAGACGCTCAAGCGCATCAAGGTCAAGCTGCAAGCTGTGGGCGGTCAGGCTGTGGTGTTTAATCGTGCTGGCCCGATGAGCAAGTATGCCGGGCAAGTCATGATCACAGACGGCTTGCCCTTTGGCGAGAACAAGTTCTTTGGGCGAATTGATGTTACGGGCGAGTTCTTTGCTACCCGTAACGCCACGCAAGAAGTGTGTGAGCTGGTGAAAGAGTTCAGCGAAGACCCAGCCGGGACTGCTGGCAAGTACGGCAGGCTCACAGGCGGTTGCAGTTTTTGCAATCATGGTTTGAAGGATGATCGTAGCACTCAAGTTGGCTACGGCCCGGTGTGTGCCAAGCGTTTTGGATTGGCCTGGGGCTAAGAGATTACGGTTGACACGAAATTCAACTCGTGTTATAATGTTTTTACTGTAGCAAAACGGAGTACGAAATGGCTTATGTGAACCAAGCGACCAAAGCGGCAATTGCACCCAAGATCAAGGCCATCCTGAAGAAGTACGGTGTCAAGGGATCGCTCAGTGTTCGAACTCATTCTACCTTGACGCTAACCTTGAAGTCCGGAGCTATCGACTTCATCGGCAACGGTAACGATACTTGCAGCAAGGATCCTTATCAAGCCGGTCGAGGGTTTGCGCCCAACACTTCGGGGTATGAACAGGTTAACCCCTATCACTATGGTAGCCACTACAGCGGACGTGCCAAGAAGTTCCTGGCAGAGGCCCTTGCTGCTATGAACACTGGAAATCACAACCGCAGTGATGCAATGACTGATTACTTTGATGTGGGCTGGTATGTTGATATCAATATCGGCAAGTGGAACCAGCCCTACATTGTGCAGGCTTAATCGCAGGAGAGTCCAGCAGTGCAAACCGAACTCGACAATCAACTTTTCGACAAGTATCCGAAGATTTTTCGTAATCCCTGCGGATTTGAAATAGATAACGGCTGGTACAATATTGTCGATAAACTGTGCAACAACATTCAATCCCACATCGACTGGGGCCGGAAAACACGTGCCCGAGCGTTGAGATTTAATCGAGCACTGAAGCGAGCCATTGCTGGAGATCGTACCGGCATCACTAATTTCTATTTTGACAAACGAGAAGTTCCGGCCGATCACTGGATTAGTGACCGCATCAACCAACACATTCGGGATGAAGAGTACAGGGAAGTTCCCGAGATTGTTCAGCAAGTGGTGGCTGTCCAAGTAAAAGAAAAGTTTGGAACCTTACGGTTCTACTACTCGGGCGGCGATGAGTTTGTGGCCGGCTTGGTAGCCATGGCAGAATCCATGTCCGATGTCACCTGTGAAAGATGCGGCCCTCCGGGCAAGCTGCACGGCCGGAGTTGGGTCAAGACCTTGTGCGAACAGCATGCACCGGTTGACCAAGCATTCCCGTTCTGCTATAATACCTTTATACAGTTAGCAACAAGGAGCAAAAGATGGAGATCGAAACATTGGCGATAGAAATTGCACAGCTTTCGAACGTGGATCTGGCCAAGCTGGCAGATGTGTTGATGGCGCAGTTTAACGCCCGTGCTGAAAAGTTGGCGTGGAACCTGCAAGTGAGCAGCACCGACCAAGCTCTGCGTGGGGGCATGTGAGCCAAACCAAGGAGAACTCAGTATGAAGATCATTGTTAAGATTCCCCAGCTGCGCACTCGAGCACATCGTGTGCTGTTTGATAAAGAGCTGCCGTTCCGGCCGCGCAGCGAACAGTCGCGCAAGCAATACCAACGTCGTCCCAAAAACCGTAATCAGGAGCTAGTATGAACACAGAACAAATCACCATTCGTGACTTTATGGAAGTTATCGAATACCGTATCACTGAAGGCAGTAAGTACGGTTGGGACTGCTTTGGCGACAACGCATTTCAAATTGATCACTGGGCCGGAGAACAGCAAGACCCTAGCCTGAGCATTGTGTTTGACACTGCCACGCAAGAGGTGTATCAAGTGGAAGCTCATGACTATGTTCATGCGCGAGCGTACCGCTGGACCAATCCTGCGTGGCGAGAAGCAGAGGATCGGGAAAGCCGTGCCCGTGCTGTTGATAATAAAGTAGCGTGGGACGATGTTCTGTTTATTGATCTAGATGTTGCTGCCGACATGCTGGAAAAGGCCACTGCTATCGCGACAGGCGATGAATACGATACCCGTGTCAAGATAGCAGTGGAGTTTAGCAATGATGAACTGCTGGAATACATGATGATGGCACACGAGCAGGATATTACCTTTAACGAGCTTATCACGCAAGCTCTAACAGAAGCCATTGCACGACTCGCCGAGACCCGAGATTCTGAATGATTATCAAGGGACTGACCCGGCGTCAAATAGCGATTGCTGACCAGTTATGGGCTTGCGAAACGCTAGACGATGCCGATGAAATTGTTGCTCGTTACGGGACCGATGGCGTTGTGGTACATTCGCTTATGGTGGCCGAAGTGCTGGACTATACTGAGGTTGATCTAACTGAAGTAAAGACCTGGCTGAACGATACGTTTTGGTTGAACTGAGATGAAAAAAATCTATTACGAAAAAGTTGGTAAACGGTACAAGCCTGTTGCCGAGTACGACAGTGACCTACTGGATAGTGTTCCCAAGGGAAACCATCTTGTCATGAGTTATCCCGGTGGTGTTAGTCGTAGGTACAATATCAATCCCGACCATGCTGCTATGATTGCTGCGGGTCGTGTTGCCGAGAATGCTATCTGCCAGGCCATTGGCAAGGCAAGCGAACTACGACCGCAGCGAACTCCCATTACTCCGGGACAAAAGAAAGCATGGGAGAAGCTGGCTAAAGAGTTTGGCGACGAGCTTTGTACCCTGAGCGGGCTATGTATTCAAGACTGCGCAGAAGCAGGTGTCCAGGCCATGATCGCCGAAGCCGAAAAACTAATGCAGCACGAAGCAGTTCGTAAAGCGTACGAGCAGTTCATGTTGGTGTGTGAGCTGACAAAACAACAAGAACAAACGTAAATATATTCACGGGCCGGTAGCTCACGTTGGTTAGAGCAGCGGACTCATAATCCGTTGGTAGTGTGTTCGACTCACACCCGGCCTACCATATTAATATTACACCATGTCTAATCCGAGCACTAGCACAGAGCATTATCGTTTCGCAATTGAGAGTGCCGGCCGGCGCAGCCAGGCTGCCAATCTTGACCTTAGAGTGCAGTCTGATGTGGACATGGTGAAGTACTACGAGCAAGCAATCAAGGACAAAGCAGTGCAAGAACAGGACCCTAAATGGCGTGAGAATAATCTAGAGTATGACCTAAGATCCACCGACTGGATCCTGGACAAGGTGCGTGCCAGTAACGTGTATGCTCAAAATATCTATGCTGCATTGTGCAACAATGACTTTCAGCGCAACGATGTTATGCCTATTCTTAAAAACGAAACATGGGGTTGCAGTTGGCGCCACGCAGGCGGAGTTGTGGCTGACATGATAGGCAAAGGCGACTACATGGATTGGTACTGCTCGGGCAGCTGGAGCGGTCCAGATTTGCGTACCGAAGATCACATCCGGGGATATGTAAGTGAAAGCACAGTCACGGATGAAGTACTAGAAGACCTGTTCAAGCTTGGTTGGATTGTTAGCTCACTTGATTAAAACATATGACAACAGTTGTAGAACGTGAAAAAGTCTTTGCCCAGACGTTTGACCAACTTACAGTGCATCGCCGGCACTACATGGCGGTGTGGTGCAGTGAGCGCATGACGCCGCTGGATCCGCAGGGCAAATATAACTGGTGGGTCGACGGGAATACCTTTCTCTTCCGCAGTGAGAAAGATCATATGCTGTTTGTACTGGCCTGGTGTGAATAACCTTACTAATTAATATGAAAACTATTGAACTTGAGCATTTTAAAATTGATAAAGATCAACCGTTAACAGTTATAGCTGGACCGTGTCAAATTGAAGACTTAACTCATGCTATGGCAATTGCGTTGGAAGTAAAACACATTTGCGAAGATTTGAATGTTCAGTTCATTTATAAAAGTAGTTTTGATAAAGCAAATAGAACCAGCGTTACTACCAGGCGTGGTGTTGGCATGGAACAAGGGTTGGAGATTTTAAAAACAGTCTCCAACAAATTAGGTGTTCCTACTATTACCGACATACACGAATCATCACAAGCGGGTATTGTGGCAGAATCAGTTAGTATGCTACAAATCCCTGCATTTTTATGCAGACAAACTGATTTACTCTTGGCTGCTGGCGAAACTGGCAAGCCCATCAATGTTAAAAAAGGACAATTTTTAGCGCCCTGGGATATGAAAAACGTTGCAGAAAAAATTGCCTCAACCGGCAATGACAACATAATGTTATGTGAAAGAGGATACAGTCATGGATACAATAATCTTGTGGTTGATATGCGCAGTTTACCTATTATGGCAAGTACTGGTTATCCCGTTGTCTTTGACTGTACACATAGTGTCCAGCAACCTGGAGGACTTGGTGACAAATCTGGGGGAGACAGAAAAATGGTTCCCTTTCTATCTAGAGCTGCGGTAGCAACTGGATGCGTGAGCGCAGTGTTTATTGAGACTCATGAGAATCCCGATAAAGCTCCTAGCGATGGACCAAATATGATTCCATTACGAGACCTAAGAGTGCTGATAAGTCAGCTAAATTTTATTCATAACAGTGTTAGAAACTTTAACTAAAGAACAACAACTTACAGCGGTTAGCCTCATGTGGGCTTGACAAGCGGTGTGATATCAGTTATACTTGTGAAAATTTAGTAAGGACTTTGTATGAGATGGCTCGATAGTTGGATGGAACAACGATGCAGGAACGCAGTGGTAGAGGTGCAACTTGAGGAGTTAAAAATGCGCAGCAGGATGGGAATGCAGTCAAAGTCGTCTCATGACGATGTCGACAGCGATGACGGTCTCAACATCACCATCAGGAACGCAGTGGGCGGCAAAATTGTTTCTTTTAGGCACTTCAATCACAGGACTGATCGTATCAGCAATACACTGTATGTGATCCCCGAAGAACTGGAGTTTGAACGAGAGCTAGGAAAAGTAATCACACTTGAATCTATGCGGATGTCATGAAGACTTTGATCACATCTATCCTTGCCCTTGCAGCAGCAGTCTCAATTATCTCGTTTGTTGCGTGTGACGAGATCAAGGCAGTTACGCCCCCAGTTAAGACTGATTCAACTGCTAGTAAACTGCAAGTAAATAATAACTCAAGTCAGCCAAATTGTGTCAACTACACCGGCTGATCCAGCGTTATATATATGTAGGGATAAAAATTCCTACTCCAACCAAAAAGGAAACTTAACATGAAATCAATCGTTACTCTTATCGCCACCCTGGCCACTGTTACTGCATTTGCTGCCGAGCCAGTCAAGACTGTTGCTGTTGCACCTGTTGCTGCTTCTGCAACCGCCGCAACCCCTGCTTCTGCTCCTGCCAAGAAAACAGAAAAGAAGGCTCCTGCTGCTAAGCCTGCTAAAAGTGAAGCATCGGCTCCCAAGGCTTCCGCACCTGCAGCAGCACCTGCCGCTGCCAAGCCTGCTGCGCCTGCCGCACCTGCAGCAAGCAAGTAATCACGCAGCCGAAGATGACGATGATGATGACGGCGTTGACACAACTGATGTCCACGTAGGTTATCGTCGTCGCTCACTGGAAGAATGTGATGAACACTGTGAGCATCACGAAGATGAGCTCAGTGATTACGTAAAAAATAGACTGTTGATTGCTAGGTTGCTGGCATTAAGAAAGCGACAAGAAGTTTGGGGGTAATACCCCAAACTTTTCTTACGACGTAAGAAGGAACTAAATGACAAAAGCGTTGATTACATTTGGATGCAGTTGGACTTTTGGGGTCGGAGTTGGGTATGACGAGTCCATGTCGCTAGCTGACTATAAAAATATAAATCAGTCAGTTGAAGTGAACGATCAGCTTAGTTTTCGTGGCATTATCAGCCAGCGGCATGGATTTAAGAATATAAATTTCTCCAAGGGTGGATCTAGTAATCAGAAACAGGTTAGACTAGCAAAAACTTTTTTTAACAGTAAAAAATTTCAAGATCTACAAGAATCCGGTGCTGAAATTGTTGTGTTATGGGGTATAACTTCGACCTCTAGAAATGAATCATTTGTGGCTTTGTCCGACAAGATTATTAACTTTATATATAGTTCCCCGGCTGTTCATTCCCTTCGATCGTTAAGGAAAAAAACTGTCGAGTCGGTAAACGAAGACATGATTGCTCTTTTTTTTGCCAAGAATCTTTACAATCATGAACACGAAATTTTCATGCTGGCTCATGAGATGGCACACTGGAATACATTTTTCAAGTCGTTAGGCATCAAGAATTATTGGTACGATACATTTAATCATCATGACTACACCAGTAATGATCCGTCATTACTGGGATTCGAAGCTGTATATAAACAATGGTCAAAAACTACTTGGCCAACTTGGCAGGACTTTATTGATAAAAAATTTCCCGAAGATCTCGGCGATGAAATTTTAGATACAAGTAAATTTGAATTTGCTCAATTTTTAAACACTTTAGAAATTACAAATTTTGTAATTGATCAGCCACAAGATCGGGATCTTATGAGTCAACTGGTGATACGTAACGGTAGTGATCAGTTTGATCGTAATTATCATCTTAGCCACTGGGCTATCGATGGCAATCGAGTCGAGTATTTGGCCAATCTGAAACTTCTTAATCCTTATAGCTTTCATCCTACCAAACTTGGACACGAACAAATAGCAAACATGTTTGACCACTTATTTGAAAAAACTAGCTGACTTTTGATAAAACTCAGGTTGACAAGGAATAAATAAAAGCATATAATTGACACTGTTATGAAAAACTTCACACTATCACTCTTATCCCAGCACGAACAGATGTGCCCGGTCGCCACCACATGGCTAGGTCCGGTATCATATATTCGCGCATTCGAGAATAGTGATACCCGGGGGTCTGAGTAGACTGAGTCGTAAGATTCAAATACACAGACCCTGGCTCGAAAGACCCAGGGTTTGTCTTTAAGTGAAACAGGAATACAGGAGAGTTGACAACAAATTGAAAGCACTGTATAATAAGGCGCTAGGGAATTAAAACACCCGGCAAAGTGTGATAAGAGGGAACGAGGCCCTCGCTCTGCACTTTAAACAATGGAGCAAACGGGCGTGTTAGGGGCATAAAATCTGTGGCGGGAACGCAGAGAGTCAGATCCTAATAGTAAAGTACATTGGTGGTCAGTGTGCTTTACTATACACATTTTTTACAAAAAAAGTGTGTACAGAGAAACATGCTATGATCTAATCTGAAGTCCAAACATCCGATGCGGACAGAACCTGTGTGTTGATTATGCTGCACACTTCGCAGCACGGAGCCAGGATAGCGTGTTTCTCTGTACTTACATTTAATAAGTCTGGTTCGTCTATCGGTTGAGGACGCTGCCCTTTCAAGGCGGAAAGACGGGTTCGATTCCCGTACCGGGCACCAAATAATCTCTCCCTAGTTCATGTTGGCAGAACACTGGTCTCCAAAACCAGAGAGCGCGGATCGTCACCGTGGGGGGAGGCCATTTTACTGTCTGTGAATATCTCACAGATGACTAGCAAAACATAAGTAAATCGCGGGATGGGAAAGCAGTAATCCGCTTGGCTCATAACCAAGAGATCGGCAGTGCGAGTCTGCCTCCCGCAACCAAATTCAATTCCTCAGTAGCTCAGTGGTAGTAGCAGTTGACTGTTAATCAATTGGTCGGTGGTTCGATCCCATCCTGAGGAGCCACACATACTGCACAGATACCAAAGAGGCCTAATGGCATGGATTGCAAATCCGTTGTTCGTGAGTTCGAATCTCACTCTGTGCTCCAAACTTGACACAACGGAAGCGTGGCCGAGCGGTTGATGGCTCTAGTCCTGAAAACTAGCGATCCTGAAAAGGGTCCGTGAGTTCGAATCTCACCGCTTCTACCAGTTACTGGTTGACAATTAAATCCAAGTACACTATACTAGAGTCATGTTGTTGGTAACTCAGCAACAGCTCTTTAAAAACATAGATAAAAATTACATAGTTTTAAGTTAAAATCTATGTCTACCAGATAAATACTTATAACAGGAGATTGATATGTTATGTGAGTATGGATGTGGTAAGATATCAAATTTTACATTGAAGAATGGTAAGAATTGTTGTAGTAAAAGACCTGCAGGGTGTGATGTGCTGAAAAAAATTAATTCAGATAAAACTAAATTAGTTTATGATACTGGTAAAAGATCACCAATGTCTGAAGTATACAAGTTATTACCGCAGGAAACTAAAGATGCAATGAATTGGGCAAAGGGAAATTATTCCAGAACATTATTTGAGTATAATGGTACAGGAAATCACAAAGCAGCTTTGCTCCAAGAAAGAGGACATAGATGCGAGGATTGCGGATTAACTGAATGGAAGTCAGTTAGTATACCTCTAGAATTAGAACACGTCGACGGTAATAATTGCAATAACGTTAAGGATAATCTTAAGTTATTGTGTTGTAATTGTCACGCACTAACTTCTACTTGGAGAGGTAGAAATATCAATTCAGGAAAAGTAAAAGTTAGTGATCAAATGCTGTTGACAGCATACGCTAAGTGTCGTAACATACGACAATCGTTGATAGAAGTAGGTTTAGCTGCAAAGGGCGGGAACTACAGTAGGATGAAGAAATTAATTGCTCCGATGGTGAAATAGGTAAACACAAGAGACTTGAGAGTAAAATTTGAGTGCCTTGAGGGAAATCTCAGGAGCAGAACCCGTCAAATTCGGTGAAGGCTGTAAAATGCTAATACCGAGCGAAGCTTAGTGAGAAATTACTTTGAACGTGTAGAGACTAGACGGCGGGCATCTAAGGTAGTAATACTATGATGAAGGTATAGTCCAGACCACCAAACCGAAAGGGTAGTGAAAACTATAGTGGTAAGAAAATCTCTCGCTTAACGGCATGCCGGTTCGATTCCGGCTCGGAGCACCAAACATATATACAGGGGTTTCGCCAAGTTGGTAAGGCATCGGATTTTGATTCCGACATGCGGTGGTTCGAATCCATCAACCCCTACCAAAATTTAGGTCTGTTCGTATAGAGGTTATTACTGTGGATTGTCTATCCACTTACGGGGGTTCGATTCCCCCACAGACCGCCAACTTTTTCAATGGTGTTGTTAGTGATATAGATACCTTAGGTGTGACTGTAGTGTAGTGGTCTGCACATTGCTCTGTGAAAGCGATAGTATGGGATCGTTCCCCATCAGTCACCCCTAAGTTATTTGCGATATGGGATTTCCCCCACTTCACCCCAAAATTGTTTTATACCCGGTTAGCTCAAAGGTAGAGCAAACGACTGATAATCGTTAGACAGAGGATCGTTACCTTTACCGGGTACCATAAGTGTATGCTGCTTTAGCTGATGTGGTCATAGCGCCGGTGTTTTGTATAAATAAGTATATGAAAAACTATCACCAACTAAACGACAAATGGATGTGCAAAGAATGCCAGCGTGAATTTAACAGCAGGCAGGCAACTACTTCGCATATCTACAGAACGCATACAAATCCTGGAATATCCTTTGGAGGACATCAAATAGGAAAGCCTGCTTGGAACAAAGGACTAACAGGTGTTCAGATTCCATGGAACATAGGGTTGCCTGGAACATTCAAGGGAAAAAAACATACCGAAGAGACTAAACGTAAGATCAGTCAAAAGTTATCTATCAATAACAAAGGTGGTAGAGCTAAATGGTATGAAGTTGCAGGGCAAAAAGTTCAAGGCACCTGGGAAAGAAATGTTGCCCTAAAGTTTGAGGAGTTAGGAATAGAGTGGAAAAAACTTAAAACTAACAGAGATGTATTAGAGTATGTAATGGATGATAAAGTCCGTTGTTATACTCCAGATTTCTTTCTACCAGCATACAATGTATTCTTAGAAGTTAAAGGACATTGGTGGGGCAGAGATAGAGAAAAGATGGATATTGTTCTTAAAACATATCCAGACAAAAATATTGTCATTGTTGAAAAAGAACAATACGAAAAGTTTTTGGGGGGTGAGCTAGTCTGGTGATTTCAGCGACTGCCTGAAGAGCAGTAGAACTAGGTTCAATTCCTAGACCTCCTACCAAATATGCAACCGGTGAAGTAGGTTCAATTCCACGAGGCAGCACCAGAGTATGGATTAGAGTTTCTCGCCTCGATCCAGCCCTGGTATAATTGCAGTGCCAGATCGACTTGAGCGGGTATCTCGAGATAGTTCATCAATTTAGTGTACTCGTCTAAGAAGTTACTTTCTCCTATGAAATAATTGTCTAAGTTGATTATGTACGGATCGTGGTCCCTGGTGAATTGAGAATTCTCGATTTCCTCATTGGGACGCACAAATGGAAAGTTTCCGTTTTTAATTTTGAACTCGTCAACAACTGACTGATACTTTGCGCTAACTAAAATTTGCAAGTGTCTAATTTGACAGTCTGATTGACAAATTTTGTTTTGTATCAGTTTGTAAACGTAAGGATTACTATACCGGTGATGGGCCGGCGGTTGATAAAACTCATGCGGATGCTCACAAAAATTATAATGAGTATACTTTGAGTTTAAAAACTCAGTGTACGCCCGATCAGTAATAGAACTAAAAAATTTTTGATGATGATCTTTCCAAGATCCATGCAGTGTATATAAATTTTTAAAAGAATACAAATTCAATCGTTCAGTGCTAATATCGGTTATTAGTCCTCCTAAAGGTATATGTGGACGAGTACTCAAGTGCAAGGATGTCAAAAACTGTGTAAACTTGCCAGCACTGCCAGGCAAGTAGATAAACACATTTATATATTTCATGGGCCGGGCCGATATGACTAATTGATTAAACTTACTACAGTATCGGCTAGAGTTAGATGAGATCGAATACCACAATGTGATAAATCTCTAGCCAGGTCTAAACCGGGTAGACAGTCTAGGTGCAAAGATATAAATTTGCAACTATTTAAATTGCAAATTTGCTCAAGAGCAAAAGTATTCTTTTGAGAATTTAGCCAGCAGTTAGCTTCAACATATATCCATTGGTCATAAAACCCTAACACACACTTGTCCGGGGTCATTGGTGTTAAGAAAGTTATATCATGTTCTTTTACTAGCTCTAATCTGTGTATATTTGGTACTAAAAATACCACTATCTTTGGTAAGAGCCGGGGAATCCAATGCGACCCTAAACGGTATGCAGTGTCTGCACTACCACCACCTTGTCCAAGATTGTAACATTTTAAATTTAATTTTTCAGCCACTAGTGTTGGCCAGGTGTGCTCGAGCGGTACTCCAATCCCGACAGTATGGCTGCAACCCAGGAATAAAATGCTAGGATCAGATGTAAACTCGTTGCACCTGAAAGCGTGGCTGTTAAATTTATAAGTGATCTCTTTGTTGATCCATCCGTTACGCTCTAGCACAGCACGATTTGATCGCAAGTTGTCCCGGTACCGTTCTTTGGTATCCATTGGCAACCAGTGCACAGTTTGATTGGCCAACGAACCGCTGTTGAAGTTGTTACTGTAACAGGAATCGTAATTTATTTTCATCGAGATATTTATTTGTGTAAGAATGCGGACGTGATGTAATTGGTAGCCATGCGAGTCTTAGAAGCTCGTGCCTTGTGCGTGAGAGTTCGAGTCTCTCCGTCCGCACCATGGGATATATAGTAGTATATGACAAAATTATTATTAACCGGAGGCTGTAGTTTTAGTGAGTGCTACAGCGATCACATTGATACGTGGCCTAGACATCTTTATCGAGCACTGCAACCACATGGATACACCGAACATCGCAGTTCGGCTGTTGGCAGTCAAGGCAACGGATTAATCAGTCGCGGTATAATTTACAACGTGATCGATGCTCTTAAAACACATCGGCCACAAGATATCCTGGTGGGAGTAATGTGGTCCGGGGCCGATCGTCATGACTACCGATGTGATGATCCAGACATTTTGCACTTTGTTCAGGATCATGTAAACAACGGGTGGATGGAAAACCCTACCTCTTTTGTCAAAGGTGCAGATCGGCATTGGGTTATTCTCAATGCCAACTGGGCTAAGGCTCGCAACAGAGAAGCCGAAACACACTATCGAATGTTTTATGATACAGTAGGGGCTTCAATTTACAGCATAGAACATGTTTTGAGAACTCAGTGGTTTTTAAAATCGCAAGGGATTAGATATTTTTTCACTAATTATATCGATGATAACTTGGGGAGTCCCGAGACTCAGCAGCATATTGAAGTTGAGTACTTGATTGACAATATCGATCAGTCAAATTTATTACCAGTTACAAGTGAATATGCCTGGGTCCGAGATAACAGTAAACTGCTACACTTGTGGCCTGAAGAAGCGTTGACTCGGCCTTGCCATCCTGTTCATGAACATCACAAAGAATTTACAGACCAAGTTATTATGCCTTGGTTGCAGTCGAAAGAATATTTGCCTGTACCAGTAGAGCATTAGATACACCAAGTTCAAAAAAATATAAATGAGAATAATTCTAACATGAATCATATTGATTGGAAAAATTTTTATAAGAACATACGAGAGCCAGGCTGGCCGGATTGTGAGTCGTTTGACGATCTAGAAACTTTACCGATTCATATTCAACAAAAAATATTGTTTCAAAATCTAGGTTTTCTTTTTAAGAAAAATTTAGATTTTGTTCGTTCAAACGGGCCTATGTCAATACTAGCATCGACTCCAACCCAAGTCGAGACCTTGTGTTCCGAGCCAATGGTTGATTATTTTTTAGATGATAGTGACCTGGAACTAACTGAAGAAATATCTTTCCAAGGCATAAAACTAAAATATCACCCATCAATGGAATGCGGGGGCACAACAAGATCTCCTTTGTTTATCGAAATATTAAACATGATTGCGCCAGGTAAGATTTTTGATCATTGTTTAGATTGGTGCTCGGGTCCAGGATTTATCGGGTTTGGTATTCTAGGCCAAGGATTGTGTAATAAATTAGACCTAGCTGATATCTGGAAACCAGCCTTGAAGGCTGCTGAGTTAGTAAATCATAATTACAATGTTAACGTGCATCATATTAGACGATTGTCAGATATACAACCAATACAGTTGTACGATCTTGTAGTGGGGAATCCACCGTGGTTTTTTGGGAATTTATTGAATCAATCGTTAAACCAGTTCCGATTAACATGCGACCCTGGATTACAAATATTGAGAACATTCTTAATAGATGTAAAAAATTATCTTAGACCTGATGGTATACTAATTTTAGTTCAAGGGCAAACGTATACAGGTCCGGTTGATTTTTTAGATATAGTTGAACAAGCTGGATTACAAATGTCTCATGTAATAGTAGCCGGTGACCAATGGCATTGGTTTGTAATTATCGAACATAAAAAGCCAGGATAAATTTTAGAGAATACAAAAGCCTGGTTAGCTCAGGGGGAGAGCGCTTCGTTTACACCGAAGATGTCCGCGGTTCGAAACCGTGACCAGGTACCAACGTTTGGTCAGGTATCTTAAGAGGAAGTAGAGCCTCCCTCATAAGGAGGAATGTGGAGCTTCGAGTGCTCTCCTGACCACCAAGATAGTTTTATATGGGCGTGTAGTATAATGGGATTACGACGGCTTTGCAAGCCGTTTATGGGAGTTCGATTCTCCCCATGTCCACCATAGTTTTACAAAAGGAGAGCGGGCCGGACGGTAAGGCAACTGACTGCTAATCAGTAGAGTGTAGTAATATGTTCACAGGGTTCGATTCCCTGGCTCTCCGCCAAGTTTTTCGGTCTTTAGTTCAATGGATAGAATATGTGGCTTCGAACCATGTGATGGGAGTTCGATCCTCTCAGGACCGGCCAAGAGTTTTACTACACAATAGGAAATAGTATGTTAAAGGTAGATGTTCGAGAGGTCGAAGAATTCATGAGCCAGCAGGGCCCTAGTACTCGAGTCTACTTGGGTGCCGACAGCGAGCGGTTCAAGGTTAACGGTGTTTGGTGGGCCGAATACACAGTGGCTGTGGTCATACACATCAACGGTCGCAATGGTTGCAAGATCTTTGGAGAGACTTCCAAGGAACGCGACTACGATCAAAAGTACAATCGTCCCAGCATGCGTCTCATGAACGAGGTTTACCGGGTCAGCGAAATGTTTCAAAGGCTGCAGGAGGTACTGAAAGATCGAGAGGTCGAAGTACACCTGGATATTAATCCTAGCGAAATGCACGGATCCAGCTGTGTGGTGCAGCAAGCAATTGGGTACATACGCGGCACTTGCAACGTGATCCCCATGGTCAAGCCAGATGCTTTTGCTGCCAGTTATGCAGCAGATAGGCTAAAGAGCTTGCTGGCTGCTTGACATCTAATAACAGTTGTGCTATAATACATGAATGTATGCGGGGTTCGTATAGTGGTAATACCTTAGCCTTCCAAGCTAAAGCTAGGAGTTCGATTCTCCTACCCCGCTCCATAAATATAAATTAACCGAGGTCTTTGATGAATGTAACCCTTAGTCGTGGTATTGGTATTAACACTGAAAAATGCGTGGAAAATGCCGGCGGGAATCGATACAATCTGGTGTTGATTGCTTGCCACCGTGCTCGTGACATTGAACGGCATAACATCCAACGCCAGAAGCAGGCTTACGAGAATCCAATTGTGAGTGCCTTGTTGGACGTGCAAAACGGCACAGTTGGCGAAGAGTATCTCAAGCGAATTAGAGCGCCCAACAGGCGGGTATGATGTAATGGTAACCTGAAACTTTGCCAAGGTTTATTCGCGAGTTCGATTCTCGCTACCCGCTCCAGAATTCTGCCCATCGTTCAACGGATAGGACATGGTTCTTCTAAATCCAGAATGGGGGTTCGATTCCCTCTGGGCAGACCAACTTATATACAAGGATACACAACATGACCGAACAACAACAACGAGATGCTGCTATGGAAGAGTTCCTGGCCAAGGGTGGTAAGATTCAACAAGTGGCCACCGGAGTCAGCGGCCGGATCGAAGGTGTGAACTATTCAGCCTGGGGTGCACCTCGTAAAGCAGGTAGGCCCCCAAACGTGCCCGATGCATCTAAATCAGACAAAGCAACCACAGGTTAAGTGACTATTTTTAAATTTGGGTAAATAGTAAAAAGGATACATCATGAATTTCACTAAGTCAGTGTCTATTATTTGGAAAGTAGAAAAAACTAAGCTGTCACAGACATACAGTCAGGACTTGTCAGCAAAACTTCGTGCCATGTACGGAACTAAACAAACCGAGGTCAAGCCACACGTCCACTCGCCTGTTACAAGCGAGTGGAGATTCATTGATCAAGCTGCAGCCGATGAGTTTGTACTGTTTCTAAACACTCATACCGAATCTGCCGATTTTATCGAGTCTGTTGTTATCAACATCATCTAACCAACCAAGTTTGGATAACAGCGCGGTTGGTCCGCGCTTTTTCATGTCAGGCACGGTTGACAAGTAATTCAACTTGCCGTATAATGCTTGTATGCGTTAAGAGATTAACGCGCTCTTTAACAAGTCGATGAAAAACATGACTGTGAGGTCATATTGAAGCTCTGGTGTAAATGGGCACATCCCCCCAAGTACTAGTCTTGGAAAAACGGGGAAAGAACACGCGGCTCCAAAAGCAGATGCGAGTGAGTTTCAATATGATCTTACACACTGGGTTTGTAACTTAAAAGTAAAGTATCGGACTTTTAATCCGACTAAGAAGGAGCGTTACCTTCCAGACCTACCATAGACAAACACATTCTAAAACATAAAGATTTAGGATCATCAAGGGGTACTTTCAGCACATCCCCGAGTGTGTTTTTCTATGGTATGGAGGGTGGTATGTAGGTTGGTAACCATTCCAGCGAGGACCGGGATTCCCAAGCCAGCAACACTGGCTACCATATTGAAGCACATTATATCTGTTTCTCATGCCAAGTTAACTCTGTGCCGTTAAACTGAGAATTATAGTGTGTTTCAATATGGTAAGAAGGACTAATTACCCTTCCCCAGAATTGGGAGTCATGACCCGATGAATCCGTGATCATCTAATTGGTTAAGATAAGCTCTCGGGCGTTATGCAGGTTCGAACCCTGCTCACAATGGATTCCATATAGAAGTACATTATTCGCAGGAGGACAATGCTTCCGTAACTACTGGTAACTCAGCGTGAAACTGAGGTAGTGCGATTTCACTAGTGTACTTCTATATGGTATGTACAATGGACAGGTGGGTGAGTGGTTAAAACCAGGAGACTGTAAATCTCCCGCCTCTGGCTACGTAGGTTCGAATCCTACCCTGTCCACCAAAATTTTGCGGTCGCACCGCAAACGACCCAATACTCGGTCGTAACATCATGCATCCATTAGGTGAAAAGCCTATCCTTATTTGCCTCCATAGTTCAATGGATAGAACAGGCGCGTCCTAAGCGTTAGATATAGGTTCGATTCCTGTTGGCGGCACCATGACTCAAGTAAATAAACATCTAAGCCCTTTTAGCATAGTGGTACTGCAATCGCCTTGTAAGCGATAGAGCGTCTGTTCGATTCAGACAAGGGGCACCACATTATCTCGGTATGGTGAAATGGTATCACTCGACGTTTGGGACGTTGGAGCGTAGGTTCGATTCCTGCTACCGAGACCACAACTTATAATTGTATGCAACTTGCAACTCCACAGCTGGCTCTTAATCGTATTGTTGATCAGATTCCCAGTCAACATAAAAAAATTGTGTCTGTTAGCAGTGCTACCCCAGACCAAATTATAGAACGACTGGTCAAAATTGACAGCCATGATATTGTTGTGTTAAACAACGGAGATGTGTGGCGGTATGGCAATAACAGTGCCTTGCTAGATTTTTTTTCTAGCAGGCCTAATACTAAATTTTTGATCCAACACATAGGATACCACTATCAGCAGACTGCTGCCAATGTATGGGAATTTCCTGTCCCGTTTAGTTATCCAACTAATGTTGACCAGCAGTGCCCGATTAAATCTCCCAACATATCACATGGGTTTGCTTGCTTAAACAATCGACAAAAATTACATCGATTACTATTAGGATATCAGCTTTGGAAACACAATCTGCTGGATCATGTTATATACAGTCAAAATTTGATACCAAAAATCAACGGGACTTATATTTGGGGGCATGTGGAATTTCTACTAAAACAGTTGCCCGATATGGATAAATTTCTAACCAGTTTACCACGTCAATGGAAAGAACCACAGTCAGACTTTGCTAAAAATCACGAATTTAATGGGCACGATGCATACGATCAAGCATTTTCGTTCATTGTAACTGAAACAGAAACTGAATTCCGCGGAGTTGATTTTCGCTATCCATCCCCGGGTGTGACTGAGAAAACATTCAAGCCGGCGTTATCTGCACAAGTGCCAATTTATCTAGCAGCGCCTGGACACATGAAATTTTTAAAAAGTCATGGGCTTGAAACTTTTGACGACTTGGTGCCTGCAGCATACGATCAGTGGAACACAGAAGAAAAAATATCAGCCATTATTGATATTGTACTACAGGGTCGAGATTATATCAAACAGTTTTACTTTGATCATATCAGAGAAATCAAATATAATCACCACAGGATCTCCAGTGGTGGGTTTGAAAATTCAATTGTCAATACTGCTTGTAATTTTATCGAATCAGAAACTGATCAGTGGAAACACGACTTACAAAGATAGATAATTAACACACATGAATGACCAACATCAGTACTTACTATTAGCTTTTAAAAATCTAAGACATCATGGAATCTCCTGGCAAACTTGGTTTGATATAAATCGAACCAACTATAAAATTATCAGTCCCGGTGACTCTGCACATGCCGACTTTTGCCTGGACCGGCCGTTAAAATGTGCAGCAACCTATAGCCGTATTCTCAAGTTTGATGTTTGGCACAATTTTGAAAATCAACGCCAGTATCTTGCAGCAAAAACCAAAGATCTAGACTGCGGTATTATAACCAATGCATATGATCCACAGTTTGATGCTCCGAATATTGTGTTTAATGATTTTTTGTTTAATCGAACCAAGGCGTATTATAGTCAATATCCATTCACACCAATGGTTAAAATTTGGTATCATGACAGTAACTTATCATATGTAAATGCCTTGCTGACCGACGGTGAAGAGAAGAAAAAAATATTTGTTGCACCAAACAAAACTTACAAGGGATGGCGCACTCGGAAATACAGAAGTTGTTTGGTTGATCATCTTAAATCATACGAACACTTGGGATATTTAGGCAATCATGATGATGATTCAACCAGGTATTTGTACAGTAATCGAGATTTTCCCGAGCACACGGTAGACGACCTTGATCAAGAAACAAGGCCTACCATTCACTCGGGATTCTTTTACGATCCGCCACACTCAGGATATTATAAAAACACTTTTATCAGCCTGTACGGAGAAACAGTTGAATTTGGCAGTTCAATTGCGGTTACTGAAAAAACGTATGATCCTTTGATCAAGGGACATTTTATTCTACCGTTCAGTTGCACAGGGTTTATCAAATATTTAAACATGAGTGGGATTAAATTTCCTGATTTCATCGACTACAGTTACGATAGCATCGCAGACAACGATGCTAGATTTCAGGCGTATGCTGCCGAGATTGACCGATTGATGGCATTTGATATTGACCATTGGCGACAGTTGTGGAAAGATAATCTCGGCCTGGTACATGCCAATCAACTTTGGTTTCATGATCGACCCTATGATCGAGTTGATCTAAAACAATTCTTGTAAATAAAGATATTAAGGATGTATATCTATGTTTTTGAAATCTAGTATTACCTATTTGATCAACTGTGTGGTATCTATGGTACCGGCTAAGCTTAAAAATCTAGTTGGTGCCGACAAAGTAGGGCATTTTGTTGCCGGCTTCTTAATCAGCGCAGTTTCAGTCTTGGTCTGTTACTTGGCAGGTGCGCCGGCACTGGCACCAATTGTATCCATGATGCTGCCAGCAGTGGTGGGAGCGGCCAAGGAGTTATCAGATTGGTTATCTAATCGTGCTGCTGTCCGTGTGGGACAGTTGCCTCCGCACGGTGTTGAGTTCCTGGACTTTGCAGCCACAGCCCTGGGTGGTGTTCCAATTTGGGTATTATTGCATTTGATCTGACTGCTTGACCATTAATTCCTGTTGTGCTATACTGTGTAACATATGCCCTGGATTCAGAACATCTCGCTAGAAGACATCAACCTGGGTCGCCACATCGAGCCCGGAGTCAACGCCATGTTGATTCAGATCATGGACCCACCTGGTGACTTCCCTGATCCGTTGCCCATGTTCAAGTTTAAAGAAACGCATCAGTTCCAGTTCCTTGATGTAGAGGAAACAGATCCGGTGCCGGATGAAGAAATGCGTTGCAGCTGGGCTCAGGCAGCCCAGCTGGTGCAACTGTTACAGAGTGCCTTGGCCAATCGAATGCATGTGATAGTGCACTGCCACGCAGGTGTGTGCAGGAGTGGCGCAGTGGCCGAGGTTGGTGTCATGCTGGGCTTTGATGATGCCGAAGCTTTTCGCAGCCCTAACCTGTTGGTCAAGCACCGCATGCTGGCCGCCCTGGGCTGGCCCTACGACAAACACGAGCCCTGCACCATAAACGGCGTCCGGTTCAGCGGTTGACCATTAATTCCTGTTGTGCTATAATGTATTTACTGTAGCAAAACGGAGCACGAAATGGCTTATATTCTTTTTCATCGCACTACCGGCCAGCGCATCAAGAGCTATCCTACACTGAGCGGCGCTCGGCGCGGCATGACAGTTTCCAACAAGAACGCAGGTTGGGAAATGGTGTGCAAAGTGTGGTACGGTGTAGTTGAGAGCCAGCATGGTCGCTGCTGTAATGTACGGCCGGCCTCGTATGGGGCGGCTCCGTACAGCCTGGCACACGAAGCTGATTACCAAAAGCTTTACGGCAACCAGACTCGGACTGTGCATAACTTGATGACCGGTGCGCTGGTAGAAGAAGACATCAACACCCCGTTCGCTTGCAGTGTGTCTAGCGAAGCATACTGGAGCAGCTGACATGAAAACACGGATTGAGATCCTGGCTGAACAGGCCACAGAAATAGATCCCAATGCGCCGGAAGGTGCTGTTGGACCCGGAGTGTTTAACAAAGAAAAGTTTGCCGAACTGCTCATACGCGAGTGCGCCGAGGTTGGTGCGTACTATGGCGGCAACGTTCGATATTTGATCCTTGATAACTTTGGACTCAGGCCGTGACTCAAAATCAACAACTGTTTATCAACAGCATCTGCACTGCTATAGTGGCCGGGGATTTTGCCATGTTCACTAACCCGGCCAATTGCGGCGCTAACTTTAAGTGGGACGAGTTTCCTGACATGATGGCAGAACGGTGTCGCACTGATATCTTTATGTATGTCAAGTTGACCAAGAAGAACACTGCAGAAGTGCAGGCTCATGCTGAACTAGTTGGACGCGGTCGGGCTACCGAATTACTGTGGAGAGCGAGGACGGTATGAAAGAAAGAATTATGGAATATGCTGAACAGGCTAGGCTACATGCTACTATCGTACATCCAGACACTCACGATATCAAAGTGTGGGGGGAATTGTATCACGCCAAGTTCGCCGAACTAATCGTTCGCGAATGTATCAGCAAGATTGAGAATGAAGCTGAACAATATGCGGCCCCTGTGTGGGCAGTTGAACTGGTGAATGATATCAAGGAAACGTTCGGAGTTGAAGAATGAACAACCACATTAAACAACTGGCTGAACAAGTTGGCCTAGGTCAGGAACGATGGAACACGACCGAACAGTTTAATTCTTTTCTAGCAAGATTCTCCGAGTTGATTATTCAGGAATGCCTCGACAAGATTGAAACCTATCGTATACCTTACGGGAACAGTGCCGCAGGTGAGATGGCAGCTGAATGGACATACGATGCGCTGAAAGATATTAGGAACGACATCAAGGAAACGTTCGGAGTTGACGAATGAACAAACACTGTAAAGGCTGCAAGTCGCATCATAACGCAGGACATCCGCCTGGATCAAATTTAGGCAAGACATACAATAACTGGTGCATAAAGTATAGTCGCTGTGCTGGTAAGGCCGTTGGCGAATGTAAACTCAAGGGTGGCAAGACATTATGAAAGAAGAAATTAAACTGATGTGGGCTGATCCCCGCTTTCAGGTCTTGGCCAATGTGCTACACCTTCTTGAAGGCAGTAGGATCTGGGGCGGGCAGGATTGGCATTATAACCCTATTCATCCTGCTAAGTACCTCTCAGTCAGGGATCAGGTTCGCAAGGCACTGGACGACGTTAAGGCCGAGTACGGAGTTGAAGAATGAACGAACGAATCACGGCAATTATGCAAAAGTGCTTTGACATCTCTATTGATCAACGAGGCCGTGAAGAATGTACCGCGGACTACACCAACATCCAGATGTTTGTTCAACTCATTGTTCAGGAATGTGTCAAAGATATTGAAACTGCTGCTTATCAAGATTCGTGTGAGGACTGGGAGTATGGTTATAACTCTGGGTTAAACAAAGCAAAAGAGTTGATCGCAAAACATTTCGGAGTTGAAGAATGATTGAAGATCGTATGATTGACGATAAGATTTCATTGAAAGACTTGCTAGCCCAGGCTATATGTCTTGGCGTCAAGGCCGGGCGTAAAGAGATTGATTACATTAGTCGTGGTGCTTGGCATATTGCCGGTGACATCCTGAACGAGACGGAAGAAATTCTAAGTCACCGTGAACGCATAATGGGCTTTAGAACTATATCTGTTCAAATGGTAGAAAAATTAAATCTTTTGGTAGATCAAGAATGATTGAACAAAAATTAGTAGGCAGGCAGTATGTCAACCAGGAAGATGCTAAATGTATTGACTGTAGGCAGCCCTTCAAGTTTGGTATAAACATCTTTACTCCAGAAGGGCATCGTGAGATTGGTATATCCGGCACTTGCGAGAATTGCTTTGATAGTTACTTTGAGGATGAAGAATAATGGGCAGCGGATCTAAGTTTAGTATTAGTAGGTTTAGTGGATTTGGTCTTGCAGTAATAATTGATCGGTTCCCTCACAACGTATCAATTACTATCCTAGTTGCGTGTTTTGCAATTTACATGGGCTTTGGTAAGGGGTATGACGAATGAACAAACGAATTTGCAAGATTGCCCAAGAGACCGATGCCTGGTGTGACCAACGCTACTTGGGTGAGGACTCATATAATATTGAGTGGGAGACTAAGTTCGCCGAGTTGATTGTGCAGGAATGTTTGGGTATTGTTAATAGACACGAGTACAGTTATCACGAAGCCGACCCACTTTGGGAAACTGCACAATTGATTAAAGAACATTTCGGAGTTACGGAATGA
>Ga0114966_10000594_pt1 | contig 34503 bp, 26 predicted proteins | sample M_130207_XF_Meta_FD_87029 | JGI IMG/M metagenome (GOLD analysis project Ga0114966, IMG submission 87029) | Freshwater microbial communities from Lake Montjoie, Canada to study carbon cycling - M_130207_XF_MetaG | ecosystem: Environmental > Aquatic > Freshwater > Lake | place: Lake Montjoie... | reverse complement strand
ATTTATATATTTATATATTTATATATTTGAATCTGTAATATTAGGTACTAGATCCATAATATTTTTTACTTCAGGTATTTTTAATGGTGTAGGATAAAATAATATATTAGTAAGTTCACCCCCAAATGTATTATTATTCATTACGTATAAATTTGATTTATTTATTGTTGGGACACCATCCAATCTAACAATTTGTGTTATTTTTCCATTTAAAAATATTTCAGCATCTTGACCTCTGAAATTAATTGTAATATTAACTTGTTTATTAAGAGGAATATTTTGCATATCATGATCAAAAAATTCTATATATGTATTAATCCTTGTATTTGGTGTAGAGTCATCACCTAGTCGATTTTTATCTAACCATTTTCCGCCAGGCATATCTGTAATGTAACATTCTTCTGTTAAACTGTCACATTGCTCAACAAAAGCATCTGGATATGATCCGTATGTTCTATTTGCTAAGCTAGAAGTTGTAACAGCAATTCGTAAATTATTTGTAAAAGGGGCAAGCCATACTCCAATAGTTTGTATTGGTATATCTCTAATTAAATTTTCCCAAGATTGATAATTAAGTATTGTTCCTGTTTCTATAGGAGTTCCTTTGTGAAATACATGTCTCCAACTTCCATAATTAAGATTAAAGTCGGATATAGTTATATTAAAAGAATATGCAAAATTACCTAACATATAAGGATTTATAATTTTCTGTCCATTTACAACTGTCATAGTCTTGGTATATCCAACTAATATGGCTTTGCTAAAATCTGTATGAATAGTATAGGGTTCTTTACGATTTTCAGGTTTAATCCAAGCACTGTATGTAGCAGTTTCATTACGAATTTGACCATTCTTTGTTCCTAAACAAGCTTGAGTATTATTATTATAAGTTATACCGTCACAAGTAATATCATTCTTGCAAATATTAATACAATCATTTATAGTTTTAACATTTTCTTGAAATATAGGCTCATATAAAGATATATCACTTCCATAATAACTACTATTTGGAAGTATAGATACTGTTGCACTAGAATTTAAATAGTAATAGATAGCATATCCAGCAAATCCTAAAGCAATTATAATTATTACTAGAATAAGTAAAGGATTACCAAAAATATTAGGTTTTTCAACATAAAAACTACTTTTATTTAATAAATCTACATTATTAACTACTTTATTAGCCATATTGATTATTAATTATTTAATCACTATTAAATCAATATATATTATTATAAATACATATAAAAATCATTTATAAATCATGTATCAAACATAAATCAATCATATAAAAAATCATATAAAAAATCATATAAAAAATAAATCATAAACAATAAATCATTATCCAGAAAACATTTATATCTATGCGGTTTCAGTAGTTTTCTTACTACGCCCTTTTCCTTTAGGTGCTGCTTTAGAAGGTTCCGAAACTTCAGGAGTAGATACTACAGCAGGAACAGATACTTCAACTTCAGGAATAGTAGGAGGAACTGAATCAGAAACTGGGGCCGATTGTTGGCTTACCTGTTCGCGACGATCATTATTTAAACGACGAGGGGCAAAGCTATTGAATTGTCTATCACCATTGTAAGAACGTCCTTGAAACTCACTACGTCCGCGACCACTTGACCCTCCTCGAAAACCATTTCCCGAACCATTACCACGAACATTATCATCGCGACCTGCAGAATGAGGACGGCGAAAACTAGGATTCTCACAATGAAGTAATCCTCCATTAAAGCCTGTAATATTCACAGCATGAAAAGGATGAGTTGGATTATCAGACTTGGCAATTTGAAAGTGAATACATTCACCAACATAGAGAGTCCTAAAACAATCTTGCTTTGTCTTAATATTGGATTGATGAATAAAAATATCTTGATTATGATTTTCGCCATCAGTTAATACAGTAGCAAAACCATAATTACGTTTATTATCAAACCATTTAACACACCCTGTTAATACGGCTTTATCATCAGAAGAAGAAGTTACATTATTGGATTTAGACATTTTGTAGTTCTAGAAAGGAAATATATAGAGTATATTGTATTTTATTGTCTTTTTACAATCTTATTATTACTGCTTCTAATAAAGAAGAAAGTGTTTAAATTAGTTTTTTTATCATTTATTTATTGTTTATAAAATATATAAGTAGTATATTTATTTAATATTCAGAATATATAAATTACATATTCTAGATACATAATATTCCAGATACATATTACTCTAGATACATATACATAATACTCTTCTCAACTATGGCTCCTTCTATAATAAATTATATTATTGCTCTGGTAACATTATTTATTATATTCTTTATATACTGTCACATTTCCAGATTAAAAACTATTAATAATGAATTAAAAATACTACAAGTATCTGATCCAGATCCAGATATGGCATATGAACTCTTAGATAATCATCAACCTATTGTATTTCAAAAGGAATTGAAATATTGGAAAGAGTTTAATACATTGCTAGGTAAATCTTTAAATGATATAAGAAGTACCATAGCTACTAATACAACTATAAATTATTCAGATTATATTAAAAATAATCTAGAAATCTATAATCTACCTTTATCATATGATTGGAATATTGATATTAGAAATGTTGTTCTAGATGAGAAAGCCGCAATATTTTTTATTAAACAGACTAATTATTTACAAATGTTTGGATGTGTTTCTGGAGAGATGAGAGTTATACTAGCAGCGCCAGATCAAGATAAGATGCTAGAACCATTTAATAATATGGTATCTAGCTTAGATGCAACACCATTATTAAATAAAGAACCTTTAGAATTAAATTATATTGAAATTATTATTAGACAAGGCAATATGATTTATATACCATGGAATTGGTCGTATTTTATATATAAAGGTAATCCAACAACCGAATGTGTAGTTGTAGATTGTATTAATAAATCACCACTAACGATTATATAGAATCATATAGATAAAATTATAAATAATAAATATTAATAAAATTATAAATAATTGTGTAAAATTTCAAAAAATATTACAAATACTTAACATAAACATAAATATAAATAATCTTATTATCTTTTATATTTTCTAATAATATTTATAACATATAATCTATATATAATTCCATTATATAATCCATCATGTCTTCATCTACTAATTCTTCAATTGATACTATGGATAATCTAGAATTATATTCTAAATCAAAGCCAGATACTTTAATTGTAATAGATTTTAAAGCTACTTGGTGTGGTCCTTGTAAAGCAATTAAACCATTTATTGAATATCTAAAGGAAAATTATCCAAAGGTAGAATTTCAAGAGATTGATATTGAAGATTCAGATAAAGAAACAATAGTAACTAATTTTGATATAGCAAAAGTACCAACCTTTATTTACTATAAGAATGGATCATATTGTAATACAATTATAGGAACTAATAAGGAAAAAATTGAAGAATATGTAAATGAGTATTTGTAATTTAGCTATCCTCCATAGACATTTTTTCATAGATATCTTTAATAACCTTCTTTATTACCATTCTGTATCTAGTTTTTCATTTGATTTTTCATTTGTTTTTTCATTTGATTTTTCATGTTTATCTTTTTTAATATTATTTTCGGTATAAGATTTTATCAATAATGAATCAACATCTTCCCTCAAGTCTCTTATTTTTTGATCATTAGAACGATTGTTCTCTATTTCATCAATAGCATATTTATTGAGACTACTAATAATATCATTTCGTTGTTTAATCGTTAGATTAACATTTTCACTAATTATTCCAGATAGGATTCTAATGATACGATAGGCAGGAGCAGACATTGTGTTGTAATTACTATGTATTGTAAATGTATCTATTATAAATATTATTATTATTATATATCATTCTAGATACATTATATATATAAATCTCTATATTCATTTTTTATATATATTAATTTTTTTTAATTTCTTTTTATTTCTTTTCATATGTAAAATAATAATACATAATTTCATTATATAAAATAAATACATATAGAATAGATAACTCCAGATACATATCTAGATAATAAAAGTTTCCAGAATGGATAATAAGAAGAAGCAAATCCAGATATCAAATGCTAAATCAAAATTAGATAGTTATAAAGAAACTCTTATTAGTCTCCAAAAAACTAGAGAATCTATAAAACAAAATCTTATAAATTCTAATACAGATAACAGTAAACTCCAAGAATTAGAAGAAGATCATAATAATCTAGAGTCAATATTAAAGAGTTTGAAAATAATACTAACCAATAATACAAATCAAATAACAGTATTGACTCAGGATTTAAAAAATCTTACAGGTAATCGTAATCAAAGTTTAATGGTTGAAGATATTATATTAAGGGATGAATTAGAAAGAATAGAAATACATAAAAAAGAAGCTCAAGATTTGTATGATTCCGATATTATAGAGGCAAAACTTAATAAACTTAAATTGATAGAAGATATTGACTTAATTACTAATTCTCTACAAGAACAAAATATTATTATAACCGATTTACAAATAGAGGCTCATTCATCTAGAAAAAATACACTAGAACAATTGCATCAAAAAAAGGTGGATAAAATTAATATGCATAAACAACTTAATAATTTTAAATCGCAAGAAACATTTATAAATAATCAAATTGATACTTTAAAACTATCTATAAATAATCTTAATGAATTTAAACATATTATAATTGATTTTGAATATGCTAGTAATCAAGTATCTAGTGATATGGAACCTAGCACTAGGGATCCTAGCAGTACACCACCCATAGATATAAATAAAATGAATACATTCTATACAGAATTTAATCTAGACAAGTCTCTATCACTTAATGAAAAAATATCTAATATTGAAAAACAAATAAAAGATTATAAAGCTAGATTAGATTATACAATTAAAAAATTAGATAAGAACAAGCAATCTATTGATTCCAGAATAACAACAATAGTTGATAATTACAATTTAACAAATCGTGTAAAGGTCATAGCTTATAAAGATCAATTTAAAATAGAAAAAGAAAAAAAAACTACTCTAGAAACTATTCTAGCTGAGTTAAAATATAAATACGATACTTATGAAACTTTGGCAATGGGTAACATAGATAGTAATTTGTCTAAAACTTTAAGTGATTTAAGTAATGATATAGTGAATGCTAAAAATAGATTAAATATTACCAGACAACGTATAGCAGAAGAATTTACAAGTGAAACTAAGAGATTAAATGACACTATTCTAGAACTAAATATTAAAAACATTGAGTACAAAGCCTCTTTTGATATGAGAAATAGTGAATTCTTAAAAATTAAACAAATGATTCAAGCAGAAAAACAATTTAGCAATGAATTAAATAAAACTGATGAAAAGATAAAACATTATGAAGATATAATTAAACAAACTGCAGACGATATTAGGCATATGACAGTATTACTTACCTAGGAGAACGGTCGCCCCAGAAATTATCAGGCATAGTATTAGTCTCAGGATATGCGCTAGCACGTAAAATAGATTCCTGAGTTCGGGCCCCCTTTTCAGGTTCGCAATAAAATAAAGGGGAAATACGAGGCTTCTTGGATGGGGGAGCAGGATAAGTTAATGTACGAAAGGGAACCCCTCCATCAACTTGAACACTAAAATAACTATCAGCCATACCTTCTTGACAGACTTTAAAATTTACATGAGGTGGAACATATAGAGAACCAAGACCAATATAATAGGCATTGGGATATTTCATATTAATAGTAAATTGCCCATTAGTTAAATTGACTAGACCTTTATTAGGTGTTCGATCATAGGCAACTTCAGCATCGGGATAAGGCATACCAGAACCCGAAAAACTAGTTCCGTAGGTAGGAGGTGCAGCAGCCCAGAAATATAATTTAGAAGCCGAACCGCCCTGCGTTAATTGTCCCTGAACTACTAAATCACCACTTCCACGATATGTAATAGTACCATTACATAAATCTTTATTAAATTGAGTTTGACGCCAGTTATTCATTTTTTATTATTTATATATTATTTATATATTTGATTATATTTGATTATATTTGATTATATTTGATTATATATTATTATACTTAGGTTTATTTTTTGTTAAATAATTACTATATTTACTATATATAATATATATTAAATAATTACAAAATATATATTCAAAGATAATAAAAGATAATAAAATATAATATAATTGATAATATATATTCTAGAGTATCCAGAACCATGTTATCTATAAATATTAATAAATTGAGAAGTCAAGTTGAAGAAAGGGAAAATAAAAAAAATAAATTATTTGAAAAGATTCTAGATTTATGTTATCAAAGAATATTAAATACTAATGAAAAAAGTGATAGTTATAATTGTACATATATAGTTCCTAATGTAGTATTTGGTTTACCCTTGTATGATGTTAATGAATGTACTAAATATATTATGGATAAATTACTTGAAAAAGGTTTTGAAATTACATTTGCATATCCCACCACAATACATATTTCTTGGATGCCTGATAATAAGAAAGCTGTTAAATATGATAATTATGATAAATATGGAAATTATGGGTCTGGAAGTAGTAATCATTATCAATTTAAAGCTCTAGAAGCACCTCAACCAACTAAATTTAGAGAAAAAAAACCATATTCATCACAAAACTCACCACCCACAAAACCACCCCAAAAAGAGAACCCTGAGAAATTAAAAAACTTACACGATTTACAATATAAGTCAATTGATGATTATTTAGTATCAAAACCTTTAATATATGATCCAGAAGATATAAATGTTTTTCAAAATACATTAAATAATATTTTTACATAGCATGTTCAATTTCATCTTACTTCATCTTACTCATAGAACAATAGATAGAATATAATATAAATGAGAGCAACATACCAATCAGAATATATAAAATAATATCATACATATTTCTAGATTGTTGATGATGTAAATTACCTTCTAACCTATCTAGCTTACTAAGAATTTGTTGTAACATAACTAATACTTGTGTATCAGCAAAAGAATCAGAACTATTATATATATTATTTGGTTTGACATCATTAAATTGACTTTTATTTTGATTCATATTTCTATTACTAATTTTATTATTAAAAACTATTTCATCTTCTGGTGTATCTTCATTAAGTAAAGGATTAGTAGTGCTATTCATGTCGTTATTCATGTCGCTATTCATATTGATATTCATGTTCATTCCAGATTTCATAAAATTATCAACAGTATTAGAAACATTAAAGGCGCTATCTACATCACTAAAATGATCTTTAGACATTACAGGAGAAGGAGCATTTCTATCATAGATTTCCATATATGCTGGTCTAGGTTCAACTCCAGAATAATTATTACCAGTAGGCATAGTTGAAGAAAAATTAATATTAGCAGTTCCATTATTACTATTAACAGAACGATTAGGAACTCTAGGTTCTCTAGAATATTTGGAATTTATTCCTCGAGTAAGATCCCTATTATTGGGCTCTTTACTACTAATTGCAAATTCATTATTACGGGATAGAAGATTATCTGGTAATGACATATATGCTTTACGTATATCCCCTTGCGATACAACAGGTTTCCCTTCAAAATTCTGGCCCGCCCATGCTTCTTCAATAGAACACATTTATATAGGTATATGTATATGTATATATGTATATATATATGTATATAAATATATATTATAATGTTTTATTTGATATTATATTTAGATGATAAAAAAAGTTTGCCCGAAATAAACATATTAAAAAATATTATCTAATCAATTTGTAAGTAATAGAAGTTCTAGAATGTCTAGAATGTCTAGAATAAGTAAAACAAGTAAAAATGATAATTATATATTATATTATCATCTAGCAATAACATTAGTATTCATCTATATATTTATCCAATTTTTGACAATGAAAAGAAGTAATTTAATTTATAGAATTTATGCTGATTATATTATGAATAAATATTGTTTAATTCTGTACATATTATTAATAATGTTTATAGTAAGAATTGATTCATATACTGGTGTATTATTATTTATTCTAGTAATGGTCCCATTTAGATTTGTATATAAAGAATTTTTCGAAGATACTACTACAATACCTAATACGATTCCTAGTACGATTCCTAATACGATTCCTGTAACTACAAATAATGCTCTCCTAGATAAAGAATTACTTGGTATTGATGATAGATTTAAAATGGATGATGTTGCAAAGGATCAGATATTAAAACAAATACGATCACAAATAGAATTTGATCCATATAAAACCAATTTATCAAAAGATGTTATATATGAAATATATAATAAATACTTTGATAATGATATATTTGTAAAATTAAAAAATGTAAATGATGACAGCAAGCAATATATAGCATCTGGAAACTTTAATTATTTACCTAAAAATGATAAGGTTGATTACGATCTAGTAAGCTACCAAAATTTATCACAAAATACACAGCTTGGTATAAATCCTATAATAGATGGTTTAAATAATAATACTAAATCAAGGTAAATACTTTAATACTTACTTATTAGAATCCTTTAATTACTTTCATTTTATTTTTTAATAAGAAATAACAAATTATACCTATTACAAAAAAACCAATAGATGGTACAACAATAATACACAGTAGAAGAGATATAGCAATTGAATATACAATACTATAAAACCATCCTGACCATTCCTTAGCAGAATTACCTGCTCTAGAACCATATTCATACATTTTTGAAGCTCTAGGATATTGAGATTCTGGTAGTTTTTCTTCACCGTTATTTTCACTATTTGTTAGTTCTCCAGCGACTCCTTCTGCTTTAGTAGCGACACCTTCTGCTTTAGTAGCTATATTCGCAACAGCACTAGTATTTATCTTTGTAGCCGCAGTAGCTATAGCTTCTGCACCCCCTTTTTGTTTTTTTAATGATTTTAATGTATTATTATTACCATAAGGTTCACAATAATAACCGATCAATAATAATATAATCAATAAAATTAGACCAATAATTCTTTTATATTTTAATAAAAATTTTTTAATTTTTAATGTTTTATTATCAGTATCATTTATAGTTATAGTATTATCTATAAAATAATCTACTATTGATTTCCAGATATATTCTATTGACATAGTATTACCTGTATTACCTGTATTACCTGTATTACTTGTATTACCTGTATTACTTGTATTACTTATATTGTAATCATACATATTTATATACTATCATATACTATCATAAAAAATATAAAATATAAAATAAAAAATAAAATATTTATAATATCATGAGGCTTCCCATCATTTTTTTAAATACAACATAAGTTAATACTAAAAATATTAATACAGGTATAGATATTATACCAATTATTGCTAAAATAACAGTAATAATATAAAATACATTTTTAATATAACTAAAAATACGATCCATATTACCAAATACAGGTCCTAATTTACCAGTACTTTTACCAGCTTCACCTTTTAATTTAGATAACCAACCATCTGTTTTTTTTAGTTCATCAGATTCACCTTTTTTAGCTTTAGCATCATTATCTCCTTCCTCACCAGTTTGTTTAGTATTTGCTTCAGTTGTCTCTCCTGTTTTCTTAGTATTTGCTGCAGGTGTCTCTCCTGTTTTCTTAGTATTTGCTGCAGGTGTTTCATCTGTTTTCTTAGTATTTGCTGCAGGGGCATTTGCAGGAGGGGCATTTGCACCTCCTGTCTGTATTCTATTTACCTTACAGTATCTATCCCAAGAGGAACCTAAAGTCATAACATCTGTAAATCCTAATAATACTAATAAAATTAATAACCATGTAGAATATTTTTTATTATCTTTTATGAATTTTTTAAATTTATTCCAATCTTCTTCAATTAATTCTCTTAATTCAAATGCAAATTCTATTAAATCATCAATTAGTTTCATTATGATAATCTAAATGTATCTAGCAAATCAGATTATTAGCTCTATATAATATTATTATAGATTATAATACATATATATAATACATAATACATAATACAAAATAAATCATTTATAAATATTGTAATATCTAAAATAAATATAGCATATTATAATAATATTATAGAATTATAGAATTATAGAATAAAATAATAAAATTATCTAATAATATAATAATCTAATCAAATGGCATCTGTATCTTGTAGTTCAAATATTTTAATATTAGTTGCAATTGTAATATTGTGTATAGCATTTACTGATGAAATATTAGAAAGTTTTCCAGTACTAATCAAATTATTTACGGATCCCATAAATTACCTTCTTGTCATATCATTAGTTATCCTTGTTATATTAATTGATATGCCAAGTGGTATTATTCTAGCATTTCTTGTTCTATACATTTCAATATATATTAATAGAGTAACACCAAAAAGGAGAGTCAATTTTTCTAATGTAGCTAGAATGATTAATAATGATAATATGCAAGTCCTTACTGAATCAGAATTTATCTATAATAATACCAAACCTTTTCCAAATAAAAATCTAGCTCCTTTCCAACCTACTGATACCATTCCTACTACATCCCCTCAAGCTTTTCCTTCATCTCAAAATGATTTTATTACAAGCGTAGGTCCTCCTAGTCGCGATGGTTATGATGTATCTGGATGCCGTTATGACTTTAAAAATAGCCCACAAAACTTTACTAAATATGGTCCACCCCTTGCCCAATGTAAAGCATATTCTGCATCACAAGCTAAATCTTGCGGAATAGCATTCTACCCTTTGAATGCTTAGAATGCTTAGAAAGATATGTATAAATAAATTATAATTGTTATTTTATTTTTCTTTTTTATTTCTTAATAATAATTATACAATACTAATACAATAGTAAATAGTTGAAAAAAAATATAAAAAATATATAAAAAATATATAAAAAATATATAAAAAATATATAAATAATATATAAATAATATATAAATAATATATAAATAATAATGGCTGCATTAAATCCTGCTCCTTTACCAGCTTTACCAGCCGGAAATGCATCTGTTTTAGCTCTAGCAACAATAGGACTTAGTGGTAATAAATATATATTAGGTTTAATGATATTATTAATAAATTTAGGAGCGCGCTATATTGGTAATGAGGTTGGGGAATTTATGCATAAAGTACTAAATCATAAATTTGCTCGCCGCTTTTTAATATTCCTAGTTCTATGGATGGGTACCCGAGACTTAGTAGTAGCTGGTGTTATTACAATAGGTTTTATATTATTGGTTAATACAGTATTTAATGAAAATAGCCAATTTTGTATTCTACCTGCAAAAAATGATTCACCAATTACAAAAGAAGAATATTTAATGGCAAAAGAATTGGTAACTAAATACGAAACTGTAAATCCTCCTATACCTAGTAGCGTCAATGCTCCTCAAAGAATTAGCAATCTAGCTATAAATAATAATACCGTTAGTAATCAACAATGATTCATAATAAATAAAAAATGATACAAAACAATCAATAGAATATATTTAATACAAATAAAATCTATATATATTTACGAATTCATACTATCAATCAATGCATCAATATCATCACTTGAATTTATATTTGTAGAACCCCTGGGTGGCGCATCTCTAGGATTTGAAAAAGGGGGACTAGCCATAGGATTATATTTAGGAGGACCGCCTCCCATACTACCCATATTTCCCATAAAATTGGCCATGCCAGGATTAGTTTGACCCATTGAACCCATTGCGGCGGTTTTAAATTGATTCATTAAGTCGGGATTTTGCTTAAATATCTTATTCATATCCATATTGGGCATTACCGACTTAGCCATATTATTAGATATATGAAACCAGAAGGCACTACTAGCAACCATAAATACTAATTTCAATTCTGGAGCCATATCAATAGTATCTTTATACTTAGTAAATAAATCTTCGAAAACCTCATCATAAGTATTAATTTCTTCATTCATATGTTCACTCCATCCATCCAAATTTATATCAAACGGATTACCTGTTTTATTATTAACAAATTCTGCCATGGATGAGAAAGATACTAACATTCGCCTCTGCATTTTTACACTGTTTTCCATTTTACGATGATATACTAATCTATCATATTCCTGGTTCATTTCTTCATAACTACTAGACATTGAAAAAGTCTTGGGCAATTTAACACCCTTATCTCTCAAACGTTCAAATTTACAAAGCAAATCGAATTTACGCTTCTGAATTTCTTCAAATGATAAGTTTTCAGTACTAGAGACACCTCCAGTATTAATAGATCCTGAACCATTATTCATGTTACTATGCATATTTCCAAAAGCACTAGTAGTAGCACTCGCCGCAAAACTATTTGAAGAACCGCCAAAATTGGGAAGTCCTGGACCATTCATACTTGGAGCAGGTTTAGAAATATCATTTAAGTCCATACTATTTAATTCTTGATCTAGATCAATATTAGTTAAATTATCATCAAATAACGATTTCTGTAAAAATTCGGATTCATCAAAATTATTTATACGTTGAGGCTCACCGCCACCAGAATTATCATTAAATAAACTATTAAATGAATTTTTAGAAGAATTGAAAGTAGGGCTAGGGTTATTAGAATATGAACCTGAACCTGATCCAAGCTTTGTAACTTCAGATTCAGGTCTCTGCTTCTTCTTATTAACTAATAAATTCAATCCAAAATCTACTTCCTTATCAGATGAAAGACCACTCATAGAAGGCATAGAATCATTATTACTTGTAGAAATAGTTAAATTGGGAGAATTATAAGTATTATTATAGTTACTACCAGAATTTTGAGATTGGTTAGATCCAAAAGATATATTTTTAAATGCACTATTATTACCAGATTGAGATGATGATCCCATATCAACACTTTTTAAGTCAAGATCTTCTAAATCAAGGTCAAAGGAATCCATATTTGTATTAGTATTATTATTGGTATTATTATTGGTATTATTATTGGTATTATATTATATGATATTTAATATAAAATGTCTTATTAATGTCTTATTACTTTTTACTTACTAATTAAAAACAAGTAAAGAAATATATGATTATTTACGCAATTATTTATAAGTTGATATATGATTTATGTTTATATATAGATTTTATATAACATTAAAAATATTAAAAAATATAAATATATATTAAATAACTTAAAATATTTAATATATATTACTAATTGAATATGTTTAGTAGAAAAACTAAGAGAAAAACTAATAGAAGAACTAGGAGAGAATCACAGACTTATAAAAGTTATGAATATTATAGTAATATTAGTCAAGGTAGTATTAAATATGATAAAAATACTATGAATGAAATATCATTAGAAGGGAATGGTGATGGGAAAATGATTCCATATTTTAAAATTATTAATGGTCCTTCATATGCTACTGTAGTTATAAATCTTTTAAAAGATCAAGAGGTATATGATCAAAAAGGAGCAGTTAATTATGCTGATTCTTCAATAGATGTTAAAACCAAAACAGGAGGAATATTGAAAGGTTTATTTAGATCAGCTCTTACATCACAATCTTTTTTTATGACATATTACAAAGGTAGTCGTGAAAAACCTAGTTCTATTGCTTTTGCATCTTCATTACCTGGTGATATGTTTTCTGTTCTTATTAAACCTGGTTCTAGATATCTAATATCATCAGACAGCTTTGTTTGTGCAACAAATAATGTTATACTTGAAACAGTATCTAGATTTAAAAATATATTTCAAGGTGCTAGTATATTCTTATCAATAGCAACTGTAAAGGAATCGCAATATGCTAATGATGGTATGATCTGGATTGCATCATTTGGTGGATATGAAAGATTGGTAATACCTGAAGGGGAAAGTGTAAAGATAGAAAATGGTCTATTCTGTTTAAGTAATGCAAATTTTGATTATAGTATAGCAAAAATGGGGGGTCTTAAAACATTTTTCTTAGGAGATAGTGGTTTTTTTATGAAATATGATGGGCCTTGTGAAGTTTATGTACATGGACGCAATTTGAATCAATATTTACAATTCATAGGAAAAAATATAGAAAGACCAAGTAAATAGATAATCAAATAGATAATCAAATAAATAATAATGTAAATAATAATGTAAAAAAAAATAATATATTTATATTTTATAAAATAATATATTTATATTTTATAAAATAATATATTTATATTTTATAAAATAATATATTTATATTTTATAAAATAATATATTTATATTTTATAAAATAATATATTTATATATAATAATAAAAACAATTTTTTAATTTAACTAAATATATAAACGTAAATCAAAAATGCTTATTCCATCTGTTCCAGATATTTCTAGTCTTGCAACTGGCGGTCTTGCCAATGTGATTATGTCATCAATTAATAATAAAAATAAATTTACAGATATAAATACTACTATTACAATAATACTTATCGTTATAATAATTATTTATATTCTACTTCTTATGTCTGTATATAAACTTACAGATAGTGGTGTACAAGCATTATTATTTTTCCTATTTGGTGGTCTATATTTGGTCATTGCTTTAATCTACTATGGATTTTCTGGATATCGAATTATTAAGCGATCTTAACTATTCTAACTCATCAACTAAATTATCATTATTATCATTATCTTCAACATCTTCATTATCCTTTTCTTCATCATCTTTCTTCCCTTTTCTAGCTTTCTTTTTCCCTTCTTTCTCTTTCTTATTAGAAACTTTTTTCTCATCATTTTTAACTTTCATTAAATTGCCTTTTTCAAAATAATGTAAAGTCATTAAAAGGGAATCTGCCAAGTCATCTTGTTTAGGATGTGATTTAAAAAAGTCATTCCATTTTGGATTATTACTCAATAATACTTCAACCATCATTATAGCCATCTTCTTATTCTTTTGATATGAATTTTTAACTGTATCAATAAATGTAATTATTCTATCTTTCTCAACCTCTGGTATGAATTTAATTAAATCCAATTTCTTACTAGCACAATAACATTGGATTTTTTTATCATCTATTCCTCCCAGTATCTCCATCATTCTTATTAAATAATATGAATATAGAAACATCTGCATACTCTTCATCGTCGGATTTTTCAATACTGGCTGATTCTCCAATAATATAATACTAGGCGCTATCAATTCGACCTTTCTCTTATCCAATTCTTGAAAAAGAGCCAAGCCCAGATGATTAATATCTATTTTACTAGTTGTCTTTGCCCTATTTATCTTCAGGAAATCGCTTTCACTATGAGTTTTTGCTTTTAACATTTCATTAATATGTTTTTTACAATGGCCTTTATATATATGCGCCTTTAAAACTTGGATGGGCTTCCCTTCACACCCGTCTGACCAACATTTTTTAACCGTAAGCTCTGGAAATTTGCTGGAGGGGGCAGCGGTAGTTTCCTTTTTATAATGGGTTTTGCAAAGTCCTTTATATGAACCATCTGGATTAATATCTTCATAACAGTAATAGGCAACATTACCACAATGGGAATTTGTCGCATTTGTAGCCGCTGCCTCGCCCTTTTTCTTACTCGATGCCTTAGGAAAACAACATTTTAGATTAGTATTAATATGACTAACTTGTCCAGATATTTCTAGATTACTTTCTATTTGTGATACTAAACTAATATCTGCCCAATTTGAAATATCATAATATGTATCATTAAACAGAAAAGCATTAGGTGAATTACTAGCCACTCCAGAATCCAAAACACAATAAGCCAAGTTTTTAATACCTATGTCCCATCCTATACCTTTAGTCATTCTGTATATGCTGTATATGGTGTATATATAATTGTATCTGGAATGATTAACTTTATAACTTTATATTTATAGTAAATATATATTTAAGTATAGTTTTTTACTCGAACCAAATAAGAAAAATAAATATTATATAAAAATATTATAAAATATTATAAAAATATAATTAAAATATAGAATATAGATTATGCTAGATACAAAAATGAATACATCTTATAATTTTACAAAAAGTATAAAAGATAAAGAAAAAATAGTTATGGATTATTATAAAAGACTTACACATCGTGAATATCCTAAACCTATAATCAAACCTAAAGAACGGAAAAGAACATTAAAGAAAATGCCAAATAGGAATATGATGGAAGAAAAGAGTGAAAAGAAAGATGAAAAGGATGAAGGGAAAGATGGTAAGGACGGAAAAGATGGTAAAGATGGTAATGATGAAAAAGAAAAAAAAGAAATTGCTAATAAAAAATTAACACAAAAGCGAATAGTTATTATGGATGACTAATAATTTAATATCTACTATTCGATTAATATACACACTACCGTAACTACAGATGGTCGTTGTACAGGAAGTAAATAAAATTTATTATGATATAGAGCTTTGCATCGATCAAACAAATGTATTACAAGTTTTACAGAAACATTCCATATATTCGCGGAATTAAAGAAGGAACTCTGTCAGGAAGTCTGGCAACTTGCGGAACACCAACTTGCGGAACATCATCTTGTGGAATTAAATCAGGGACTCTGTCAGGAAGTCTGGCATCTTGAGGGACACCAACTTGCGGATCACCAACTTGCGGATCACCAACTTGCGGAACACCAACTTGTGGAATTTTAACTGAATGATAATTTTTATTATGTTCAGATTGGCATTTCGATGAACAAACCATAAAAGGACAAGATTTATCCGGACACGCTATTTTTGGAGGGTTCATACATTCACTACACCATGTCGGTAAGGGTCTTGCAGCTGGAACTTGCGGAATTAAAACAGAGACTCTTTCAGAAACTCTTGCAACTTTTACTTGTGGAACACCAAATTGTGGGACATCAACTGCAATACAGGATTTTAGAGAAATTTGCATTCCACCACAATCACAACCAGCCGATTTAGGATCACCGCAATTTGAACATAAATGAGCCATGTTCAATAAAATCAATATATATGAATTAGATATAGATTGTGAAACAAATCAATTTTCTACTGTTTCTACTGTTTTTTCCAATAATTTCAATTTTATATTTTAAACTCTCCAATTTTTATATATGATATTATAAAAAAAAATAATTTTTATTTAGGCATTTAAAACACCAATTTTATTCTTTTTATTTTTAATTTTATATTTATATATTTATATATTTATATATATATCGTCTCTAAGTACTATGCATATTAAAACGCGGTGTAATCATCATTCCTTCCAATTCCTGCATAAGTAATTTACAGGCATAAGGAACTCGTAATTCCATAAATTGCGAATAATTTTCACAACCTCCACAAGCACGGACACCATCTTCATCTTCTGGATTGACCACACTAAACAAACCACATTCCTTACAAATATGAACTGTAAATATATCACTAACATCCATCATTCTTTCTTTCAAGAATCCCATAGCGCCATGTGAAATCATACAGTTATGAGCTACTACACCATTAGCTAAAAATGATTCTTCTTTATCAACCTGAATATCATACACTTTATGAATTCCTGCCTTACGAATATCAATTACTTTTAGATTCATTGTAGGTAGAACATAATCAGTTTTAGATACACCATAATTATTTAATAGAGATTCGTCTACAGTAGGTTGTTCTTCTTCAGTAGGTTCTACAGTAGTAACTTCAGTAGATTCTGCTACAGTAGGTTCTTCTTCACTACTTTCTATTTCATCAATAGTAATTCTAGTTTGAGGTTCATTAAACCAATCAATAGCTCCAATACTATTTAAAAACTCAGTTGAACTAATAAGTTTAGAGCTAGCGAATTTACCACCTTCTCTCTCATTAACTAAATACTCTAAAATATCATGGGTACTAGGTATTGAACATTGATGTAATATAGGTTCTAAAGCCTTTAATTCATCAATAGCTTGTGTAGTTGCTTTGGTAGTTCCTACAATTTTATTAGGATTTTCCAATTTAAGAACCTTATAATTAGTAAGCTCATTAACTCTATTTATAATCCAAGTTTTCTGTCGAGTAATATTATTACGTAATCTCATATATGATACTGCTGCCTCTAATCTTTGATTTTTATGACAACAATATCTAAAACCTATTTTTTCATGGAAAGGTAAAAGCTCACTAATATCTAGATGTAATACAATTTCATAATTCTTATCATCTTCAGCTCTTGATTTAGATTTAGTATTTACCTTTTTATTTTGAATGGTAACTTTATTTATTTCAAATTTAGCTAATAATTTCTTAATATTTTCAATCATTAATTGTAATGAATTAATATGTATAATATTTTTACTCTTTGAGAATGATACAGACGTAAATGTATTTTTACCAATATAGCAAGTATGACCATCGCCGCCAAACATACCAGCTAAGAATTCTCTAACTATAGGTAAAGGACAATCATCTTTTAATATGAATTCTGGTAATTGTGATGGTTGTTTTACTTTATTACCTCTAACAATACCTTTTATACTAATTATATTTTTAATTAGGTCTAATGGTATTTTAATATAATATGCATTTTTATGAATAAAATTAATTTGCTTAATTGTTGTAAATAATTTCATATCTACTAATACTTTTTCAACATCTAATTGATGTCCTAGATATATATATCCAGCATTATCTTTTTTATCAATATGTCCATCTGTTATTAAATATCCTAAGAATCTAGAAAATGCCATAGATTTAAAATATTCTAGTTGGGTATTAGTTTTAAGAATTAGAGTATCACTAATTTTATATTCCCAATTATTACACAATTGTATTTCATTTCTAATATCAATAGTAGGATATTTAACACTACATTTTAATCTATTATCATTAATTTTAAGTTCATTAGCTTTAATCCATTCATTATTAGATGTTAAAAGCTTATGATCAGGCGTACAAGTAATTTTCCTACCATCTTCCAAATAGATATCTACGCATTCACGTTCCCCTTTATATAGGAAATTTGTATTTTTAGATGTAGTCATACCATTTTTCTCTTGATTCCATCCTAATACATCGAACTTTTGGGTTTCAAAATCTTGAATTTTAATGGATAATCCATTTCCGCTTGTTATAGGAGTATTTTCATTAAAACAATCTCTCTCCATTTCTCCAAAGCGTAATCCCCCATCTCTAGAGCGTCCCTCTGCAGGTTGTCGCGTCAATTGTACAACCGGACCGCTCGAGCGACTATTACCAGTCCAAAATTCTAATCCATTATGTCTTACATAAAATGTTTCTTTAGGCATTGTAAAACAGAATACATCGCAATTTAAATTTATTTCATTCATATCCATTTTATCTATTTTGAATGTTTCTAAATTATTTAAATTATTAGTATTATATTTAAGAAATTCTAGTTTATTATTTTTATGATTAAATTCATTATATTCAATAATTTCATTATATTCAGTAATAATATTTTTCATTTCATTAAGTCTAATATTAGTATATTTATTATCAATATCAATATCATTATTACTATATAAATAAGGAAATCGATGATTATCAGTAACAAATGTATCAATATAATCATTTTTAATATGATACATATCTCTTAATTCCTTTTTATAATAATGTTTTTTAATAGGTTTATCAAAAGATGTCTCTAATGTTTTAATATCTAATGAAAACAATTTATCATTATCGGTAATATCCATAAACTTTTTCCAGCCATTTTGAGTGAGGATTTCATGGTTTTCTACCCGGATGCAGTGTATTTTATCGAGCACCATATGTTTCAGTCTCTGATAATAAGTAGGACCAAAGAATAATTTAACATCCATTTGCTGCCCAGTAATACCACTATAAAGAATTTCATCACCAGAGTAATTTAACCCATTTGCTTCTAATATATCACATATTTTATCATAAGGGATTTTACTAAAAGGAGTACAATCACTATAGCCTCCTAATGTAGCACAGGCTTTTCCTAATATACATTCCATTAGTTGCCCAATGGTCATTCTACTAGGTATAGCATGCGGATTCATTATGAGATCAGGAGAAATTCCATCCGCATTAAAAGGCATTTGCTCTTGCGGGTAAATCATACCAACAGTACCTTTCTGGGCACAGCGAGAGGCAAATTTATCACCAATAATAGGAGTTCTTTCAGTTCGCATTCTAATTTTGGCAAATCGAAAACCATCCGCATTTCGGTCAGTATAGATTTTATCTACAAAACCGGTTTCATTGCTTCTTAAACTGGTGGAACAATCCTTATACAATTGATGACCATTTTCGTCAAATTTATTCTTCAATGGTAAAACCTTGCCTATTATAATATCATCACTAGTCACATATTCATCCTTACGAATAATACCACGTTCATCTAGTTTATTATAATTACCGGGTTTAGTTCCACGAGTATATTTAACATTTGGTTTAGCAAATTTCTCTTCTCGACCACTAGATTGAATTTTCTTTTCATCATCTTTATAAGTTCTATAAAAAGTAGCTCTATATAAACCTCTGTCAACAGCGGCCTGATTCAGAAGAACACTATCTTCCATATTATAACCAGTATAACAACCGATGGCAACCATGGCATTAACACCACAAGGCAATTCATCATAGTTTATATATTTGGCAAATCTGGTTTTAACTAATGCTCTCTCTAAATTATTAGCAACATGAGCAATAGTATCCATCCGCTTTTGAAAGTTGCGAGCAAAGAGACCAATGGATTGCTTCCCCATCGCACAATTACTGGATAAAAATCCATTACTTGTAATAAAGCTATGATTATCAGATTCCACAGTAATATCACTTACTAATTGATCTTCTACTAGTTCAATACTTAAAATTGGTAAATATACATTAATTTCTTCATCTTTTTGATGTAATATAACTTCACGAATATGAGTAATATTTACACCAATTTTAGTTGTATTAATATCCATATCCTTTACTTCTTTCCATCCTTGAATACCATTATCTATTGTCATAAATTTATGGTCTTCTGTAGCAATTATTACACGTCCAGAAACAGTTGTTAATTTATAAACAGGTTTATCATTAGGTTTAATAAAATGATTAACTACTTTAGTAATACTCTGTTTTAATGTTTCAGGATGAAATGTAATTACTTCATCTCCAATTTTAACATCTTTAATCATTTTATTATTACCATCGGACATTAAAACAGTTTCATTAATACCTAAACATTGGTAACAATTTCTAGGAGATTGGTTATCATCTGAAAAAGGTATTACCGATGCCACAGCACCTAGCATCAGGCCAGGGTGAATTTCGCAATGTGTAAATTCATTTATATAGGGTTCATGATCATTATCCAGATCCAAATCAGCATTTGTCATAGCAATATAAGTATTATTAACTTCGTTAGTATCTATATATTCAATAACACCTTCCAATCTAGACAAAGACTTATCACCACTAGAGCCAGTTCCAGCACCTTTACCAAATATTTCATTAATCTTATCAATATTAATAGTATCGCAAAATGTTTCATAGAATTTAGGACTAATCAAATAATTAAATGAGAATTTAGTTTCTTTTAATTGCTGATAATATTTATTACTCATCCGCAATTTATTTTCAGCATCTACAATATATAATTGACGAACTAGGCGGCCAGCATCAGTATAGATCTTTATGATTCTCTGTTCCACATTCCAATAGATACCAGTAAATATATTAATATTCGCCTGTCGCCGTTCAGCTCTAAGTTGTTTAACAAATACTTCCGGTTCAGGAGTAATACCAATCCAATCTCCATTTAACATAATCATACAATTATTACTAATTTCAAGTGGTGTAATATCTTCCAACTGCTTAATATTAAAAGTATGAATTAAATGTCTAATAATAACACTATTGCTATTAGAAGTAATCTTCGACATTAGTGAAAGGTTCTTTACCAAACCAACCGGTTGGCCTTCTGGAGTTTCAGCTGGGCATATATATCCCCAACTGGTACCATGCAGCTTTCTAGGTTTAACAATCTTACCGTTACTTCCAGTTTTATCACTAGGAGAATTTACACGGCGCAAATGAGATACAAAACTCTGATAACTAAGTCTATTAAGAACTTGAGCAGTACCGGCTTTTACATTACCTTTTCCACTCGTTTTAATACCCCAATTACCAGTAGCCAGAGCATATTTAAGACCACCGTCTAATATAGTAGGCTTAATAATCTTGTAAATATTATTACTATTAATAAGTTCAAATATATCACGTCTAGATTTATTATTCTTAATTTCCCTAGTAAATGATTTAACCATATCTTTAACCAATTTATTAAAACATTGCCGGAATTGAGTAGCAAGTAATCTTCCAGGTGTATCCACCCTTTTATTATCATAAGCATCTCTATCATCATGAGTTATATAATTATGTTGAACTAATAGCAATTTACGGCACATATATCCAATATATTTAATCTTCTTGTTAAATGATTTACCAATGTGTGGCAGAATCTCATCTTCCAGAACCTTATTCAAGTATGCTATCTTATCTTCCTGATTCATTCTAATCTCACGATTAGTATTTTTATATTTCAGATAATTCAGCATTATTTCTTGGAATTTAGATTGTTCTGCATTAGTTTCAATACAATTAGTTTTACATATCTTTTTGAATTTTTCAAAACTCGGTTTTAATGAATTTACAATAAATTTACCAACATCATCATCCATATCCCAGGCAATGTATTCGAATAATTTCTTATCAGTCGCAACACCTAGGGCCTTCATAATTAAGAAAATAGGAACCGGATTTTTAAAATTAGGAATATCAAATTCTAGACATTCATCACGATATACATTTCTAATTACATTTGCTATTACAACACTAAAGTGCTGGTCGGAAGCACAACGAATCTCTATTTCCTTACCTTTTAATTTTTTCTGATTATTAAATACAAATGCCTCATTTTCCGCAATACGTTCCTGAGATATAATAACTTTTTCATTACCACCAATTATAAAGTAACCTCCTAAATCATATGGGCATTCGCCATTTTGTTCTAGAGGAATGGAATCTTTCTTATTAAGAATACAATTTGAGCCCAGAACCATTATAGGAATACGTCCAAAATTAATATTATTAAAATATTCTTCTTTAATATCTTCTATATCAAATGTTTCAATAGTATTTTGTTCTGGATCTTCATTAAAAGAGACTTGATGATTACTACTAGATCTAACAATACGTGTCAACTTAATATTTAAACTAAGAGGGGCACTATATGTTAGATTTCTTAGTCTAGCAATATCTGGAGTCATAACTTGGGAACTACCATCATTTTCATGTATAGTAGGTTTTCCCAAATTATAATTTAGAAAATCAATATGTAGTTCTAGCTTATGCTTATTAGCATTAGGATCAAAATTAAAATATAATTTACGTGTATTGAATTGACGGATTATATCACCTATGTCTTTTTCAATAAATTGTTTATATGATGTATGCTGATGATTAACTAACTCGCGATTTTCATGCTGAGTTAAAATAGTATCGATTACATCAAATGTATTACCATAATAATCATATTCAGTATCAGAATTGGGACTAGATTTAGAATCAGAATTAGATTTAGCTTCACTTTTAGAATTATTTATTTTTCTATTCAATTCATTAACTAATTCAGAAACTTCTGAGAAAGAACCAATATTAGATTCTTCATGAGTTTCTTCCTCATCATCTACGAAGGAACCTCCTCGAGATCCCTCCTTTTCATTATGATTATTATCAATATCTTCTTCGATATTAATTTCATAATTTCCCGAAGGGTATTTGCGCGCGGGATTTCCTAAATCCTTTACGAAGGAACCAAGGTTCCCTCGAGCTCCCTCCTCATTTCCCGAAGGGTATTTGCGCGCGGGATTTCCTAAATCCTGCTCGAGGGGACTTTCGCATTCTTCAATTGGTTTCTTAACAGATTTTATATTCTTTTTTAAAACCATCTTTATTTTTTCATCAGGTGTAGTAATATTAGCTTGTGTAATAACTTTAGCTTGTGTAGGCTTACTGTTCTTCTTCATTTTATATATTTATATCTTTGTTCTACTATCTTAAATTCAAATTTATAAATAATTATAATTATTGAAATATAATGTATAATTAAATTTCAATTTTTAAGTATACTAGAAAGATATAATAAATATATGAAATAATACAGATAATTAGAATATGTAAAATTTGTTTATATTAAAATTTAATTAATAATTTATCAACTTAAAAAATAAGATAATTAAATACATTATAATCTATAAATTATAAATTATTAATATCTTATATTTCATAATCTATATTTCATATTCTATATTCCATAATGAGTAGTCCTAGGTATCCTCGTAGAACTATAATAATGCCTAAAAAATATACTATAAATATTGATCCATTATGTTGTAAAAAATGTAAAATTATAATTGATGATGTAAATATTAAAACTTATATTTATGAATGTAATAATTATTGTAAAACTTGTTTTATTGATATTGTTAAAAATTCTTCAAATAGTGTATTAACAGGTCCTAATACTATAAAGCAGGATTTAGGAAATCCCGCGCGCAAATACCCTTCGGGAAATGAGGGAATTAATATTGAGGAAGATATTGAGGAGGAGGAAGATATTGAAGATGATGAAGAAGATGATGAGGAAGAGGAATGTGAAGAGGAGGAAGAGGAATGTGAAAAAGATGAAGAAGAGGAGGAAGATGAAGAGGAGAAATGTTGTGGTAATCAATCTGATAGTAATAGTAATAATAATAATGGAATTGAGTCCACTGATTTTAATAATATATTTTTGCAAACAATATTGAATAGTTTAAATAAGATTGATTCTGGTAAAGATACAAATATATATAAATTTAATAATAAAAATGATATTATTATTAAGAATGGTGGTAGTATTAATAATGGTCCTAATAATAAAAAGAAAGGTAATAAAAATGATGATGATGATAATGATGATAGTAAATTAGAGTATGAATGGCTAGGTGCCGATATTAAAGATATTGATGACTTAATCCGTGTTGGTCAATCATATAATCCTAAAAAACGTAAGCGTTATAATTTAAATCTTAGTCGCTTAAATGATTTAGTTATTCCATTAATAGAATTAAAAAATATGATTGGTATGACTGATGTTAAAAAAATCATTTTTGACCAAATTATATATTATTTACAGAAATTGGATGATAAAAATGTTGATATGCTTCACACTGTAATCGTAGGACCTCCTGGAGTTGGTAAAACCCAATTAACTCATATAATTGCAAAAATATATAATAAATTAGGATTTCTTAAAACTGATAAAGTAATATGTGCTAAGCGCGATGATCTAATCGGCGAGTATGTAGGGCAAACGGCTCCTAGGACTCGTAAAGTACTAGAAAAAGCTCTAGGTGGTGTATTACTTTTAGACGAGGTCTATTCATTGAGTCCTACTTCTGAAAAAGATTTTGCTCGCGAAGCGATTGATATGATTAATGTATATTTATCGGAACACAGTCATGATTTGGTATGTGTTATTGCTGGTTATAAAGAACCTACCTATGAGAAATTCCTGGCATACAATGATGGTCTAGCTCGCCGTTTCACCCATCACTTTGAGATTAAAGGTTATACTGCGGAAGAATTAACATTGATATTTAAAAAATATATTCTGGAACAGAAATGGAATTTGATGGATACAGTTGAAACTATAGTACCATTTATTGAAAAGAATATGAAATATTTTCCTAATTTTGGAGGTGATATGACAACATTATTTGCCTGCTGTAAAAAAACACATTCTAAGAGATTATTATTAATTCCTACTGAAAATGAATTGAGAGATACAAAGAAAAAAATTACAATTATAGATATTGAAAAAGGTATGAAACTCTTCATGGATATTAAATCAAAGAATAATATGGAAGAAGATGATAAAGAAAAATTTATTCATATGTATAGTTAGATATGTATAGTTGAGTATGTATAATTAAGCAGGAGTTGCATTATATACAGTTGGATATAAACTAAACATATCAATCGTAAAACCATATCCAGATACAACATATGTTGAATTTACCTTTATCATATTATAATTTTCCCCTTTATTAAAATCAAATAAAAACCAAACATTTTCAATATTATATATTTTATTATCAGAATCTACTATTGTATAAATGATGGTATTACGGTTTGAATTTGTATATTTATCCTTAATAGTAATGGTTTTAGTAAATTTAGTTAGAGAATAATATAATATTTGTAATATAATAAATATTATGAATATTATTATAAATAGATATATAAAAAAATTTGGACTATTCATATATTTATATGTTGATTGAACCATTTTGAGAGTTATATTTTATTAATTTATTTTTATTTTTATTTTTATTTTTATTTTTATAGTTATATTATTATTTAAGTAATATTTTTTTATTGAGAATTATTAGTAGCATTATTAGTAGCATTATTAGTAGGATTAGTAGGATTATTATTTGAATAGTTTTTATATATTAAGAATCCTATTAATAATACTATTAATATTAAAAATCCAATAATATATTTTTTATACGTATCAATATAAATAGTAATAGATTCAAATTTTCCTTGTGTTACATTTGGAAATGTTGATGTAGTAGTATTTTGAGCCTCTGTAATTTTCGTAGAATTTCTAATAGCATCACTTTGACATTTATGTATAACTTCATCATCAAACATAGGAGGGTGAGCAGTTGCCGTTTTATTGGAATATGTTGTAATAGGATTCTTTTTTGGCATAGATGTTGGTATAGATACTGGTATAGATCCTGATTCTATAGTAATACTAGGTACAGTATTAATACTTCCTTTAGTAGGTTGTGGATTAAACCCTAGGGTCCCCTCAATACTATTTAATACATTAGTAGATTCTTGCCCAATATTATATGTAAAACCTGTAGTTTGAGGTACAGTATTTCCATTAGTATATGTAATAGGTCCATTTTTAATAACATTATCATTAAATTCTTTAATATTTGCGGGTATTGTATCTTTAGGCGCCTTACGTGGATTTTTCTTATAATATAGTTCGGATTCATCTAATTCGTCAATAACTGTATCATCTTCTTGAATCAATTCTAATTTAATTTTAGTAGTTTGATTTTTAACTTTAACTAATTGACCACCTGCAGCAATACATTCATCACTATCTTCATTACCTGTCATACCATCTCCAACACAAACAGTATCTAGAACTTCAATCGGAGCTCCTTTTGGAATATCTTTAACGCTTATATATTTATTATATTTATTAGGATTATTTTTAATAATATTATTGAATAACATAGTTTGGATTTCTAATAGGGATTTATGTTCTGTAGTGCCTCCAGATATATTATTTTCTTTAGCTCCATATTTAATCTTTGTTGGTTTGATAGTAGGTCCTGAAGAAGGTAGTGTTGAATTTACAGATGGTAGTGTTGAATTTACAGATGGTAGTGTTGAATTTACAGAAGGTAGTGTTGTAGAACTAGCAAATCCCTCTTCAATTGCTTTAGTATTAAAAAATTTCTCTTTAATATTATCAGTATCTTTTGAAATAGCTAGATCACATTCCTTATTTATTTCCTTATTTATTTCCTTGCCTACCATTTCTAAAGGTGATATACCTTTCAAATTCTTTTGTTCTGTACTAATACCATGATCAACTAGAAACTTAATAATCTCACTCTTAGTATTTGGTACAGTATCATCATCTTCATTATATGAAGGGCAATTTAAAATACAATAATGAATTAAATTATTTCCCATTTTATCAACACCTAATACGGACGCACCATTATTATAAAGCATATTTATAATATTCATATTTCCTGTTTTCATAGCATAAAACATTGCAGTTTCACCTTTATTATTGACCAGTGTCATATCTACTCCTTGAGATAAAAGAGCATCCATATTATTAGTATTTTTACTACGAACTGCAAAATGAAGAGGAGTTTCGCGCATTTTATTAGTAACATTTAAATTAGCTTTTAGAGCAATAAGCATATTAAGTATATCTAAACTTTTACCTGCTGCTGCTAAATGTATCATACGATTATTATAATCATCATTAGTTAAAGCAGAATCAACCATTTTATATTTACGAATATATTGTTTAACATATGTAATATTACCTTCCGCGAGTGCTTGTGCTACCATAGTATCATCCAAATAGGTATATTTCATATCCAGTTTTGAAGTTTGAAGAAGTGTATTTAAAGTAATAGATTTAGCAGGATTACATTGATTAGTAAAACAATTATTAACAAGTTTAGATGCTATTTTTATAGTAGGATCAGAAGTATCACTAATTGTAGCTTTAGTAATTTTACAAATCATATATGGAGTAGGTGCTACCCACCCATTACCAGTTACACTACCATTTGTTGATAATTTAATAGATGTAATACTACTTCCAGTATATACAGGCATTATTTTAGGATATTTTTGTATAAATTCATTTGTAAATTTTTCATCAGGTGTTTTAGAAGGATCATTAGGATCACAACATACAGAAAGATTACAACCACGAGCATTGGAAATACGATAGAGGGCAGATTTTAAAATATCTTTATCTTCTGATGCATAATTACGACCAGTATTAGGATTTATACCGGAAATATCATTTATATAAAAAGGACTAATACAATTACAATTATTTTTATCTTTTACTGAAGTTAATTTAAGAAATGTATCCATAGTATTTATATTATTATTATATATTTACTATATATTTACTATATACATATAAATATATTATATTTATTAGAACTATAAAAATAAACTATAAATTACAAACTATAAAAATAAACTATAAATTACAAACTATAAAAATAAATTAAAAAATAATAAATATCTCTAATATCTAGTATCTAGTATCTAGTATCTAGTATCTACTATCTAATATTATAAATACTACTATTCTGATATAATATTTAAGAAGGTAATGCAAATGGATTAACAGCAGGTGTAAAAGAAGTTTGTTGTAAAGGTATATTTTTATTACATTTACCTAATTTCCAGTGACAACCTCCTAAAGATTTACAGCTTTCAAAATCATTTCCAGCATTACATCTTATATCTTCAGGATCTGTACTTTGAACTTGACCTTGAATAGGTGTTTGCTGTAATGGTTGTCCTATAGTAGGAGCACCTTGAGTTAATAATTGTAGAGCTCTAGTATCTACAGTTGGTATAGGTGATCCATATTGAACTGGTTGTTGTGGTATTCCAACAGGTTGAGCTAGTTTAGCTGCAGCATCAGCCTCTGCTTTCTTTTCAGATTTAGTCATAAATAAACTTAATTTTTTTCTCTGAAGTGGTTTAAATTGTATTTCATTTTTAATATCTTTAATACTTTTAACACTTTTATTTATTGTTTTAGATCTTGACATTGAATTAGGTTTATTCTTTGATTTTGTATTGAAATCTAAATTTATCATACTAAGATTTGTTTTACTTTTACTATTATTATGTTTTGATTTAGACTTATTCTTTGATTTAGTATTTAATATAGATAATGTAAATGTTTCACGTGATTTTTTTGTTTTATCATCTTTACCACTTTTACTAGATTTAATACTTTTATTTGAATTTTTTAGTAATTCTATTGCACTATCCCTTTTTAAATTCTTTTTAGTATCAGATAAAATTTTATGTAACATTGCCTTAGTTTCACTTTTATCAATTAAATAATTTGAATGATTTATTTTATATTTTTTTACAACATCATCTCTAGTTAAAATTGTACATTGAAAATCTTCTTTAGTAATATTACTAATTTCAATATTTTTAATATATATATGATCACGACTAGCAAAATATTTATATAAATTATATTCTACTTGTCTTAAAATATGTTCTTTAATATATTCAGGAGGAGAAATCTCTCCTCTTATAAGATAATTAATAAAAAGCAATGGTTCAGATCTATCAACTCTACCATTTTTGATTATATCTTTCATAATAACTTTTTTAAAAATAGTTTCCATTCCATTAAAATTTATTTTTTCATCTAAGATATTTATATTTTTTAGATGATCATCATATGCTAACTCGTATTGCTTTGTTTTTTTATACATATCTTTATAACAACTTATCAATTTTAATTCACTTTTTTTAGTTTTTCTTATAATATCAGCTATACTTAACTTTGTTTTTAATAAATTACCTAATTTAAATGTACCTCCTTTCATATGAACTTTTTTATCCATATTATTTATATTTTCCATATTATTTATATTTTCCATATTATTTATATTTTCTATATTTTATATTTTAACTATAATTATATTAGAAAATTATATTTAGATAATAGGTATTAGATAATAAAAAATTGAATATTAAAATATTAAATAGTATTACAAATTATATATTACATAATTATCGTAAAATGACTACTTTCAATGAATTAATTAACAGTGATATAAGCGATTTGAATAATAATGATATTGAACAAAGTAATGAGAGTAATGATACAAATGATACTCAAACTCAAACTGGAGAGCTAATTCTATTTAATAATTTAAATAAATTAGAAACCCTAATTACAATTGATGAAAATATACCAGTTGATAAATTACCTTATGAAGGTATTCATTATTTGGATAGTTCAAAATTATATAGTCCTAGAAAACCTATGGGTCAATATACTATGAAATTACATCAATTAACCTCATTATATTATATGAGGGGATTAGAAAATATGATATATAATGTTAAAACTATTAAAAAAAATATAGCAACACCACATGATACAATACCTCATCTAACTGAACCATCTAGTGAAATAACTACTAATTATACTAATATAGGAGTTCTCTGTGATCATGTGGGTGCCGGTAAATCATATTGTATTATGGCATTGTTAAATGAAGCTAAAACACTAAATGGTAAGAATATACCTTTTCGATGTAAAAATGTTGGTTCAAGTAATATTACACCTTTAGAAGTAAATAAGCTTGATACTAATATATTACTTGTTCCACATAGTTTAATTGGTCAATGGAGTAAATATCTTGAAAATAGTGGTCTTAAATATCATGTTGTACAAAAGGCAAAAGATGTTTTTACTCTAGGCGATGATAAATGTAGATTTAAAACTATTCCTACTAAAGATGAAAAAAAGACTGATGATGTTAAACCTAAATCTAGAGCAAAAAAAGCATCTAGTAAGGCTACTACTAAAGCAGCAACAGCAGAAGCAGCAGCAACAACACCTAATGATGATACTGCTGCTGAAACTGAAATAACTACATCTAAATCTAAAAAAAAGATTGTTTTGAAAAAGAAATCTAATGATGAAGCAATTCCAGAACCCGTAACTCAACCAGTAACCCAACCAGTTATAGAAGAAGTAGTAATACCTATAGAACCAGTAGCCCCTGTAATACCATCACTAACTAAAAAACAATTAGAAGATAAAAAGAAAGAAATTAATAGAAGTATAGCCATTAGTAGAACCGAATTATATGATTTAAGATATCGATCTAGACACAATATAAGAGAAACAACTACAGATGAAGAAATAGGAGCATATATTAAAAAAATAGATGAATTAGAGAAAGTAATAACAAATTTTAATATTGAATATGCAAAAATTAATGACTCTATTATGGAATGTGAATTAATTAATGGAACTATTAGTCCTGTAAATATGCAATCTCTTAACCACTGCTATGCTACACTAAAATATAATGATAAATATTATAATGCTATGGATAATTATTTAAAAGGATTTAATCGTAATTTAAGTCATCTTAATAAACCATTTGTAGAATCGCTAGATGTAATTCTAGTAAGTGATACATTTTATAACTTATTATCATTGTATTTTAATAAAGATAGGTATACAGTAAATAGAATTATTATTGATGAATGCAATTCGATTAAAGGCTCCGGATTAATAGATATTAAAACCGTTTTTACATGGCTGATTACCAGTTCTATTAGTAGTTTAATGACAAATAATGGTTATGTTTGTAAAAGACAACTTTCTAATGAAGGTTATGCTTATCAAATGAGAGAGAAAACCGTATTTTCAACAGGCTTCATTTTCAATACAATTAGTGCTCTTTATGATAATGATAATTTTAAATTATTCCTCATTAATAATCCAGAACATATTAAGCAATCTATATTGCTTCCAGAAATGGAAATATTTATAATAGTCTGTAAAGACAATGCTATTATACAGGTTCTTAATGGCATGGTTTCCAATGATATTATGCGTATGCTAAATGCGGGTGATATTGAAGGAATTATTGGTAGGATTGATGCCGTTGTTGGAGATGAAAACAATATTATTAAATTAATAACGCAAAAATATCATGACGAATTGCTTATTAAGGAATATGAACTCAAAGTTACTATAGAGAATCCTAAATATAAAGCAGATGTTGAAAATATTAGTGTTATTAATAAGAAATTTGTAATTCAAGAATTGAAAACTAAAATAGCTTGTATTGAAGATAGAATTAAGAGTGTTGATAATTGCCCTATTTGTATTGATGATTTTACTAATCCTATTATAACTCCATGCTGTAATAATAAATATTGCTTTACATGTATTACAATGGCATTAAATGATAAAACCAAATGCCCTACTTGTAGGAGCGAATTGACAATATCTAAATTGCTAGTTGTAAAAGATGGTAAAAATAGTAATACTAAAACTAATGATGAAATAGTTATTGGTTTTCCTAAGGAATTAACTACATATGGTCAAAAATCGGATTATGTGAAAGCTAATTCCAATAAATTTAATAAATATGAAAATATGGATAAAATATTTGAATTGAATAATGATTTACCTGTTAAGAAATATCTAATTTTTACAGAATATGAAAGTACATTGAATATTAAGATTACTAGTATTCTAGATAAATGGAGTCTTAAATATGACCGAATTAGAGGTACTAGCGCAACTATTAATAGGCAATTGGAAAAATATAAAGCTAAAAATGGAGAAACTAATGTATTATTGGTCAATTCTAAATTCTTTGGAAGCGGAATGAATCTGGAAAATACAACAGATATAATCATATTACATAAAATGAATAGTGATATTGAAATGCAGGCAATTGGCCGGGCTCAAAGATATGGCCGCCAAGGAAATTTACGAGTGTGGAAATTATATTACCAGAATGAAATCGCATGATGGAATTATAGAATTATAGTATTATGTAATTTTAATGTTTATAATTTTTATTGTTTACACCTTTGCACATTTAAAATGCCGATTTTAAGGCAGGTAATTTTTTAGTTTTCGTGTTTTCCTGTGTTTTGTCTTCTGTTAAATAATATTCAACCGCAGATAATTTATAATCTTCGCTTTTATGAGTAGGTATTATATAATATAATAATTATATTATATGATATAAAAATTAGGAATAATAAAAATATGTTTATAATAAATTATTATATTAAAAATTAATTAAATATGTTTAAACCTAAATGTAATAAATCGGTACTATTACCATCATTATCCATAATTACAATTGATATTTTGTTTTTTAAATAAACAGATAATAAACATTTTGAACCATCAATTCCTCCAAAATGTCTTATTAAATTATCAAAATAAAATTCACTTCCATATTTTTTAAGATAAGTAAATATTTGTTTGTTATTATAACACATATTAATTACAAAATTACCAAATAGTGATAAATCATAACAAGATATCCAATATCCTCCACCAGGAGAACCATTAATAAATTTAGACAATTTATCTATTTTGTTATAAATACCATTTTTTGGTTTAATTATAGAAAATGTAGTTATTTTAGAGGGTTTTATTATATATTCATACAATATTTCATTATAAGTTTTATTTGTTTTTTTATTTTTATTATATAAATATTGAACACTTAATCCACATAATAATATACCAGCATTTGAATAATTAAAAATACCTTGTTTATCAACATCATCATCTATATATTTTACAAAATCTTCTGGATTTAATGGGTTTATTTTATTATTTATTTTTAATGCATCAAAATATTTTGTAAGATAATCTTTTAGTCCAGACATATGTGTCATTGCATCTAACATAGTTGTTGTTTTTAATCTATTTTTTACTTTAATGGGTATTGTATTCAATATAGTTGGGTCAATTTGAATTGGACTATTAATATCTTCTTTTGTAATAATTGTTAAATTTAATAATATCATAATTAAAAATCCAGTAAAAACTTTACCAATTGAATGCATAGCATATATTTCATTATTATAATTTAAAATATTTTTATTATTATGAAAAATAGAACAAGATATATTTAATTTTTTATCAAAAATATATTGTTTTATTTTTTTGATATATATATTTGGTATAGTATTTGATTTAATAATATTAAAGTTTTCACCATTGTTTATTTCATATAAATCTGTTAGATTAAGATTTATTATAATATTTTTAATTTTTTCCAAATTATTAAAATTGTTCAATGTATATTTTTTATTTAATTGTGAATTTATAAAATTGATTAATTGTTTTTTATCTTTTAAATTATAAATTTTATTTGGTAGTAAATCTATTAATTTATTTTTTATAATAATTTCTTGATTTATCCAACTATTATTCATTATATAT